>LUMI01000166.1_pt1 | contig 30000 bp, 37 predicted proteins | sample 729681 | NCBI WGS metagenome assembly LUMI01 (sample SAMN03860267, study PRJNA289734) | marine metagenome | biome: seawater column; feature: ocean; material: water; isolation source: Red Sea water column Station 34 - depth 10m | place: Saudi Arabia: Red Sea | collected 2011-10-15 | depth 10 m
AAGTTATGAAAAAAAATTTTATGATTTTAAAATTAAAAGTATCAATGGAAATGAGATTGATTTAGCTAAATTTAAAGGCAAAGTTATATTAATGGTAAATGTAGCTAGCAAATGTGGTTTTACAAAGCAATATGACGATCTTCAAAATTTATGGTCAAAATATAAAGATAGAGGTTTGGTAGTACTGGGTATACCATCTAATCAATTTGGCAACCAAGAACCTGGTACTGAAAAAGAAATTAAAGAATTTTGTGAAGTTAACTTCAATATCAATTTCCCTATGACCTCTAAAACAGATGTTAAGGGTGAAAATGCGCATGAAATATACAAGTGGGCATTTAAAAATTATGGAAAATCAGCTATTCCAAAATGGAATTTCCACAAGATTTTAATTAATCAAGAAGGAAAAGTTGAGGAAACATATATGTCTTTTACTAAGCCAACCTCAAAAAAAATAATCAATAAGATAGAAAAAATACTTAATTAAAAAGTCTTATTAATACAGGTTCTTTATTTATATTTTTATTACTTTTGAATAATTTAATACATTTTTTAGAGTTTAGCTCTTTACATTTATGAGTAATAATAACAATTGAAGCTGTTTTTTTCTTATTATCAGGTATTTGAATTAATCTTCGTACAGAAATTTTATTTTTTGCTAGAATTTTAGTAATAGAAGATAAAACTCCAGGCTTATCTTTTACTTCCAATCTTAGATATAATGAGTTTTCATAAAAATCTTTGTTATAATTGATTATTTTTCTTCTATTCTTAAAAGGTATGCCAAAAGGATATTTAATATTTCCTCTTAATATTGATAATAAATCTGACATCAATGCAGAAGAAGTTGGTCCTGGACCTGCGCCTTCACCTTGTAATATACTTTCTCCAACAGGGTAACCATCTAATATTACAGCATTCATTACATCATTTACATTTCCAATATAAGAATTTTTATCTACTAAACAGGGATGCACACGTTCAAATAATTGATTATTAATTATCTCTGTAATGCCTAATAACTTAATTCTAAGTTTTAATTTATCGACTATTTCAAAATCTTTTGCTTCTATTTTTTCAATACCTTCCATTAAAGTATTAAATTTTGAAATTTTTCTATTAAATGCTAGTGCAGATAATATTTTAATTTTTGCTAGCGCATCATATCCATTTAAATCTAATTTTGGATTTATAGGTTCTGCATACCCAAGTCTTTGAGCTTCTTTTAAAACATTTGAAAAAGAGTCTTTTGTTTTTTCCATTTGAGTAAGAATATAATTGCATGTTCCATTTAATATTCCGTAAACTTTGCTAATTTTATTTGTGGCTAAACCTTCTTTAATAGTTCTAATAATAGGAATTCCTCCAGCTACAGCTGCTTCAAATTCTAAGTTTACTTTATTTTTTTCTGCTAAATTAGATAGATAATCTCCATGTTTTGAAATCAAGGCCTTATTTGGTGTTATAACATGAATTTTATTCTTTAACGACTGTTCTACAATTTTTTTAGAAATTCCATCTGATTGACCTATAACTTCAAATAAAATATCAATTTTTTTTTCTTTTATTATCTTGAGTGGATTTGAATAAAATATTTTTTTATCAATTTTATATTTTCTTTTTTTGTTTTTATTTTTTGCTGAGACCGCAATAATGTCTATTATTTTTCCAGTTTTTAGCTCAATATCTTTTTTTTTGAGAGAAATTTCATTGTATAAAAAATTACCAATCTGGCCCAAACCAATTATAGCTACATTAATTTTATTTTTCATATCAATCCATTAGTTTTGGATAATTACTTTTTTTTCCGTAAGTAATTATATTTTTTTTATACTCTTCAAAAGATAAATTTTCATTAAATGACAGTGATGATAAATCTTTTTTTGATGAAAAATCATTTTTATCTTCCCAAAAACCTGTTTTATTATCTATAGAACAACCACTTAAAAAAAGAATTAATATAAGTAAATTGAAAATATTAGTTAATAAAGCCTTCATTTTCCCTAAACCCGTAGTGAATATTCATACTTTGTACGGCTTGACCTCCGCCTCCTTTTATCAAGTTATCTATAACAGATAATATAATTAGTTTATGTTTATTTTTGCTATTACAAACAGATATATGACAATTATTTGTATTAATCACATCATTAGTGCTTAGAAAAGTATTTGGTTTTTTAATCTTAATAAAATTACTATTATTGTAAAAATTAGTTAAATATTTATGAACCTTTGAAATATTTGTCCCTTTTTTTAAATCAACGTAAATGGTTGTTAAAATACCTCTAAACATTGGTGATAAATGTGGGGTAAAATCAAATTTGTTTTTCTTTTTTGTATAAAAATCTAGTTCTTGTTGGATTTCAGAATTATGTCTATGTATACCCACACCATAAGCACTTAGAGACTCATATAAGTTCTTATTTTTATACTTTTTATGCACACCTCTACCAGCGCCAGAATATCCTGATTTTGAATCGATAATGATATTTGAATTTAAAATTAGATTATTTTTAATTAATGGAGCTAAAGGAATTAATATAGATGTTGGATAGCAGCCAGGAGATGAAATGATTTTATGTTGAATTATTTTATCTTTTTTAAGTTCCGGTAAAGAATAAATTGATTTTTTAATAAGATGTTTTGCCTGATGTTTTAGTTTGTACCATTTATAATAATCATTTGGATTTTTTAATCTAAAATCTGCTGACAGATCTATCAACAAATTGTTTTTTAATAAATAATTCGCAATTTTTTGACTTTCACCGTTAGGTAAAGCTGTAAAAACAATATCAACATCTTTTAAATATTTTATATTAAATTTAGTTATCTTCGGTAAATTATTATCTTTAATAGATTTATCAAAATGTGAAATTTTTTTTCCAACTGATGAATTTCCACATAAATATTTAATAAATATTTTTTTATGGTTTTTCAAAATTTTAATTAACTGTAATCCAATATAACCAGTTGAACCACATACTAAAACATTTAGTTTCGACATAGACAACTATAACAATTATGAATTAAAAAGATATTATCTTTTAGAAAATTGGAAGCTTCTTCTAGCTTTTGCTCTTCCAGGTTTTTTTCTTTCAACAGATCTAGAGTCTCTAGTTGTAAGTTTTTCTTTTCTTAATGTAGGTTTAAAATTTTCATCAAATTGCAATAATGCTCTTGAAATACCATGGACTAATGCCCCTGCTTGTCCAGTATGTCCACCACCAACTACTTTTGATTTAACATCATAATCAGTTGATTGATTTATAATTTCGAAAGGTCTTAAAATTTGCATTTTATGTGAAGAGCTAGTGAAATAGTCATCTAACGTTTTTCCATTTACATAAAACTTACCAGATCCTTTTTTTAACCAAACTTTTGCAATTGATGTCTTTCTTCTACCAGTTGCGTATTTACTATCCTTGAAGTCTAATTTAATTTTACTAGATGATTGATTTGAATTTTCCATATTAGTTTCTGACTATATTTTTATTATTTAATTTTGATACTTCAATAATTTCTGGGTTCTGTGCTTCATGAGGATGACTTGCGCCAGGATAAATTTTTAATTTGCTTAACTGTTTTTTTGCTAAAGCTCCACCAGGTAACATTCTTTTTACAGCTAATTTTAAAACTTCTTCTGGCTTTGATGAATGCATTTTTTCTGGTGTTGTTTCTTTAATACCGCCAGGATGACCAGTATGTCTAAAATATTTTTTGTTTTGAAATTTGTTTCCTGTAAATTTAATTTGATCTACATTCTTAACAACCACAAAATCTCCATGATCCATATGTGGAGTAAAAGTAGTTTTATTTTTCCCTCTTATGATTTTTGATACGATTGTTGCCAATCTTCCTACAACAGCACCTGATGCATCAATTTCAAACCATCTTGAGTTTATCTCGTCTTTTTTAACAAATTTTGTCATGATTTGCGGGATTAATACTATATATGTGTGTATTGTCAATTTATTATATTTAAGTTGATTCTAAGTTATAAAATGCTAAAAAGTCTTTGCCGATTTGTACCTTATTGCTGGCTTTAAATGCTAAAAAGGTTTTTCCAACATTATCGGTAGGTATTTGAACTGTATTGTACACCTTGCATAAAGCTAAAGTACTAAAAAAGGAGTAAGAATGAGTACATCAAAAAACCCTGAAACCATTGCTTTACATGGAGGGGAATTTAGAAAAGATCAATCAACTAATTCTGTAGCAGTACCAATATACAGAACTACATCTTATCAATTTGATAGCACAGAACATGCTGCAAATTTATTTGGATTAAAAGAGTTTGGAAACATCTACACACGTATAATGAATCCTACTAATGATGTTTTGGAAAAAAGACTGGCTGCATTAGAAGGAGGATTAGCCGCTTTAACTGTTAGTTCAGGACAAACAGCTTCAACTTTTGCTATACTTAATGTTGCTAGAGCTGGTGATAACATTGTGAGTTCAACAGATTTGTATGGCGGAACAGTTTCTTTGTTTACACATACTTTAAGTAAACTTGGAATTGAAGTTAGATATGCAGATCCAACAGATCCTTCAAATTTTGAAAAACTTGTTGATGATAAAACAAGAGCTTTTTATGCAGAAACTTTACCAAATCCATATTTAAGAGTTTTTCCAATCAAAGAAGTAGCTGATATAGGAAAAAAATACTCAATACCATTAATCATGGATAATACAGCGGCACCATTGCTATGTAAGCCAATTGAACATGGAGCCTCTGTAGTTATTTATTCATTGACTAAATTTATTGGTGGCCATGGAACTGTAATTGGTGGTGCTTTAATTGATGGAGGTAATTTCGATTGGACAGCAAAACCAGAAAGACAACCTCAATTTAATGAACCAGATAATAGTTACGGTGGAGTTATATGGGGTAAAGCTGTCCCTGATTTAACAGGTGCAAATGTTTCATTCGCTGTAAGAGCAAGAGTTACTTTATTAAGAGATTTAGGCTCTGCATTACCACCTGATAACGCTTTTGGCATAATACAAGGTTTAGAAACAGTATCATTAAGAATGAAACAGCACTGTCAAAATGCACAAAAGGTTGTTGAATATTTGCAAAAAAATTCAAATGTTGAAAATGTAATCTACCCTACTCTTCATGATAAAAAAATATCTGAAAGAGCAAAAAAATATTTAAAAGGTGGTAATGGTGCACTAATAGGCATTGAATTAAAAGGTGGTATTGAAGCAGGTAAAAAGTTTATCGAGTCTTTAAAAATGTTTTATCATGTTGCAAACATCGGCGATGCAAGAAGTTTAGCAATTCATCCAGCTACAACTACGCATAGTCAGTTAAATGAACAAGAGCTTAAAGATTCCGGTGTCACACCTGGTTATGTAAGATTATCAATAGGTATAGAGCATATTGATGATATTATTGCAGATCTGGATCAAGCTTTAGATGCATCAGGGAAACCAAGCTTAAAAGCTGTTAGTTAAAAATATAAGAAATTAAAATGGAAACACATAGATAATCTTAACTAATTTTGTTTAGTTCTAAATATAAAATAAATTGATGAACTAAATAAAAAAATTGTATTAATCTGGTGCAAAGATGAGTAAAAAATATTTGCACCAGATAGAAGCGTTAATATTCCCAAGAAAATCTGTAAAAATAAAATTATCCCAATAATATAAATAATATTATTTATATACTTAACTTTTATTTTGGAAAATTTAAAAACCATAAATAAATAAAAAATTAAAATTACATAAGCCATATTTCTATGAATAAATTGAACAATGGAGGGATTATCAAAGGCATTTAATTTGAATAAATCAGAGAAATAGCTGTCATCAGGATAATAGTTTTGGCCCATTAAAGGCCAATTATTATAAATTTTACCAGCATCCATACCTGATACAAAAGCACCTAGTATTAATTGAATAAAAAGAAGGAATAAAAATATTTCTGGTAAGTAAGTTTTAAAATTAATTTTTATTTTTTTTAGATTTATATTTAAGAGAAATTCCCAAATCACTAAAGACAAAATTACAAATGCAACAAATAGATGTATTGAAAGTCTATAATGGCTAACATCCACTCTATCAACAAGGCCACTTGAAACCATATACCAACCCAAGAAACCTTGAAAGCAAATCAGAAGAAAAATTAATACATATTTTTTAACAAAATTAAAATCATGTTTAAAAAATAAATAGATTAAAGGAATTAGGAAAACAATCCCTATAAGTCTTCCAAGAAATCTATGTGCCCATTCCCACCAAAAAATTATTTTGAATTCACTTAGTGACATGTTGTAATTCTGCTCAGTATATTCCGGAATATTTTTATAAAGTTCAAAATAATTTAGCCAATCATTTTGAGATAAAGGTGGTAAAAAACCTTTAAATAACTCCCACTCAGTAATTGACAAACCCGAGTCTGTTAATCTTGTTAATCCTCCTACAATAATCATAAATGTTAACAAAAAAATTATAGAAATTAACCAAATTTGAATAAATTTATTCTGACTGTACATATTAAAATAAATATAATAATTATATAATTATCCAAATATCTTAATGTCGCCTTTAAAAAAAAAAAAATTAGAAATAATAAGAAAAAAATTAGATAAATTAGATGATAGTTTAATTAAAATTATCAAGAAAAGAACTAATCTTGTTAAAGAAGTTTTGAAGTTAAAAGAAAAGAAAAGTGAAATAGTTGATAAGCAAAGAATAAATAAAATTCTTGAAAATATTAAAAAAAAATCAATTAGAAATAAAATAGATCCAAAAATAACAAAAAAAATATGGTTTAATATGATCTATGCTTACATAAATTTTGAAAGAAGAAACTTCAAAAAAAAATAATTATTTACTGTGAGGCGGAAGTTTTTTTTCAACAAAAACTTCGTGCTTTCTTGTTGCAGGATTATATTTTTTAGCCTTTAATTTAACTTTAGCTTTCTCTCCTCCAGCAGGTTTTTTGACATAATAGAAAAATGGACTATCAGGTTTTGCCTCAGGAACTAGTCTGACTTTAACGTGTGTTTTTTTTGCCATTTATTTTTTTAATTCTTTAACAATTTTTGAAATCTTGTTTAGCTTAGATTTCAAAAGATTTTTTGTTGTGTTTATAGTTAATTTACTGTTTTCGTCAAGTTCTGATTGTCCTTCAGCTAGATACTTTTTAACTCCTTGAATTGTCATACCTTTTTCTTTTAATAAAAATTTAACTTTTTTGATTATTTCAATTGTATCATTGTCATAATATCTTCTATTACCAGCTAATATTTTTGGTTTAATTTGTTTAAATTCTTTCTCCCAAAATCTAAGAGTATGTGTTGAGAGTGAACCATTTTTAGGATTAATTAAATTTACAATTTCGGCAACCTCACCAATAGTTTTATAAGCTTCATTATCTTTCTTAATCATTTGTATTTATAAAATTTTTGAGCTCTTTAGAGGGTTTGAATAAAATAACATTTCTTTCAGATATTATTTTAGACTCTTTTGTTTTAGGATTTCTTCCAATTCTCTCTTTCTTTTTACGTAAAATAAAAGTTCCAAATTTAGAAATTTTTACTTTATTACTTGAAATCAGATTGTTTAGTATAATTTGAAATACATCTTCTAACAGATTTTCTGAAATTTTTTTTGAAAATCCTATTTGCATATAAATTGAATTAACAATTTCTTTTTTTGTTAAATTGATTCTCATTGATCAATTTATATTTTCTTTAATTTTATCTATCAATCTTCCTTTTATAACTTTTTCACTTACTTTAAGAGAGTTTGCAAAGCCTATTGCATCTGTTGAGCCATGACTTTTAATTACGGGTTTACTTAAACCAAGTAAGATAGCCCCATTATAAAGTCTTGGATCTAATTTATTCTTAAAATTTTTCAAATTTTTAAGATTTAATAATGAAGAAAATTTACCTAATATATTAGAGGTCATTGCTCTTTTTAATTCTGATGTAATAAAATTAGCAGTTCCTTCAGCAGTTTTTAATGCAATATTTCCAGTAAAACCATCTGTTACAATTACATTTACATTTCCATCCATGATATGATTTCCTTCTATATATCCACAGAATTCAAAAAGATTATTTTTATTTTCATTAAGTTTTTGGTATGTATTTTTAATTACTGTATTACCTTTCAATTCCTCAGAAGCAATATTTAATAATGCTACTTTAGAAGTTTCATCTTCAAACAAAGATTTATGTAATGCAGCGCCCATAATGCTAAAATCAATCAAATTTTTTTCATTACACTCAACATTTGCACCTAAATCTAAAACAATATTCATTCCTGTTTTATTTGGCCATAGAGCTGAAAGAGCTGGTTTATCTATGTTGGGTATCATTTGTAAGTTTAATTTTGCTATTACAAATAAAGCACCAGTATTACCCGCAGATACTACACAATCCGATTGGTTTTCTTTTAAACTTTCAATAGCTAACCATAAACTGGTATCTTTACCTTTTTTTGCTGCACCCAAAGCTGTATCGGTGTCTTCTATCTTATTTTCAGTGTGGAAAATTTTAAATCTGTCAGAGGGAATTTTAAATTTTGATATTAAGGGATCAATAATATTTTTGTTTCCATAAATGTTATAAAATATTTCTGAAGATGATTTAGAATGTAATGAAATACCTTCGATAGTTTTATTAGGTGAGTTTTCACCTCCCATTGCATCTACTGCAATGGTAATAGGTTTATTCATAAAAAAATTACTCTTTTGGATCTAAAACTTGTCTACCTTTGTAAAATCCTGTCTTTAAGTCAAGGTGATGAGACAATCTATATTCACCGGATTTTTTATCTTCGATGATATTTTTAGAAGAGACTTTGATATGAGATCTTCTCATACCTGCTCTAGATTTTGTTGTCTTTCGTTTTGGTACAGCCATAATTAAAAATTAGGGTTTATTATATCTTTTGAGAAGTGATTTAAAGTACTTTTTGTTAAAAATTTTTCAAATTTCACATAATAATCAGCATAAAATTCATTATTTTTATCATTATTTAATAAATTTTGAAAAAAACTGATCAAATTTTCTTTTTTTTCAAAGTTACGAGTCTCTAATTGATCCAAAATTGAATAAAAAAAATTAACATATTCTTTCATTTTTTTATTAACTGTCACATCGCCATGCCCTATTTCCCTTATAGACAGTTCTATTTGTCTAATAAAAAAATCAAACAATTTCTGAGATCTATCTTTTGTCATTTGAGATTTATAATGTTTTAAAAATAAGGCAAAATGTAAGAATAAAAAAATCAATCGATCTGAAAATTCATCACTTCTACCCAAATTTAAATATAGTTTTTTATTTCTAGTTAATTTAACTATATTATTATAAATATTTAAGAATTCTAAATTCATATGCGTATATTTTTAATAATACTTTTTATAATAGCTTCTGGCTGTAAAGCAAATAAAGTATCAAAAAACCATGGTTTTATATCTTTAGAAACCAAATTTGAAAAAATACAAATAAATAAAACCAACAAAAATGATCTGATAAAAACTATTGGTCATCCATCATCTATAAGTGAGTTTGATGAAAACAAATGGTTTTATATTGAAAGAAGAAAAACTAATCAGTCGTTATTTAAACTTGGTATTAAAAAAATAAATAAAAACAATATCTTAATTGTGGATTTTAATAATAAAGGCCTAGTTGAAAATAAAAAAATAATTGATCTAAACAATATGAATGATGTTAAATATGTAAAAAAAATAACTCAAAAAGAGTTTGATCAAGATAATACAATCTACAATATATTTTCTAGCTTGCGAGAGAAAATTAATGCTCCCGCAAGAAATAGAAATAAATCTAATTAGTGTCCTGCTATTACAGCAAGTAATAATAAAGCAACAATATTTGTTATCTTAATCATAGGGTTAACTGCAGGTCCAGCTGTATCTTTATATGGATCTCCAACTGTGTCACCTGTTACAGCGGCCTTGTGAGCTTCAGAACCTTTTCCACCAAATTTACCATCTTCGATATATTTTTTTGCGTTATCCCAAGCACCACCCCCTGCAGTCATAGATACTGCAACGAACAATCCTGTTATGATAACACCAAGTAACATTGCCCCAACAGAAGATAGGGCAGCAACTTGTCCACCGATAGGTAAAATAATTAAATAAAGCACAATTGGTGAGAGCACAGGTAATAAAGAAGGTATTACCATTTCTTTTATTGCAGCTTTTGTTAATAAATCTACTAATTTACCATAATCTGGTTTTGCTTTACGCTTCATTATTCCAGGTATTTTTTTAAACTGTCTTCTAACTTCTACAACAACAGCTCCACCTGCTCTACCAACAGCTTGCATTCCCATTGATCCAAATAAATAAGGTAACATACCCCCAATTAATAAACCAACAACAACAAATGGGTTTGATAGGTCGAATGAAACAACTATACCTTCCAATTTTGAACCAGCTTCAGTTGCATAATATTTGATATCCTCAGTGTAAGCCGCAAATAAAACTAATGCACCTAATCCTGCAGAACCTATTGCATAACCTTTTGTAACAGCTTTTGTTGTATTTCCAACTGCATCTAGAGCATCTGTAGTTTTTCTAACATTTTTTGGAAGATTAGACATTTCAGCAATTCCACCTGCGTTGTCTGTAACAGGACCATAAGCATCAAGCGCAACAACCATTCCAGCCAAAGCAAGCATTGTTGTAACTGCAATAGCTATTCCAAACAAACCTGCAATCGCATTTGTTATTAAAATTCCCGCAACTATTATTAGTGCAGGTATTGCTGTAGCTTCCATAGATATTGCTAAACCTTGAATAACATTTGTTCCATGACCAGTTGTTGATGATGCAGCAACAGTCTTAACTGGTCTATAATCAGTACCAGTATAATATTCAGTTATCCATATAAGAAGACCGGTTATAATTAATCCAATTACACCACAATAATATAAGCTCATACCAGTGAAAGAAGTGTCGCTAAAGCTATAAGTTGCATCCAAACCTATAACGTAATCAGTGACTGGATATAAAACTATTAATGATAAAATCGCTGTTGCAACAAAACCCTTATACAATGCATTCATCACATTTTTTGAGTCTCCTAATCTTACAAAAAAAGTACCTATAATTGACGTGATTATACAAGCTCCTCCAATAGTAAGTGGATAAATCATCATATTAATGTCAGATTGAAAGAATATTGATGACAAAACCATAGTAGCTACAATCGTGACTGCATATGTTTCAAATAAATCAGCTGCCATACCAGCACAGTCTCCTACATTATCCCCTACGTTGTCTGCAATAACAGCAGGATTTCTTGGATCGTCCTCAGGAATTCCTGCCTCAACTTTTCCAACTAAATCTGCACCAACATCAGCGCCTTTTGTAAATATTCCACCACCCAATCTTGCAAAAATAGATATTAATGATGCACCAAAACCTAATGCAACAAGAGCGTTTACTATTTCTCTTTCATCTACACCAGTCTTTAATAAAAAATAATAATATACAGCAATAGACAATAAAGCTAACCCTGCAACTAACATTCCTGTGATAGCACCTGATTTAAATGCAACAGACAAACCTTGTGCAAGACCTTTTCTTGAGGCTTCAGCTGTTCTAACGTTTGCTTGAACCGAAACAAGCATTCCAACATATCCAGCAATACCAGAAAGCGCAGCACCAATTAAATATCCTATTCCAACTAATATTGAAAATGCAAAGCTTATGATAACCAAAACAACTACTCCAACTATAGCTATAGTTTTATATTGTCTATTTAAATAGGCTTTAGCACCAATTTGAATAGCAGATGCAATTTCTTGCATTTTGCTATTTCCTGCACTTGATTTTAAAATATTTGAGCCAGTTACAAATCCATAAACTATAGACAGTAGACCGGCAAATATTGTGTATAATAAAATTGTTTCAACTGAAGTATTCATAATATCCTTAAAATTCTATTGTTGTTAATTTTTAAAAGGCGGACATTACAAAAATAAAGCCAAAAGGCAATATTTAACTTATCTGAAAGTATGCAAATAACCTTTGATTTTCATAGATTTTATCAGATTTTCATTATTAGAATTTAGAATTAAATTAGCTTCTTTGATAATTTTGCCTATTGGAGTTATTTTAATTTTGATTCTACTTGCTAGTTTTTTTATTTTGTTCAAATTTTTTGGAGATGATGTAAAAAGTATCTGATAATCGTCACCGTTTGATATAAAATTTTCCTTTTTAAATTTATTTTGTTTAATCAAATTTTTTAATTTTTTTGAAATTGGAACTTTATCAATGTGGATTTTATAATTTAATTTTTGTCTATTCATCATTCTTTCTAAATCTAATATTAAACCATCTGATACGTCCATTGATGATGAGGCAATTTTTGGAATAAATTTATAAAGATCAAATGGAAGATTAGGTGTAAAATATTTTTTTTTGAAATAATCAGTTTCAGATTTATTGGCTTTAATTTTATTATTCATTAGCATTAAACCGGTAAAAGCATCACCTAAATTACCAGTTACATATATAATATCGTTTAATTTTGTTTCGTTTCGTTGAATTATTTTTTTTGCGAAACCAACGGATGTTACGGTAAAAGATGTAATTTTTGAGAATGTTGTATCACCACCACTTAATAAAATTTGGTATTTCTTAAGCTCTTTTTTTAAAGAATTAATAATTAGTATTAAATTAGAATGTTTTGCTAAAAATTTATTTATGGAGGCTGAAATAAATATATATTTAGGTTTTACTCCCTTACAAATTAAATCTGAAATAGATGATCTAATAATTTTTTTAATAATTAAATCAGGATGATTTAAATTTTTATAATGGATTTTTTCATTATAAGTATCTGTTGATATTACTAGTTCTCTTTTTTTATCAAAGAAAACATCATCATTTAAATATAAAGAGCTTGGATTATTTTTTGATAATTTATAAAAATATTTTTTTATTAATTTATCATCATCCATTAGTAGTTCTTACTTTTTTTGATATTTTATCAAGAAGCGCGTTAAGATATTTTGTTTGAGAAATATCTATAAAATAGTTTGATGCATTTAGGTACTCTTTAATAATAATTTTTGTAGATGTTTTTGTTTTGTACAAAAATTCAAATATTGCACATTTAATTATAACTTGAAAAACTTTATCTATTTTAATCATTTTAAGATCAGTACTTAAATGAGTATTAATTTCTTCATTGATAACTTCATCTCTTTCTAAAGTTCCTGAAACAACATCTTTTATGAATTTTTTAAATCTATGTTTAGGAAAATCTAACTTTTCCTCTTTATTAAAAAATTGCCCATATAATTTTTGAATAATTATAACACGTGGATTATTTTTTGGACTAAATTTTAAGGACATTTACTGAAATAAAACAGCTTTTGTAGCTTCTGATGCTTCAAAACCTTTATTCCCTCTGGCTCTAGCTTGCTTTTGATTTAAACATGTAATTATACCATTACCAATAGGTTTTTTAGAATTTACAGAAAGCATCATTATTGCGTCAGTGGTTGCTTTTGAGATAAAGTCAAAATGAGGCGTTTCTCCTTTTATCACGCACCCAAGTGCCACAAAGCCATGAAATTTTTTAATGTTCTTTGATATTGTGACAGGTATCTCAAAAACTCCAGGTACACTTATAATTTTTACAGAAAATTGTTTTTTATTTAAATTTTTTAATGCACTTTTTAATAAATCGTTAGAAATTTTTTTATAATAATTTGCGATTACTATTAGAATTTTTTTTTTCATTATATAATTTCTTGTCTTTGTATTTTTATACCATAACCTTCTAAACCAACTACTTTTTTTGTTGATCTTGTAACTAAAATCATATTTCTAATTTTTAAACTTTTAATTATCTGAGCCCCTATACCATAATTCTTAATTAGTTTATCGTGCCCTTTTTTATAGAAATTTTTACTTTTATACTGCTTAAGGGTATTTGAAACAGATTTAAGATTAGGATCTCTTATAAATACCAGAACACAATTATTGTGTTTCTTAAAATATGATAATGTTTTATTAAATGAATTTGGTAATTTTTGATTAATTAAATAGTTTTGTACAACATTTGAAGATATCACTCTTACCCTAGGAGTAGTTTTAGAATTAATATTGCCTTTTAATAGCGCAAAATGTTCTGAACCATCTAAAATACTTTCAAATACTTTTATAATGTATTTTTGTTTTTGGACAATAATTTCGGATGTACTTTTTAATTTAATTAATTTTTCTTTTTTTAGTCTAAAAGAAATTAAATCTTCAATTTTACCAATATGAAGTTTATGTTTTTGTGCAAACTTAAATAAATTTTCTCCTTTTGCCATTGTTCCATCTTCATTCATAATTTCGCATATAACTGCTGCTGGTAGTTTTTTGGATAATCTTGCAATATCAACAGATGCTTCTGTATGTCCAGCACGAACTAAAACACCTCCTTCACGGGCGATGATTGGAAAGACATGACCGGGTGATACTATATCTTTTTTATTAGGATTTTTTTTTGTAGCGACTTTAATTGTTTTTGCTCTATCCATTGCTGAAATACCTGTCGTTATTCCTTTTTTTGCTTCTATTGAGACGGTAAATGCTGTTTTATTTCTAGATTGATTTACAGGAGCCATGTAATTTAATCCTAGTTTTTTGGCATGAACATTATTCAATGTTAGGCAAATAAGTCCTCTACCATATTTAGCCATAAAATTAATTTTTTTTGAACTAACATCAGATGCTGAAAAAACTAAATCGCCTTCATTTTCCCTGTTCTCATCATCAACTAAAATATACATACCACCTCTTTTAGATATGGATATTATTTTTTCAATTTTACTGTAACTATTTTTTTTCATTCAAGAAATTTTTAACGTACTTTGATAATATATCTATCTCTATATTAACAAGGTCATTTTTTTTTAAATCAATTAAATTTGTTAACTTTAATGTGTGAGGTATTATCCAAATTTCAAAACTATTTTTTTTAATTTTTGCTATAGTTAAGGACACTCCATTGATAAGTATTGACGCTTTTTCAACTAGAAATTTTTTGAATTTATTCGGAATTTTAAATTCATAAATTTTAGATTTATCAACTTTTTTTATTGATACTACTCTTGAAACAGTATCGACATGACCTTGGCAGATATGACCTGAAATATTCTGTTTATATTTAAGTGGTAATTCCAAGTTAATTAAAGAACCAACATTGATATTTTTAAACTTAGATTTAATTATTGTTTCATTTGATAAATAGAACTCCAGTACTCTTTTTTTATAAGAAATTAAAGTTAGACACACACCATCACATGAAATGGAAATTCCTAAATCTTTTTTAGATACTTTGATGGAAGAATATATAAAAATATTTACACCTTTTGATCTTTTTTGGATTTTTTGTATTTCCCCTTTATTGAATATTATTCCGTTAAACATAAATTTAATAATAATTAATTAATTTATCAGAGCTTATAAATGTTTTTATTTTATTGTTTTTAAAATAATTATTTAAATTACTTATAAGGTGATTGACATCTATATTTTTAATAGAATTTAAAGGTTTATCAGATTTAAAAAGACAAAATTCATTTATAAGTTTTTTCTTAAAAAAACTATGAATTAAAGTTGGTCCACTTTCTAATAATACTCTATGATACCCAAGTTGGTAAAGTTTATTCAAAATCCAAGGCAAATCTAAGTTATCATCATAAATTTTAGCTTTTATTAATTTTACATTATTGGTGTTAATACTTTTAATTTTTTTTTTGTTAGTGCAATTATGAAAAATTATTTTCTTAAAAGATTTTTTTTTTAAAATTTTAACCTCAGGTCGAATTTTCAAATTTTTATCAACTATAATGATATCAGGAGAGTATTTTTCTAATCCATTTAATCTACAATCAAGTTTTGGATTATCATTATTAATGGTTTTATAAGATGTTAATAAAGCATGATTTCTATATCTAAGTATATGAGCTATTTCTCTGGAATATATATTAGTAATAGGAGTCTTATTGCTTAAAATTTTGTGATTAGAGGATACAGCGAGCTTAGATATCAAGTAAGGTCTATTATATTTCTTGATAAAATCATATTCCTTATAAAGATTTGAAGTTTCTTTATTTAGAAAGTTTTTTGTCACATTAATCTTTTTATCATTTAATATTTTTGTTGCTTTATTTTTGGTTCTTAAATCTTCGTCTGTATGTGAAAAAATTACATTTTTTATTTTCGATTTAATAATGCTATTTGTGCAAGGTGGTGTCTTTCCGTAATGTGTACATGGCTCAAGTGTTACAAGCATTTTTGAATTTTTGAGATTAAATTTTTTTAATTTTTTTATTGCAGTAACTTCCGCGTGTGGTTTTCCATTAAATCCAGTTACACCATATGACAAAATTTTATTATTTTTTGTAATTACACAACCAACCGATGGATTAATTCCAGTTAGATATTTTTGGTTGGATGCCAGTCTAATTGCTAGCTTCATCAATTTTCTATTTGATAATTTAAAATTATCTTTTTTTGAAGACATCAATTTTATCAACAAATTGAACAAAGTCTTTTTCTTCTCGAAAATTTCTATAAACAGATGCAAATCTTACATAGGCAACAGGATCCAGTTCTTTTAATCCTTCCATTACCATTGTCCCTATTGTATTTGAGGAAATTTCACTCTGACCCAACTCTTCAAGAGATCTTGAGATTTTTGATATAAATTTTTCAGCAGTTTCTGTATCAATAGGTCTCTTTTTTAATGCTACATAAATTGATTTAGATAATTTTTCTCTATCAAATGATGATTTTCGACCATTTTTCTTTACTACAGTTAATTCTCTAAATTGCACCCTTTCAAATGTTGTAAATCTTTGTCCACAAATACAAAGTCTTCTTCGTCTTATTGTGGTTCCATCTTCAGTAGGCCTAGAATCCACAACGGAAGTTTCACCTTTTTTACATATCGGGCATATCATGATTTAATTATCCTAAATGTTTATATATAGGAAAATTTGAACATAAATCTACAACTTCTTTTCTAACTTCTTCTTCTATTTTGCTATTGTCCTCTTTGTTTGTAGATAATCCTTTAATAACTTTAGTAATTAATTCACCAACAATTTTGAATTCTTTTAAACCAAATCCTCTTGTGGTAGCAGCTTGTGAACCTAAACGAATTCCTGATGTAACCATAGGACTTTCTGTATCAAAAGGTATCCCGTTTTTGTTACATGTAATGTTGGCTCTTGAAAGACTTTCTGCAGCAAGATTTCCTTTAACATTAAAAGGTCTTAAATCTACTAGCATTAAGTGTGTATCTGTGCCACCAGAGTAAATTTTAAAGCCATTGTTTTTCAAGGTTTCTGCTAAAATTTTTGCGTTAGCTAAAACTTCTTTAATGTATTGTTGAAATTCTGGTTTTAAAGCCTCTTTGAATCCTACTGCCTTTGCTGCAATAATATGCATTAATGGTCCACCTTGATATCCTGGAAATACAGCTGAATTAAATTTTTTTGATAAATCTTCGTGGTTAGTAAGAATAATACCGCCTCTAGCACTCCTAAATACTTTATGTGTGGTTGATGTTACAACGTGTGCATAGTCAACAGGATTTGGATATCCCTTTCCTGCTACTAAACCAGAAAAATGAGCCATATCAACCATAAAGTATGCACCAACTTTGTCAGCAATTTCTCGAAATCTTTTAAAATCTATTACTCTTGAGTATGCGCTTCCGCCAGCAATAATTAGTTTGGGTTTATGTTCTAAAGCTAATTTTTCGACATTATCATAATCTATTAACTCAGAATCTTTATCAACGTCATAACCTATTGCGTTAAACCATTTTCCTGACATAGCAATTTTTAAACCATGGGTAATATGACCTCCTGAATTTAAGCTCATTCCCATAAATGTATCACCTGGCTTTAGCAATGCTAAAAAAACTGCTCCATTTGCTTGTGCACCAGAATGAGGCTGAGCATTTGCAAATTTACAATTAAAGAGTTCTTTCAACCTATTAATTGCTAAATCTTCAGCAACATCCACATGTTCACAACCATTGTAATATCTTTTTCCAGGGTAACCTTCCGCATATTTATTTGTTAAAACTGAACCTTGAGCCTCAAGCACAGCTTGTGAAACAATATTTTCTGATGCAATTAGTTCAATATGATGTTGTTGTCTTATTAATTCATCATTAATCGCTTTATAAATTTCTGGGTCACTTTGTTTTAAACCCATCTCAAAAAAATCTTGGTACTGATTATTTAAGTATTTACTTTCACTAGACATATCAAATTTTTCTTACTCTCTTTAAGTGTCTTCCACCCTCAAATTTAGTTTTTAAAAAAATATTAACACATTTCATTGCAAGACTTTTATTGGTTAATCTTTCACCTAATGTAATAACATTTGCATCATTATGCAATCTTGATAATTTTGCATTATTAGCAGAATAACATAATGCTTGTTTGCATAATTTGTGAGCATAATCTGGATAATTTACAGACTCTGTGTCGGTCTTTGTTCCTAAATCTATAATTTTAAATTTATTTTTTAGTGAATTAAAAATATGTCCTTTTAAAATAAAACCTGCATGATCTGAGGCTATAAATATTTTTTTCAATTTAATTAAATTTATAATCTAATACACACGCTACTAAATGCACACGATTTTCTTCACCACCATTAAAAAAATTATGATATTTAGTATTATTTGTAATCCAAACAGATCCATCAGCGGGCATATGTTGTGCAACTTTGTCAACAACCATTATCGCACCAGGATTAGTATAAATTGGTATGTGAAGTCTTGGCTCTGGATCCCTGTGCCAGCTTAACGTTGATCTAGGTTCTTTTAAAAGCAATCTTGTTCTACCTAATTTATAATTTTTGCTCAATTCATCATAAACTTCTTTGAAATATGTATGCTCAAAATCTTTTACAAACTCAGTATATTTTTCCTCTTCAATGGCTACGTCACGACTAACTTCTTTTCCTGAAGAGTCCGGCTTCGTCCAGTATACACCTCTTATTTTATTTCCTTTTATAGAGTCTGGGTCTCCTGGAATTTGGTTTAAAGAAATAGCTGCAAAGTGCGGTATACCTAGACTAGTATCAAATCCCTTCATGTTCAAAACCTCATCGCAAGCATTCTGAAGCTTCTCTATATCGAACTTTAAATCTTGAATATGAAAATCGTTATTTAAGTTATTTTTTTTAACTTCGCTAAGGTAAGATACGTTGCTCATATGCGCTAAATAAATACTTTATTATTATCTATATAACATATAACTATTGTCGCATCATAAATAAATACTGATAATGATTATCACTGGTAAATATCCAAATTTAAGGATGAGAAGATCGAGAAAAACAGATTGGTCTAGAAGATTAGTTCAAGAAAACAACCTTTCATATAATGATTTGATTCTTCCAGTATTTATAACAGATGGTTCAAATAAAAAAATCTCAATTAAAACTATGCCAGGTGTTTATAGATATTCAATTGATAGACTGGGTCATATTGTTGATAAATCGTTAAAAAAGAAAATACCAATGATAGCAATTTTTCCTCAAACAAATTCAAAGCTTAAAGACTCGACAGGATCAGAAGCTCTAAATGATAATAATTTAGTATGCAGGGCAATAAAATTTATAAAAAAAAAATATAAAAATGAAATTGGTATAATGTGTGATGTAGCTCTAGACCCCTACACTTCACATGGACATGACGGATTATTAAAAAATAAAAATATAGTTAATGATGAAACCGTTGATGTTTTAGTTCAGCAATCTATTTTGCAAGCATCTATGGGATGTGATGTAATCGCTCCATCAGATATGATGGATGGAAGAATAGGAAAAATAAGAAGTGGGCTAGATAAATATAACCTTAAAGACGTTCAAATAATTTCTTATGCAGTTAAATATGCATCAAGTTATTACGGCCCCTTTAGAGATGCGGTAGGTTCAAAGGGAGCTTTGAAGGGGGATAAAAAAACATACCAAATGGATTTTAAAAATAGTGATGAAGCTTTACGAGAGGTCGCATTAGATATTAAGGAAGGAGCAGACATGGTTATGGTTAAGCCTGGCATGCCCTATTTAGATGTAATAAAAAATGTTAAAGATAAATTTAAAATACCAGTAATTGCTTATCAAGTTTCAGGGGAATATAGTTTAATAAAAAACGCTATCAGTAAAAAAATCATAGATAAAAAATCTATTTATGAAACACTTATGTCATTTAAAAGAGCTGGAGCAAATGCTATAGTTTCATATTTTGCGGATCAGATAGATCTAGATTTTTGATTGAATTAAAAAATTCTAATCTAGAATTAGGATAATTAATACCAATTGTTTTTAAAATTGTTTTTTCTAAATAATCTCCAACAATTTTAAAGCCATCCAAAACATCTTTAGCATTATCAATATTATAATTTTTGTTAATCAGGAAATTAGGAACAAACTTATTTGTTGATTTAACATAATATTTTTCCTCACCATTATTAAGAATTTCTTTATCTACATAATCTTTAAATTCTATATCGTAACCAACAGATTTATAAAAACTAAGTTCCCAAAATATGAATTTAATAAGCCATTTATCATCTTCTAATAAAACTTTTAAATTTTTAATTAGTTCAAATACATTAATATTTTGTTGACCTTCAACTGTTAATAATTTTATTAAATTCATGGAATAAGTAATACAAAGAAGTTTGTTTTTATCTTCCATGAAATATGGTGTAATAATTTTATCTATTTCAATCTTAAAATAACCAATTTTTGAATCATTTTTTGAACTAAAATTTAAATGAAATTTATTGCCAATAAGTAAATAGTTTTTAATTTTTTTTGATGTTGAACCATAGATTACCCCAGTAACTTTACCGTGCTCTTTAGTATAAAATTCTGCTATAGAATTATTTTCACTGTATTTATTTTTTGACAATAAATAACCTTTATCTTGCCAATTCATATTTGCTTATCGCTTAAAAGAATTTAGTAATTCAAGAGCTGCGGATTGTTCAGCTTTTTGTTTTGAAGAACCTGTAGAATATACAAAGTTTGTGTTTTTAAGTTTTACACCAACTTTAAATGTAGGTTTATGTCTTGGTCCGGTGTTGGAAATTAATTTATATATTGGTAAAATTTTAAATGTTTTTAAAGAATATTCCTGAAGCTTGGTTTTTGGGTCTATAACATTTGTAAATGAGGATTTTAAGTGATTGTTCCAATTCTTTAAAATGAATTTTTCTACTTTTTCTAAATTTGAGTCTAAAAATATAGCTCCTATTAACGCTTCACAACAATCTGAAATAATTTTATTTTCTACTTTTGTTTTCTTTTTATTATTTCCTACTATTGCATATTTATCAAGTTCTAGAGATTTACCAATTTCATAACATTTATTTTTGTTAACTAAAGATGCAAATTTTTTATCTAAAATACCTACTTTTTCATTAGGATAAAGTTCTAATAATTTTTTTGAAATAATTATTCCCAAAACTCTATCACCAAGAAACTCCAATTTTTCATAATTGTTAATAGGATCAAAACTTTTATGGGTTAATGCACTAATTAAAATATCAATTTTTTTAAAATTATAATTAATTTTGTCTTCTAATTTTTTTAATTTTTTTTCCATTAAGTAATTTTTTTAAAAAATCTGTCGAACCTTATAATATTTTGCCAATTCCAAATTTTGAAAATACTGCCTACACGTGGATCAGATGAAAAAAACATGATTTGAGCTTTTCCAACAAGATTATCTTTGTGTACATAGCCAACTTCCGATAAAAATCTGCTATCTTTTGAACAGTCTCTATTATCTCCTAGAAAAAAGAAATGGTTTTCTGGTACAATAAATTTATCTGAATTTTTAAATGAAATATCATTCCTGTATGAGGCATGATAAGTAATTTCATTTGGCAATTTTTCCTTATAAGTAGAAACTTTTATTTTAGTATTACCACAATATAAAGAGTCATCTTCGTTAATAACTTCTTTTTGAATTTTTTTACTATTTAAATATAAATTGCCATTTATAAATTGTATTGTATCTCCGGGTAGTCCAATTAATCTTTTAATATAATCAGTTCTATTATCAGCCGGTGTTTTAAAAACTACAACATCGCCTCTTTTTGGTGTAGCTGATAACAATCTTCCAGAAAAAATTGGTGGACTAAATGGAAAAGAATGTTTGCTATAACCATAAGAAAATTTAGTTACAAACAACCTATCTCCAACTAATAAATTTGGCTCCATAGACGATGATGGAATGTAAAAAGGCTGTATAAGTATTGATCTTATAAATATTGCTATAATTAAAGCATAAAAAAGTGTTTTTAAATTTTCAATAATAAATTTTTTCATGATAAATTTTCCAATATTACATAAGCAATTGAATGTTTTTTTTCATCAGATAGAGAAACATAAATATTAGTTTTTTTTGTCTTAAATTTTTTTTGAATAAGTTGTTTTATTTTATGTGAAATTTTTAGTTTAGGCTTACCATTAGTATCATTTATTATTTCTATATCTGAAAAATTTATATTATCTCTAAAACCAGTGCCTAAAGCTTTAACAAAAGCTTCTTTAGCTGCAAATCTTTTTGCAAAAAAATTAATTTTATTTTTTCTACTTTTTGAAATTTTGATTTCATTTTTAGTAAAAATTCTCTTTAAAAAGTCATTATTTATTATCAATTTTTCTATTCTTTTATTATCAACAATATCAACACCATTTCCTATAATATTCATGTAATTAGAGTATTTTTTTAAAATTTTGTATTATTTTTTTCATTCCATAAAAAATAGACTCCCCAATAATAAAATGACCAATGTTAAATTCTTCTATTAAATTTACTGATTTCAATATTTTAGCTGTTTTATAATCCATTCCGTGTCCTGCATGGACTTCTATGTTAAATTTATTTGCTAGAACAGAACATTTTTTAATTTTTGATAATTCACTGAAATAGTTCTTTTTATTTTTGATTTGGTTCGAAATTTTTCCTGTATGAAGCTCTACACAATTAGTACCTATTTTTTTTGCTAATTTTATATCTTTGATATTTGGATCTATAAATAAACTTGTTCTTATTTTATTTTTATTAAGGTCTTCAATAATTTTTTTAATTTTTTTATAATTTTTTGATAAATTTAAACCACCTTCAGTTGTGATTTCTTTTCTCTTTTCAGGAACAATACATACAAAATTTGGTTTATATTTAATGGCAATTTTTAACATCTCATCATTAGCTGCCATTTCTAAGTTTAAAGGAATTTTTTTATTTTTTGAAATTTTTTTTAAATCTTGTTCATTTATATGTCTTCTGTCTTCTCTTAAATGTATTGTAATAGAATCTGCACCAAATTTTAACGCACTAATTGCTGATAAGTAAGGGTCAGGATGTTTTTCACCTCTAGCATTTCTTAAAGTTGCAACGTGATCAATATTTACACCAAGTCTTATGCTCATCTTAAAAACCTACTACCAGGTTTTGTTATTGGTATTTTCTTTAATTCTGATGGAAGATCTTTTTTTTTGTATGTTGGAACGTCTAGTTTTAATTGAGACACGATTTGTCTATTCTTAATTTTTAAAGAATTTTTACTAGACCTATTTATCAAACATGCAAAACCAATAAGTTTTGCATTATATTTTTTAATTAAACTTACACATTCAAGGCTTGATTTACCCGTAGTAATTACATCTTCAATAATTAGTACTTTTGAGTTTTTTCTAATTTGAAATCCTCTTCTGAGTTTAAATTTACCATCAACTCTCTCACAAAAAATTGTTTCTTTTTTTAACAATCTGCCTATTTCATAACCCACCACTACACCACCCATTGCAGGTGCAAGTATTATGTCAAAATTTTTAAATTTTTTTTTAATTTTCTGGCTTAATGATAAAGAAAAATTTTTAGACAAATGAGGAAAGCTCATAAGTTTTGCACATTGAATATATTGCGGAGAATGAAGTCCCGATGATAAAACAAAATGGCCTTCCAAAAGAGCTTTAGTTTTTTTTAAAACCGCTAAAGAGTCTTTTAAAGAAAGCATATTTTTTGTTTTTATGTCTAATTATTTTAAAATTATAATCTTTTTGTTTTAGTTCACTTATAAGTTTTGTAAAGTTTTTCAAATCATGAATAATTAAATTAAACCTAAAATTTATATTATTCTTAGTTTTCTCTACCATTTCTACACTTGAAATATTTACATTATTAATTCCAATCATTGTTGTAACATCGCCTAATTTTCCAGGTTCATCAGGAAGAGATATCCATAAAGTCGTATTATATCTCTTTTGTTTTAAAGGTTTAGTATTCTCTCTATATTGCCAATATCTTCTAATCGCTGCTCTTGCCTTACCAGTTTTCGTACTAGTCAACCAGTGCAATGATGGAGAAACTTTTTTTGATGTAATAATTTTAACAACATCACCATTTCTTAAAACAGATTGAAGCGCTTGTTCATTGCCATTAACCTCACATCCTATGGCCGTATCACCTACTTGTGTATGTACAGCATACGCAAAATCAATTGGTGTGGCATTTTTAGGTAGTTTAATTACTGATCCTTTTGGCGTGAAACAAAATACATTTTCCTGAAACATCTGTAATTTTGTATATTCATAATAGTGTTCTGGATTTTCATTTTTATCTATAATTTCAACTAAATCTGCGAGCCAATCATATTCTTTCCAAGTTAAGGAATTAAATTTTTCTGAAGATTTATATTTCCAGTGGGATGCAATTCCTCTTTGTGCAAATTCATGCATCTGATTTGTTCTTAATTGTATTTCGATTGGTCTTTGGTTTGGTCCAATAATAGCTGTGTGAATAGATTTGTAATTATTAATCTTAGGAGATGAAATATAATCTTTAAATTTTCCTGGAATACAATTCCATTTACTGTGTAAGGCTCCTAGTGCGTTATAACATTTTTCAACGTCTTCAAGTATAATTCTAAAACCAATAATATCAGTGATTTGTTCTAAGGAAGTTCTTTTCTTTTGAATTTTTCTCCAGATAGAAAATGGTGTTTTTTCTCTACTAAAAATTTGAAATTTTAATTTTTTATCTTTTAAAACATTTTCGAATTCATTAAGGACATTGTTATAATTTATTAAATTACTATCCTTAATTTGATCTAGTCTATCTTTAATTAATTTTCTTGCTTCAGAATTCAAAATTTCAAAAGAAAGATCTTCAAGTTCATCCCTAATCCTATTCATTCCCATTCTATCAGCTAATGGTGCATAAATTTCCATAGTTTCTTTTGCAATACGTTCGCGTTTTTCAATTTTATCAATTGCTTTTAATGTTCTCATATTATGAAGCCTGTCTGCAAGTTTAACTAGTAGAACTCTTATATCTTTAGAGGTAGCCAGAATTAATTTTCTAAAATTTTCAGCTTTAGAATTTGAAATTGCTTGGTTTTCAAATTCAGATATTTTAGTTACACCATCAACAAGATCAGCGACTTCTTTTCCAAATTCTTCTTCTATTGTTTTATAAGTAGCGTGTGTATCTTCTATTGTATCGTGTAGAAGACCTGTTGCAATCGTTGCGCTATCAAGTTTTAAATCTGTTAAAATATCTGCTACTGCAACTGGGTGAATTACGTAGGGATCGCCAGAATGTCTTTTTTGATGTTTGTGAGCTTTCAAAGCAAATTCGTATGCTTTTGTTAAAGTATCTGGATTTAAAAATTTATTATAAGATTTAACTTTATTTATTAAATCGTCAGAATTTATCATTCTTATAGTATATCACTAAATTAAATTTGTTTAATAGATCTAAGATCATTTAAAGATAAAGAAGACAAGAGATTTGTTATATTTTTTTTTGATTTAGGATGTGTCCAGCTTTTAGAGATTTCAAATAGAGGAAATAATACAAAATTTCTTATATGCATAGATTTATGAGGTATTGATATATTATTATTATTTAAAGTAATATTTCTGACTTTTCCATTGAAGTCTATAATATCTATATCGCAAACTCTTGGAAAATTTTTTTTTGCTTTTTTTCTTCCAAGTTTTTTTTCAATAGATTTTATTTTTAAAAATAATTCCGATAGTTTCATGGTTGTGCTTACATATAAAACAGAGTTAATAAAAAAGGGAAATTTGGTATTAGGCCATGATGCAGTTTCATAATAACCTGATGATTTTAAAATTTTAATACCCTCCTCAACTAATAGATTCTTTGCACTTATAAGATTATTAACTTTTTTTCCTAAATTTGAACCAAGAGCCAAATATGCGTAATTAACTTGATTTTCTAAAATATCTTGCCTTTTCACGATTCCAATCTCTAGTTTTTTTTGTATTTCTTTTATCGTGTTGTTTTTTACCTTTTGCTACAGCGATTTCTAGTTTTGCTTTACCTTTTTTAAAATACATTTTAGTTGGTACTAACGTAAATCCATCTTCATTAATTCTGCCAATAAGTTTATTTATCTCTTTTCTATTTAATAAAAGTTTTCTTTCAGAGTAAGGATTGTGATTTGAATAGCTTGCTTGTTTATAGACAGGTATATGTGAATTAACTAAAAAAATTTCACCATCTTTTGGTACTGCATAAGAGTCTGCAATGTTAATTTTTCCATCTCTGATAGATTTAATTTCAGATCCTTTTAAAACTATACCAGCTTCAAATAATTCATTAAAAAAATAGTTAAAAGACGCTTTACGATTTAATGTAATTATTTTTAAACCACTATGGGTTTTTTTACTCATTTATTAAATTTGCAATCTTAAGAGCCTTTTTAACTTCCTCTTTGGTTGAGTCCGTTACTGTAACCAATGGAAGTCTGACAGCATCATCACACAGATTTAAAATTTTTGCTGCATATTTAACTGGTGATGGATTGCTTTCGATAAAAAGAGATTTATGAAGTGGTTGTAATTTTTTGTCAATATTTTCAGCTTCAGCTATTTTATTATCATCTCCTGATAGTGATAGACTTTGCATTTCGGAACATAATTTTGGAGCAACATTTGCTGTTACAGATATGCATCCAACACCACCTCTTTTATTAAATTCAAACGCATTACCGTCTTCCCCAGTTAATTGAATAAATTCTGAACCCATTTTTGCTTTCTGTTGATCAACTCTATCAAGAATGCCAGTTGCATCTTTAACACCAGAAATATTTTTTAATTCAAATAATCTTGCCATAGTGTCAACCGTCATATCAATAACAGATCTTCCTGGAATATTATAAATTATGACCGGTATCCCACAGTTATCATTTATTGCTTTATAATGTTGATACAATCCTTCTTGTGTTGGTTTGTTATAATAAGGTGTAACCACAAGGGCTCCATCTGCGCCAGCCTTTTCAGCGTGCTTAGTTAATGATATAGCTTCTTCTGTAGAATTAGAACCAGTGCCAGCAATAACTGGGATTTTTCCCTTTGCCTCATTTATACAAAGCTCAATTACCTTTTCATGCTCTTTATGAGATAAAGTGGGAGACTCACCAGTAGTACCAGCTGGTACTAATCCATTAGTGCCATTTTCAAGATGAAAATTTATAAGTTTTATATAATTTTCCTCGTCTAACTGATTATCTTTAAACGGTGTTACTAAAGCAACATTTGAACCTTTAAACATATTTATTTATATCATAAGTTGTCGTTTATTTTAAAAAAATGCTGATAAAATCAATCAAAATTTTTGTTACACTTATCTTTTTTTTATCGACTATTCAATCTGCATTTTCTGAAAGTTTAATAATACCTAAACAAAAACCTACTTTAACAAAGGAAAAAAAATACTCTGCCGATTTCATAATACCGAAATTTAAACCAGGAACAATTAAATCTAAGGAAGATAAAGAGATTACAAAAGAAAAAGATGCAAAAATAGTTGTAAAAAAAATTGATGGTATAATTATACCAAAGAACAAACCATTAATCGTAAAAAAACAAAGACTTACAACAACAAAAAAATCAAAATTCTATAGTGATAGAGATTTAAATTATGCACGACAAGCTATTAGCTTTATGGAGAAAAGTAATTGGAAAGATGCTCTTAAAGTGGCAAAAAAAGCAAGGGCAAAATCTATTTATGATTTCATTGAATGGAGATATCTTTTAACAACTGGAAATAGAGCTAGTTTTTATGATTATAAAAATTTTATTGAAAGAGTTAAAACATATCCTAGGCTTGATCGTATAAAATATTTAGCAGAACATAAATTATCTACAAGAAATCAATCTCCTAAACAAATTATTCAATGGTTTGATAAAAAGGATCCCTTAAGTGGCTTTGGTGAAATGATATTAGGAGAAAGTCTAATTAAAACAGGAAAAAAAACAGATGGAATTAAATTAATTAAAAAAGGTTTTATAACAGCAGATTTAACAAAAAATGATTTAATTAATTTTAGAAAAAAATTTAAGAAATATCTATCAAGTGATGATTATATTAAACGAGCTGATTATCTTGCTTGGGAAAATAAATATTGGGATCTTAAAAGAATGCTAAGATATTTGCCTAAAGATTATCAGCTTTTGTACACTGCAAGACAAATACTCATGAGTAATTCATATGGTGTTGATACAGCTATATCCAAAGTACCAGACAAATTTAGAAATGATGCGGGTTTAAATTATAATAGATTAAAATGGCGTATTAAAAGAGGAAGGCTTGATAGCTCATTAGATATTTTATTTAATATTAAAAATACCAAAGAATATATGGTTAGACCAGACAAATGGTGGGTTGAAAGATCCAAAATAGCAAGAAAATTAATTTACAAAAAAAGATATGAAGAGGCTTATAAAGTTACAAGCAGAAATGCTCTTTCTAAAAGTCCTGAACTTGCTGAGGCTGAATGGTTAAGTGGATGGATAGCTTTGAGTTTTTTAAATGATCCAATTTTAGCTAAAAATCATTTTCTTAAATTTTATGAAAACGTCACCTATCCAATTAGTTTATCTAGAGGTGCTTACTGGCTTGGAAGAACTTATGAAGAGTTGAATGACAAAGAAAATTCAAAAAAATGGTATGTTATAGGATCTAAGTATCTTACAACATATTATGGTCAGCTGTCTCATATGAAAGCTAAACCTAGAGAAAGATTTGAATTATCAGATTTAATGCAAATAGATAAAAATTATGCGGAAAGTTTTTACAAAAATAAAATTGTTGCAACTGTTCACTTATTAGATGAATTGAATAAAGATAAATATACAAAACACATTTTAAGATATCTTGCTAACGAAAATATTGAAAAAGGTAGTGAAGTTTTAGCTGCAAAGTTAGCAACTGATATTGGAAGATTTGATTTTGCAATACAAGTATCTAAAATTGCATCGTATCAAAAAAGATTTCATAACAAATATAATTATCCAATAATAAGCACACCAACTAAAGTAGGTGGAAGAAAAATTCCTGAGACAGCTTTAATTTTATCAATAATTCGACAAGAAAGTGAATTTGATACTAGTGCTAATAGTCGTGTTGGTGCTCAAGGTTTAATGCAATTGATGCCTTACACAGCAAAAACTGTTGCAAAACAAGCTAAGCTTACATATTCAAAATCCAAGTTAACAAAAAGCCCTGAATATAATATTAACCTTGGATCTTATTATATTGCCGGATTAATTTTAGAGTACGATGGCTCCTACCCTTTCTCTATGGCAGCTTATAATGCTGGACCCAAAAGGGTAAAATACTGGAAAAAAATTAATAAAAATCCACAAAAAAAACAAATTGATTACATCGATTGGATTGAATTAATTCCATTTAAGGAGACTAGAAACTATGTTCAGAGAGTTCTAGAAAACTATAATGTCTATAGATATATACTGTCCCAAAAACCAATATTTTTAAAAGATTTTTTTAAAAACGATCCTCTATATTAATGGCGGAAGGAGAGGGATTCGAACCCTCGGTACACCTTTTCAAGCGTACGGCGGTTTAGCAAACCGCTGGTTTCAACCAGCTCACCCATCCTTCCGTG
>LUMI01000134.1_pt1 | contig 29944 bp, 39 predicted proteins | sample 729681 | NCBI WGS metagenome assembly LUMI01 (sample SAMN03860267, study PRJNA289734) | marine metagenome | biome: seawater column; feature: ocean; material: water; isolation source: Red Sea water column Station 34 - depth 10m | place: Saudi Arabia: Red Sea | collected 2011-10-15 | depth 10 m
ATAATAGAAATAATTTTGTTAAATAGAGATAATAGTGAATAGTTTTTTAAATTTATCAACAAACGCAATCAAAACAGCTGATTCATTAATTAAACATGCTAAAGAAGAAACATATGATGAAGTTGAAGACTCAATTAAGTCTTTAAGAAAAAATTTTAAAGCTGGTAATTATTTTGCTATTGCTACTTTTTTTATTATTTTTGGTATTTCAAGCGTTCTTACACAGGTTTTCAATGGAAATTACTTTATTCAAGCTATGGTATATTTCTCAATGTCTTTTCTATGCATATTGGCATTTAGTTTCATAATCTGGAGACTCTTAAAATGAACGAGTTTAAAGATAACTACAATGATTTAAAAAATAATATCAACTCTGAAAACTCTAAACTTATCAGTTTTCTAATTTACGGTATAATTCTTGGAAGACTTTTAGAAAAATATAAAAAGTTTAGAAAAAAAATGAAATTTAGAAAATGAATAAGTCATTACAGAAATTTGTTGCTGTTGCAATATCTGCTGGAGTTGTACTCTCAACAATTGCTTATTTTTTACTCTTACTTTGATACTAAGTGAGTCTTGATAACACTGTTGTAGTTCTTAAAAATAATAAAAATAAACATTTAGCTGTTTTAAAAGATGATCAAGAGTTTGTAACACAAAACGGTGTAATAAAATTTAATGATATAAAAGAATTACCATCCGTTATAAATTCTTCTAATAACCATGAATATCATGTGTATATTCCATCATTCGAAGAGTTTATTTTACTTATGAAACGTGGACCACAGATTATATATCCAAAAGATATTGGATCAATATTGATCGCTGGAAACATAAATAAGAATTCTAATATATTAGAAATTGGTACTGGTTCCGGAGCTTTAACACTTTATTTAAATTTAATTCTAGATAAAGAAAGCCAATTGTTTACCTTAGATGAAAGTAAAAGGAATCAAAGGAGAGCACAAAAAACAATTGAACGATACTTAACTTCATCAAAAATCAATAATAATTTCTTAAATGTAAATTATATAAATACTAATTTATCAAATTTTTCTTTTAAAGATATTGCAGATGAAGTAGACACTATAATCACTGATATTCCTGAACCTTGGGAGTTTTTTATGAAAAATAAAATCGAAAAGAATTTAAATTGGGTATCTTATTTGCCATCAATTACACAAGTAGAGAAAATTGTCATAAAACTCAATGAACATAATTTTATAAATATCAAAATAATGGAAACTTTAAATCGTGAATGGATCGTGGATAAAAAAATTGTAAGACCAAAAAATGAAATGGTAGGTCATACAGGATTTGTGGTAAGTGCTAGGTTTTTGTCTAACTAGGCTCGATCATTATGCATTCACCAGGGCACTCTTCTGCCGACTCTATAACAGCTTCCTCTTGTCCTTTTGGTACAACAGCTAAGCCTTCAGCACCACCAACATTCCCATCTTCCTCTGAGAAAATTTTGTCACCTTCTTTAACATAAAATAGTCCATCATCTTTACCAACAAAAACGTCAGGACATATTTCTTCGCAAAGGCCATCACCAGTGCATAGGTCTTGATCAATCCATACTTTCATATAATCAATGATACATTAATTTTGCTATATACAAATACAAGAGTAAAAAAATAATATACAGAATTAAATAAAATAAGAGTAGGAAAACCTATGAAGAATGTGTTCAAAAGATGTCTTAAATTATTAACTTTATTCTCTTTAAATAATGAAAATTTAACAACAAATTTTATTAAAGACAATGTAATTGAGTACAGAGAATTAAGTGAATCTGCTTTTAAAAGATCATTTGAAAGAGATAAAGCTTTATTAAAGGACATGGGTTTTTTATTGGATTTTGAAAATGATAAATGGAAAATTAATGATGGATATAAATTATCAGGCACTCAGATATTTGATGATATAAAAAATAACGAAGCTATCAATATTGATGATTTTATAAATACTTATCGCTTGATAAAACAGTTTTTTAAATCAGATTATCAATTTAACAGTAGAAATATAAATATATCAAAAATAACTCAAGCTATAAATGAAAAAAGAAGAGTATCGTTCAAATATAAAAGTTCTTTAAGAAAAGTATATCCTCTTGGTTTAAAACAATATGACAACCAATGGTATGTAGGCGCAAATGAACAGTCGAAGTTTAAGACATTTAAAATTGACAATATAGATGATCTTAAACTTGGAACTAAACCTGACTTACATGATATCGAGTTAAAAACAATTAATTTTTCATGGGAAGAAAGGATTCAACCAATTTTCATTACTTTATCAATATTAAAAGATCATTATATTGTTCAAAAAAATAGTTTTAAACATTCGTTAATTAAAAGCAATGACGATGGAAATAAAATAAATATTGAAATTTCAACATATGATATTCAAAAATTAATCGTTTTTATTTTGGTCACAGATGCAAAAATAATACAAATGACTAGTAATGACAAAAAAAGGTTTTTGGAGTATTTAGATGAAAAATAAATTACAACTACAAGATTTCACATTTTTCATCAATATTTTAAAAGATAGTAACAAATGGAAAATTGATGATTTAACTAAAAAGCTTGGCAAAGATATTGAAACAATTGTTTATATGCTTAATATTATGTCCGAGATTTATTCAGTTAATGGTGAAAATTTTATTGATTTTGAGATTGATTCGTCTGAAAATTTAATTTTTTTTGAATATTCATCTACATTTAAAGAATTGAATACAATAACCGATTTTGAATTGTTTAAAATCTATAATTTACTGAAAAGTAACCAAAATCTTAATATTCAAAACATAAATAAAAAAGATTACAAAAATTTTTCAAAAATCCTTGATATGTATTTTGATGAAAAGTCAAATATAGAATTTGAAGATAACCTTTCAATACATTTACTAACAGATATAAATATAGAATATCTAAAAATCGGATACGATAATCCTAAAACATACTCTATTAAACCTATTTCCATTTCAAACAATCAAGATGGAAATGTTTTAGAAGCAATAGATTTAATTGATAACAAAGTTAAAACTTTTTTAATAAATAGAATAATTGAGGTTAATGAATTAAATCTCATAAGTTCAAGTAATAAAGAAAAAATCAATTCGATAGAAGTAAAATTCAAATACAAAAACGAAAATTTTTCAAATAAGTTAGATAAAGATAATACCTTTTTTAAAGATGGATTGTGTATTTACACATTTAGAGACTTTAATGTAGCATTAGAGTTTTTCTTTGAGCATTTTCAAGAATTACAAATTGTTTCACCAAATAAATTAAAAATTGAATTCAACAAAAGAATTAATAATTTAGTAGATATGATAAATTTATGAGTCTTACTGAACTTTTGATTATATTATTTATCTCCTTGGGGATTGTTGATAAAAAACGTATAAAAAAACTTATGGACACATTTCAGAATTTCAACGAAGGTCCAACTCGAAAAGTAATTGGTGATTCTAGCTTAAATCAAAAATGGGAATGGATAGAGAGCGAAGAAGAATGAAGAAACCTTTTTTTGATCACCTTAAAGAACTAAATACTAGAATCTTATTTTCTCTGTTATTAATTCTTATATTTGGAATTTATGTATATATTGAGTATCACTTCTTTGTTGAAATTCTCAATAAACCATTAATTGATGCTGGTTACGATCAGTCAAATATATTTGCACTAACTATTTATGAGGGGTTTCAAGTAAAAATTACAAATGTTTTTTTAATTTCACTAATTTTATTACTTCCACTTACCTTGTTAAATCTTGGTGTTTTTCTAAAACCCGCATTAGTAGATTTATCATGGCTATCCTTTATTTTTTACAATATATTTTTTACTATTTTTTACTATTTAGGAATATACTCGGCATTGAATCTTGGTTCATATGGCATTGAATTTCTACTTTCATTTAATGAAAATGAAGTCATTCTGAGATCGCAAAATTATTATCAATTCATTACAAGAGTTGCTCTTTTATTTGCAATTACTTTTCAACTTCCTCTTGTTACATTATTTCTTTTAAATAAAAGAATATTAAATATTCAATTACTTACAGAAAACAGAGCTGAACTATTTATATTCATATTAATAATTTCTGCAATTGTTACACCCACAGGTGATCCCGTTAGTTTGTTTGTTTTCACGATACCTTTATATGTACTCATGGAAATTACTATTTTTATACATAAAAAAAGTTCAAAGTGAAATTTGAGCTTGATAATTTTCAAAAACAAGCAATCAAATCATTATTAGATGGTCTGAATGTTTTAGTTACAGCTCCAACAGGTTCTGGTAAAACATTAATTGCAGAAAAAGGCATTGAAAAATACATTGAAGATGGAAAAAAAGTCATTTATACGACGCCAATCAAAGCATTATCTAATCAAAAATTTAATGATTTTCAAAATGAAGGAATTGACACGGGCTTATTAACAGGAGATAGAAATGAAAACCCCAATGCTAATTTAATAATTGCAACTACTGAGATTTTAAGAAATATGATATTTTCTGAGGACGAACGGATAAATGAAATTGGTTTAGTAATTTTAGATGAAGTTCATTATCTAGCAGACAAAGAAAGGGGTGCGACTTGGGAAGAAATTATCATTCATTTACCCAAAAAAATAAAAATTCTTGGTTTATCCGCAACAATAGGTAATGAGAATGAGTTTTTAAGTTGGATTGTTTCACAAAGAGGTCCAACCGATTTAATAAAATCAAACATAAGGCCTGTTCCTCTAGAAATTTCATTAGTTACTGCAACACAGAATGATGATCAAATAACAACAATCAAATCAACAAAAGATAAAAAAAATAAACGAATTTTTCAATTTGATAAAAAATATAGAAAATTTAAAAAACCAACGCTTTCAAACCAATTAGAATTCATATCTTTAAAAAATTCAACACCCTCGATATTTTTCTTTTTTTCAAGGGATAAGGTTGAAAGCAAAGCTAGACATGCATCAAACTTAATTGGAAAAACAACTGACAACCATGACTTAAAAGTGTTATTCGATTCTGTGTTTGGGGATCTAACAATTGAAGAATTTAATCTATTAAATTTAGATGAACTTTTTTGGATGTGGTCAAGAAGAATTGGTTTTCACCATGCTGGACTGGCACCAATTGTCAAAGAATTTGTAGAACATTTATTTATTAATAGATATATTGATATTTTATTTGCTACTGAGACACTTTCTTTAGGAATAAATATGCCAGCTAAATCAATTATGATTGACTCATCTTTTAAATATGACGGTATAAGAACTAGATTGATTTCAAAGTCAGAATTTTTACAATTAACTGGCCGAGCAGGAAGAAGAGGTATAGATAATAAGGGCTTTGCTTTCATTAATTACGACAGGAGGATTGAAAATAATTGGTTTAATGATTTATTTAATTTAAAGTCAAATAAATTAATTTCTTCATATTCAAATTCATATGGATCTGTATTAAATCTTAAAAATAAATATGGTGAACATGAAGGATTAGAGATGATAAAAAAAAGTTTTTATTCTTATCAAAACAAAATTAATGATCAATCATTAGAAAAAAATTTTAGAGCAAAAATTTCAGTTTTAAATGATCTTGGTTATTTTACAGAATCCAAAAAAAATAAACTCCTAACTGAAACTTATCGTGATAGTTTTCTAATTGGGATAGAGTTGTTGGATAAACTAGATGATATTGAATTTTGTCTAATGTTTTTATCTTCTGGTATATCAAATCAAAAGTATGAAATACCAATTCACAAAAAGCAAAGTAAATTGTTGAGTAAATTTTTGATTACTCAAGAAACGGTCAACATTCTTGAAAGTAAGCACAATGTTAAAAATAAGACTAAGTTAGATGTTTCATGGTTTAGTATTTTTAGTGAATACATAAAATCAAATAATATCGAATATACAATTAGCAAATTTAATATTACGTTAGGAGATTTTATAAAGGCATCAAGAGAAGCAGCAGAAATATCACAGAAAGTTTCATTAATTTATGGAAATGAAAATTTTGATTTTATTTCCGATAAATTTAGAAATAATATTATTCAAAAATCGATGTTGTGAAAAAAATAGTAGTAATCCATAATAAAAATTCCAGAGGTAAAAAACTAACGCGTCTAGATTTGCAAAAGATTTTTGATAGAAATCAATTAAATTGTGATATTTATCAAACAAAGCAATCTAAAGAAGTAGAAGTAATTATTAAAAAATATATTGACGATGATGTTATTTTTTGTGCTGTTGGAGGTGATGGAACGCTTAGTAATTTGATCGATGTAATTTTAAAAAACAATATAGCTAATCCAGAAGTGGCATGCCTTCCTTCGGGTAGTGGTTCGGATTTTATGAGAACTTTTGCTTTTCCAAAAACTATCAATGAAGGCGTAGAAAGACTTAAAACGAACCAAGATTACAAAATAGATGTTGCATATATAAAATCAGAAAATAAATCCAGACATTTTGTAAATGTATTGAATTTTGGTTTTTTAGCTGACACAGTTAAAACTAGCGAGGCACTCCCAAGAGTTTTTAAAAGATTTAGATATCCAATTAGTTTTTGGATTAAATTGCTTCCTGCAAAGAGTGACATATTTGAAATAAGCAATGATTTGTATGAATTCAGAGATATCGCCTTTAATATCTCAATTTGTAATGGACAATACTTTGGTGGTGGTTGGAACATTTCTCCTAAATCAAGCTTGCAAGATGGATTGTTAAATACTCAAATATTTAAAGTTACAAAGACTAAAGCTATGAAATTATTCTTTTTAGCAAAGAAAGGCCTACATTTAACGGATCCCGATGTGATATTGAAAAGAATGAATAAGATTTCTCTAAAATCTAGAAGTCCCATTGAAGTTGATGGTGATTATTTTGATAATGGTCCTGCTGAGATTATTGTTAAAAAACAAGCTATACTTCTCAAAATTTAGTATTATTCTTACAGAAATTTAAGGACAATGATGGCAGATAAAGAGATCGATGAAATAGAAGAGCCTACTATGGAAGATCTTGAGGAAGATTTAGATGAATCTGAAGCTCCTCAAGAAGAAGAAGAGAAAGAAGAAGTAGAAACAGAGTCTTTAGAAGCTAGGGTAGAAACAGAGAAAAAAAAGGCTGTTGATGACAATGATGAAGCAGAAGGATCATTCATGTCTGTTGATGCTGCGGAAAAAAGGAATGTTAAAAGCTCAGATCTTAAATTAGACGAAACTGTAGAAGACATTCAAGAAGATGAATTTACATGTTCTATTTGTTTCTTGGTATTAAAAAATACACAGTTAGCTAAACCACGGGCAAAGGTTTGTCACGACTGTGCATGAAAAAACATTTCAAGATTTTGGAATAGATTTTGAAATAGAGCAACAAGAAAACTCACCAGTTGCACTTCAAAATTTATTTAACAAAGAAATTCAAAATATTGACAGTGTTTTATTTGATTATTATCAAAAAATATCAGAAGACTTTGATTCGTACTATTTTGTTTTAAAAACTTCTCAAAAGGGTAATTCCAATATTGTTGGCTATGCAAGAATTGTAGAGGCTGATTTCTATTGGAATGTATATGAATTGTTTATTAAAGATAATTTTAGAGAACTTGGTTTAGGTACAAAACTTTTTGAATACATTGCTGATAATGCAAATATGAAAAATTTGGAAGTTAGATCATTTGCCTTACCAAGTGATAGACAAGCAAAAAACTTTTATGAAAGTAATGCAATTACAGCGAAAGTTCTAATAATGGAAAAGAAACGTGAAAATAATCGCTACAGACCTTGATGGAACTATTTATCTTCAATCAAAAATTATTCCTGGTGTAAAAGATTCTATTCACGAAGCTAAAAAAAATAATTTTAGAATTATTTTCATAACAAACAACAGTTCAGAGACTCCCTATCAAATAAAAAATAAATTAGAAAATATGCTTTCTAATGAAATACATCTTAATGATATTGTTAGCCCATTAGTAATTTTAAAAGACTATCTAAAGAATTTTGATAAAAATATTTATGTGCATGGTTCATACAATTTACAAAAATATGTAAAGACGATTACAACTGAACTCTTTCCAATTGATAAATCAGAAATTATCCTTATAGGAAGAACAGATTCATTTTCACGACATGACGTCGAAATTATTGCGGATGCTTTTAACAGAGGTGTTGATGTTATTGCTATGAATAAAGATCTTACTTTTCCAATTAACGATCATGAATTTAAAGATGGCAATGGTGCGATAGTACGGGAAATTGAAAACTTAGTTGGATCAAGTATTAGCTCTTTTGGAAAGCCAGATTCCTTTTATTCAGAGTATTTGTTGAAACAATTCCCTCAGATTTTTGCTGTTATTGGAGATAGAGTTGACACAGATATATTACTTGCAAAAGATATTGATGCTAAATCTTATCTTGTTAACTCTTCAATAAAAAACTATTTGGATGAAGATATAGCAGATTTTAAGTTCGATACTTTTTCAGAGAGTGTATCTTCTATAATTAAAAATTCTAAGAACTAAGTATCCAATTAAAAATCCTCCAATATGAGCTTCCCATGAAATATTATTATTTTGTAAAGCTATAAAAATTTGAGAAAAAAACCAAAAAATCATAAAGAATTTTGCTCTTATTGTTGTTGGAAATAAAAATCCAAAAGGAACCAGAACAAGTAATTGAGCATTTGGAAATAAATACACATAAGCACCCATTAATGCCGATACTATACCTGATGCTCCAACAATTGGATTAATATCATTAAAATTTAAAATAACGTGAGCAAACATACTGAACAATCCAGTCATAAAAAGAAATATAATAAATCTAGCTCTTCCTAAAACATCTTCTATGTTGTTTCCAAATATCCAAAAACTCCAAAGGTTTCCTAATATGTGTATAAAGTTTGCATGGAAAATATTGGAGAGGATTAGGCTTAAAAAAATATTTTTATTTTCGAAAACAATATTACTAGTTAGAGCAGAACAATCATTGTTATAGTACTGATCTATTGACAACGGTTTATTGTTAAATATCTCACAGGGTATCGCAGCAAATTCATAAAAAAAATTAAAAAGCTCACTAGGATTTTTTGGTTGGATAAGTACGTAAACAATTATTGATGCAATAATAAAAATTCTTGAAATAATTGGATTACTTTTTGCTGGATTAATATCTGAAATTGGTATCACTTTGTACTCCTAAGAAGATACGTATAATATATCCTAGTGAAGAATTTATTAATAATTTCATCTAAAAAGTATCTATCAAAAAAAATATCTGATGACATTTTTAAAACTGTAGAGAAAAATAATTTAAAATACGATGTATTTGACGTCGAATCAGATTCAAAAGAATTAAATAAGATTGACCCTGACTTAATTATAAGCATTGGTGGTGATGGTACAGCTCTAAAAGCAATGCGTGTTGCATGGGAAAAAAATACTTCTTTAATCACGATTGGTCCTGGAAGATTAGGTTATTTAGTTTCATCTTCTGAAAATCTTGGAAATATTCTTAAGTCTTGGAAAAATGAGGATTACGATGTTGTTAAAAGAAAAGCAATAATTCAAAATAATGACCTTAGCCTCCCTGCTTTCAATGAAGTCGTTATTATTAAAAATTCTCCAACCAGGATTCTTGATCTGGAATTATCAATGTATGAACAAAAAGTAAAATTACGTGCTGACGGGCTTATTCTATCAACTTCACTTGGCTCTACTGCATACAATTACTCTGCTGGTGGTCCAATTATTCAAAATAATCTAGATGTTATATCTATCACACCAATCTCTCCATTTTCAAAATTTCCAAGATCTATAGTCATAGATAAAAATAGTTTGATTGAAGTATCAATAAATAAGAATCAAAATTATGCCATTCAGTTTGATGGTGTTGTTGAAGTTCAAGAAAAAAATGATCAGAATCTGAAGTATGTTTATGGCTTATCAGATAAATCTATAAACATACTTGGCACAGATAATGATCCAAAGTTAGATTTATTTTTAAATCAAATTTTAAGATAGTCCTTTTATTTAATTCTTTATATGCTAAAGTTTCAATGTGACCAAATACATTTTTGTCACCGGTGGTGTTGTCTCTGGTCTTGGTAAAGGGATTACATCTGCATCTCTTGGAAACCTTCTCAAAGCTCGTGGATTAAGCGTTATAAATCAAAAATTAGATCCTTATATTAATGTTGATCCGGATACAATGAATCCCTTTCAACATGGTGAAGTTTTTGTAACTGAAGATGGAGCAACAACTGATTTAGATCTTGGTCATTATGAAAGGTTTACAGGCGTTAATTTAAGAAAAGACTCCAACGTTACTACAGGAAGTATTTACAGAAAAGTAATTGAAAGTGAGAGAAAAGGAGATTACTTAGGTGCAACTGTTCAAGTTATTCCCCATATTACTGATGAAATAAAAAGAAGAATTAAGGGAATCTCAAATGATGTAGATGTTCAAATCACTGAAATTGGGGGAACCGTTGGAGATATTGAAATTCTTCCATTTCTTGAAGCTGCAAGACAAATAAGGAAAGAATTAGGAACTGAAAACGTAATGTTTATTCATGTCACATTGGTACCTTTTATCGGTCCAAGTACCGAATTAAAAACAAAACCTACTCAACATTCCGTATCTTTATTAAGAGCAGCAGGTATCTCTCCTGATTTAATTGTTTTGAGATCAGACAGAGAACTTAATGATGAGATAAAGAGCAAAGTTTCATTATTTTGCGATGTTGCAGTAAATAATGTAATTAATGCACCTGATTTAGATGATATCTATGCCGTTCCTTTAAGGATGCGTGATGAAGGACTTGATAAATCAGTGGATGAGAGATTGAATCTACAAACTAATGAACCTTCATTAGAGGAATGGAAAACAATGGTAAATCTTAAACTTGAAGCAAATGAAACAGTTAAGATTGCAATCCTTGGAAAATATTTTGGATTACCAGATAGCTACCTCTCTGTTGTAGAGTCACTTAATCATGCGTGTCTTCAAAATAAAGTAAAACTCGATCTTCACTGGATAGATGCAGACAATTTTGAAATAGAAAATCTACAAGATATGGACGGGGTTATTGTCCCAGGAGGATTTGGATACAGGGGGATAGAAGGAAAGATTTCAGCAATAGAGTACATTAGAAAAAATAACCTACCATTTTTAGGTATATGTTTAGGATTACAATGTGCTGTAATCGAATTTGCAAGAAATGTTTGTGGAATTGATGATGCAAACTCTTCAGAATTTTCAAAAAACACAAAAAATTATGTGATTGATTTACTACCAAATCAAGATTTAGAAAAAGATGATGTCGGTGCATCTATGAGACTAGGTACGTACCCATGTAAATTAAATGATGATTCATTAGCTGCACAAATTTATAGTGATGAAGTAATTTATGAAAGACATAGGCATAGATATGAGGTGAATAATAAATATAGAGATATATTAGTAGAAAAAGGTCTAAAAATTGGGGGAGTTTCCCCAGACAATAATTTAGTTGAAATGATAGAAATTCCAGACCACCCGTTTTTTATAGCTTCGCAATTTCATCCTGAATTTAAATCAAGGCCATGGGACCCAGCTCCTTTATTCAAAGAATTTGTACTTGCTTCAATTAAAAACATATCAATAAAATCAGAAAACATTGTCTCAGAAACAGTCAAAGAAAAGTAACAAAGATTTAGTCCTAGAGTTCACAAATTTTTTAAAATTTAAAAAAGGGCTATCAGCAAACACTATAAGCGCATATGAATCAGATATAACTCAATTTTTAGAATTTACCGGTGAAAATATAATTAATAATAATCTAATTGAGCTATTCATAACTTCAGAACTAAATGATAAATCTGATAATTCGAAGATAAGAAAAATTTCTTCTATAAATCAATATATTGATTGGTTTAATTTAGATAATAAGGAATATCAGATTGTTATTGAGAAAGTTAGTTTAAAAAAAGGGTCTTATCTACCTGAAACCATATCAGTATCAGACGTTAATAGATTAATAGACATCTATGATCATTCAAACTATATGAACTCTAGAAATTTAACGTTGATTGATTTTATGTACTCAACTGCCTGTAGAGTTTCGGAACTATGTGACGTAAGAGTATCAGATTTAGATTTTGAAGAAGATTTTGTAAAGCTATTTGGAAAAGGTTCTAAACAGAGAATTGTTCCAATAGGTTCTGAATTAAAAATTAATTTATCAAAGTACTTAAAATTTCGTGATGAATTAAACACTAAAGAACCATACTTATTTTTATCAAAAAACATGAATCAGCTCGATAGATCAGCAATCTTTAGAATTATTAAAAAGTCTGCAACACTTTCAGATAATGCATTATCAGTTCATCCACACACATTGAGACATAGTGCAGCTACACATATGCTTGAGGCAGGATGTGACCTGAGGACGTTACAAGAATTATTAGGACATACATCAGTTTCTACAACAAAGATTTATACTAAATTAACCAAAGAATTTTTGGTAGAAATATTTAAAGAGAGTCATCCAAGAGCATGAAATTGTATTTAAAAATCAAAAGAGCAATCAGGTTTTTGTTTTATAAACATCTTCCAGTTGAAGATCAGATTAAAGTCATGCAACAACTAAACGACGATAATCTTCTAAGATTATTTTGGCAACTCTCAATGCAAGACAGGCATCATTCTGTAGAAGTTCTTGAGCGCACAATAGATATGTCTTTTGATAATGAATCACTATCTATTAAAGAATTGGAGTCGTTAAATAATTTATTTACTCTTTCTCTTATTCATGATATTGGAAAATCAATATCACATTTTTCATGGATATTTAGGATATTTTCTGAACTCAAAATTGTAAACAATAATAAATCTCGTTTATATCTTGATCATGAAATAAACGGCTTAACTGAATTAGAAAAATATTCAGTTAATGATGACATTATTCAATACTATAAAAAAGAACTATTGCAGAATAAACACTTCATATTGGATAAAACTGATTATTAATGGATTTAAATGACTTAATTTCAAATCTTAAATCATTACTTATCGAATTTTCTGATAATAAAAATAATGATTTAAACGCTAACCTATTAAATCTCTTCTCATCTTTAAATGTCGAAAATGTTAGAAAAGATATTGATAGTTTTTCAGAGATTGTTTTGCTAGTTGCCTCATTATTTGAATTAAAAGCTAAAAGTTTACTTCCCCAAAATGAAGATGTTGATTGGATTGACGAAATTCAATTGATTAAGGACAAAGATTTGGCATTTGCAAGATTATTACAGTTCAAAGCTTTTTCAGAAGTTGGAATTGCTCTTGCCTCAAGAATACGCGAAAATGAAATGTCTATAAGTGCTTTCAAATATTATCAGACTTTAAATCTATTTAGTAAACCTGATATTGAAATAACTATTGATAAAAAAATATTTCAAGAAACAGCTGAAGAAGTTTTTATTAGATATAAATCAATTAAAGGCTTTGATCATATCGAGTACGATTTACCTGACATAGATGAAGCGATCAATTCTTTATTGTCTAGTGTAGACCAAAGATTAAATACTTCTTTTGAAGAGCTTGCCTCTGAAGTTGAGACTTCCGAACAAGCAGTTGCAATTTTTTTAGCTTTACTAGAAGCAATACGTTGGGGATTTGTAAAAGCAGAACAAGTTAATAATAATGAGCTTATTAAGATTGAAAAAAATTATGAAGAATAAGAAAATTATAACAGCGACCCTTTTGGTAAGTGATGGGCCTGTGCAAAACTCCTATTTTGAAGAACTTTTAGAGATAGATGGAAATAAACTAGTTAAATTATTTGATGAAATTAACAACGACTTAAACAATCTTGGTTTTGGATTTTATTTACGATTTGATTCAACGAAATCTGATTTAGTGACTGTAAATGATATACCAAAATATTTAGATTCAGTAAAGCCTCCATCAGTTTTAAAAGGCTTATCAACGCCAGCTTTAGAAACTCTTGCGATAATTGCATATGAACAACCAGTTACAAAGTTAAAAGTTTCTGAGATCAGGGGAGTAGAATCTGAATCATCTATAAAGACTCTTGAATCCCGAGGTCTTGTCTACAAGTCAGGGGAGCTGGATGTTCCTGGTAGTCCTATTTTATATTCAACGACAGATGAGTTTTTAGAGAAAATAGGCTTTGAAAGTTTAAATGATTTACCTAATATCGGTGAATATTTCTCCTCGCCGTCTGAAGAAGAATAATTGAGAATAAATAAATATTTAGCTCTTCACCTAAATACATCAAGAAGAAATGCTGATGAATTAATTAAAGCAAAAAAAATAACTGTCAATAATAAACTTGCAGTTATAGGGCAAGATATTATGACTACAGATGTAATCACATATCAAAACAAAATTTTGTCATCAAAGATTGTGTATAAATATTTCAAATTTTATAAACCGAAAGGATATGTCTGCTCTACAAAAGCACAAGGAAAATCTAAGACTATATATGACATAGTTGATAATTCACTTAAATACAGTGGAAGGCTTGATAAAGATTCAGAAGGGTTGATGCTATTAAGCAATGATGGAGATTGGCTGAACAGTATCAATCATCCCTCAAAGGGCTATGAAAAAGAATACATAGTAACCGTTTCACAACCAATTGTTCTTAACTCTTTTAAAAGAGTTGTAACTGATAAAAACGAAAAACTTGTTATAAATAAATTAAGTAAATTGAATAAATTTGAATATAAAGTGACTCTTAATACTGGAAAAAACAGAGAAATTAGAAGAGTATTTGCAAAAAACAATGTTGAAATTAGAAATTTAAAAAGAATTTCTATTGGCAATTTTTCAATAGAAGATATGAAAATTGGTCAATTATCACAAATAAACAGTAACTAGAAATATAGAATCAATATATGGAAAAGTTTCTTTTAACAATTGATGGCCCATCTGGAGTTGGAAAAACCTCAGTTGGCAAAAGTATTGCAACTATTTTAAATTCTTGTTTTTTCTCAAGTGGATCTATTTATAGATCTGTTGCAAAATTTTTACTAAATAATAAAAATGTTCAAATTGAAGATTTAAAAATAGAAATTGTTTCTGAACAGTGCAATGTTAATGGTGTAATTTTTAATGAAGAAGATTTATATGACAATGAAGTTTCTGTAAAAAGTTCTGAAATTGCAAAAAAAGTAGGGTTAAGAATGTTGGTTAAAGATTGTTTAATTAGTTATTTCGAAAATCTTGACAAACCACTTGTAATTGAGGGTCGGGACATGGGTAGTGTTGTCTTTCCAGACGCTAAACACAAAGTATATTTAGATGCAGATTTGGCAACCAGAGGTAAAAGAAGAGAAGGTCAATCAAATATGGAGGAAACGGTATCCGATGTTAAAAGAAGAGATTTTGAAGATAAAAATAGAGTATTTTCTCCTTTAACTATTCCAGAAGGTGCACTGGTTGTTGATAATTCAAATTTAACAATTGATGAAACAATTGCACTTATTATAGAGAACTTAAAGCTTCAGTAGCAGACCAACTTTTATCTTTGGATATCCCATTTAAAGCTTCTTTATTATTTTTTGGAAACATATTAATTAAAAGTTTTGAAAGTCCGGTTATGTTACGTCTTAATTCTTTAGGAAGTGGAAAATACTCTTCTTCTGTTGTGTCAATATAAAACTCTAAATTATTGGGATTTAAATGTTCTGTTATTTCTTTTACTATATGATCGGGCGCTGATGCTCCAGCAGTTATCGCTACGTCTGTGCCATCTAAATTCAAATTTCTTAAATCATCTAATGTTTCGATTCTATAAGCATCTTTACCTAGATTATTTATAGTAGTTACCAATGCATTTGTATTACTAGAAGTACTTGAACCAACAACCAGCACTATATCTACTTTGTGTGAAATATTTATTAATGCTTTTTGCCTGTTTGTAGTCGCATAACAAAGGTCACTTTTTCTCGGTAATTCAATATTTTCAAATTCTTTTTTAGCTTTATCTAATATAGGTTCCCATTCAGACATAGCAAGTGTAGTTTGAGCAAGCAGTGCAACATTTTCGTTTCGCAAGCTATTATTGTCGAGATCATCAACAGTCTCAACTAGAATCATATTATTTGGTGCCACACCTAAAGCTCCTATGGCTTCATCATGATTTTTGTGACCTACATATATTATTTTTTTTCCATTTTCACTAAATTTTTTTGCTTCATGGTGAACTTTTGTTACGAGAGGACATACAGAATTGACACTTGTCATTGAGATGTTTTTGAATTCCATTTCAACTTTTGGTGCAGTACCATGAGCTGAAAGCATCACAATTGAATCTGCTGGCAATTCTTTAGGATCTTCAATAAAAATTACGTTTTTTTCTTTAAACTTTTGAACAATCCAGTCATTGTGTACAATTTCGTGATAACAATATACAGGTTCATCGTAAATTTTTAGCATCCATGTTAAAGCTTTAATTGCCATTTCCACTCCAGCACAAAATCCTCTTGGTGTTACAACATATAGATTATCTACCATAAAATAAGAATAGCTATATTTAAAATATGAACGAAAATAAAAAAAACGAAGTAATTTTGATTGGGTTACCTAATTCAGGTAAATCTACCCTTATTAATACTCTAACAAATAAGAAGAACTCAATTATAGGATCTGAACCAAATACTACTCGGGATAAAATAAGTACAGTAATAGAAATTAACAATAAACAGATAATATTATCTGACCTACCAGGTTTTGATGAAAATCCAGACAACTTTAATAAAGCATTTCAAGATAATTTTCAACATTTGTTAGAAGATGCTGGTCGCGTGTTGTTTGTAATTGATATAAAATCAAAAAATTTCACTGGACTTGATAAAATAAACAATTTACTTCAAATCAATAATGTTGAAGATAAAGTAACAACAGTTTTCAATAAGTGTGAAAATTTTAATGATTACGATCTTGATAAAAGAATGTTCAAATATATTTACGGTAGAGAAATTTATATATCTGGATTTCACAAAATTGGCACAGATGAATTATTAGATGACTTGATTAAATATTCTGGTGTAAAAAAAAGTGGTGACCTAAATAGTAAAATCGCAATTTCTATAATTGGAAAACCAAATTCAGGTAAATCTACATTATTCAATGCATTTCTTGAGAAGGAAAGATCAATTGTATCAGATATACCTGGAACAACAAGAGATTCGATTATAGAAGAAGTTGTTTTTGACGATAAAGTATTTAAAATACTGGATACTGCAGGCGTGCCTAGAAAAAAACAAAAAGATCAAATAGATAGATATGCATCAGATTTATCTATAAAAACCTTAAATCATTCATTGATTTCATTCATTGTTGTTGATTCTACTCAAGGAATAAACTTCGAAGATATGAGATTAATTAACGAATCTTTAGAAAATTTTTGCACTCCAATTTTAGTACTGAACAAATGGGACCTTCTTAATGAAGAAGATAAATTAAATATTAATTCAAATTTGAAAACTCAACTAAAAAAATTTAGTTGGCTTAATGTTATTAGAATCTCTGCGTTGACAACGAAAGGTCTTAATAAATTTTCAAAAACTTTGAATGAAGTCAATAGTCAGTTAAATAATAGAATTGATACATCTGATTTAAATTTATATTTTAGAGAATTGTGGGTTGCAAAACCTCCTCATCCTTTCAGAGGAAAAAGAGCAAAATTAAAGTATGTAACTCAATATGACATATCTCCTCCTTCATTTTCATTTAATTTGAGTTCTAGAATCCCTAAAAATTATTATTCTTTTATTGAAAATAAATTAAGAGAAGAATTTGGATTTAAGAATGTTTCATTAAAGATTAAATATAAGACTTGATATGGAAAATTTTGGTTTTAAATTTGGTGTTTTTTTATTTGGTTTCTACCTCGTAGTACGAATTTATCAGGTTGTAATTAACATTTTTGTTAACTTTTAGTACTAAATTATCAAATGAATGTATAAATTATTATTTATATATCTTGATATCGTCATTTACACATCTAATATGAGTACATCCACTTTTTAAGTGGATTTTTTGTATACAAAAAGGAGAAAAATTGAGTATAAAAACTAACTCAAGAAGTTGGCGATTTTTAATGCTTTTTGTTGTATTTGCAATGGTTGTTGTTGCTTGTGGAGACACAAGTGATGATGCTGCTGATGAGGTTGTTGAAGAATCATCCGATACAACTGCTGCACCGGCTACAACTGCTGCACCTGCACAAGAAGAGTCATCTTCTGCACCAGACGGTGTATTTAAGTTAGCTATATTTCAAGATCCTGCAACACAGAATCTCTTCAAATGGTATGACACAGATACAGATGCTTACTCTCTATATCAGATGACTGGCCAATCTGTTTCATTGTTTGGAATTTCATATCCAAACTATACACTCATACCATCAATGGCAACTGAGCTTGTTGAAACATCAACCGACAACGGTGATGGTACTTTTAGCTATACAGTTCCTATTACTGAAGGATACGAGTGGAGTGACGGTAACCCAATAACAGCTGAAGACTGGGTATTCACATATAATACTGCTAAAGGACTTCCATTGTTAGGTCAATGGGCCGCAGTATGGCCATCAAATTGTGAGGTCGAATGTGTTACTAACGTCGAAGCTGTTGATGCCTACACAGTTAAGATTTCATTTAACTATGATCCAGGATTGACTGGATGGCAATATGGTGCAGCTCTTGCACCAGCTTTATCAAAAGCTTACTGGGAACAATTCGCTACTTCGAGAGAGGATCTATTAGCAGTTTCTGGTGCTGAAGCACCGGTTGCTAGCGCTTTTGTGTATGACAAGATTGAACAAGGTGCATTTTATACCTGGTCATATGATCCAGATACAATGTATTTTGGTGGAGAGACAACAAACTATGCTAACGGTGGTGTAGCATTTACCCAAGATAACGGGGTTGCACCAGCAATATCAGGTGAGTTTGGTGATCTTTCTGGAGATTCTTTCACATATACAAATGGACCATTTGTTGGACAAGTAGAATTCTCTATTTATAACGATCAAGATTCAGCTTATCTTGCGTTTGAAAATGGAGATGTTGACTTCGTTCTTAACCCAAGCGGCGTTAAGAGAGCAACTTATGAGAAGCTTTCCAGAATTCCTGGAACAGAAGTTATTTCTAACTTCTCAAATGGTATGAGATATATGGCGTTTAACACCAGAGTTTTCCCTGGTAGTAATAAAGCTTATAGACAAGCTGTAGGTTGTATTGTCGATAAAGATTATGTTATCAACAATGTTCTACAAGGAGTCGCAATCAATATGGATGGACAGATGCCAGCCGCACTTACATCATGGGTTGCACCAGTTACTGGTGTGCTCGCTGATTGTGCAGGCCTCTCAGCACAAGAAAAATGGGAGAAATCCATTCAGATATTACAAGATGCTGGATGGCAAGCAACTGACTGGGGTTCACACCCAGGCGGTGCTGAAAGAGCTGTAGCTCCAACAGGACTTAAAGGTCCAAATGGAGAAGCTATGCCAGAAAACATGTTGCTATATGCTCCAGGTCCAGGATTTGATCCAATTAGATCAACATTCTCACTATTCGTTGCAGATTACATGCAACAATTAGGTGTTGATATAGTTGCTCGACCAACTGGTTTTGGTGTCATAGTTGACAAAGTCTTTACAGCTGCAACTTGTAAAGATTGGCATGTTTACATGCTTGGTTGGGGATTATCTGCATTTCCAGATCACCCAACAAACTTCTTTGATGGAGCAAACGATACATGTGTGAATGAAGGATTTAACACAACTGGATATAACGGTCCAGATGGATATAAAAACCCTGAATTTGCTGAATTAGTATCAGAATTCAAAGGAGCTAAGAGCGTTAGCGAAGCACAGGCATTAAGTAAGAGGATGGAAGCACTATTATTTGATGATATGCCTTATTTAGTATTGGTTACAACACCAATTCTTGAGGTATATAAAGAAAATATTGCATTCCCATTCACTGATATGCTTGATGGATTACAACAATTAGGTGGTAATCCTGGCAACGTTACAGTTAGTGACTAAAATTATTATTAAATCGGAACGGGCATTGCTCGTTCCGATTTATAATTAGAAAATATTTTTTTAATGGGGGAGAATGTTACGTTATATTATCAATCGTTTTTTACAAATGGTTGTTGTATTTTTTTTATTCTTAATAATTTCTTATCTACTTTTTGATGCTATTCCTGGTAATGCGTTTCAAAATTTATTATTAAATCCATCTTTACCCCCTTATGCATATGAAGAAACAATTGCATTATATGGATTAGATCAACCACTATCGGTACGTCTTCAAAAATACATTGTTAACTTTTTCAAAGGAGATCTTGGATATTCCTATATCCAATTTCCAAAAACAGCAATTGAATTAATAGCTGAGCGACTCCCTAGAACATTAATGTTGTTTTCAGTAGTAAATATTTTAGCTTTTTATACTGGTTTTTTTGTTGGAAAAGTCTTAGCTTGGAGGAGAGGTTCTAGAAGTGAAACATGGATAACAATTACATCTGTTTTCTCCTATACAGTTTTTTATCCATGGTTCGCATTATTAATGCTATGGTTCTTTGGTTTAAAAATGGGATGGGTTCCAATCGGTAAGTTTTTAACTCCTAACAAATGGTACGATTCACCTTTTGATAGTGATGAAGTGTTTTTAGAGATGATAAAATATATGGTTATTTTTTCATTAATTTATTTTGTAATTTCACTAATCACAAAAGAAATAGAATCATCTAATTTTTACTGGAATGCAGGTGTTCTATCCGATATGAGATTTTATGCAGGTGACATCGCCTATCATACAATATTACCTGTTGTAACAGTTACTGTGGTTGCTTTTGCTGGCACTGCTTTATTAACAAGAACTACAATGATGGAAGTTTTAAAAGATGATTACATTCTAACTGCTCGTGCTAAAGGTTTAAGTCAGAAAAGAATACGAGACAGACATGCCGCAAGAACTGCATTGCTTCCTGTTGTTACTTCATTTATATTCACAATTGTTACTATTATTGACGGTTCTGTTTTAACGGAAACTATTTTTTCATGGCCAGGAATGGGTCAATTAATTTTAGACAGTGTACTTAGAGAAGATATACCTGTTGCTATGGCAACATTTTCATTTATTGGAGTCTTTGCTTTGATAGCTCATTTTCTAGCAGATGTATCTTATGCCTTCTTAGATCCAAGAATAAGAATTAAATCACAAGGGTAATTATGAATGAAATAAACGAAAAAGCTGAATTAAGAAAATTAAGGATCCAATCTATTAAAAGAAACTTTAATTTGTTTAAACAAAGCAAAATTGGAATCTTAGGTCTTGTGATCGTGTTTATATTTGGATTCCTTGCATTACTCCAACCATTTTTATTCATGACAAATATTTGGGATGAAGCAACTTATCATCCTGTAGTTGGTTATGACTCCCAGAAGATATTAGCAACTGTTGTATCATGTAAAGATATAGAATATCCTACACCGGAATATAAAACACCTAGTGATTGTCCTGCAGCTGATGAAGTAAATATAGTTGCTGTTGCACCATATAATCCTGGTATAAAAGAAGGAGATGTAATTGAACAATTTATTCAACCTGCTCCTCCTTCAAGTAAACACATTCTTGGCACAGATTCTCTAGGTAGAGATGTATTCTCACAACTTATGGAAGGAAGTCAAGTCGCATTCGTACTTGGTTTATTGAGTGCAATAGTTGGGGTAGGTATTTCAACGTTACTTGGAACTATTGCTGCCTATTTTGGCGGTACCGTTGATGCTTATCTAATGAGACAATCTGATCTTGTTCTTATGTTGCCTACATTACCATTATTATTTATTATTTCTGCATTCGCTGAATTAAAAGTATGGCACTTAGCATTAGTTTTGGGTATTTTTGGAGGACTTGGAGGTAGCGTTATAACCATTAAATCGCAAGCGTTACAAGTTAAAGTTAAACCATTTGTTGATTCAGCACGAATAACAGGCGGTTCAAGAATGAAAATTTTAACTTCTCATATACTTCCAAATGTAGCACCGTTAGCACTACTTTATATGGTATTTAGTGTTACAGGTGCAATAGCGTCAGAATCTATTTTATCCTTTTTAGGGCTTCTAAATATTGATATGAGTTGGGGATTAATGATATCTGTTGCACAAGCTGATGGATACATTAACCAAGGAATGGAATATTGGTGGCTTGTAATACCAGCTGGTTTAGCCGTTACTCTTTTGGCTGGTGGATTTTATCTTGTTGGTAGGGGGTTAGACGATGTTTTCAATCCAAGGCTTAGAAGAAGATAATATGAGTGTAGTTTTAGACGTAAAGAATCTCTCTATGCATTATGAGACATTAGCTGGAAACGTTTCTGCAGTTAAAGATATTTCATTCAGCATTAATAGTGGTGAATCATTCGGACTTGTCGGTGAATCTGGATGTGGAAAAACCTCAGTTGCCATGACTTTATTACAATTACAACCTGAAAATTCGGTTATAACTGAAGGGAGTATAAAGCTAGAAGGAAAAGAATTAGTTGGTTTATCCGAAGATGAACTTAGAAAAGTTAGATGGGACAGTATTAGTATTGTTTTTCAAGGAGCTATGAATGCTTGGAACCCAGTTATCAAAATTGGTGAACAGATTAGAGAAGCTTTAAGAGAACATTATCCCGATAATTCTAAACAAACAAATATACAAAAAATTCAAGAATTATTCAAAATGGTCGGACTTGATGATACAGTTGCTGATAGATATCCGCATGAACTTTCTGGGGGAATGAAGCAACGAGCAGTAATAGCATTAGCACTTTCTTGTGATCCAAAAATAATTATTGCTGATGAACCTACTACTGCGTTGGATGTTGTTATTCAGGATCAAATTCTTAATGAAATTAAGAAAGTACAAGAATTACTTGGTTTGAGTTTAATTTATATATCTCATGATATTGCTGTTATCGCTGAAATGACCGATAAAATTGCGGTAATGTATGCAGGATCAATAGTAGAAATGGGACCAACTAAAAAGATTTTCGAAAATCCTGTTCATTCATACACTCGTGCTTTACTAGATTCAACACCTTCAATAAGAGGTGAAAAGAAAAAGCTAAAATCATTAGACGGTGAGCCACCAAGTTTGATTAACAAAATCGATGGCTGCTCGTTTGCACCTAGGTGTCCTGATAAAGAAACTAGGTGCAATCCAACTGAACATATGAGATTAGTGGAGATTGCACCCGATCATTTTGTCGATATTTGTAGTCAAGGTAAAGAATAATTATGAGTGATAATTTAATTGAAGTTAGAAATTTGGTAAAACATTTTGAAGTATCAAATAGTTTTTTTTCTAGTAAAAAAAATGTAGTAAAAGCTGTAGATGGAATCAGTTTTAATATCAAACCTGGCGAATCTTTGGGGCTAGTTGGACAAAGTGGTTGTGGAAAAACAACTACAGCTAGATCACTTTGTCTTCTAGATCCAAAAACATCAGGAAGTGTCAATTTTTTAAATCCAGAAAAACAATTAATGGAATCAATAGATAACATTGATGATGATTCCTTAAAAATATTCAGACGTAATATTCAAATGATCTTTCAAGACCCTTATGAGTCCTTAAATCCAAGATGGACAATCAAGGACATTATTAAAGAACCTTTAGATATTCATAATATAGGTAATTTAGCTGAGAGAGAAGATACTATTGTAGAAATATTACAAACTGTCGGTTTAACTCCTCCTGAAAACTATTTAAATCGGTATCCACACGAAATATCTGGTGGTCAAAGACAAAGAGTGTCAATAGCTAGAACACTAGTAATGAAGCCTAAATTTGTAATTTGTGATGAGCCAACATCAATGCTGGACGTTTCTATCCGAATATCGATAATGGACTTAATGCTTAATTTAGCTAAAGAACTTGATGTCTCTTATTTATACATAACTCATGACCTTGCTGTTGCAAGATATATGTGTAATAGAATAGCGGTTATGTTTAATGGAAAAATTGTAGAAATAGCAGAAACAGAGGAATTACTTCAAAATCCTATCCACCCATATACTAAAAGATTAATCTCATCAATTCCTATTCCAGATCCTCAATTTGTTAGGGAAAGATACGAAATTAATTTTGAAGAACTAGATAGGATCGTTAGAAATAACCCTAATGAGCAAATGGTTGATATAGGTAATAATCATTTTGTTGCTACTCATGAGACTAAGGAATATTTGATTGAATCTTAAAGATTTATTTCTTTTACCTAATCTAATCACAGTTGGAAGATTATTTGCTTCAATATATTTATTCACTCAACACTTAATTTCAAACTTTTCAATATCAACATTAGTGTTGATAATTGCTCTTATAGGAATTTCTGATTCCATTGATGGAATTGTCGCAAGGCGATTAAATCAAGTTAGTAAGCTTGGAACTATTTTAGATCCTGTATGCGATAGGATTGTCTTTTTGTTATTGCTTTTCTGGTTGTCTGAAATATTCCCAGATTGGTTTTTTTATGGAATATTAATTAGAGAAATATTAGTAATGATAGGATCTCTGTACGTTTTAATAAACACTAAAACAATTAAAGTTTCTAATATTGGAAAGATTGGTACAGTATTAATATTTTTCTCTATATGTTTTTTTGTTATAAATTCTGGAAATGAGCAATCAATCTTTTTACTTTTTGGTTTATTTTCATTGATTTTTTACTATTTTGTAGCGCTAGAATATTTTTATAAAATATTTATAAAAAAATGAATAATGACACTATACCATTTGAAGACTCTATCTTTATAAACCAAGAAGCTAAATACATATTATCTTTATTAAATGATGAGACCAAATCTTCATCTTGGTTATTGACAAACGGTATACATAAGGTTGGAAGACTTGAAACTAAAGAAATAATTCTTGATGACGTAACTGTCTCTAGAAACCATGCTTTTATAAGTGTTGACGATCAAACAGTCATAATAACTGATGAAAAATCAACTAATGGTATATTTGTAAATGGTGAATTGACAGATGAATCTGTTTTAACGTCAGGTTCTAGAATTCAAATAGGAAAATTTAATTTAATAATTACAAAAGTTGATAAAAAATGAATATAGGAGATACAGTAAAACTGATTAAAAAAGAGTATCCGTCAATTACTATTTCACGTATCAGATTTTTAGAAAAAGAAGGTTTAATTAAACCAAAAAGATCAAAAGGTGGAACTAGGTCTTTTTCTGATAAAGATATAGTAAGAATTAAGAAAATCTTAGATCTACAAGAAAACCAATTTTACTCATTAAAAGCAATAAAAAATAATCCTAAGTTACTCACTGGCAATACATCTAATTCAAAAATTGTAATAAGAGAATATTCTCAACATGATGCATTAAAAAAGGCAGGTATGAGAGAAGAAGATTTTAACGAACTAATAGAGTATAAATACGAAGAAAATAAAGAAATCTATAGTCAACTTGACGTAGAAAGATTTTCCTCCCTTGCATACCTTTTCTCACTAGGTCTTGGAGTTAAGAATTTATCAGTTATTAAATCAATGTCAGACAGGGGAGTAGGTTTTTTTGAGACATACTTTAATAATTCTGACAATGATCCTGAAGAAATAAAAATTGCTATTCATAAATTTTCTGAAATCATTGGGAGTTACATATTAGAAGATTTATAGCTATCTATTTATTTTCAATTTTATTATTAACAAACATTGCCTATGCAGCGGAAGTTGATGAAGAATTATTGACAACCGAATTTTATTTGTCATATGATCTAGATAATGAACAGTTGATGTACTTCAAAAATATTAACGCAACCATTGCACCAGCTTCAATTACTAAATTAATGACTTCATTGATTCTTATTGAAAATTACAATTTAAGTGATTACATAGAAATTTCTTTACCTTCTGACTACATTTACGAAGGAAAAGTAGCATATCTTAAGTCAGGACAAAAAATGACTATTGAAAGCTTATTAGAATTTATACTTATATATTCAGCAAATGATGCATGTTTTGCTGTTGTTCAATTATTTAATGAAAACACTGATGATTTTATAGCATTAATGAATAAAAGAGCTAAGCAACTTGGAATGAACAATACTAATTTTAAAAATCCTGATGGTTTAGATCAAGATGGTCACTATACAACTTTGAGTGATTTATTAATTCTTTCAAAAGAAGTCATAGACAATTATGAGTTATTGTCGATAATAATGAGAAAAAGTTTTATATCAAATATTGAAGGTGAGGATAAAGTATATCTCAATACTAATAAGTTAATCGAACGTAACTTTTACGGTTTAAAGACAGGCTGGACTAATGAGGCAGGATTGACATTTATTGGTTTAAATCAATCAAATGATAGAAATATTTTAACTATAGTTAATAAGTCTTTTGTAAATGAAAAAAAAGACAATCACTTTGTAGATACACAGAATCTATACTCAGCTTCAATTGATACATTCATAAACAATGTTGTTATTGATAATAATGTTGATATATATAAAATACGAAATAACTTTGAGACATTAACATTTAAATCTACAACTCCATGGTCTGTTTTTGGTAACAAACAAGACATTTCCAATATTAAACTAAATGAATTTAGTGAAACAAAATTTGATTATGTTGTAAATGATGATTTATATAATGTAAGAATTTCTGACTCTGTAAATTCAGTCAAATGGGATTTTAATTTATCGAACATGTTTTCATTTTTTGCAAATAATAATTAGTAAATTCTAAATATTGTTATAAAAATTATTATTAATCTATCTATTCTTAAACTATGAAAAAGAATATTAACGTTGAAGTAAACAGCATAAGATTGGAGGAAAATACCGAAACACCAATTATGCTTTTACTTGATCCTAATAGTCAAAAAGTTCTTCCAATTTGGATTGGCACTATTGAAGCAGTATCAATTGCATATGCACAAGAAGGAATAAAACATCCAAGACCACAAACTCATGATTTAATTATTGATATTATTGAATCTCTAAATGGAAATATTGACGAAGTTGTTATCTCGGATCTTCACGATAATACTTATTTCGCAGAAATTATAATCCTTGGGGACCAGGGTAGAGTTTCGTTATCTGCTAGACCAAGTGATGCAATAGCTCTTGCATTAAGAGCAGATACTACAATTTCTGTTAATGAAGATCTTTTTTTAAACAATTCAATTGATTTAATACACGATAAAGCCAATGAAATTGAGGAATTTAAGAGTTTTATTGAAAATATAAATCCAGAGGATTTTGCATAAAACCTTGATTATATATTTTTTGCTAGTAAATTAACCTTATGCAACAGGGTTACACAGGTCCAGAAGTTTGTAATATTACTGGTATATCTTATAGACAACTTGATCATTGGACAACAACTTCACTAGTTGATGCTTCAATAAGAAATATAAAAGGATCTGGATATCATAGAATTTATTCATTTCAGGATATTATAAAAATTAAGTTAGTGAACAAATTGAGAGAGGCTGGAGTTAGTCTACAAAAAATAAGACTTGCTCTTAAAAATGTAAAGCAAATACTAGGGAAAAATATAAACATATCAGACGTCTCAATTTTTTCTGATGGTAAATCAATATATGTAATAACAAACAATAATGAAATGTTAGATTTAATTAAACAGGGACAAGCAGTCTTTGGTATTTCACTAGGGCCAATTCACACTGAAACGGAAGCAGAAATTCATTCTCTTTATCCAGATAAAATTTCTGCAACGAATGCATGAAATTTGCTCATCCCTCCGAAAAAACATTTTCAGAACACTTAGATTTATTTGCACGTAAACTTTATCCAAATCTTAACTTTAAACTTTTCAACGAAGAAGATTTTTACAATATACTTAGTAAGAATAATTCAGAAATTATTCAAGAAACTATAGCTAGCTGATTCTTCTAATAGTTTATTTGGATTTTTTATATCTAAATTTTCTAGAATAGTAATTTCTTTTGATATATTTGTGTTGCTCATAAGTCTATTATCGGTATTAATCGTAATAGGAAAGTTTAATTCTAATAAATTTTTTACTGGATGATCTTTATAGTCAGAGTACATATTTGTGTGTATGTTTGAGGTAATACAAATTTCTAGTGGAATATTATTTTCATGAATATATGTTGCTGTAGGTCCAAATAAGCCTGTTTCCAGGTCAATATCTTCAATTATTCTTACACCATGCCCAATTCTTTTTGCACCATTATCTAATGCTTCTTGAATAGAATTAACTCCATCACCTTCACCAGCATGTATTGTTAAATTTACGTTGTTTTCAACCAATTTACTGAATTCATTACTAAATAATGATGGTAGAAAATTTAATTCAGGTCCAGCAATATCAAAACCAATGATTTTGTCTTTGCAATCAATGGCAATTTCAGAAACTTGTTTAACGTTATTTATATCATTTCTCATTCCACACAAAATTAGACCAGATTTTATACCATATAACTTCTCAGCCTGTTTAAAACCAGAATTAATAGCATCAATTACATCTTCAGCCGTTAATGAGTTGTTAACCGAATAAAGGGGAGCGTATCTGCTTTCATAATGTGTAATTCCGTCGTTATACATATCTTCTGCTGCTTCAAAGGCAATTCTTTCAAGATTTTCAAAACTATTCATTAAAGCTGTTGTGTGAACAAACGCTTCAAGATACTCTTCAAGAGATTCTGATGATTCTCTGTTAAAAAAACTTTCAATATCATCAACATTAATTAGTGGTAGATAATTGTCCTTAATTGCAAGTTCTTTTGCGGTTGATGCCCTTAATCCACCGTCTAAATGATCGTGTAATACAGCTTTATGCATAACGCAACATAATATATATTATAGGACAAAGAGTAAATAATAATTTATGCATATATTACCTTTAAAACACTCTCCCTGTGAGTAATTGGCAGCCAATGTCCTGCACCAGGTATCTCTGTTATCTTAACATTGCTTCCACTGGACATAAGCCTTTCTCGCATTTTGTTATTTAGTTTTACAGCAGCATCAACTTCACCAAATAAAAAATGTACAGGAGTTGTTACTATCTTTCTCCATGCTGAGCTTAGCTCTGTGTTTAAATCTATATTTGCATACCATGCAATTGGTTGATCTAGTGAGGTTTCATCAAAGTGTTGAATTAAATTAACAATTTCATTTTCATTCATGACACAACTTTCTGATAAATAATTTATAAAAACATTTTCCAGTGAAAGATCTACATTCTCTCCTATTTGAGTATTGTTTCTGTAAGCAGATCTAAAGAAAGAATCTAGATTGTTATCAATAATATTTGCAGACTCTTTAACATTTTGAAATGATGAAATATAATGAGGTTTTTCTCTGTATGATAAATTACTATATACATCTGATAATGGAAATTCAGTTCCACCGCATAAAGAAACTAATTTTTTAATATTAACTTTTTCACGTGATGTTAGTGCCCATGCAACAATAGATCCCCAGTCATGACCGACAATTGTTAAATTTTGGTCAAGTTTTAGTTTTACTATTAATTCTTCAATATCTTTTGATAATTCTTCAATATTAAAAGAATGTAAATCAAAATTTTCTAATCTTGATAAAGGATATCCCCTTTGTTCTATGATCGTAACCCTGTAGCCATTTTCGATTAATTCATTCTTTATTTCATTCCACATGTACATATTGGATGGAAAGCCATGGAGTAATAAGACATCACTCCCCTTACCCTTTGTTTCATAAGACAAAGATATGTTATTTAAATCTATTTTTTCCATATAAGTAAATTATTTTTCCTCAGTACAACAATTGTTAGACATAAAGCAAAAAAAGCCCACTGAAAAGCATAACTTAAATGCGGGGCATCGTATGGTTCTTCTAAATTTATACACTCTACCCCA
>LUMI01000931.1_pt1 | contig 29926 bp, 32 predicted proteins | sample 729681 | NCBI WGS metagenome assembly LUMI01 (sample SAMN03860267, study PRJNA289734) | marine metagenome | biome: seawater column; feature: ocean; material: water; isolation source: Red Sea water column Station 34 - depth 10m | place: Saudi Arabia: Red Sea | collected 2011-10-15 | depth 10 m
GTTCCAGGGTCTCTCGAAAACCGTGTTAATCAGATTTCTGAGATCTCAAGATCTTTAAAGTCTTTGGCTAAAGAGTTAAATGTTCCTGTCATAGCACTATCTCAGCTAAACAGGGCAGTTGAACAAAGAACAGATAAAAGACCGATGATGGCTGATTTAAGAGATTCAGGAGCAATTGAGCAGGATGCAGATGTTATCTTGTTTATTTATAGAGACGAAGTTTACAATGAAGATACTGATCAGGGTAACAAAGCTGAGATAATTATTGGAAAACAAAGAAATGGCCCAATTGGAAAAACTTATCTTACTTTCTTAAAGCAGTATGCAAGATTTGAGGACTTTGTTCCTGACGACCGACTCCCAGAGGAGGGTCTTTATAGTAAGTTTGAATGACAACTCACTCAGCTGAGCTAATTGTCGATAGCTCTAAAATTATTAGCAATATTTCACATCTAAAGTCACTTATAAGCAGTGAGTCAAAATTTATGTTCATTGTGAAAAGCAATGCATATGGACACAGCTTAAAAGAGATTGTAAAAAATCTTGAAAGCTATGTTGATGCTTTTGGTGTCGTTAGAATGGAAGAAGCTATTTTAGTTAGAAAAGCTACAAGTAAGCCTATTCTTCTTATGCAAGGTATTTATACAGAGAATGAAATAAAAACAGCTAAAAAAAATAATATACAAATAGTTATCCATAAAATGAGCCAGTTTGAGTTAATTGGCAAGAATGATAGTGAGCTTGGTCTTTGGATAAAGATAAATACTGGCATGAATAGATTAGGGCTTTCACAAGAAGAATTAAAATTAGTCTACAAAAAGGGGATTATAGATTCAGATTCTGTACTTATGACACATATGGCATGTGGAGATGATCCGGATGATCCAATGAATAAGATGCAAATAAATAACTTTGAAAAAGCTTTTGACTTGGTTGAGAGGAAAACGAAAAGAAGTATTTGCAATAGCGCATGCTTAATAAATTTTCCTGAACTTTCATTTGATTGGGTTAGATCGGGTATAGCTGCTTATGGTGGAGAATTTAAAAATTTAAACCTTAAAACAGCAATGACATTCAGAGCCCCAATAATTTCGATAAGAAACATAAGAAAAGGAGAAAGGGTCGGGTATGGTGGAAGAAAGAAAGCATCCAAGGATATGAGAATTGCGATAGTCTACGCCGGGTATGCTGACGGAATCCCGCAGACAACAGTTGATGGGACCAAAGTTTTGGTAAATGACAAACAGGCAGAGATTTTTGGTAGAGTGAGTATGGATTTAGTATCAATAGATATCACAAATCTCCCTCAAGTCTCTGAAAATGATCTTGTTTCATTCTGGTCTGAAGAACTTCCAATCAATGAATTTTCAAACAATAATGGATTGATTTCATATGAGCTTATGACTAGAATCAGTAGCAGAGTAAATGTAAAAGTAATTTAAATGAAAATTAATTATCTTAATAATACACCCAGAAAGGTAATCGACTCAGACGACTTGCCTGACTATATGTCAGAGAATGATGTTACCGATGTTGTTGAAATTTTTAATACGCCTTTAACGGGATCATATAATTGGGACTATACAATTCAAGATAATAGAATAAAAAAGCTTTACGAGTTAGGGAAAGAGCTTAACTGGAATTCTAATATGGATATTAACTGGGATAGACCCGTGGTTCATTTAGATGAACCACCTCCAATCTTTTGGGATGATTATGAGCCTTATATAAAGATGTCAGACAAAGAAAAATTGAGATTTCTTAGACATAGACAGGCATGGAGCATGAGTCAGTTCCTGCATGGTGAGCAGGGAGCTTTACTTGTGGCATCCCAGCTAACTAGCTGTGCACCAACTTATAATGCAAAGCTTTATGCAGCTTCACAAACTTTTGATGAAGCTAGACATGTGGAAAGCTTTAATAGATATGTTCAATCGAGAATGGAGCTCATGTATCCAATTGGCAATGCTCTTAAATCAATTTTAGATAAGATCCTTACAGATCCAAGATGGGATCTTAAGTTCATTGGGATGCAATTAATTATTGAAGGGCTGGCACTAGCAGCTTTTAGAACCTCAAGGGACTTAACACCAGATCCTGTCTTAAAAGATATGCTTGATTTAATAATCCGAGATGAAGCAAGGCATGTTACTTTTGGCATTAATTATTTAGAAGAGTTTGTAACAACTTTATCCGAAAAAGAGATTGAAGAAAGAGCTCAGTTTGCCTATGAGGCATGCTACTTAAGTAAAGAAAGACTTGTTTCCATAGAAGTCTATGAACATTTTGGTTGGAATGTTGAAGATGCAAGACAATTTCAGCTAAGTTCTGAAATAATGCAAACATTCCAAAAACTTCTGTTTCAAAGGGTTATGCCAAATCTTAAGAGAATTGGACTACTAACTGATTCAATTAGACCAAAATTCGAGAAACTCGGTATTCTTGAGTATGAAGATGATGCAAGTGATGCTGACATTGATTGGGCTGATCTATCAAGACCATTATTCAAAGAAACTGCAGAGTTAGCACCATAAAGCATTTATATAATCTTTAATATCTGTTATTCTGTTATCCCATCATGATTATCTTTAATGATGGCGAAAACTAAGTATATTTTTATTACTGGTGGAGTTGTTTCCTCTCTAGGAAAGGGTATTGCTGCTGCCTCAATTGGAGCTCTTCTTGAGGCTCGTGGACTTAAGGTCTCCCTATTGAAATTAGATCCTTATATCAATGTTGATCCCCATTTCAGCATGGAGAAGTCTTTGTCACTAATGATGGAACAGAAACGGATCTTGACTTGGGACACTATGAACGTTTTGTTAGATTTGAGGCTTCTAAAAAGAATAATTTTACAGCAGGTATAGTTTATGAATCTGTTATTAAGAACGAAAGAAAAGGTAAATATCTTGGCGGTACTGTTCAAGTTATCCCACACATAACCGATGAAATTAAAAGAAGGATTAAGGCAGGAGCAGCCGGAAGTGATGTTGCTATAGTAGAAATTGGTGGAACTATTGGTGATATAGAAAGTCAGCCATTTGTTGAAGCTATTAGACAAATGTCTTTAGATCTTCCTTCAAAATCAACATCATTTGTTCATTTGACTCTAGTACCGTACATTAATGTTTCAGGCGAGCTAAAAACTAAACCTACTCAACATTCTGTTAAAGAGCTGAGGTCGCTGGGCATTGGTCCTAACTGTCTTATTTGTAGATCTGAAACAGAACTTCCTAAAGACGAAAAAAAGAAAATAGCACTATTTTGCTCAGTTGACATGTCTAATGTTATATCTATGCACGACGTAGATACCGTTTACTCAATACCTTTGTTACTTCATAAACAGAAGGTAGATGAAATAGTTTTAAAAGATTTGGGCCTCAAGACCAAAAAACCAAATCTTAATGATTGGAAAAAAGTAGTTAGAGCTAAATTAAATCCTAAAAAATCTGTTGAAGTTGCAATGGTTGGGAAATATACAGAATTAAAAGACTCTTATAAATCTCTCAATGAAGCGCTGGATCATGCAGGCATAAAAAATAATGCAAAAGTAAATATAACTTTTGTAGAGGCAGAAAAATTAACCAAAAGAAATGTAAAAACCAAGCTTAAATTTGCGGATGCTGTATTAGTGCCTGGCGGATTTGGTAGCAGGGGTATTGAGGGAATGATCATAGCCTGCGAATATGCAAGACTAAAAAATATACCTTATTTTGGAATATGTCTTGGAATGCAAATTGCTCTTATTGAGTTTGCAAGAAATATGCTAGGCCTCAAAGGGGCCAATAGCACTGAATTTGATTCAAAAACAATTTATCCTGTTGTTGCACTTATTACGGAATGGAAGGATAAAACCGGTAAAACTGAAAGGAGAACAGCTGACTCGGATTTAGGTGGAACAATGAGGCTGGGTGGACAGACCTGCATTTTAAAAAAGGGCTCCAATGTTTTTAGAATGTACAAAAAGAACGAGATTGTTGAAAGGCATAGGCATAGATATGAGGTAAACCCGGAATTTAGAGAAGGATTTAATACTAAAGGAATGAATATAGTTGGTACTTCTGTGGATGATATGCTGGTTGAAATGATCGAGATAAAAAATCATCCCTGGTTTCTAGGTTGTCAGTTTCATCCCGAATTTACTTCAAATCCAAGAGATGGACATCCTATCTTTAATAGCTTCATTTCAAGTACAATAAAGACTAAAAAATGAAAGATATTTCAATAAAAGATTTTCAAATAGGAAATGATCAAGATTTTACCTTAATGGGTGGAATGAATGTTCTTGAATCAGAAGAGACAGCTCTTTTAGTAGCCGAAAAATTTAAAGAAGTTACTGATAAATTAAAAATAAATTGGATTTTTAAAGCCTCCTTTGATAAAGCAAATAGAAGTTCAATTGAATCCTTTAGAGGTCCAGGTATGGATGAAGGACTCAAAATACTTGAAAAAGTCTCATCAGCATTTGATGTTCCTATAATTACCGATATACATGAACCAAGCCAGGCTAATCCTGTAAGTGAAGTTTGCGAAGTTATTCAAATTCCTGCATTCCTATGTAGACAACCCGATTTGGTTTTAGCGTTAATTACACCACCGGTAACCCGGCCGAATTCAGCAGAATATCCACCTGTTTTTACTTCGAAAGACTCGAACATTTCAAATGGAGGATTTGATGAACCAACCCCTGTACGGAAGTTAGTCAGGTTCAGACCGTTCACGTAATACGCATTTTCTGCAACCGAGGCACCACCAATAGACGGAAGGTCACCAAAAGCAGAGTCATATGGCAAAAGCTGGAATTTCTCAAAAGATTGCTGGATTGTTTCTTGAAGCTCATCCTAATCCAGATAAAGCCAAATGTGACGGACCATGTGCTCTTAGACTTGATCAGCTTGAATCATTTCTTCTTCAAGTAAAAGAATTAGATAAACTTGTAAAGTCTCAAAAAGATTTAGATCTTAAATAAAATGCCCAAAATTGAAAATCTAACCTCCATTCAAGTTCTGGATTCAAGAGGACTTCCCACAATTTCTACTGAAATATCGTTAGATGATGGGACTAGATCAGTTGCAATGGTACCTAGCGGCGCTTCAACTGGCGAAAAAGAAGCTCTTGAACTTCGAGATGGAGGTCAAGCATTCCTTGGAAAAGGCGTAACAAAAGCCATAGATAATGTTAATGACCGAATAAAGAATTCTCTTATAGGAGAGAATCCACTTGACCAAGATCATATCGATCAAATCTTAAATAACTTAGATGGTACAAGTGACAAATCTAATCTTGGAGCTAATGCAATTCTTTCTGTATCAATAGCTTCTGCAAAAGCATCATCTAAATCAGAGAATTTAGATTTACATAATTATTTTAACATTTTGCTTGGTAATAAAATGGGCAAAACAATTGATCAAGTTATTCCAATACCCATGTTAAATATTCTTAACGGTGGTGAGCATGCCGACAACAATATCGATATACAAGAATTCATGATTATTCCAAAAGGAGCTGTTAATTTTTCGCAAGCTATGCAGTGGTCTTCTGAGATATATTGGAATCTTAAATCTATTCTTAAAGAAAAAGGCCTATCAACTGCAGTAGGTGATGAAGGGGGGTTTGCTCCAAATCTCAACACAAATAGAGAAGCTCTTGAGTTAATAGCAAGGGCGGTAGATAAAACTGATCTTAAGTTAGGTTCAGATATCTGTATATCCTTGGATTGTGCTGCAAGTGAATTTTATGAAAATGGCACTTATCATCTTAAGGGTGAAGATAGAGAGCTTACTAGTTCAGAATTTGCTGAATATTTAGAGGGTTTGGCAAATGATTTCCCAATAATATCTATTGAAGATGGGATGGATGAAAATGATCTAGAGGGATGGAAACTGCTTACTAAACAAATTGGAGGAAAATGTCAGCTTGTTGGCGATGATCTTTTTGTTACAAATCCTGAAGTCCTCAAAAAAGGAATAAGTGATGAGATTGCTAATTCAGTTTTAATAAAATATAACCAAATTGGAACAATATCAGAAACACTTGAAACGATTTCTATTGCCTTAAATAACGACTATCAAAATATTATTTCGCACAGATCTGGAGAGACCGAGGACTCATCAATTTCTGATCTCGCAGTTGGAACAGGAGCCGGTCAAATTAAAACGGGAGCACCATGCAGATCTGAAAGGGTTGCAAAATATAATAGGCTTTATTGGATTGATAAGAAAAATAGCTTTTCATATGGCTGATGATGAGATTAGCGCCTTTAATTATAATTTTATTTTTCTTTCTTATTGCAGCTCTTTTGTATTCATTATTTTTCAGTGAAAGCGGTATTAATGAGAGAAATATGATTGTTGAGAGCAACAAAGAGTTGCTAGAAGAAAATCAAAGACTAATGGATGAAAATAAAAAGTTATCTGAAAGTATTAAACAAGCTCAAGAAAACCCAAATATGCATATTGAAAATATTGCTCGTGAAAAATTTAACCTCACTATGCCTGATGAAGAGTTCATAGTTTTTGAAGAAGAGGATGAAAATGAATAATAACCTTTTGGTAATTATTCCATGTGCTGGAATAGGTAATAGATTTTCGTCACAAATTGAAAAACAGCACGCTAGTTTGGGAGATTTATCAGTTATTGAGACAACTTTAGATACTTTTATGATGTTTAAGCCTGCTTCAAAGATTGTGGTTGTTGTAAAAGATCCAGAAAGTTTCCAAAAAAAAATAAGTATCAAACTAGATGAAAGATTCTCAATTGTAAGTGGAGGAAATTCTAGATCAGAATCTGTATTAAACGGAATTAGAAGTGAAAATATTGAAAAATATGACTATGTAATGACTCATGATGGAGTGAGGCCATATATTGACCTTGATTCTTTAGAAAAGATATATGCATCTATCTTGGAATCTGATTATGATTGTATTTTTTATGGGATAAAGCCAAAAGATTCAATTAAAAGATTAGAGGGAGGATCTTGTAAGGTTGAAGAAAGAGATAATTTTATTTTAGTTCAAACACCTCAAATCTGTGAATCTAAGAAATTAAAGAACGCTCTTGAAGTTTTAACTTCGAAAAATATTTATCCTACTGATGAGAGCTCAGCAATGGAGAACTCTGGATACAATGTAAATTTTATTGAGGGGTCGCAAAAAAATATAAAAATTACTTTTCAAGAGGATTTAGTAAAAGAGGATATTCTTATTGGGAATGGTTTTGATTTACACAGATTTTGTGAGGGAAATTCAATAGTCTTTGGTGGAGTAAAATTTCCATTCGAATTTGGAATTGAAGCAATATCCGATGGCGATGTAATTTTACATTCTTTAGCTGACTCAATTTTAGGTGCATTATCTGAAGGCGATATTGGAACTTCTTTTCCAGAAGATGATCCAAATAGTAAAGATTTAGATAGTCGAGAAATAATTACGCACTGTTTGGATTTGATGAAAAAGAGGGGATATCATCTAAATAATATAGATATCACAGTTATATCTGAGATCCCAAAAATTAGTCCAATTAGGAATCAGATCATAAAATCTTTATCTGAAATTTTTTCAATTGATTCAAGTAAAATAGGTTTGAAAGGCTCAACTATGGAAAAAATTGGAACAATCGGAAAAGAGCAGGCTCTTGCAGTAATGACATCTGTAACACTAAAGAGATAAATATGAATATTCTTCTTACAAATGATGATGGTTTTGATGCTGATGGAATTAGGGCCATTAGAACTGCATTAGAAAAGAGTCATAATGTCTATGTTGTAGCTCCAGAAAAAAATTGCAGTGGCCTTAGTGCATCTATCTCGTACATGAAAGAAATTGAAATCAAGAAGGAATCAGAAAGACTTTACATTGTTAAAGGAACTCCAGCTGATTGCGCATATATTGGCTTATTAAATCTTCTAAATGATGAAATAGATGTGCTTGTATCAGGCATCAATCTTGGAGCAAATATTGGGAATGATGTTTTGTATTCTGGGACTGTAGGAGCTGCGCTTGGAGGAAGAAAGCTGAAGTATCCGCCAATTGCAATTTCTTCATGTGAGTACAAGCCTAAATCTCTTGAGTTTATAGCAAATAAGTCATGTGAATTAGTTGAATTAATAACTTCTTTTGAAAAACAGGAAATTTTAAATAAAGTCGTAAATATAAACTTTCCTGATATTGATGAAAAATCTTATAAGGGCATTAAAGTGGTTCCAATTGCTAAAAGAGATGTTCCACCAACTCCTGATATTCTAAAAAATAATTCTGATATTCAATCATTTAGGTATGCGGCATCTGGAGCGCCAATAAAGGAAGATTTTCTAACTGATGCGGAGGCTGTGAAACTTGGGTATGTATCTATATCAATTTTAGATTATGAATTACTAGATCCTAATTTTAATAGTCTTGAGTTTGAGAACTTCATAAATGAATAACCCTAAAGCAATATATGAAAGACCGCTTGAAGAGATGATTGGAAAATTGCTTGAAATGGGCATCAAAGACTTTAGTGTTTTAGATGCAATGAGAAGGGTGCCTAGACATATTTTTATTGATGAAGCCTTGAGGTCCAGAGCTTATGAAAATATGTCTTTACCTATTGGCTACAAACAAACCATATCGCAGCCATATATTGTTGCAAAAATGACAGAACTATTGGTTCGAAATTCAGCAAAACAAAATGAGAAATTTGAAAAGATACTTGAGATAGGATCTGGTTGTGGATACCAATCTGCTGTTCTTTCTTACTTTGCTGACGAGGTGCATTCCGTGGAAAGAATTAAACAATTAGTTAGCAAGGCTCGTGAGAATCTATCAGATCTAAGAATTCATAATGTCCTAATTAAAAATAGAGATGGCTTTGAAGGTTGGGATGAAGAAATTAAATATGATGGCATTCTTTGTGCAGCAGCACCCCCAGAAATACCCAAAAGCCTTTTAGCTTTTTTAAAGGTTGGATGTTGTCTTGTTCTTCCAGTGGGTGGAAGCAAATCTCAGAAATTAAAAATAGTTACTAAAACTAAAAAGGGTTTTGATGAACAAGAATGCGAAAACGTTTCATTTGTTCCAATGCTAGGCGGTACTTTAAAATGAGTATTAGACTCAGATTTCTTTTGGCTGGTTTTTGTATAGGTCTTGCCGAGTTGCTCCCAGGGATTTCAGGGGCAACAGTAGCCCTGATGTTTGGCATATATAAAAAACTTATTGAATGTATTTCCAAACTAAAAGATCTAGATCTTCTTGTTCCATTATTGCTTGGAATGGCTGTAAGTGTTTTTGGTTTTTCAAAACTGATAAATTTTTTATTTTTAAATTACACCAACTTATTCGAGTTTTTTATTGGAATTCTTATGATTTTCTATGGTGCTTATTTATTCTTAAGCAATATTCAAAAATCTAAAAGAAAAGAACTATTTTTCTTTTCTTTATTGTTTGTTATTTCAGTAGCTATTGGAGTCGCAATTGGAAATTTATCTGGTTTGGATGCATCTGTTGGCACCTTTCCTTTAGTTATATATGGATTTATTGCGTTTTCTTTTCTTTTGATACCAGGGATATCCGGGAGCGCTTTTCTGCTAGCAATAGGGATTTATCCATTAATTATTGGATCAGTAGCAGACCTAAACTTATTAGTACTTCTTCCTTTTGCTACAGGAATGCTTTTTTCATTAATTACTATGCCAAAATTAATAGAAAAGCTTCTATCTAAATTTGATAAGAATATCTATATGATTTTCGCAGGTTTTATTCTTGGTGCTGGCTCTTCAATAATTTAATAATCAAGAAGGTGTTTTTTTTCTTTGATGTTTTTCCATTCATCGGCATTAGGTAGAGGTTCTTTTGCCTCCGAGATATTTGGATAAACATCAGCTAATTTTGCATTTATTTCTAAAAAATCGATTTGATCTTCTGGTAGTTCATCTTCTGATAAGATTGCATCAATAGGGCACTCTGGCTCACACAAAGCACAGTCAATACATTCATCCGGATGTATGACAAGAAATTCTGGTCCCTCATAAAAGCAATCCACAGGGCAAACTTCTACACAATCAGTGTATTTACACTTTATACAAGCTTCGGTAACTACAAATGCCATGATTACTTATTAGATAGGGTGATTCTAGCTAACAACAATGAAAAATTGTATATAAAGTCTTTAAATTTTGACATTTTTCTAATATACTGTACAAATATACAGTAGGAGTTAATTATGGCAGAAGATAAATCAAAGCAACTTAACGAGACTTTAAGTCAGATTGAAAAACAATTTGGTAAGGGAACTGTGATGAGAATGGGCGATAGAGAAGTTGTCGATATTCCCTCTATCTCTACTGGATCTTTGGGATTAGATATCGCTCTTGGAATTGGGGGAGTTCCACAAGGTCGAGTTATTGAGATTTTCGGACCTGAATCATCTGGAAAAACAACACTTACTTTGCAAGTGATTGCAGAATGTCAAAAGGCAGGTGGGACAGCAGCTTTTATTGATGCAGAACATGCTTTAGACCCGCTTTATGCAAAAAAACTTGGAGTTAATGTTGATGAGCTTCTGCTCTCACAACCAGATACTGGCGAACAAGCTCTTGAAGTAGCTGATATGCTTGTTAAATCTAATAGTGTAGATCTGTTGGTGGTCGATTCAGTTGCAGCTTTAACGCCAAGAGCAGAAATTGAGGGCGAAATGGGAGATCATCATGTTGGACTTCAAGCCAGACTAATGTCACAAGCTTTACGGAAAATTACTGGAAACATTCAAAGATCAAATGCTACTGTAATCTTTATCAATCAAATAAGGATGAAAATAGGAGTTATGTTTGGTAATCCAGAAACTACCACAGGAGGTAATGCTCTTAAATTCTACTCGTCAGTTAGATTAGATATACGAAGAATTGGTGCAGTAAAAGAAGGAGAAGAAGTCATAGGTAATGAGACGAGAGTAAAAGTAGTAAAAAATAAAGTCTCTCCACCATTTACAAAAGCAGAGTTCCAAATCTTATATGGAAAGGGAATTAATGTTGAAGGAGAAATTATCGACTTTGGACAAAAACTAGGGCTCATTGAGAAAGCAGGTTCTTGGTATAGCTACAATGATGAAAAAATTGGTCAGGGCAAAACTAATGCAAGCAATTTTTTAAGGGAAAATAAAAAAATACGAAATGCTCTCGTAAAACAAATAAAAGCAGCCCACATCAAATCAAAATCAAAGAAAAAATAATTTAATATATTTGCCTGAAAAATGATTGAGTATTAGAATTTACTCAATCATTTTTTTTGGAGTTTTTATGGCAGAAAAAGCATTTATTGTAGAGGCAGTTAGAACTGCTGGTGGAAAAAGAGATGGAAAATTAAGTTTATGGCATCCTGCAGATTTAGGGGCAAAAGTACTTGATGAGATAGTCTCTAGACTGGATATGGATCCTGAGCTAGTAGATGAGAATGCAGTTCTTTCTTCCTCTTTTCCTGAGTCTGTTCCTGGTACTTCTGTGGATAGACAATGCGGATCTTCCCAACAAGCAATTCATTTTGCTATTCAAGCAGTAATGTCTGGTACTCAGGACATCGTCATAGGTGGTGGTGTTGAGGTTATGTCAATGGTTCCAATTGGAGCCGCAGTAAAAGACGGTTTTGATGCAGGTCATGGACTCCCATTTGATTCAGAGGGAATGAAACAGAGATATCCGGGGATATTCTTTTCACAATTTACTGGTGCTGAACTTGTTGCAGATAAATGGAATCTTTCAAGAGAAGACCTTGATCAATTTGCCCTAGAAAGTCATCAAAAAGCAGCTAATGCAACAGAATCTAATTTTTTTGATCGTGAAATTCTTCCCGTTAAAGGCAAGAATGCTGAAGGCATTGAAGATATGGTAATCGCTGATGAGGGAATAAGATTTGATGCAAGCTTTGATAAATTGGCTGGCTTGAAGACTGTTACCGAAGGCGGAGTTATAACCGCTGGAAATGCAAGCCAAATAACTGATGGAGCTGCAGCAGTTTTAGTTTGTAATGAATCAGGCCTCAAGAAAATTCAAGCAAATCCAAGAGCAGAAATAGTATCAATCTCTGTCGTAGGAGATGACCCAGTATTTATGCTGACTGGTCCAATTCCTGCTTCAAAAAAAGCATTAGAAGCTGCAAATTTATCAATAGATGATATAGATCTTTATGAGGTCAATGAAGCATTTGCTCCTGTTCCTCTTGCATGGGCAGCTGAGTTACATGCTGATAAGGAAAAGCTTAATGTAAATGGGGGCGCAATGGCTTTAGGTCATCCCCTAGGAGCTACGGGTGCAAAACTAATGACTACACTTCTTCATGAAATGGAGAGAAGAGAGTCAAAATATGGTCTCCAAGCAATTTGTGAAGGTGGCGGAACTGCAAATGCGACCATAATAAAAAGAGTAAGTTAAAGAAACCCTAAGTAGATACTCTTAAATTGTTATGCAATTAGGCCTTAAGAATTCTTATGCCCAGGATTTGCCTGAGTTATCAAAGAAGTGTATTCCTTCCGGGTTCCAGAATTCTGAAATAATTCTTAAAAATTATGAACTTGGCGAAGAGCTTGGTTTTAGTAAAAAGTTCTTAGACTCTGATAAATGTCTAAATGTTTTCAGTGGTAATGCATTACTTAGAGATTCAATACCTATTGCACAAGCATACTCCGGACATCAATTTGGACAATTTAATCCAAATCTTGGTGATGGAAGAGCTATCTTGCTTGGAGAGATTAACAATCTAGATATTCAATTAAAAGGTATTGGACAAACGCCTTTTTCTAGAAGGGGAGACGGAAAATCTGCTCTTAGTCCTGTATTAAGAGAATACATAATAAGCGAATTCATGAATGCAGCTGGGATTCCAACAACTCGAGCACTACTTGCTTTAAAAACTAATGAAAGTGTTACAAGAGACACTGAGCTTCCTGGAGGTATTCTTGCAAGAGTTGCTAACAGCCATATAAGAATAGGTACATTCGAGTTTGCTGCTATGCAAGGCACTCAGATATTAAAAAAGTTAGCGGATTATTCTATTCTTAGACATTACCCTGAATTAAAAAATACCAGTGAAAGATATATAAAGTTTTTTGCTGCTGTATGTGAGAGTCAGACAAGATTAGTTTCTAAGTGGATGAATATTGGCTTTATTCATGGCGTTATGAATACAGATAATATGACTGTTTCTGGAGAAACGATTGACTATGGACCATGCGCTTTTATGGATTATTATGATCCAAAGACAGTTTTTAGCTCAATAGATGTTGCAGGAAGGTATTGTTACGGAAATCAACCTGCAATTCTTGTTTGGAATCTTTCTAAATTAGCTGAAGCTCTCATCCCCCTCATTCATGATAATGAGCAAAAATCAATTGAAAAATTAACTGAAGTTCTTCAAGCAGTAATGCCTTCCTTCGAAAAGTACTTTTACTCGGAAATGGGGGAAAAGCTAGGTATTGATTCGATAAATCAAAACAATATAAACCTTGTAAAAGATTATCTTAAAATATTAGATTCAAATTCAATTGATTTCACTCTGTCATTTAGAGACTTATCAAAAATCCTCAACAAGACAAAGAGTATAGAGGATTCAGTTTTTAAAAATTCAAGCGATTTCAAGAAGTGGACTGAAGATTGGATGATAAAAATTATTACAGAAAAGACCAATCTTAAAGACATTACAAAGAAAATGGATTTAACTAATCCATGTTATATCCCAAGAAATCATATTATTGAGGATGCACTTGAAAATGCTGTAAATGGCGATATGAATCTTATCAATGAAATTCTTGAGCTATACAAAGATCCATTTGATGAGAATGAATATACTGAAACTTTTAAGAAGCCCTCTGAAACAAATACACCATTTGTAACATTTTGTGGCACTTAAGAGTATTAGTTTAGTTTTTTATTCTTAGTGTTCCAGCAAAATCAAGTTTACCTATTTCAAGACCCTTAACTCTGAACAGATCATATAATGTTGTAACATGAAAATAGAAATTTGGAAGTGAGAAAGAAAGAATAAAGTCCTCTGCTGTAAAGGCCCATTCTATTTGCCCCATTCTAAACATTACTTCTTTCCCTGAAAGAGAGTTTATATCTTCATCAGAAAAATGATTTAATTTTTCCTCAGCATTCTCAAGCATATCAATGAGATCATTGAAACTTAAATTCTCTGGCATTTTTGGAGGAGCGAATTCACCTGTTTTTAGTGCATCTATAGCACCTACAGAATGATGTACGACACTGAAAACTTGGAAAGTTAATGGGGCCATGTCCTCTATCAATCTCATTTCAGCTAGATCATTTAAGTTTGCACCTTCATCAGTAAAATATTTTTCAGCTTTCTTCATAATAGCTAAAGATGCAGGAAGAAGTTGTCTGTAAGTTTTAAGCGATGCATCGCTGAGCGAAATACTCATATTTTTCTCCTTTTTAAATTATCTCCTCTACTTCATTCAAAGCAGAAGCCACTTTCTCTCCATTCCTGAAGATAATTTCAACCTTGTTATGATCCGTAAAATTTTTACCAAAAACGATCGATACAGGAACGCCAATTAACTCAGAATCTTTAATCTTTTTTCCAAAACCATCATCTCGATCATCCAATATTGCCTCGTACCCTTTTTGAGTGAGCTCTTTATAAAACCTTCTGGATGATGCTTCAATATTTTTGTCTTTATCAGCCCCGATTGTAATTATATTTAAATCAAAAGGAGAAATAGATTTTGGCCAAATAATTCCCTTATCATCAAAATTTTGTTCTATTGCAGCCGCGACTATCCTTGAGATACCTATTCCATAACATCCCATGTACATGTTTTTAGCTTTACCAGAGTCATCTAAAACAGTCGCATTCATATTTTCGCTATACAGCTTGCCCAATTGGAATATATGTCCCACTTCAATACCTTTTGTAATTTCCAGCAATCCATTCCCATCAGGTGATTCTTGTCCAACTAGCGATTTTGAATCTTGACCATCTTCAAGCAAAAGCTCAGCATTAACTGCATAATCAGATTTATCAGATACTGCAAGAGTATCTTCACCATTTTCTGCAAGTACATGAAATTCCTCAGATTTATCTCCACCAATTGCGCCTGAGTCTGCTTTTACTATTTTGAAATCTAGTCCTATTCTCTCAAAAATTTTTGTGTAGGCATTTCTCATTATTTGGTATGTTTCTCCCAAGCTTTCTTCAGAAAGATGAAAGCTGTAAGAATCTTTCATTAAGAATTCTCTACTCCTCATCACTCCATACCTTGGTCTTATTTCATCTCTAAATTTAGTTTGTATTTGATATATATTCAAAGGAAGCTCTTTATAACTTTTGACATTATTTTTAATTAAATCAGTTATTACTTCTTCATGAGTAGGGCCTAAGCAAAAATCTCTATCGTGACGATCTTTAAATCTAAGCAATTCTGGACCAAATTTGTCCCATCTCTTTGATTCATTCCATAAGTCCTTTGGTTGTACCATCGGCATTAGCACTTCATGCGCTCCTGCATTGTTCATCTCTTCTCTAACAATATTTTCAACTTTATTTAAGACCCTTAAACCAAGCGGAAGCCATGTATAAATCCCAGAGGCATTTTTTCTTATCATGCCAGATTTAAGCATGAGGCTATTACTTATAACTTGAGCATCCTCAGAAGCAGTATCTTTCAGTGTAGGAATGAAATAATTTGACCAAAACATATCTATTTATTTTTGCATATAAAAAATACTTATAGTTTATAATTTTATAGTTTTTTTTAGTTATATGCCCATTTATGAATATGATAAAAATGCTTTAAATAAGTTAATATCCAGCCCATCATTTAGGCTTAAGGGCAGTGGATGGTATGAAACTGACTTTAAAACAGGTAATAAAAAGAACATACTAAATAAAGAAAAAGATACTAAAGACTCCACAAAGTCTAAAAAAAAGAACAAGGATAGCGGAAAGGTAAGCAATGAGAACTGAATACTGTGGGAATGTAACTAAAGAACATTTAGGAAAAGATGTTTCAATATGTGGTTGGGTCCATCGAAGGCGAGACCATGGTGGCGTTATTTTTCTTGATATAAGAGATCTTGAGGGTATTTGTCAGGCAGTTATCGATCCATCCAATGAAGAGGCATTTTCACTTGCAGATAAATGTAGAAGCGAGTTTGTTATTAAGATAAAAGGAAGTGTTCGTGAGCGACCTGAAGGCACTGTTAACTCTAAAATGAAGACTGGGGAGATTGAAATAGAAGTAAGCAAATTAGAGGTTTTAAACTCTGCTGCAACACCAGCATTCCCATTAGATGATTACCAAGATGTTAATGAGGATGTTCGATTAAAAAATAGAATCCTAGATTTAAGAAGACCTGAAATGAATAATAGGATTCTTAAAAGATCTAAAATTGTATCTACCATAAGAAATTTTTTAGAAGGCAGAAGCTTCAATGAAATAGAAACTCCAATACTTACAAGAGCAACTCCTGAAGGAGCAAGGGACTATATTTTGCCAAGTCGTGTTCACCCCGGAAGCTTTTATGCTCTTCCTCAGTCTCCTCAACTTTTTAAGCAAATGCTCATGATGGGAGGAATGGACAGATACTATCAAGTTGCAAGATGTTTTAGAGATGAAGATCTAAGAGCAGACAGACAGCCTGAATTTACTCAGATTGATATAGAAGCATCTTTTGTTGAGGAGAAAGATATCATTGAGCTTGGCTCAAGCTTACTAAAGCTTCTGCTTAAAGATTTTGCAAATCACAACATAGATAATATTGATGAACTTGACTATGCGGATGCTATTAATAAATACGGCTCAGACAAACCTGATCTAAGAATACCTCTTGAGTTGATAGAGATTTCTGATGAAGCTAAAAAGGAGGAATTTAAAGTTTTCTCTGATCCTGCAAAAAATGATGGATCAAGAGTTGTTGCTTTAAAAGTAGATGGAGGAAATAAACTTACAAGATCTCAAATAGATGAATATACAAATTTTGTAGGTAAATTGGGAGCAAAAGGGCTTGCCTATATAAAAATTAATGATGCTTCTGACATCGAAAATGGACTCCAATCTCCAATTCTTAAGTTCCTTTCTAAAGACTTCATTACTGATCTTTTTAACAAGTTGAATCCTGTAGATGATGACTTAATTTTCTTCGGTGCAGGACCTTCTGAAGTAGTTAATTTAAGTATGAGCTCTTTAATAAAGAGACTTGGAAAAGATTTAGATTTATATCAAAAAGATTGGGCGCCATGTTGGATAACTAATTTCCCAATGTTTGAAAGTGATGCAGGTAATTTGAAGGCGCTCCATCATCCATTTACAAGACCTAAAGAGGATCTAGAAAAATTTAGAAAGGATCCATCTGGTGCTCAAGCTTATGCTTATGACCTAGTTCTCAACGGATATGAAATCGGCGGAGGTTCTTTGAGGGTTCATGACTCTAAAATGCAATCGGCTATCTTTGATGCTCTAAATATTTCAAGTGAGGAAGCAAGTCTTAAGTTTGGATTTTTGCTTGATGCTCTTAAAACTGGATGTCCGCCTCATGGCGGTATAGCTCTAGGTCTTGATAGAATTGTCATGCTGCTTACTCAAACTGAAAATATAAGAGATGTAATTGCATTCCCCAAGACTCAGAGCGCATCATGTCTTCTTACAGATGCACCAAATATTGTTGATGAGTCTCAACTTAATGAACTGCATATTAAAAAAGATCTTAATGAGGAATAAATAATGGCTGGTCATTCCAAATGGGCAAATATAAAACATAGAAAAGCCAGACAAGATGCTAAAAGAGGAAAGATATATACTAAATTGATCCGTGAGCTTACCGTTGCAGCAAAAGCAGGTGGCGGTGATCCTAATGATAATCCTAGATTAAGATTGGCTCTTGATAAAGCTAATTCTGAAAATATGCCTAAAGATACAATAAATAGGGCTATAGAGCGGGGAACTGGTGCAGGAGAAGCTGGGAACCTTGAGGAAATTACATATGAAGGATATGGTCCAGGGGGTGTTGCTGTTTTAGTTGAGGCAATGACTGATAATCGAAATAGAACTGTTGCAGATGTTAGACATGCATTCACAAAGTTTGGAGGTAATCTTGGTACAGATGGTTCCGTTAGTTACTTATTTAACAAAATTGGTCTTGCGATGATTGAAAAAAATCAAGATGAAGATGCTGTAATGGAAATTTTATTGGATTTTGATGGTGAAGACCTAGAAGATACTGGAGATAATTTTGTAGCGACTGTGCCATCTCAAAATCTTTCTGCATTTGTAGAGAAGCTTAAGGAGCAAGGGATAGAAGTTGAAAATGCAGAGGTCACAATGAAAGCTGATACAAGCGTACCTGTTGATCAAGAAATGGGAGAAAAAGTTCTAAGGATTCTTGATTTTTTAGATGAAGTAGATGATGTTCAAGAAGTCCATTCAAATGCAGAATTTCCTGATGACTTTAAACCTTCGGAGCAGTAATGCCAGTTAATTCTAGAGCAAAGGGGGCTAATTTTGAGAGAGAAATTGGAAACCTTCTTGTAAAAGATTTAGGCTTAAAGAATCCTGTTAAAAGAATCCTTGAACAGACTAGAACGAAAGAATTGCCAGATCTCATGTTGGGAAGATGGTGTATTGAATGTAAACGTTATGGTGATGGCTCTGAGCCAAGTGCTGATTGGTGGAATCAAGTACTTATCGCATCAAGAAATGACAATCAAATACCAGCTTTGGTTTATAAATTTAATAGGAAACCACTAAAAGTTAGGATTCTGGCATCAAGCATTAATACTGAGATTGAAAATCAAGATATAACCGTTGATCTATCATGGGAAGATTTTATCTCGATTATCAAAGAATTATTTTTAGAAGATATTGACTTACATGAGCAAAGTCCACAGGTGTAGAGACCTCGACATTTTTGTTTTTGTTGAGGATACTGATTTTCAAGGAATCGTTTACCACGCAAATTACTTGAAATATTTCGAAAGAGCGCGATCAAGCTGCCTTAAAGATCTTGATATTTCTCAAAGTGAGGAAATTGCTGCAGGAAAAGTTTTTATCATTAAGACTATAAATATTGAGTTCGTAAAACCAGCTAAGATTGAGGATAATTTGGTTGTTTCCTCAGAAATTGAATACTCATCTAATGCTCGACTATTCTTTCACCAACAAATCAAAAGGAAAGAAAGTGATGATATTATATGTAGTGGAAAAGTTGAGGTATGTTTTTACGATCAAAATAAAGATAAACCAGTTGCTTTCCCAAAAAAATTATTAAAAGTCTTTAAAAATGAATGAAGTATCAGCTATAGAGTTATTTTTGCAAGCAGGAATAGTTGTTAAGTCAGTAATGATTATTTTAATTTTTGCTTCGATTATTTCGTGGATAATTATCTTTGAAAGATATATTTTCTTTAGGAAAGCTAATGAAAATAGATTTATCTTTGAGGATAAATTCTGGTCAGGAACTGATCTAAATGATCTTTATTCTGAACTCGACGGATTAGATGTGGATTTAATTGGCTCGACAAGTGTTTTTAAAAATTCTTTCAAGGAATTCAAAAGGATATCTAATAGGGGCAGACTAACAGATATGGATCTTGAAGGTCTAAATAGATCTATGAGAGTTTCTATAGCAAGAGATGAAGAGGATATGAATAAAAATTTATCGATACTAGCAAATATAGGTTCGGTGAGTCCTTACATTGGCTTATTTGGAACAGTTTGGGGAATTATGGGTTCTTTCCAAGGCCTTTCAGATGCAACACAGGCTACTATTAATGCTGTTGCACCAGGGATATCTGAGGCTTTAATTGCAACAGCTATGGGTCTTTTTGCAGCTATACCAGCTGTAATAGCTTTTAATAGATTTACTTCAAAAGCAGATTCTTATTTACAGACAACAACAATTTTTGCTGAAGAGCTTGCAAGCATCTTCTATAGAGAATCAGTAAAGCAAAAAGATGATCTATAGACTAGGTCGAAGAAAGAAACTACATGCAGAAATTAATGTAGTCCCCTACATTGATGTAATGCTCGTATTACTAATAATTTTTATGGTTTTATCACCACTATTGATACAAGGTATTGATGTTAACCTTCCCAGAACAGATACAACAAAAATGTCAATTCAGAATGAGCCTTTGGTGGTATCAATCGATAAAAATGGTAATTATTTTCTTAATCTGGGGGAAGAAGAAATTGCCATTTCGCTTGATGAGCTTAAGGATAAGGCGTTTGTTATTTTTGATGCTAATCCAGAAATTGAAGTTGTTTTTAAAGGAGATGAGGCAGCTGATTTTCAAAGTGTGGCTGCTGCAATGGCGGCAATCCAAAGTGTTGGCATTGCAAAAATAGGAATTGTAACTTCGGGATATGATGACTAGCACTAATATACTTATTGCATCCTTTTATTCTTTCTTAATTCATGCAGGACTCTTTTTAGGATTTTTTGGGTATTTTGAACAAACTGCAAAGCCAAATAAAATACTTAGCTCGCCTCTTAGTGTAAAAATGCTTGTCGAGGAAGTAACTCCAAACACTCAAACAAATACCTATGTAAAGTTGCAGCCAGATATTTACAAGGAACCTATTGTTGAATCAGGATTTTATAATGCAATAAAACTTAAGATTGAATCAGCCTGGATTAAGCCAAGAAATATTCCTTCTAACCTTTCATGTGATCTAAAAATTATAATCAATCCGCAAGGCAGAGTAGTTGGCTTAAATCTTTTAAAAAGTAGTGGGAATATAAGATTTGATAATTCTGCTATGCAGGCGGTAAGAAGGGTTGAAACTTTTTCTATATTTAAAGAGATGGAAAGACAAGTTTATGAAGAAACTTTTAAGAACATTATCTTTAGATTTAATCCAACAAAATGAAATTTTTAAAATACTTTTTGATAATTCCACTTTTCCTGAATGCCGAGTTAGTAATTGAGATTACAAAAGGTTCTGATAATCCATACCGAATAGCATTAATTCCATTCCAAGGAGAATCTGATGCAGCAAAACAAGCTAACGAGATTGTTAAGAATGATCTTATTAGAACAGGAGAATTTTATATTTTTGATGAGAAGTCTTTGATTGCATATCCACCCAGTGAAGAAGATATTAATTACAGTGACTGGAGACTTATAAACGCTGATTTTCTTCTTCTTACATCAGTTATTGATAGCAATTCGGGTATTGAGGCCAGATATGAAATATTTGATGTTAGGAAAAAATCTAAAATTAGAAGCTCAAAGGTTTATGGAGTTACTAATAATGTAAGACAGCTCTCTCATTATGTAAGTGATGGAATTTATGAAGCAATTACAGGAATCCAAGGTGTCGCATCAACAAAGATACTTTATGTAAGTCAGTCAAATGATGTGGATGCCTCATATAGGCTTTACGTAGCAGATGCAGATGGATTTAATGAACAACTTTTAGTAAAAAGTCCTGAGCCAATAATATCTCCAGCCTGGTCTCCTGATTCCAAGAAGGTCGCTTATGTTTCTTTTGAAACTGGCATTGCGAATGTATACATTCAGGATATTTCAACTGGAGAGAGGCAATCAATTATTGAGAAGAGGTGTTTGACATGTATCTCTAATGAACAAATTAGTTCTCCCTCTTGGTCGCCAGATGGGAAGTATCTGTCATTAACTTTATATCAAGATGGAAATGCTGAGATTTATATTTATAACCTCCAAAAAAGAAACCTTACAAGGTTAACAAATCATTATTCCATTGACACAGAATCTCAATGGTCGCCTGATGGGAGGAAGCTGATGTTCACGTCAGGAAGGTCTGGCTCACCTCAATTGTATGAGCTAGATTTACGAAAGCTAAACAAAAAGCCAAAACGCTTAACATTTGAAGGAAATTACAATGCAAAGGGTTCTTATCTTCCAGGTGGAGAGGGCATTGTTTTTGTTCATAGGTCCTCTGATAAATTCCAGATAGCGATAAAGTATTTTGAAGACAATTTTGTGATTCCTCTTACTGATGCAAAAATGGATGAATCTCCTAGTGTTTCTCCAAATGGTAATGTGATAATCTATGCTATAAGCGAACAAAATAATGACATTTTGGCAGGAGTAACTTTAAGTGGAGCCAAGTTCCGTTTACCCTCTGCGAAAGGTCAGGTAAGAGAACCAGCTTGGTCAGGTTTCTTAAAATAAATGGGAGATAAAATGCAATTAATCAAATCTTTTTTCACAATTTCTCTAGTGACAATATTTATTGTTTCATGTAGCTCTGTTCAGGTAACCGAGGAGTCTGTTAGAGAATCAAGTATTGCAACTGTTGAGGTATCAACATCTGACACCTATGAAACAAAAACAACAGCTGTATCAACTTCTGCAACAATTTATTTTGATTTTGACAAATATAATCTTACATCTAGATCTATTCAAACGTTAAGAGGTGTAATTTCAGCGATGAAAGACAACTCTTCCATAACTCTTGTTCTTGAGGGACATGCAGATGAAAGAGGGACTAGAGAATATAATTTAGCTCTAGGACAACGAAGAGCTGAGTCTGTTGCAGATTATCTTGAATCAAGAGGAATAAATAGATCAAGACTGGTAATCAAAAGTTATGGAGAGGAAAGTCCAGCTGTTTCTGCGTCTAATGAGAGAGCTTGGGCAAGGAATAGAAGAGTAGAAATAAAATAAATTTATGCGATTTGCATTTATTTTCCTTGCATTAACTTCTTTTCAATCTTTTTCTCAAGATTTTGAAAGTACAGAATCTGATATTTTGTTTCTCAAAATACAAGAGCTTGAACAGGAAATAGCAGAGCTAAGAAATGAGCTTGAAACACAAGCATATCTTCTTGAAAAGCTTCTCAACGAATTAGAGTCTATTGGGGACGAATCAGAGGCAGGATTGACAGAGGAAATTGTCGATGAGGATATTTTTAGATTTGAGGGCATCAATGATTCGCAAAGTATAGATGAGGTTTATGATTCTGCGATAAATGCACTTGAGAATGATGATCTAGAAAATGCAAAAAGGCTTTTAGATTTTTTTCTCATTAATTTCCCAGATGCCGAACGAATTCCCCTTGTTTTATTTTGGTTAGGAGAGATATCTTTTATAAATGGAGATATTGATGATAGCTTCATATATTTTCTAGAACTTGTTTCTAATCATGAGGATCATTGGAGAGCTCCGCAATCGCATAAGCGACTTGGTGACATTTATCTTTCAAAAGATGACTTAGATAATGCTAAAGCAAAATATAATTTTGTATTAAAAAACTATCCCAATAATTCTGTATCATCAATTGTCTTGCAGATATTGGAAAATATGGAATAATCACCATCTTTAGTATTATGAATGGGTCGCTAGCTCAGTTGGTAGAGCAGTTGGCTTTTAACCAATTGGTCACAGGTTCGAATCCTGTGCGACCCACCACTTATGAATGATTATCTAGATACATTAAAGCAGTCTTTTTCAAAAGATTCTTTTCTAGCTAGTCTTTTTTTCTTTTTTGTTCTTTCCTCGTGGTACACATTAAGACCTCTTAGGAATGAGCTAGCCGTTCAGGATATTGATAACATATCTCTTCTTTTGGCAATGGTTGGAATCGGAATGCTATTTGCTAACCTCATTTATTCGTGGGTAGCTTCAAAAACAAATCTTAAGCAGCTAATTATTTTTTGCTATCTTTTTCTTGCCAGCAACTTAGTAGTTTTTATAAATCTTGATTTTTCCTCAAGCGCATGGGTAGGAAGATCCTTCTATGTTTGGTGCAACATTTATAGCTTTTTTGTTGTAGCAATTTTTTGGGTAGTGGCTATAAATCTATTTCGACAAAACAAAGCAAAAAAATACTTTGGATTTATTTCATTTGGCGGCACTTTAGGAGCAGCTTTTGGTTCAAGGTTATCAAAATATATTGCTAACAATTTCTCAATTACTCCTATTGATGGTGGTCCCGAAGAAATAAATATCTCAATATTTGCTATTTTTACATTAGGACTTTTGATAATTGGTTTGTTAATTGGTCTATATTGTATTGGTAGAGTCAAAAGTGAGAATATTGCTCTTGGCGGCTCTGCTAAAGATGCATTTAAAAATCTTTTTGATTCTAGTGATGTCAGGCAGCTCGCTATATATATGTTCTTATTTACATCGTTGATGACATTATATTTGAAGAAGCAATAGAAAGCTCAATCGAGAGGGTAGCACTTTTTGCTGATATTGAGCTAGCAGTCAGCTTAATTGCTGGAATAACACAAATATTTCTTACTTCTTTTATAGTTAAAAGGCTGGGTATTAAATTTATTTTATTTTCTTATGGAGTAATTTTTTCAATTGTATTCATTGTTTACGCTTTTGCTCCTTTACTAATTTCTGCGATTCTAATAACTATTTTTCTCAGAGTATTCGAGTATTCAATCAATAAACCAAGTAGGGAGATTGTTTTTAGTCACTTATCAAAAAATAAAAGATATAAATCCTCAGTTCTTGTTGATACTTTTTTTGCCCGCTTAGGAGATTTTAGTGGAAGCATTTTCTTGGGTTTATTTAAAGGAACACAAGTAGCTTTTAGTGTTGCACCAATAATGGCAATTCCATTTGCTGTAACTATTTCAATAATTGGATCAAGAATCTCAAAAATCTTAAAAGATTAGATTCTTTTATTTAGCTTTTCTCTTAAATTATTTATTTTAGTCATTATTATTTCAAACGTTTGGAAATTATCCTGAGATAATTTAAGAGCAAATTGAAGCTCATTAAGAGCTCTTTCGTTTTGACCTAGCAAAATAAAATATTCTGCTCTACTTTGGTGATAACCAGCTACATTGAGATTATCTTTTTGAATTTCCGAAAGTAAAAACCATAGGCTCGGATCTGAATTTCTTCTCAGAAGCGTATCACGCAGTATCTCCTCTGCGGCTATAGTTTTTTCTAGACCTCTCAACACTTTGGCTTTTTCAATCGTCAGTGGGTAATTTTTGGGTGAAATTTCTAATTGCTCATTGACCAAAATAAGAGCTTCCTCATATTTTTTTGATTCTCTTAAAATTTCAACTTTCGTTGTATTCAAGATAAGATTTTTAGGATACATGTCTAAAAGCTCATTTATTTGAATAAGACTTTCTTCGAATCTTCCATTTAAAGATAAGGCTCTTGAGAAGCCATAAATATTTTCTATATTTCTATTTGTATTAACCTTATTTTCAAATATTCGGATTGCATTTATTGGTAGTTCTTCATAATCAGCCTCAAGCCTACCTTTAATCAATCTATAATTAATACTATTTCTTATACCGCCAACATCTCCAAGCTGATCAGCTGCATTAAATGCATCACTAACTCTGGTGGAAGAAATAGGATGGGTTAAAAGAAACTCAGGTATATTATCTCCATAGAATCTCCTTAGGGCAGCCATGTTTTCAAACATTTCGCCCATCGCTCTTGGATCATATCCAGAAGCAACGCAATTCTCAAAACCGAATCTATCCGCTTCTCTCTCAAATGCTCTGCTGTATCTTAAAGATTGTTGTTGAAGTAAAGCAGGCCCAGCAATAAATGCTCCAGGATTATTTGTAGCAATTGCAACTGCGATTGAAGAAACAAGTATTAAGGCTGAAGCAAGGTTTCTATCTTGAGATCTCAGTACATTTCTTTGGAAGTGTCTTTGGCTTAGATGAGCTAATTCATGACATAACACAGAGGCAAACTGAGATTCATTATCAGCATTTAAAAAGAGACCACCATTTATGCCAACAATGCCCCCAGGTGCCGCAAAAGCATTTAAAGAAGGATCATCAATTAAAATAACAGTGAAATCTCTGTCAACAACCAAGCTTGTCTCAGATAATCTATAAAGAAGAAGCTCAGAATATTCCTGAATAATTGGATCTACTATTAAAGCTGCTTGAGAATAGACTTGTTGCAAGAATTGCTCACTAAGAAGCTCAACCTCGGCTTCAGAAATTGCTCCAGATACTCTATCTCCAAGCTCTGGAAGCTCTATATCAACTTGCGCATTGACAAAGTTTGAGAGTAAAAATAGTACTACTAATATTTTTTGCATATCGATTTAATTTTAGACACAAATCTAACAATAAAGTTTATTTTGCATTAACATAAAGTTTAGTAAAAGGAAAAATCAACAATTTGTTATGTTTGATCAAATAAATACGCTTCTAAATAAAATCTTTAGTAACGAAGAATCAGTTATATTTTCTTTATTAATAATCGCCTTTTTATTAATTTTATATATTTTTGGAGGGATATTAACCCCATTTATTGTTAGCTTGATATTTGCTTATTTGCTAATTGGATTAAGTAAGAATTTTATTAAATACGGATTAAGCGAGTTAGTATCTCTTGTTATTTCATATGTTATCTTCATATTTACAGGCTTAGGATTTTTAGTTTGGTTGATACCATTAATTTTCCAACAAACCCAAGCTTTTTTCTTAGAAGTTCCAATTTGGCTTAACAACTTTAGAAGTTATGTTGAAAACTTGGTGCAATCAAATCAGGAATTAATTTCTTCCGATCAGATTTCATCGTTCTTTACTGAGCTTGTGGGAAGGCTTTCATCTCTTTCGCAAGGAGTGCTTGATGCATCAATCTCAGGTATTCAGGATACTGTAGTCTTCTCAATATATTTAATTATGATTCCGGTCTTAGTATTTTTCTTTTTATTTGATAAGGAGAGAATTATCAGAGGTTTTCTAATGCTCTTACCAAAGAAAAGAGAAATGCTCTCAGAGGTCTGGATTGAGATGGATGATCAGTTAAGTAATTATGTTTGGGGAAAAGGATTAGAAATTCTTATTGTTGGTTTTGCAGCGGCTCTTATATTTGGAATAATGGGCCTTAACTACACTGCATTATTATCTATTATTGTTGGACTTTCCGTTCTAATCCCATATGTAGGTGCATTTCTTGCAACAATCCCAGTTATAGTTGTTGCTCTTTTACAATTTGGTATTGGTTTTGATTTTTATATGATTGTTGGGCTTTACCTTCTTCTTCAAGCTCTTGATGGAAACCTTCTAGTTCCAATTCTATTCTCTGATGCAGTTAAACTTCATCCAGTTGTGATTATGCTTGCAGTTTTTGTATTTGGTGGTATTTTTGGTTTTTGGGGAGCATTTTTCTCAATACCTTTGGCTACTTTCATAAAAGCTGTATGGAATTCATGGCCGAGCACTTCTGCAAATAATGAAAATTAGGTTTTTCATAATAATACTGGCTATGTCATCTTTACTTCACTCAGAAGAAAACTTTGGAATAGTTGTTCATGGCGGAGCAGGAGTCATGTCTGGCCTTTCTGAAGAAAGGCAACAAGAAATTCATAAAAAAATTCAAGAAACAGTTTCTCAAGCATATGAGATATTAGAAAAAGGGGGTTCTAGTCTTGATGCTGTAGAGCTGGCTGTATCAATGTTGGAAGACTCACCTTTATTTAATGCTGGAAGGGGATCTGTATATAACTCGGATGAAGTCCAAGAAATGGATGCTTCAATTATGGATGGCAAAAATAGATTATCTGGAGCTGTAGCATCAGTTACTTCAGTTAAAAATCCAATTAAGTTAGCAAGAAAAGTTGCTGAAGAAACAAAACATGTTCTTCTTATGGGGGAAGGTGCTGAAAGGTTCGCAAAAGATATTGGCGTTGATATTGTTGAAAAAGATTACTTTTACAACGAAGAAAGACTTAAAAGACTTCGCAACTCAAAGAAAAAGATTTCAAAATTAAATGAAAGCACAGATAAGATTGGAACTGTTGGTGCCGTTGCTCTAGACAAAAATGGCAATATCTCAGCAGCAACTTCTACAGGAGGCATGACGAACAAAATGCCAGGCAGAGTTGGAGACTCGCCTATTATTGGTTCAGGTACTTGGGCCCAAAATGGTGTTTGTGGAGTTTCATCAACTGGTCATGGAGAATTCTTCATTAAGTATCAAGTTGCACGCGAGGTTTGTGTTCGCATTGAATACTTAAACAAAAATTTAAGTGATTCTGCTGAATCTATTATCAATGAGCTCAAGGAACTAGAAGCTTCAGGCGGATTAATCTCTATTGATCACAAAGGAAACATTTCCACTCCTTTTAATACCAAAGGCATGATCAGAGGAAGTCAAACAAATAAAACTGATTTAGTATCTAAGATTTATTAGATTTCTTTAAGTGCCTGCAATACTTCCAGAACATGGCCCTTAACCTTCACGGATCTCCATTCTTTTTCAACTAAGCCATTTGAGTTAATGAGGAATGTGCTTCTATCAACACCAATGTATTTTTTTCCATACATTGATTTTTCTCTCATAACATCAAAAGATTTACACATTGCTTCATCAGGGTCGGATAATAGCTGAAATGGAAAACTCTGTTTCTCTTTAAAATTTTCATGAGATTTTATTGAATCTCTTGAAACGCCAAGTATTTCAGCATTAAGCTTTGCAAATTCTTTATGATTATCTCTAAAATCCTGACCCTCTAGGGTACATCCAGGAGTATTATCTTTGGGATAGAAAAAGATTATTAAATTTTTACCCACAAAATCTTTATTAGATAAAGAAATTCCACCTGTTGCTTCTCCTGAAAACTTGGGACATTTTTTTCCTTCTAAGCTCATAACTACTCCTTTTATAAAAAATAAAAATTTAGCTAAGTTTATCTAAAATTTATTTAAATTACTCTCTATCAATGTAAAATTATGCAATGAATAAATTAAACTATATCGTTTTTGTTTTTTTAGTATCAAGCTGTGCTTCATTGACGGGACCTGAAGGCGCTTTTCCGGACACTAAATATGATTTTTTAGATGAAGAATTATCAGAAGATGTTGTCACCACTGATGATCTTGAATTAAATACAGAGGAGGATCATTACCCAATTGACATTGCTTCAAAGGATACTATCTTCCAAGAAGTTCCAAAGCCTAGACAAATTTTTTCAGCAGGTGGAGCAAGTGAAGTTCAACTTAGAAGATTGGGTGAATTACTTTGGATTTATGTTGAAACTCTTCCTTCAACAACCTGGCCAATAACTAGAAGTTATTGGGAAACTTCTGAGTTCCAGCTTCTTGATGCTAATCCAGAGACAGGCGTAATGCTTGTTGATTTTAATGATGAGATTAATTTCAAGATTACAATTGAGCACGGGATTAAGGAATCTTCATCTGAAATATTTTTATCTGGAGTTCAAAAAGATGAAGAAACTTTAGTTGAGCTTGACCAAGAGGAAATACAGCCTTTCCTTGAAGATATAGTTAACTACATTGCAGACTCTGTTGGAACTTTTTCAGGAACATCTCTTGCAGCCCAATCTCTTAATGATAGAAAGAAATCTAGGATTTACTCTGAAAATGAAAGAACTGTAATTGAGCTGGATTTAAATTTTGAAAGAGCATGGTCTACAGATAGAAATAGGGAAGAGGGTATATTTTATGTCAGCTTGTCTGCAGAAGATGAATCAAATGAATCAAGATTTAACCCATTTTCTTTCTTGAGAAGAAATCCATCTGAACAAATTGCTGATCCAGAATATATAATTTTGGTTTCTCAATCTGGTTCAAAGACCTTAATTAAGGCTGAAGCTATGACAGGTAATATCCAAGATGCTGAGGATTTGCTTTCAATTTTAAATGAATCACTAAGTTAAGGATTTCAAATGGAAAAAGTAAAAGAAATTGCAGCTGGTAAAGCTAAATCAATGTTTACCACTAACAATCCAAATGAATTAATAATGGAGTTCAGAGATGATGCTTCTGCATTCGACGGAAAGAAAAGAGCTTCCTTAGCTGGAAAAGGAGCAGTGAACAACCAATTTAATGCATTTATTATGGATTACCTTGGTGATAACGGTGTAGATCATCATTTAATTAATCTTATGGATAATACTCATTCTCTAGTACACAGCTTGGATATGTTTCCTATCGAGTGTGTAATAAGGAATAGGGCTACTGGATCAATATGCAGAAGACTAGGG
>LUMI01000350.1_pt1 | contig 29826 bp, 34 predicted proteins | sample 729681 | NCBI WGS metagenome assembly LUMI01 (sample SAMN03860267, study PRJNA289734) | marine metagenome | biome: seawater column; feature: ocean; material: water; isolation source: Red Sea water column Station 34 - depth 10m | place: Saudi Arabia: Red Sea | collected 2011-10-15 | depth 10 m
GCATTCATAGATCCACCGCCCATGCCTGATTTTTGAGGAATATTTTTTTTTACTAATATTCGATATTTTTTTTTTATAATTTTTTCTTTTTCTAATAATGCCAATAAGTGGGTGATTGTATTAAATTTTGGTATACCTTTAGAATATTTTCCTCTAAAAATTACCTTATGTTTTTTACTTCTAATTTCACTAATTTTAATCTCATCAGCCAAATCAATTAAAGCAACTAAACTTTCAATTTGATGTAAATTATTTATCTTTCTTTTGCTGACAATATTTAAATTTAAATTGATCTTAGCGTATGACTTAATTGTATGAGTTATTGTTATCAATATTTGGGCCCACTAATAATTTTTTTTTTACTTTTTCTAACATATCTTTCTCTGTATCTTTAAATCCTATAACGCTATTCCAATAATACTTTGCTTGTATTTTTTTATTAAGACTCCATAAAATATCACCATAATGGTCATTTACGATTGGATCATTGGGCATTAGCGTTATCGCTTTTCTCATGAATTTTTCTGCTTCTGTATATCTTCCTGTTAAATAATAACCCCAACCAACTGAGTCAGTGATATATGGATCATCCTCATTATTCTTATATGCAATCTCCAACATTTTTACAGCTTTCGAAATATTAATTTTTCTCTCAAGCCAAGAATAGGCTAAATAATTTAAAGTATAAGAATTATCTGGAACAATTTTTAATGCCGTTAATAAATCTTTATCGCTCCTTTCAAAATTTGATAATCTTTCATAACTACCACCTCTTCTAAATAATAAATCAGCATAGGTATCTGAGTTAGTGTCATAATTTTTCATTAACTTAGAATAAAGTTCTATTGCTTCTTTATATTTTTTATAATTTTTATAAATATTTGCCATGTCAAAGATAATCTTATCTGTTTTGTTTTCTATTTTATTAAACTTCGTTTTAATATAATTCAACGCTTGTTGATCATCATGTTTCTCTGCAATTATTTTAGTTTTAATTTTCACTTTGAACCAATAAAATAGCTTATCCTGCTTACTAAAATTTTTTAATATTTTTTCAGCCTCTTTATACTTTTTGGAATTAAAATAGTTTTCAACTGTTAATAGCTTATTTGCTTTAAATTTTTCATTTAAAAAATTAGAAACACTTAAGTAAAAGTTAGATCTTTCAAAATCTTCATCAGATGAATACAAATTTGAAATTAAGAAAAAAAATTCAGCTAAAAGATCAGTTTCGGACTTGCATGAAAATATATCGGTAATTTTTTTTGTTTGATTATTTTTTAACCAGTCATTTGTTTGAAGAATAAGCAGCCCACTTGTGAGTTTATCTTGTTTCAAAAAAAGTTTTTTTGCCTCTTCGACTTTATTTTGATTGATCAAATAATTAGAATAAAAGAATAAGTATCTTGAATAATCTACATTTGAAGAATTAACCAAAGTATAGAATGACTTAGACGTGGTATCATCTTCTAAATAACATTTTAAAAATGTAATATTCAGAAGATCTAAATTATCAAAATTCGATTTTTGAAAAATCAGTTTTTTGTTTTTAAAAGTCGATAAGTATAACGTTAATGTATCATAGATTGCATTTTCATAAACGCTTGAACTTTTTAGTTCATTTAAATGTTCAAGATAATTTTCGCTCTCTTCATATTTCTCTTTTAAAATTGAGTCCAGTGTCAAAAGCACCTGAGACTCAAAAAAATCAAAATCTTTTTTATTTTCTAAAATTTTTATTTCTTGAATTGCTTTTTTTACTTTCTGATTTATAGCTAGTGAGAAGATATATTTTCTTAAGTAATTATCACGTTTTTTTACTAATGCTTTTGACGAATTAAAATAACTTAACGAATCTTGGTTTTGTTGGTTATTATAAGAAATTATAGCTGAGAGATAATTGGTTAGTTCATTCTCATTTAAATCATTATTTGTTACTTTGGAATTCGCCTGTTTGGCGAAAAAAAAGATCATTAGAATAAAGAAAAATTTAATAAATTTTGATATCATTTGTTTTTATGAATAATGAAGTTTTAAATGATGAGTTTCTAAAATCAATAGACTCAAATTACGAATTTAGTAATAAACCAATAAGACGCCTGAAAAAGTCACAACAACCAGGTGAAATTAAATTACAACTAGAAAATCTTAAAAAACAAATTGCTGAAATTGACGCTTGTGATCTTAAAAATCATGCTAACCAGTTAGTTTTTAGTGATGGAAATTTTAGAAGTAAAATAATGCTTGTAGGTGAAGGCCCGGGTCAAAAAGAGGATGAAATAGGAAAACCTTTTATGGGCGATGCAGGAAAATTATTAAATAAAATGTTAGCAGCCATAGATATTAAAAGAGAAAGTATCTACATCACAAATGTTGTCAATTACAGGCCACCAAATAATAGAAAGCCAACAACTGCTGAGATAAATAAATATTCAAAATTTCTTTATGAACATATTTCTATAATTAATCCTAAAATACTAATAATTATGGGTGGTACAGCAATGGAAGCATTGATTGGAAATAATTTTAAAATTTCTAAAGAGAGAGGAATATGGAAAGATGTTATTATAAAGGGCAAAACTTACTTATCCATTGTAACATTTCATCCTGCATATCTTTTAAGGCAACCAGATCAAAAAAAATATTCATGGATAGATTTAAAAGAAATAAGAAAAAAAATTAATGAATTGAATATCATTTTGTAAAATGAAAAAAACTTTAGCTGGTGTGGATGAAGTTGGAAGAGGAAGTTTAATTGGTCCAGTCTTTGCTGCTGCTGTAATTCTTAATAATGACATCAATAAGAAAATACTTAAAGATTCAAAAAGTTTATCAAAAAATAAGCGTGAAAATTTAGAAAAATATATAAAGAAAAATTCAAAATGGTCAGTTGGTTCAGCGTCCGTAAAGGAAATAGAAAAATATAATATTTTAAATGCAAGTCTGCTTGCAATGAAAAGAGCTATAAAAAAGTTAAAAATAAAACCAAAAATTATATTAGTTGATGGTAACAAAATTCCTGATATGAGGAGTTATAATTTAAAGTACGTAATTAAGGGTGACCAAAAGATACCTGAAATATCTGCTGCATCTATAATTGCAAAAGTATCACGAGATAGATTAATCAAAAAATTAGCAAAGATACATCATAGGTATTTCTGGCACAAAAACGCTGGCTACGGAACAAAAGACCATCTTAGGGCTCTTAAAAAATTTGGAGTTACCAAATACCATAGAAAAAAATTTAAACCTATACACAACATATTGAGTCTCGAGAAATAACCACCACAAAAAGACTCAAAATAATTCAATCACAAGTTGACGAGGACTCTAGCCTAGAGTCTAATAAGTTTTTAAAAATGATCGATAATAAATTAAAAAATAAAATTGTTAATGGAAACAGTATTAAAGAACTAAAAAAAATTCCAAGCGAAAGTTTTGATTTAATTTTTGCGGATCCACCTTACAATTTACAATTACGAAATAATTTAATTAGACCAGATAGATCAAAAGTAAATGCTGTAAACGATAAATGGGATCAATTTGAAAGTTTCAAAACATACGATGATTTTACTTATACTTGGCTTAGTGAGTGTAAAAGAGTTTTAAAAAAAAATGGAGCAATTTGGGTGATTGGAAGTTACCATAATATATTCAGAGTTGGTACAGCAATTCAAAACCTAGGTTTTTGGATTTTAAATGATGTTATATGGAATAAAAAAAATCCAATGCCAAACTTTAGAGGCACACGTTTTACCAATGCGCATGAAACTTTGATTTGGGCTTCAAAATCTGAAAAATCAAAATATACTTTTAATTATCAGTCTTTAAAATGTTTAAATGATGATATTCAAATGAGATCTAATTGGGATTTACCCATTTGTAGTGGTACTGAAAGACTAAAAAAAAATGGAAAGAAAATACACTCAACACAAAAACCTGAAGCTTTATTACATAGAATTTTATTAGCAACCTCAAATAAAAGCGATTATATCTTAGATCCTTTTTTAGGATCTGGAACAACAGCTGCAGTTTCAAAAAAATTAGGAAGGAATTATTTTGGCATAGAAAAAGATAAAAATTACTGCAAGGCTGCAGAACAAAGATTAAGTGAAACAAAACCTATTGAAGATGATTATTTAGATACACTCCAAAATAATAGATCTAAACCGAGAATACCTTTTGGCTCGTTAGTTGAATTGGGAATAATTAAACCGGGAACTACTATTTTTGATAATAAAAAGAAAATTAGCGCAAAAATCATGGTCGATGGTAGTATAAAACACGCTCAAACTGAGGGATCAATCCATAAAGTAGCAGCAACAATTTTAGGTGCTGAAAGTTGTAATGGTTGGACATTTTGGCACTACAATAGAAACGGATCCATTTTTCCTATTGATAATTTAAGAGATCGATTTTTAAAAAACAAAATTTAATTACAAAATTTATCTGTAAATTTTACCAAGATAATTTTCTATTACTCTCTCCTCAAAAAAACTATTTTCTGTATTGCTATCTATTTTTTTAAATAATTCATAAGCTCCCTCTATCGATTGAGAAGCACCTTGTGCAAATGATGGGGGAAAAGCAAAAAAAGCATCTCCAATTGAGTAAATGTTATTTTTCTTAATTTCAAAAAAATGATCGGTTACGAATACTGGAAATATTTTTAGTTGTTTAATTTCATCAAAAAATTTCTTACTTTCTTGAGGTATATTTTTTAAAACTTTTTTTATAAAAGCGTTATCATTAAATAATGAATAATTCTTAAGCTCTTCGTCTGAAAGCTTGTATTTCATAATAGCTATAAAATTTAAATCACCATCTGGATTTAGTGGATAAATAACGTGGTGAAAATCAGAACCAAAGAATAAGGAAATATTTTTTTTATCAATAATATTTGAGGAATTAGGGATCATCCCTCTTATAGCTAAAGTATTATTATATCTTGGTTTGGTATTATTATTTGAAATAAGATTTTTACTCTTTGAAAAAACTCCGTCTGAAATTATCAAATAATCGCACTCAAAAGTTTCATTATTTTCAAAAGTTAAATGAATTTTTTCATTTTGTTGGTCTACCTTTGAAATACTGTGGTTAGTTTTTATTAAATCTTGAATTTTATCTTTTAGGAAACTTACTAAATCTGATCGTTTAAGTGTTGTATATTTACAATCATGTGAATTGAAATCAGAAATATATAGATCACAAAACTTATCCTGGCTTTTATTTGAATAAAAAATTATTTTATCAGGATTAAACTTTTTATCATTTTGAAATTTATGAAATTCGATTTTATTTAAAAGTCTAACACTATTGACTGATAATTGAATTCCATACCCCTCATCTAAATTAATTAAATTGTCTTTTTCAAAAATTTTAATTTCATAATTTGAATTATTTTTAAAAAGATTTGCAATAAATAATCCTGAAATTCCTGCTCCAATAATTGCAACTTTTTTCATTAGTTGCTCTCTAAATATTGAACTATTTTTTTTGTAAAGGTTGGCAGCAGATAGTTATCAAGTTTTTTTTGATCTATCCAATTAGAAGATGGAAAGTCCTCATGATTTTTTTTATATTGAATTTTAATATTCATGTTCATATTCGAAATTTTAAAATTTAGATTTTCATTAAAATTTTTTGGTTTAGCAACCTCCTCCATAGGAAATATATTAAGATTCTTTAAAAAATTAAATTTTGTATTCTTTATAAGAAGATATTTTTTATCCCTCTTATAAACTTTTAAAATAAAATATTTGTTTACATTTTTTTTATTTTTCTTTGTTAATCCAAAATCCTGTTTTTTAAAAGATTTACATTTTTTTTGGATAGGGCATTGATTACATAAAGGATTACTTGGTTTACAAATAAGTGCACCTATTTCCATAAGAGCCTGTGCATAATCACTAGATCTATTGGACTTGCCAAAAATAGATTTTTTTTGCGCGAGATTTTCTTTCTTAATTTCACTTTCTTTTTTTAAATATAGATATCTTTTCAAAACTCTTTCTATATTTCCATCTAGTGGTATGTACGGTTCATTAAAAGCAATGGCAAGTATTGCGCTAGCAGTGTAATTACCAATACCTGGCAAGGCTTTTAAATCTTCAAAATTATTAGGTATCTCTCCTTTATGCTTCTTAAGTATAATTTGTGCAGTTTTTTTTAGATTTCTGGCTCTTGAATAGTAACCTAGGCCTTGCCAACATTTCATTAACCTTTTGTTATTTACTTTTGCTAGTTTTTCTAAATTAGGAATTAATCTTACAAAATTATTAAAGTAAGGAATCACAGTCTTAACCTGTGTTTGTTGCAACATAAACTCACTAACAATTATAAAATATTGTTTTTGTTTTTTTGAAAGATGGCTTCTCCATGGTAACTTTCTCTTATTATTATCGTACCAATAGAGAATTTTTTTTGATAAGCTATCTTTCTTCATATGAAATTAAAATCTTATAGTAAGCAACGAACGAGGTCCGTTCAAGGATTAAGATCTTTCAAAGATACATTGCCACTAAAAGTTAGAGGAATTTTAAAAAAAAAAGGACGCATATACTCTGAGTTGTTAGATAACTGGAGGCATATTGTAGGAAACGACCTATTTAAAATTTGTTATCCAAAATCATTTAAAAGTGAAAATAAATTCAGAGGAAGTCTTTTAGAAATAATGGTTAAAAGAGGACATGAGGTAGATTTGGAATATTCCAAAAAAATAATAATCGAAAAGGTAAATAAATATTTTGAACAAAATATTCTTAAAAATATAAAGCTCATTACATTTGAGGGTGTGAATGATAAATTTAAAATAAAACATAACGACAATGTGACAAAAAGTGAGTATACAAAAAAAATATCAAATATTAAAAATGATAAGATTAAAAATTCTTTATTAGAGATGAGTAAATATTTTAAAAAAATATGAAAAAATTTATTTTTAAACTTTTTATAATATTATTTTTATCACCTATTGCTAATTCGTCTGAAATAAAAAAAATAGTTGAAGGTGATTTAAATGCTAAAATAAAAATAATTGTTTACGAATCTCTAACTTGTAGTCATTGCGCAAACTTTCACAAAGATGTCTACCCTGAATTAAAAAATGAATTTATTGATACTGGGTTAGCATCAATAGAATTTAGAAATTTTCCACTTGATATGGCTGCTTTCAATGCAGCAAAGATTGCACACTGTAAGAATGATGGAAATTCAGAAATTCTTCATTTCTTATATGCTAATCAAAGTAAATGGGTTAAAGGTAAAGATCTTAGTGAGTTTAATCAGAATTTACGTGATTTAGTTAAAGATCAAAATTTTAATATTAATATTGATAAATGTTTGAATAATAAAGAAATGGAAGATCATATTCTTTCAGATCGAATCGAGGGGGTTAAGGAATTTCAAATAAATTCAACTCCTACTATTATTATTAATAATAAAAAATTTGAAAAAAGCCTTACATTTAAAAATTTAAAAAAATACTTACAAAAAATGATATAAGCATTTAATGGAGTTTAAAAAAATTCAATTAAATGGTTTTAAATCGTTTGCCGAAAAAACAACCTTTATTATTGAAGATGGTTTAACTGGAATTGTGGGACCAAACGGATGTGGAAAATCTAATATCGTTGAGTCATTAAGATGGTGCATGGGTGAAACCTCAGCAAAAAGTATGAGGGGATCAGGAATGGAAGACGTAATTTTTTCTGGAACATCAAATAAACCATCAAAGAATATTGCAGAAGTTACAATTAATATTTCAAACGAAAATAAAGATGGTCCAATACAATATAAAAATTTAGAAAATATAGAAATTAGAAGAAAAATAGAGAAAGATAAGGGATCAAAGTTTTACATTAATGGTAAGGAGGTAAGAGCAAAAGATGCCCAAATGTTTTTTGCAGATCTGTCCACAGGTGCGCATTCTCCTTCAATTATTAGCCAAGGCAGAATTGGGGCTTTAGTAACTGCAAAGCCAACTGATAGACGAGCGGTTTTAGAGGAGGCAGCAGGTATTGCAGGTCTGCATGTAAGAAGACATGAGGCAGAATTAAGACTTGGTGCAGCAGAAAATAATTTAAAACGTGCAGATGAGCTAAGAAGGCAGCAAGAAAGACAATTACTAAATCTTAAAAAGCAAGCTGAGGAGGCCACAAAATATAAAACTATATCTGAAGAAATTAAAAAGATTGAAGCCGGACTATATTATTTAAGACTAAAGGATATTGATCATGAAATAAAACTAGAAAATGAAATCAATGAAGAAGCAGACGGTGAAGTACAAAAGTTTAATGATAAAATAAACGAATTAGAAAATAAAATCCAGGAAGAAACCAATAGAGTTAATCCAGTAAGAGATAAAAATTACGAGATTTTATCAAAAGTTCAAAGACTTAACTTGGAGCTTAAAAGCTTGGATGATGAGAATGATAGAATTGAAAAAGAAATTGAAAATATAAAAAGTTCTCTAAAAACTATTGAGGAAGATACAGATAGAGAAAAAAGTATAATTATTGATGCCAATTCAAACGAGAAAAGACTAAAAGAGGAAAAGCAAGAATTAATAGAAATTGACTCAAAATATTATGATACTGAAAAACAATCTAATGCTGACCTAGAAGTTGCCAAAAATGATCTAAAGAATGAACAAGAAAAAGTTGATAATCTTTTAAAAAATTTTAGCTCTGAAAGCTTAAAAAAAAATCTTCATACGATAAATGAGGTGAAATCTAATATCGATAAAATTATTCAATTACTAAACTCTAACAATAGTTCTGAAGCATTAGTTGTGCTTGAAACATGCAAAACAACTTTAAATTTTCTAGTACAAACTATTAATGAAAATGACGACAATAAAAAAATATCAGATATAAGCTCAAAAAACGAAACAATAAAAAAACTTCAAGAAGTTTACGCAGATATTTATAGTAAAAATCAAAATCTTAAAAAAGAATCCATCAAGAGAAGTGAAAGAGTTAAAACTATTGATAAAGAAATTGATAGCTGGAGAAATCTTTTAAAAAATTCAGAAAAAATGGTTCAAGAATTAAGGGAGAGAAAAAATAAATGTTCTGGTGCAACAATTGAAGGACTAAATAAAAGAAGAAATGATTTATTAGAAAGAATAGATACTGAGCTAAACTTAAACGAAAATAATATTCTTGAATATTCTAATTTAGATAAAGAGGAAGAATTTCCTGATGCTGTTTCACAGGAGGAAATGCTCGATGAAAAAAAACGGGAAAGGGAAAAGCTTGGATCAGTAAATTTAAGAGCAGATGAGGAAACAACAAAATATGAGACTGAAATTAAAAAAATGGAAACAGATAGACAAGACCTTGTTCAAGCAATTACAAAGCTGAAAGAAAGCATAAATGAACTTAATCAAAAAGGTCGAGAACGACTTCTTGAGGCATTTGAGAGAGTGAATAGAAAATTTAATGAAGTTTACACAAAACTTTTTAACGGAGGTAATGCGAAGCTTGAGCTTGTAGACTCTGATGATCCGTTAGATGCAGGTTTGGAAATGCTAGTTAGTCCTCCTGGGAAAAGGCTTCAATCGATAACACTTTTATCAGGAGGTGAGCAAGCATTGACCGCACTATCTCTAATATTCGCAGTTTTTTTATCTAACCCTTCCCCTATATGTGTCTTGGACGAAGTTGATGCTCCACTTGATGATGCTAATGTAACAAGATTCTGCAATTTATTAGATGAATTAACAAAAATAACTCAGACACGGTTTATAATAGTAACACACCATGCATTAACAATGTCAAAGATGAATAAGTTATATGGAGTTACTATGCCTGAAAAAGGAATAAGTCAGTTAGTTGCTGTTGATCTTCAAAAAGCAGAGAGCATGGTTGCTTAATCAAGAAAAATGTCTGATAAAAAATTTAAAACTCGCCTTGAAATTGCAAAAAATAAAATATCAAGAAAAAGTAACGAAAATACTGGAAATAAATCCTCAGTTTTAGGGATGGCTTTTAAAATGAGCACCGAATTTGTGGCCGCAGTAGCAGTAGGGACTATTATTGGGTTTATTTTTGACAATTGGTTTGGTACTAAACCATGGTTAATTTTAATATTTTTTTTTGTTGGTGTTGTGGCGGGAATTATGAACGTGATAAAATCTGCAAAAAACATGCAAATAAAGTAAACTTATGGCAGCAAATCCAATGACACAATTCGAGGTTTATCGAATTGGACCTGAAATAAAAATCAATCAAATAGATATATCTTTTACTAACGCTAGCTTGTTCATGATTATAAGTGCTTTGAGCATATTATTAATTTTTAATTTAGGCTCCTCAAAAAAAAATATTATTCCAACCAAAATTCAACTTCTTGCAGAGCTTAGTTATAGTTTTATATCAAAAATGATAAGTGATACTGCTGGTAATAAAGGAAAACCATATTTTAACCTAATATTCTCTTTATTCATGTTCGTTCTTTTTTGTAATATGTTTGGTATGTTGCCCTACTCTTTTACTGTAACGAGCCATATAATCGTAACTTTTTTTCTTGCAGCATTAATTTTTATTGGGGTCACTGTTATTGGGTTTATAAAACATGGCTTTGGATATTTAAAACTGTTTGTGCCGAGTGGAGTACCTTTAGTTCTTTTGCCATTAATAGTAGTTATTGAAATTATATCATATCTTAGCAGGCCCATAAGCTTATCGGTTCGTTTGTTTGCAAATATGATGGCTGGTCATACAATGATGAAGGTTTTTGGAAGTTTCGTAATAAGCCTTGGAATAGTTGGTGGTTGGCTTCCACTAAGTTTTTCGGTTGCCTTAACAGGTTTGGAGATATTAGTTGCTTTTCTTCAGGCTTATGTTTTTGCAATTTTAACATGCATATATTTAAATGATGCATTAAATTTACACCATTAACAATAGGAGGAATAATGGAACTAGAAGCAGCAAAAATGATTGGCGCAGGATTGGCAGCCATTGCTCTTGCAGGTGCAGGAGTAGGTATAGGAATTATTTTTGGTAATTACCTATCAGGCGCTATGAGAAATCCATCCGCAGCTCAAAAGCAATTTCCTAACTTACTTTTAGGGTTTGCATTAGCTGAAGCTACAGGATTGTTTGGATTAGTAGTTGCGTTGATAATTTTATTTGCATTTTAATTAATGTTAAAAAAAATTATTTTTTTTAATTTACTATTTAGCACTTTTATTACTCAGATTTCTAAAAGTGCTGAGAGTGGAGGTATGCCTCAGCTAAATCCTGAATTTTGGATTTCTCAAATTTTTTGGTTGATCATTTCGTTTGGAATTTTGTTTATAGTACTATCAAAATTTATTCTTCCAAAAATAAGAAACAATATTGAGTTTAGAAAGTCTGAGATACTTGATAATATTGAGACTGCTGAAAAACAGAAAACTGAGGCTGAAAATACATTAAAAAACTATGATGAGCTAATAAGAAAAAGTAAAAATGAGGCCAAAAATTATTTTAATGATGCAAGAAAAAAAATAATTGAAGATATAGAAAAAAAAAAGCAGGCATTAGATAAAGAAATAAATATCGAGATTAGCAAAGCTGAGGCTGAAGTTGCCGAATTAGTAAATAAAGCTCCAGAAAAAATCCAAAAAATTGCAATCGAAACATCCTCTGATCTTATTCGCCAATTAATTGGTGAAGAGGTTAACAATAGTAGCATATCTGCCATTGTCGATGATCTATATAAGAAAAATAAAGGTAAGTATTATGGCAATTGATGCAACATTTTGGGTAGCAGTATCGTTTATAATTTTCATTCTAGCTTTAGTTTATTTAAAGGTTCCAAATAAAATAAATGAAACTTTAAGCAAAATGATTTTGGATATTAAGAATGAAATCGATGAGAGTGAAAAACTTCGTAATGAATCAAAGTTATTATTAAATAATGCTCAGAGTAAACTTGAGCAAGCAAAAATAGAAACTAAAAAAATTCAAGAACAAGCTAAAAAGGATAGTGAAAATTTAATTTTAGAAATGAATGATAAATTTCATAAATCGGCTGAAATCAAAAAAAATTTAGCACAAACAAAAATCTCACAAATGAAAAATCAAGCTTTAAAAGATATTAAAAATACATCAGTAAAAATAGCTGTGGACTCGGTAAAAAAAATTCTTTCAACTTCTGTTGACCAGTCCAAGTTAGACAATTTATTTGATAAAAATTTAGAGGAAAGCAAGGAACTTCTAAAAAAAATTAATTCTTAAAGATAATTTCGTTACTTTTTTAAAAAATAATATAAATTACAATAATGAATTCAATTGTAATTGGTTCTGGTTTTGGTGGTTTAGCTGCTGCTCTCCGCCTTAAAGCTAAAGGCCATAAAGTAACTTTAGTTGAAAAACACCAAGATCTTGGAGGAAGAGCAAGGGTTTTCAAAAGAAATGGATTTACTTACGATGGCGGCCCTACTGTAATTACTGCTCCATATTTAATAAATGAATTATTTGAATTATTCAAAAAAGACCCAAAAAATTATATTGAATTATTTCCTCTCAACACTTGGTATCAATTTGTTTTTGAAGACAATTCAAAGTTTAATTACTCTGGTAATGAAACTGAAATGAAGAGCCAAATTGAGAAAATTAGTAAAGAGGATGTTAGGGGATACGAAAACTTGGTTAGTTTTACAAAAAAGATTTTTGATAAAGGATTTACAGAACTTGCTGATGTACCTTTTGATAAACCTTTTGTTATGATGAAGCAACTACCTGCTCTACTAAAACTTAAAAGTTATAAATCAGTTTATTCTCTAGTCTCCTCGTATATTAAAAATGAAAAATTGAGGAGAATGCTAAGTATGCATCCTCTTTTAGTTGGAGGAAATCCTTTCACGACAACATCTATTTATGGATTAATTTTATATTTAGAAAAAAAATGGGGAATACATTACTCTATGGGTGGCACTGGAAATATCATAAGGGGTTTGGAAAAGTTAATGACTGAGGTAGGTATCCAAATAATTAAAGGTCACGAAGTTAAAAAAATTATCTCAACCGGTAATAAAATAACCGGTATAGAGTTAGAAGATAAAACTAATATCAAAGCAGATAATGTTATATGCAATGCTGACCCGCCAGCAGTTTATGAAAAAATGTTAAATGGAAATGCCAATAAGTCTATTTTATTTCAATGGAAAAAAAGAAGAATGGAATATTCAATGGGTCTCTTTGTTTACTATTTTGGAACAAAAATAAAATATGAAAACATTGAACATCACACAATAAAATTCGGTAATAAATATAAAGAGCATCTTGATGATATATTTGAAAATAAAAAATTGAATGATGATATTAGTTATTATCTTCATAGACCGTCTGCGACTGATAAATCTATGGCCCCTAATGGAAAAGATTGTTTTTACGTCTTAGTCCCCGTGCCTAATAACCAGTCAAAAATTAATTGGTCTACAGAGGGTGAGAAAATGAAAAATTTAGTAATTAATAAAATGGAAAAAGATTTAATGCCGAACTTAAAGGAGAACATTGTTGAGGATTTTTATTTGACGCCTGATTACTTTGAGAATGACCTTAATACTAAATATGGCTCAGGTTTTTCAATTCAGCCAAAATTTTCGCAATCAGCTTATTTTAGATTTCATAATAAATCTGAGATATATGATGGACTTTATTTTGTTGGAGCGGGAACTCATCCAGGAGCTGGTGTGCCAGGAGTTCTATCTTCGGCTAAAGTTTTAGACAAAATTCTCTGATGTCCCAAAATCTATTATCAATTTATGCAAAATCGTTTAATTGGGCTGGTTTTTTTTTACCTAAAAAAACTTATCGACAATGCTCTGATTTATATGATTTTTGTAGAACCTTAGACGATATAGCTGACAAAAACCAAGATTTACAAATAAAAAGAAAATTATTCAATGATTTAAAACAAGATTTTATTAATAAAAATTTAAACAACAAAAATATTAATAAAATTTATGAACTGAGTAATAATTTTAATATTTCCAGTAAAATAATATTAGATTTATTTGATGGAGTTGAGTCAGATTTAAAAGATAGTGTAAAATTAAAAACAAATAATGAATTAATTATATATTCATATCAAGTTGCGGGCACTGTAGGTCTGATGATGGCTAAAATACTAAACGTTAAATCAAAGGATTCACTTAGGTCAGCAATAGATCTAGGTATTGCGATGCAGCTAACAAATATTGCACGAGATGTAATTGAAGATAGCAATCGAAACAGAAAGTATATAAACCTCGATTTTGATACTATAAGGGAAACATTAAAACTCGCTGATATTTTTTATGAAAGTTCATTTAAATCTATAAATAAAATTCCATTGAATTGTAGATTTGCAATTATTGTTGCAAGAAGAGTATATAGGCAGATAGGAAATGAAATTCTTAAAAGGAAAAATATAGAAAATTATAAAAATTCAGGAAAAATTTATGTATCTAATTTAGGTAAATTAAATCAAACTATTTTGAGTATTTTAGACTTTATTAGACTACTATTTATTAAATCAGACGAGCATTTACGAAAAAATGAACATAATATAATTAATGATAAAATAAATTTAGATGAAAGATTTTGATTACATAATAATTGGTGGAGGTTGTGCCGGTTTATCGTTAGCCCATGAACTCAATTTATATAAAAAATTTGAAAATAGGACATTGGCAATTATTGAACCAAGAGAGGAATATAAGAGGGATAAAACTTGGTCTTTTTGGAAAGTTATAGATCATAATTTTGACGATTGTGTTAAAAAGAGTTGGGACAATTTTACCATAAATTCCAAATACGAAACACAACATTTGCAATGTAATGATTTTCCGTATCAAAGTATAGATAGTGGTTTATTTTACTCTAAAATCATTAATGAATTAAAAAAAAATAAAAATATAAGTTTTTTTAAAGATATTAAGGAAATAAATATAAACAACTCTTTTATTTTTAATAGTGTTCCAACAATTAATAAAAATATGGAAAATCTTTGGCAACATTTTTGTGGTGTAGAGATACAAACAAAAAATGATATTTTTGATAATAAGATTATAAATTTGATGGATTTTAACTGCGATCAAAGAAATAGTGTACATTTCTTTTATACACTTCCATTTGAAAAAAATAAAGCACTTATAGAGACTACTTGGTTATCAAATATGACTGACGACTCAATCATGGATTATGACGAACAAATTAAAGAATATATAGAGCAAAATTTAAAAATAAAAAATTATGATATTATTTTTAAAGAACAAGGTGCAATTCCATTATTTACACCAAAAAATATAAATGAAAAAAATAAAATTAATATCGGTACTGCCGGTGGTATGACAAGATTAAGCACTGGCTATACATTCCTTAATATACAAGAGCATAGTAAGTATATAAGAGAAAACTTTGATAATTTAAAAAAACTTAAAAGTTTTAAAATTCAAAGTAAATACAAATTTTTAGATCAGGTTTTTTTAAAAGTTTTAGAGAGAAATCCCAAAATAATGCCAAGGATATTTTGTGATATGTTTAAAGTTAAAGCTAATACTGTGATAAAATTTTTATCCAATAAAAGTAATTTTATTGAGGACATATCAATTATTTTAAAAATGCCAAAATCAACTTTTATAAAAGCGTTATTCTACTAAATGAATTTATTAAAACTTAACAGACAATATTCTATCATTATTTTTTTCTTCAACATATTAGTCATATTCTCAGTTTCAAAGTTTTTAGAAATAAAAAATATTACAATACCTTATCAAACTGTTATTTGTTTTTTTTTAATATCTATTATTGGAGTTTCTCATGGTGCCCTAGACCATGTCAAAGGCTCCCAGCTAATGAAAATTTATAAAGTAAAAAATAATTTTTATTTTTATTTAGTATATATTTTTCTTTCTCTGTTAGTTATTCTTTGTTGGACAATACTACCTTTATTCACTTTGATTATATTTTTATTAGTTGCATCATACCATTTTGGTAAAGAAGATAGTTCAGTCGGACTTATTAATAACAGAGGATTTAAGAATATTTTATATTTGTTTAAAGGATCTTTAATAGTAGTTGCTCCTTTATTTTTTCACCAAGAAGAGACTCTAAAGATTTTTCAATCTCTTGATGTGGATATTATAACTACTAATGAAAATTTAATAATTTTTTTTCTTATAATTAGTTTCTCTGCAAATATAATTTTAATGAGTCAATTAAACTATAATGGTTTTTTATTAGCAGATTGGTTAACTATTTTATTACTTAATATATTTTTATCTCCACTAGTTGCTTTTACTTTATACTTCTGTTTCTTGCACTCAGTAAGGCACTCTTTTTCATTAATTTATGAAATTGATAAAAAAAACTTTAAAAATGGAGTTGTGAAATTTATAAAGAAAGCAGTACCCCTAACTGTTATTACCGCAATATTATTTATTATCGCTATTTATTTTTTAACTAATTATTATGTTTTAGACGAAGCAATATTAAAAGTAATATTTATTGGTTTGGCGTCCTTGACCTTTCCGCATATATTGCTCGAATATTTAATTGAAAAAAATGAAAAATAAAGAAATAAAAATTTTATTAGCAGCTCCAAGAGGTTTTTGCGCAGGAGTAGATCGTGCGATTGAGATAGTAAAAAAAAGTATAGAAAAATATGGAGCTCCAGTTTATGTAAGACATGAAATAGTTCATAATAAACATGTCGTTGAAAGTTTAAAAAAGATTGGTGCAGTTTTCGTAGAGGAATTAAACGAAATAAAGGATAAAACGAGACCAGTCATTTTTTCAGCACACGGAGTTCCAAAAGTTGTTCCTGCGGAGGCAAAAGAATTAAAAATGGATTATATTGATGCAACATGTCCATTAGTTTCTAAGGTTCACAGAGAGGCTGAAAATTTAAATAAAAGTGGATTTCATGTTTTGTTAATTGGTCATAAAAATCATCCAGAAGTGATTGGTACAATGGGTCAAATTCCAAATGGATCAATAGATTTAATAGAAAATATTGAAGATGTTAATAAATTTGAAATCAAAGGAAATGGAAAGTTAGCTTATGTTACACAAACTACTTTGTCAGTAGATGACACAAAAGATATAATTAATGCTCTTAAAGAAAAATTTTCAAATATTAAAGAACCAAAAAAAGAGGATATTTGTTACGCAACAACTAATAGACAAGCTGCAGTAAAAAAAATTGCAAAACTCTGTGATATGTTTTTTGTAATTGGTAGTAGAAACTCGTCTAATTCATTAAGATTAGTTGAGGTTGCAAATAATTCTGGGTGTTCTGAGGCAGTTTTAATTCACTCTGAAAGTAGCATACCTTTAGAAAAAATAACAAAATGCAAAACAATAGGAATTTCATCGGGTGCATCTGCCCCTGAAATTTTAGTTGAAAATTTTATTAAAAAATTAAAAGAACAATTTAGTGTCAATATCGAAGAAGTAGAGATTATAAAAGAAGATATAACTTTTAAAATTCCCGGAAGATTAAACTAATGGCGGTTTTCACTAAAGTTACGAAACTAGATATATTAAATATTGAAAACCAATTTAATCTTGGAAAAATTAAAAAATTTAAAGGGATTAAAAAAGGTATTGAAAACACAAACTATCTTATAAATATAAAAAATAAAAAATATATACTTACAATCTTTGAGAAAAGAGTAAATTCTCGTGATCTTCCATATTTTATGAATTTAATGTCGAGATTGTCAAAATTGAAAGTGAAATGTCCAAATCCAGTCAAAAGTAAAAATGGAAAATTTATTTTTAAAATAAAAAAAAAGAATGCATGTATTGTTTCTTTCCTTGAAGGCAAAGATAAAAAGGAATTAAATTATAACGATTGTTTTGTGGTAGGCAAAAATGTAGCCAAACTTCATTTAGCATCAAAAAAAATAAATCTTTATCGAAGAAATTCTTTATCTATTTCATCTTGGCCAAATTTGCTATCAAAAATAAATATTAAAATAAATAAAATATCAAAGAACTTAAAAAGTCTTATGAAAAATGAATTAATTCAGATTAAAAAAAATTGGCCTAGAAACTTACCAAAAGGAATTATACATTCAGATTTATTTGTAGATAATATTATTTTTCATAAAAAAAAATTTCATGGTTTTATTGATTTTTATTTTTCATGCAATGACTATTTATCATATGAGCTTGCTACATGTGTTAATGCTCTATGTTTTGAAAAAAAAAATAGTAAATATGTTCTAAATAAAAGAAAGTCCTCAAATCTTCTTAAAGGTTATGAAAGTATTAGAAAATTAAAAGATATTGAAAAAAAAAATTTCAATACAATGTGTAAAGGATCAGCTTTAAGATATCTTTTAACTAGAGCTTATGATTATTTAAATACACCAAGAAATGCTATTATAAAAATTAAAGACCCAAAAGAATATATTCAAAAATTAAATTTTCATCGTGGAATAAATTCTTACAAAACTTATACAAATAATGATTAAAATATATACAGACGGTTCTTGTTTAATTAATCCAGGAAATGGTGGATGGGCAGCAATAATTATTGTTGATGGAAAAAAAACTTTCATAAAAGGAAGTAAAAAAAATACTACAAATAATCAAATGGAGTTACTTGCTCCAATTGAAGCTTTAAAAAAAATTCCAAAGGGTAGTAATGTTCAAATTTTTACAGACTCTAAATACGTAAAGTCTGGAATAACAGAGTGGATACATAATTGGAAAAAAAATGGATGGAAAACTGCAAACAAAAAAGAAGTAAGCAATAAAGCACTTTGGACAGAATTAGATCTACTAAATAATGAGTTTGAAATAAGTTGGAACTGGGTAAAAGCACATTCAACTGATGAATTGAATAATGAAGTAGATTTACTTGCTAAAGATGCTGCCAACTTATAGTTGGGGCACCTGGCAACAGAACTGCCCTAACTAGATTAGATTATTTAATAAGTTCTCTGCTGAAGTTAATCCACATTCTTTAGTCTCTTTTTCAACATGAATATTAATTACTGTGAAATTCTCTATAACCATTAAATAACGATTTGATCTGATACCCATTCCTTTTGAATTTCTATCAACTTCTGCACCAATCGCTTTTGTGAATAATAAATATGGATCTGATAACATTTTTATTTTATCTCCAGTATTATTAATTTCTCCCCAGCCACTCATTACATAAGGATCATTTACTGACAAACAAAATATATTTTCTATTCCTTTTGCTTTGATTTTATCTGCATTAGCTACAAAACCTGGAAGATGAAGTTTGGAGCAAGTTGATGTGAATGCGCCAGGTAAACCAAATAAAACAATTTTTTCATTACCTATAATTTCCTTTATTTTACTTTTTTGAGGCTCTCCACCAATGAGTTGAAAAATCTCCGTATTTGGTATTTGATCTTTTATTTTCAGTTTCATATCGAATTCATTACATATTTTTTAACTTTTTGAATATCATTTGAAAGAAGTTCAAATTTTTCTTTTCTCTCATTAACGTATTTAAGACTATTTGGTAAATTTTCAGTCTTAGAAATTGCATCCTCTATTGCTTTTGGAAATTTACATGGGTGAGCAGTTGATAATACAACACAATTTTTTTCTATTCCTAATTTTTTTACAGCACCTATCCCCACTGCAGTATGTGGATCAACGACCGTTTGATGTTCATCATTAATTTTTTTTATCATTTCAATAGTTTCATTTTCATCAAGCATCTCAGATATAAAATTCTTTTGTATTTTGCCTAAATCCTCAGTATCAATTTTATAAGTATTGTTTTTAATTTTACTCATTAAATCTTTTGTAACTTCTGAGTTACAATCTTTTACATCATATAAGAGCCTCTCAAAATTACTTGCTATCTGAATATCCATACTTGGTGTATTTGTTTCCATAACTTTCTTTTGAGAATAATCGCCTCCAGATATTGCTCTATGTAGTATGTCATTTTTATTTGTAGCAACAACCAGTTTGTCAATTGGAAGACCAAGTTTTTTTGCTAAGTAACCGGCATAGATATCTCCAAAATTTCCAGTTGGAACAGAAAAAGATAAAGGCTGACCATTTCCAACCTTAAAGTAAGCATAAAAATAATAGACAGCTTGAGCAATAATTCTTGCCCAATTGATTGAGTTTACACCTGACATGTTAATTGATTTAGAAAACTTTTCGTCATTAAACATTGCTTTCACTAAATTTTGACAATCATCAAAGTTTCCCTGTATTGCAATATTAAATACATTACTCGCTTCGCAAGTTGTCATTAATTTTCTCTGAACAGGGGAAATTCTATTATTTGGATGTAATACAAAAACATTCAAATTTTTTTTTCCTTTTAAGGCGTCTATTGCAGCTGCACCGGTATCACCTGAAGTTGCCACCACAATATTAATTTTTTTTTGCTCAAAATTTAAATGATGCTCATAAAAATTACCTATCAGTTGCATTGCAATATCTTTGAAAGCAAGTGTTGGACCGTGGAAAAGTTCTAAAACTTTTAAATTTCCTAATTTATTTATGTTAACAACATTTTTAGTTCTGAAATTTGAGTATGATTTCGATATTAGAGAGATTAAATCATCTTTAGACATAAAATCTCCAATAAATGGATTAATTATTTCTGCAGCCAAATCATTGTAGCTAAGATTTTTAAAGTTGTTTATTTCCTCTTTGCTAAATGGTTTTACTGATTTTGGAATAAATAGACCTCCATCATCTGCCAAACCTTTTAAAAAAATGTCCTTAAAAGTAAAAATTTTTTGATTATTTCGTGTGCTAATATATTCCATTAGTAATTTTTTTTTCTAAAATATAAATATATTAAAAAAATTGAAATCGCTAATGAAAACCATGTGAGCGAGTATTTTAAATGATTATTTGAAATATTTGCAGTAATTTTTTTTGGATTTGGAAAATTTAATCTATTGTTCGTTTCATAAATTATAAAATTTGAAAATTTTCTTCCAGTATACTCAAAAAGGTCATTATCATTTAGTGTGAACCAATAATTATTTTGTATGTCATTTTTTGGTTTAAAATAATTTTTGTTTGATTTTTTTTTTAAAATACCTTGAAAATTTGTACTTGATATTCCAAAACTTTTATTTTTTAAGTCTCTTGGTATCCATCCTCTGTTTAAAAGATAATAACTATTTTCTATGCTAATTGTATTTACAATATCGAAGCCAGGTTCACCTTTTTCATTTAGACTATATAAATAAATTAATTTTAAATTCTGCCAATACCAAGCAGCAGCTTCAAATCCAAAATGATGATCTTTGTTAAAATGTCCTAATTTTCCTCTCCACAAACACACTGCTAAAAAAATTGTTCCTACAATAACATGAAAGCCATGAAATCCTGTTGCCATGTAAAAAGTTGCTCCATAGATATGTCCTGAGAAGCTAAATGTTGCATGGTGATATTCGTAAGCTTGAAGTGCGGTAAAACATAATCCTAAAAAAACAGTTAAGCTTAAACCTTGAATAAAGCTTTTCCTATCGTCCTCAAGTAAAGCATGATGAGCCCATGTTACTGTTGTGCCTGATAAAAGTAAAACTAGTGTATTTATTAAAGGGATATCCCAAGGATCAAAAACTTCAATATCTTTAGGTGGCCATACATTTCCAACAAATTCTGATGGAAACAAACTTGCATCAAAATATGCCCAGAACCAAGCAACAAAAAACATAACTTCTGAGGCAATAAATAGAGTCATTCCATATCTATGATGTATTTGAACTACAGGTGTATGATGACCTTGATGCTCTGCCTCGATCACCACATCTCTAAACCACATGTAAGCTCCATAGATAAGTAAGACAAAACCTAAAATCATCGCCCACATCACTTTGCTATGAAAATAATAAACTGAACCAACGGCGGTTATTAATGTTGCAAAAGATGTATAAATTGGCCAAGGACTTGGGTCAACTAAGTGATAATCGTGTTTTTGCTCTCCGCTGGACATAATATCAATTTATATTCTTTGATTGTTTATAATAATCAGACGAAAAAAAAGTATATGACATAGTTACATCTTCAACATTTGCAGTTTTTGGGTCGTTTACAAGCTCAGGATCTAAATAAAAAACTAGTTTATAAACGGCCTTTTCACCTGGTTTTAATATCTGTTTTTCAAAACAAAAACAACCTAACTTATTAAAATATTGACCAAAGGACGAAGGTGAAACATTATAACTAGCAACCCCTGCGGAAGGTTCATTTCCAACATTTTGAACCTCGAAATCGATGTTGTAAACTTTGCCTGGCTTTACATCTAAAAGATTTTTTTTAGCCTTAAAGTCCCAAGAAAGATTACTATTAACATTTGTATCAAGTCTTACACTAATCACATTATCTAAAACAATTTTTGGAGCTTCTTTTGATACTTGTGTAGTACCACCAAAACCAGTTACTCTACAAAAAAGATCGTATAATGGGACTGCTGCAAATGAGAGACCTAGCATAAAGAAAAAAATTCCGCCAAGTATTAAAGGTGTTAAAGTTTTTTTTTTCATAATCTATAAAGGTCTATCAAATACTCCAATGTTAAATAGCGTAAATATAAATAAAAAAACTATAAATAATAACAACCCAAGTGCTGTCCATATATTTCGTTTTTTTAATTTTTTATCAGGTATCATTAAATTAATTTATCAATCAAAAATAATACGAAAATTAGAAATAAATATATTATTGAATAACTGAAAATGTGTTTTGCTATATTTGTATCAAATTTATTTTTTTTAAAACTGTAAAGATTAAAACAAATATAGTTGTAGTATAAGGTCAGTGCTAAAGATGGGATTAAAAATGTCAATCCAGCAAACCCAATATAATATGGTATTAAAATAGTTGGTATCATTAGCAAAGAGTAAATTAAAATATTTTTTTTTGTATTTTGAATTCCGTCTGTTATTGGCAGCATTGGAATTTTTGCTCTTTTATAATCATTCGCTTTGTAAAGGCTAAGTGCCCAAAAATGTGACGGCGTCCAAATAAATATAATTAGAAATAATGTTAGTGGTTCCATAGATAAAGAGTTAGTTGCAATAGTCCATCCTATAACAGGAGGTAATGCTCCTGAAGCTCCTCCAATAACAATGTTTTGTGAAGTCTTTCTTTTCAGCCAAATGGTATAAACAATAACGTAAAAGAAAATAGTAAAGAATAATAAGAACGCTGATAAAAAATTACTAAAATAATAAAGGCTAACGACAGATATAATTGACAATAGAAGGCCAAAAATTAATGCTTGGTCTTTATTTACTTTACCTCTTGGAATAGGTCTCAAACAAGTTCTAGACATTAGCTTGTCCAAATCAGCCTCGTACCACATGTTAAGTGTTCCAGCTGCCCCAGCTCCCATCGCAACAAATAAAATTCCTATCATCGCGTCTTTTACTGAAAGAACTATTGGTGAAGATAATAAGCCAACTGCGCAAGTAAAAATAACTAATGACATTACTCTTGGTTTCATTAGCTTTATAAGCTCGTTAAAAACTTTTATGTCTGAAACACTTTGTTTTTTGGCTCTTATATTAGTTGTAGACATCTTTAAATTATATATGCGTAAAAAAATCTAGCTACTAGATTTTTCTGCACCTTCGTAATCCTCAAATTTTGGTAGTTCTTCGAAAGTATGAAAATTTGGAGGTGATGGAACTGTCCACTCAAGAGTTGTAGCACCTTCCCCCCAAGGATTTTGAGCAGCTTTCTTCTTTTTTACGAAAGCGTAAATCAAATTAATTAAAAATACTCCTAGTCCGACAATTGAAATGTAGGACCCTACAGATGATATATAATTCCAATCTGCAAAAGCATCTGGGTAATCCGCATATCTTCTAGGCATACCCGCTAATCCTAAAAAGTGTTGTGGAAAGAAAATTAGGTTTACACCTATGAAAGTAAGCCAGAAATGCAACTGTCCTAACCACTCTGAGTATTCATAGCCTGACATTTTTCCAAACCAATAGTAGAAACCTGCAAATATTGCAAAAACTGCTCCAAGAGAAAGAACGTAATGAAAGTGTGCTACCACATAGTAGGTATCGTGAAGTGCTGTATCAACGCCAGCATTTGCAAGCACAACACCCGTTACACCACCTACGGTGAATAAAAAGATAAAACCTAACGCCCAAACCATTGGGGTTTTAAAAGAAATAGACCCACCCCACATTGTTGCTATCCACGAAAAAATTTTAATGCCAGTCGGCACTGCTATAATCATTGTAGCCGCTAAGAAGTACGCTTTTGTATCTGTATTTAATCCAACAGTATACATATGATGTGCCCACACAACAAAACCTACAATTCCTATTGCAACCATTGCATAAGCCATTCCTAGATATCCAAAAACTGGTTTTCTTGAGAAAGTAGAAACAATATGGCTAATCATTCCAAAACCAGGAAGAATTAAAATGTAAACTTCAGGGTGCCCAAAAAACCAAAACAAATGTTGAAATAACATTGGATCACCACCAGATTGTGCCTCAAAAAAAGCTGTGCCGAAATTTCTATCAGTCAATAACATTGTAATTGCTCCTGCTAGAACAGGTAAAGATAATAACAATAAAAAAGCTGTTACTAATATTGACCAAGCAAACAACGGCATTTTATGAAGTGTCATACCTGGAGTTCTCATATTTAAAATAGTTGTTATAAAATTTACCGCACCTAAAATTGATGAAGCTCCTGCTATGTGAAGACTTAAAATTGCCAAATCCATTGCCGGTCCTGGTTGTCCAGTTTTAGATGATAAAGGAGGGTAAATTGTCCATCCACCACCTACTCCTTGAGCTCCAGGAGGTCCGTCTACAAAAATAGATGATAATAATAAAATAAAAGAGACTGGTAATAACCAAAATGAAATATTATTCATTCTTGGAAATGCCATATCAGGCGCACCAATCATAATTGGTACAAACCAATTTCCAAACCCACCAATCATAGCCGGCATCACCATAAAAAAAATCATAATTAGTCCGTGTCCAGTAACAAGAACATTATAAAGATGATAATCGCCACCTAAAATACCATCGCCTGGATGCATTAATTCCATTCTCATCAGCACTGAAAAAGCTGTTCCAATTAATCCAGCAATGATTGCGAAGATTAAATACATGGTTCCAATGTCTTTGTGATTTGTAGAATAGGCCCATCTTTTCCATCCGGTCGGAGTATGATGATCGTGGGCTGCTGTTTGACTATACATAATTATTTACTGGCAATTAATTTATTTTTATCCTCAATTGGCTCTTTCGCAAACTTAATTTTTGCTTCATTTAACCATTCAATATATTCTTCCTCAGATACCACTCTAACAGTTATTGGCATAAATGCATGTTTTATTCCGCAAAGCTCTGAACATTGTCCATAAAAGGTTCCTGTTCTCTCAGCTTTAAACCAAGTTTCATTTACTCTTCCAGGCATTGCATCTCTTTTGACACCAAAGGCAGGAAGAGCCCATGCATGCAATACATCATTTGCTGTTATTAAAACCTTTACAACTTTATTTACTGGGACAACTACTTCATTATCTACGGCTAACAATCTAGGTTGACCCTCTTTTAAGTCTTCATCCTCTATCATATAAGAATCAAAAATTATATTTTCGTCTGGATATTCATATCCCCAATACCACTGATACCCTATTGCTTTAATTGTGACTTCAGCTTTTGGAATTTCATCTTGCGAGTATAAAACTTTAAATGATGGGACTGCCATCACTATTAAAATCAAGCATGGTATCAATGTCCATACAACTTCAACCAAAACATTGTGAGTTCTTTTAGATGGATTAGGGTTTCTTGAAGCCCTAAATCTAACCATTGCATATAACATCAAAAACAAAACAAAAGCACTGATAGCTACAATAATCGGAACTAACATATAATCGTGAAACCAAACTATATCTCTCATTGATTGAGATGCCGGTTCTTGAAAGCCCATCTGCCACTTTTTAGGTTGATCAGCTAAAGCAACTGACTGTGAAAGTATTGCTATAAAAATAATTAGAATTTTTTTCATTGTTATGAACTATATAGAACTAAATAATTAAAATTACACTAATGTTTTCGCGACAATTTATCAATTTATTATAAAATTAATCACAGATAACGCCGAAATTGCTGCTGTTTCTGAACGAAGAATATTGTCATTTAATTTAATTGTTTCAACATCTTTAAAATTTAGAATTTTTAACCTTTCCGACTCGGAAAAATCACCTTCTGGTCCAATTAATATGCATAATGGTTTTTTTTCAGACTTTATTAAAGATATTTTTTTTTTATTGGAATTAAGGTCAGTAAAGATTAATTTAATTTTATCTTCATAGGTTGATAAAAAATTTTGAAGCTTTATAGGACTTTCTATCTCTGGTGTGCAAATTCTGTTTGATTGCTCAGTTGCCTCTATAATAATTTTTTTTAGTCTGTCATTATTTATCTTTCTAACAATACTTCTTTCAAATATGACAGGAATAAATTTTGTTACTCCAAGCTCTGTTGATTTTTGAATCATAAAATTAAAATAATTCGATTTAATTGGAGAAAAAGCTAACCATATGTCTACTCTGCTCTCTTTGGATCTTAATTGTTTAACAATTTGGAATTCAATGCCTGTTTTATTAATTTTTTTTATTTGTGCAATCCATTCTCCTGACTCGTTAAAAACATTAAACTCATCATTTTCTCTCAATCTCATAACCTTGCTGACATAGTGAGATTGTTTTTTATCCAAATTCCCAATAAGATTATCGGACAATTTTTTTTGATAGAATAGTCTTAAATTATTCATTAATAATTATATTAATCTGATTTATGAAAAATATTAAAGCAATTATTTTTGATGCATATGGTACTTTATTTGATGTTAACTCCGCAGCAGAGAAATGTAAAAATAATATAGGTGAAAAGTGGGAAGGTTTTGCTAATTACTGGAGAACAACACAACTTGAATATACTTGGCTACGAAGTTTAATGGATAGACATAAAGATTTCTGGCAAGTAACAGAAGATAGTTTAGATAAATCTATGAAAGTATTCGATATTGATCCTGAAATGAAAAATGAATTATTAAATCTTTACAAAAAACTTTCAACATTTAATGAAGTACCTAATGTTTTAAAAAACTTAAAGAATAAAAAATTTAAATTATCAATACTTTCAAATGGAACTCCTGGTCTTCTAGATGAATTAGTAAATAGTAATAATTTAGATAATATTTTTGATGATATTTTCTCGATTGAAAATGTTGGTATTTATAAACCTAGCTCAAAAGTATACGACATGCCAATTAAAAAATATAGTTTAAAAAAAAAAGAAATAGCTTTTTTAAGTGCAAATACTTGGGACGTATCTGCTGGTGGAAATTATGGTTATAATTCTATTTGGGTAAACCGAAATAATAATGTATTTGATAACTTAGACTATCAACCAAATTATGAAATTAAAAATTTAAGTGAATTACTTGAAATGCTAAATTAAATTAACATTTAAAAAGAAAGAGGTATTGATGTTAAAGGGTAAAAAAGCTGGAGATAGCGCTATTGTGTTTGAGGTCGAAAAGAATAAATCTTATTTTTGGTGTTCATGCGGATTAAGTTCTAAGCAACCGTTTTGTGACGGATCGCATAAAAATACAGAATTTAGCCCAGTTAAATTTATAGCAGATGAGACAAAAAAAATGTTTTTTTGCACTTGCAAACAAACTAACAATCAGCCATTTTGTGATGGTTCACATAACAAATAATATGAAAATATTTATAAATAAAATAAATGATTTCTTCTCAAATTTTGAGGCATTGGCATCTTTATTTTTAAGATTTGGAATAGCAATAGCTTTTTTAATTTATGGTTTAAATAAATTTCCGTTACCGCCACAGGGTCTAATTGAATATTTTGACTTATCTCCTGCTTTAGCATCATTTGTTGCAATTACAGAAGTTTCGGTAGGAGCTGCTTTAATAATCGGAGGATTTATTAAAAATCCATATGGAAATTTTATTACTCGAATAGCTGGTTTTACAATCGTAATTTTGATGATTAATATATTTGTAATTGCTCATTCAGATTGGTTTATAAATACAAAGCTTTTTACTAGTGTACAAATTTTTCTTTTTATTGGTGGTTTATATTTTTTAATCAAAGGCAATAGATCCTAAAATGAAACAGGTTGAAGTTGATAGAATAGTCGATCCAATTATTTCCTCTGATGGAGCTGGTGTAAAGTTAAAAAGAAGTATTGGTGTTGATCCAGACTATCTCGATCCATTTCTAATGTTAGATGAGTTTGGTTCGGAAAATAAAGATGATTACGTTGGAGGCTTTCCACCACATCCGCATAGAGGAATTGAAACAGTTACTTATATGCTTTCAGGAGATTTTGAGCACAAAGATAGTGCTGGTGGAGAAGGAAGGATGACAGCAGGTGATGTTCAATGGATGAAGACTGGTAGTGGAATAATTCACTCTGAAATGCCAGCTATGAAAGAAGGTAAGCTTCATGGTTTTCAGCTTTGGATAAATATGCCTGCAAAATTAAAGATGAGTAAACCTGAGTATATTTATATAGACTCTGAAAAAATGAAAACTCATAAGGACAGCGAGAAAACCGTAAAAGTTATTGCTGGAAAATTTAATAGCACTGAGGGGCCAGTAAACAAGCACAATGTTCACCCATTATATTTTGATGTAGTTCTTAATAAAGACAAAATTTTTGATTTCAATTTACCTGAGACCCATAATTCTTTTATTTATTTAATTAATGGAGAAATTAAAGTTGGTGAAAAAAAACATGAGAAAATCACAGACTCAAAACTAGTTTTACTTACAAAGGGGTCAAAATTAAAAGTAGAGTCTTTAAAAAAATCAAATTTTTTACTTATATCTGGTAAGCCAATTGGTGAAAAGATTGCTAGAGGGGGTCCTTTCGTAATGAATACAAAAGCAGAGATCTTAGAAGCAATAAATGATTACCATAATGGCACATTCGTAAAATAACTATGAAAGTAATAGAAATTAAGAAATTTGGTGGACCAGAGGTATTAGAACTTAAAGATGTCGAAATTGGTAAGCCAGGACCCAAAGAAGTTTTGATTAAAAATTTATCAATAGGTCTTAACTATATCGATGTTTATCATCGTACTGGTCTGTATCCTATACCATTACCAAGTGGAATTGGCCTAGAAGCATGTGGCGTTATTGAAGAGGTCGGATCTGAGGTAAATTTATTTAAAATTGGAGACAGAGTAAGTCATGCGTCAATGCCTATAGGTGCTTACTCAGAAAAACAAATTATGCCTCAGGAAAAACTTGTAAGTGTACCAGATGGCATATCTGATGAAGTAGCATCATGTATTGTATTAAAGGGTATGACTGCTGAATATTTGCTTCATAGAAGTTATATAGCAAAAAAAGGTGATAAAGTTCTATTTCATGCTGCAGCTGGTGGAGTTGGACAAATTTTATGTCAATGGGCAAACTCCATAGGTTGTGAAGTAATAGGTACAGTTGGATCAAAAGAAAAAGAAGAAATTGCAAAAAAAAATGGTTGTCACCATGTGATTAATTATGCTGAAAAAAATTTTGTTGAAGAAGTCGAGAAATTATTTGGAAAGAATGCAGTGGATGTAGTGTACGATGGTGTGGGACAAAAAACTTTTGAAGGCTCAATTGAATGCTTAAAAATAAGAGGTATGATGGTAGCATTTGGAAACGCCTCAGGATATGTAAATACAATTGATGTGAAAAAGCACATAAATACAAAAGGACTTTTTTTTACTAGACCGTCAATTGCTCACTATACTTTAACTAGGAAAGAGCTAGAAGATTCTACCAAAAAGGTATTTGAT
>LUMI01000712.1_pt1 | contig 29346 bp, 33 predicted proteins | sample 729681 | NCBI WGS metagenome assembly LUMI01 (sample SAMN03860267, study PRJNA289734) | marine metagenome | biome: seawater column; feature: ocean; material: water; isolation source: Red Sea water column Station 34 - depth 10m | place: Saudi Arabia: Red Sea | collected 2011-10-15 | depth 10 m
TTCTACCTTGGGCTTCATCGTTTCATGAAGCTTGTCGAGATTGATTTCATACTTCATCAACAATGCCCGCATCGAATGGGTTTTGAGATCAGCTGAAATCTCATCAACTGATTTTCCACTCAGTTCAGCGATGGACTCGCTCATCATCTGCTGCATTTCAATGAACATGAATCCGCCAGGTCCTCGCATTCCGAGGCCCATCATTCCATAACCACGCTTTCCAGGACCACGATTAGCATATCGTGAGCCGGGGCCACTCCAGTTTTGTTCAGCGGAAGACCCCTGCCAATAAGGCCCTCCTCGTTTTCCGCCCCGGTCTCCCCAGGCAAACAGGTCTGATGCCAAAAACAACGTGATGCCGGCAAGCAGTGCCGGTGCTAAAATCCACCCTTTTCTCATAATTCCTCTTTCGGTTTGAGATTAATCATCCCGGAGGAACCATTTCCTCCGTTCAGGGTGATTTCATTCTAGATCCAGAATATGGAGGAAATTTGAAGACTTTGTAGAAATTTGTAGAAGATTCAGGAATTTATTTCATGATCGGCGGTGATATGGAAAATCAGGACTTGACACCCCTGGTTTCTCAGGGAGAATGATTTTCAATGCTTGAAGATCAAGCATAACCCGCCCACCCATTGTTTTCCAAATTTTTTTATGGACCTCCTGATCCACATCGCGACTCCTCATTCAAGAGGAGTGTTGGACCATTTGGCAAGGGCCTGTGCCCGTTCTGGAATCCAATGGGCCTGTTTTTTGACCAATGACGGGGTAAAACTGCTTGAGGTGCAGTCAATTCAACAGGCATTGAGTGCGGCCGATGCTCTCATCGTCTGCAAACACGCCTGGAATCTTCACCTGCCGGGAAAGGAATGTCCTGCGGAATTCGGCAGCCAATCTGACAACAGTCACCTAATGGGACGCTGTAGAAAAGTAATCAGTCTGTGAATCAAGCATCGGAAATCAAAAATCTACTAGTATTGGCCCGTCGGGATCCGATCGAAGCGATGCGGGTTGCGGCTGGTTTGACGATTCATGACCATCAGGTACAGATTCTTTTTTTGTGTGAAGCGGATTTGGGAACTGAAGAAGCGAAGGAGTATTTGGAACTGCTTGAATTCTCGGAGATCGTTCCAAAAACGATTCTTCCTTCTATGGGAAACCAGATCGAATGTCTGGATGGGTTGGATGCTTCCCGCTTAATGGAAGAGGCGGATCAAACAATCAGTTTATGAAGAGAAAACAATGATTGTCGTTCATACATCCTGTTTTGATGAAAGTACTGAACTGGAGGAGATGCTGAAAATATTTGAACAGAAACAGGATTTGACCCACCTTCATCTGCAGCATCTGAAAGATGATGAAGACTGGGATGAAGCCCTCGATTTGATCATCAAGGCAGACCGCATCATTTCCATATGAGACGTTTTCCCGTCTTTTGAATCATTCAATAAACTGATCTTATTTTACAAGGATAGCATGGGACTTTTTCAATCTCCTCAAAACGTGGAAACAAACAAGATGCGCTCCTGGGAAGTACAACTGCAGGACGGGACGAAAGTCACGGTGAACAACCGCTTGGACTGCATCGGAGACACCTGCCCTCGACCCCAGTTGAAATTGAAGAAAAGCATCAAGGGAATGGAATCTGGAGAAATTGTCGAAGTGTTGATCAACAACCCTCCCTCCCTGGAAACGCTTCCCGCACTATGCCCGGAAATCGGAGCAACCCACCTTGATAGCCTGAAGGAACCGAATCTATGGAAACTTTATATCCAAAAAGACTGAGTTTCCGTCAATCCGGTTCAGGTTCATCAGGACTAAACAGGAATCTTCAGGTCCTCAAAAAAATCCAGTTGTACGACTCTCGGAGGTTTTCCAAAATTTGAAATTCCTATTCCAAGAAGCCGAATCGGGCGCCCGGGATACTCCCTGGAACAGCATTGATGCAGTTTTCTTTTTCCGGTTTCAAGAAGAGAACTTCGGTCAAAAGGGAGGCTTCGGCTTTCTGAACGAGTGATTTGTTCAAAATCGGCAAATTTCAATTTCAGGGTCAGAGTGGAACCGCAAATTCCGTTGCGGTCGAGACGCTGAAGCAGTTTTTCAGTCAGGTTTTGCAGTTCTAGGTCCAGTTCTTCAAGATTGGTAAGATTGCGGTCAAAGGTCGTTTCAACACTAACGGATTTGGTTTCCCGTTCAGGTTCAACAGGCCGGTGGTCGATTCCTCTCGCACGCTGAAAAAGCACCATTCCAAATTTGCCAAAGTGTTGATTGAGCCATTCCGCATCTTTTTTGAGCAAGTCCTCTGTGATCTCAATTCCGAAATCACGGAGTTTTTCTTCAGTCACCCTTCCGACTCCGGGAATTTTTCTGACTGGAAGTACTTTCAGAAAAGCCGATGCCTGTTCAGGAGTGATGACGAAGAGACCATCCGGTTTGTTTTCTTCACTTGCGATCTTTGCCAGGAATTTGTTGTAGGAGACTCCTGCAGAGCAGGTGAGTGCAGTCTGCTCAAGGATTTCCGATTTGATCCGTTCCGCAACCCTGGTACCGGAAGGCTCCCTGATCAGGTTGGCACTGACATCCAACCAGGCCTCATCCAGGGCGACGGGTTCAATGAGATCGGTGTAGCATCGAAAAATTCCATGAACTTGTTCTGAAATTTCTCGGTAACGCGGAAAACGCGGAGAAACCAGATTCAATTCCGGGCACCGTCGAAATGCTTCCGCAGTCGGCATGGCGGACCTCACACCAAATTTCCTTGCTTCATAACTTGCGGCGGCAATCACCCCGCGTTTTTCTGAAGGCCCTCCCACCGCCAGGGGTTTCCCTCGGAATTGAGGCTGGTCGAGTTGCTCCACCGACGCATAAAACGCGTCCATGTCGATATGGATGATTTTCCTCGAATCCGACATGAAATGAATAATTTTGTAAGACGAACTTTATAATGGAATTGCTTAAGTCCTTTGTATTTTCAAGGACTTATGATATTTTATTATGCTTACAAAAACTTTGATCAAAACCCATTTCCCATTCAACTGCCTTGAATCTTTCAACCTGGCTGCCTTTCGCTCTCGTCTGCCTACTTGGAGCTATGTCCCCCGGTCCGAGTTTGGCTACGGTGATTCGAAACACGGTAATCGGTTCCCGCTCTCATGGAATTGCCACCGGGGTTTCCCATGCTTTCGGCATCGGGGTATACGCCCTACTCAGTGTGACGGGATTGGTCATCTTGATCCAGGAGGCGCCGATCATTTTCAGGGTATTGACTTGGGTTGGGGCCATTTATCTGCTTTGGCTTGGCTGGCAGGGGGTGACTGCAAAAAAAGGACTGATAGCCCAGAATGAAAGTCAAATTTCAACACTGCAGATTTCCTCTGCAGCCAGGGACGGGTTAGCCATCTCTCTGCTAAATCCTAAAATTTCAGCCTTTTTCGTCGCCCTCTTCAGCCAGTTTGTCGATCAGGCCACCAATCTCTTGAATTCCTCCATCATGGTCGCAACCCCAATGCTGATTGATGGTCTTTGGTACAGCCTGATTGCCATTTTTGTTTCTCAAAAATTCCTTCTCAAGCAACTTCGCAAATACGGGGTTTGGGTGGACCGTGCCATCGGAATCCTCCTGATTCTGATTGCTCTTCGTGTTTTTTTCAATGATCCTCTGATTTGAATCATCGTTGAATATACTCTTATCCATAACCTTTTAAATGACTGAATCAAAACGGGTGGCATTGGTCACCGGAGCAGGATCAGGTGTCGGAAGACATTCTTCTCTAGCACTCCTTGAAGCAGGTTATCATCTTGTTCTTGTAGGAAGGAGGGAGGATGCACTGGAAGAAACCAAAACCTTGGCAGGAATGAATGCCTCTAAATGCCTGATCGTAAGCTGTGATGTCTCAGACCCCAAATCGATAAAGTCCCTTTTCACTGTAACAAAAGAGCAGTTTGGCAGATTGGACCTGCTCTTCAACAATGCAGGCATCGGTGCACCTGCCATCCCTCTTGAGAACCTGACTGTTGAACAATGGAAATCGGTGGTCGATATCAATCTCACAGGGGCTTTTCTCTGCACCCAGGAAGCTTTCAGAATTATGAAAGAACAGAATCCTCAGGGAGGACGGATTATCAACAACGGTTCCATTTCCGCGCATGTGCCAAGGCCCTTTTCATCACCCTACACTGCAACCAAACATGCCATAACGGGGCTTACCCGTTCTTCATCACTGGACGGCAGAGCATACAATATTGCCTGCGGTCAAATCGATATTGGTAATGCGGAAACCGATATGACTGCCAGAATGAAAAAGGGAGTCCTTCAAGCCAATGGAACCACCTCAACCGAACCCACCATCGACCCAGATCATGTCGCCCAGGCTGTAGTCTACATGGCTGGGTTGCCATTGGACGCCAATGTCCAATTCATGACGGTGATGGCAACCCAAATGCCCTTCATCGGCCGCGGATAAGTTATTCAGTCCAAAGCCAGTTCTTTGCTTAAATTTTGATTTGGCATATTAATTGTAGCCAAGGCTATATATGACTTGGCTTCAATCAATGGCTCAAACTCAGTTCTCTAAGCAAAGCCGTCATGAAACAGCAACTATCCCATATTGATGATCTTGCTCTCCGCGAATTGATGGATGAGTCCAAACTCCTCCTAAAATCGGCCAATGAGCATTTTGATCATGAACGACACAGTGAATGGGGCAGGATTCTGACTGAAACCATTTTACTGATTGAAGGAGAGTTGCAGTATCGGATTGAAAACCAGGAGGCATTGCTCATCGAAGAAGCAACGCGTCAGGTGAAAGAATCCATGGATCATGAACAGGACCAGTCAAGAACCATAGACTCTAATCCGTCTTTTAATGAAGAACTGGCGATTTCAGATCTGAAGGATTTTCAGGATTCGAAGACCGAATACCGGGAAGTCAAAGATAAGCTGAAGTTGATCCGTGAAGAGATCGACTCTGAAACTTAAAAAAACTCATCAAAAAATAAGGAGTAACAATGGCTCTGATTTATATTTCCCAATTGGCGATGCTCGCTGGACTGATCGTCATCGATTACATCTAATACTTTTTCCTCCTCAAAAATCGTGAACAGCCTCAAACTGTTCACGGAAAGTCTGGACAAGCTTTTCATTGGGTCCAGATCTCCCAAGAAATTCAATTTAAGTTTGTTAGTCAACTGAACTGAAAATTAAATCATTTTCAGGCGGCCTTTTTTTGCGGGAAATATTCCGGTGTTGGAGTTTTTTCCAAAGTTCTGAAGAAGGACACCTTTTGGAAAGTTTCTTCTCGGAAACGGATGGGACTGGTTTTCATTACACCAATAATGATTCGTTCTGAATCCTCAGTGATTTCCAAAAATTTAAGATACAGTTCCAAAATGCAGGAAATCCCTGCAAAAACCAAAATGAGTGAGAAAAACAATTCTATCGTCACTTTTGGATATCCTGGAAATTAAAGAATGGAATGAAAAATTGATTAAAACTTTTGCAAGATAATCAACGACGGTTTACTCTTGCTTCATAATTAATTTCTTCAATTTGCATACCATATTTTAAAAATTTGACGTTGAATTTAGGAAGCTTTCATGTTGACTCTCGTTTCCGCAACTGAGCGATGATTGCTCCACTGATGACCAGCAAACCACCAACACCTTCCCGCCACTGAAACCCTTCACCGAGGATGAACATGATCAACATCACGAATACGGGAACGAGGTTCTGATGCAAACCTGCCGTAGTCACCCCCAAACGTTTTGCCCCATGGAGCCAGAGTAAAACAGACAATCCTGTAGAAAAAATCCCTAGAAATAAGACCACCATAACTGAATTGAATGAAAAATCCTGTTTCAATTCATAACCGAAAAAACCCGCAATGAAGGTTGCCAGCAACAAACCCACACTCCCTGCGATCATCGTCAATCCGTATCCTCCAACAGGGTGTGCCTGGCCGAGCATACTGAGAGAAAAACGCGAGTAAAGCACCCACAGAACCACCGAACTCAACAAAATTAACTCTCCCCAGCCCAGTGTTATTTCCATCTCCTGATCATTCAATGTTGCAATCAATCCCCCGACCAGAGAGAGGATCACAGCAATAAAAAGACGGAAATCGATCATCCTTCGAGTCGCAATAACGTCTAACAATGCTGAGATGACCGGAACCAATGCGGCAATGATCGCTGCTGTAACCGCTCCTGCATAACCAATCCCGATCACCAAAAGTAGACTCGCCAGACCGTATCCGAATATCCCGAGTAAAAAAGAGGTCAACACCTCTTTCCTTCGAAATAAAACAGGACGACTGAAATAAGCCAGACCTAACATGGTCAGACCTGCCAGTAAGGCCCTGGCACTGGAGAGACTGAAGCCGTCCCATCCTTCCTGCTGTAAATCCAGAATCGGCAATCCGAGGGCCCATAGGAACATGGAAAAAACCACGACCAGATTGTCCAGAATCACTTTGTTTTTTATCAAGATCTACCTCATCTCGACTGAATGTGTTGATTAAAGATTATCCTCAAAAAAACATCTAAGGAAAGACCTGCAAGAAAACCTAGTAAATTTACTAATTTTTTACATGAATTGAATCTGATGAACTGCATGCACTTTTTAAACTTTTCTTGAGGAGGAATTTATGAAACAAGACATTGGCGATCAAATGGCAAATGGAATCTTTCGAGCCGTATTTGGAGGTTGCATGTTGTTCATCATCGCTTCAGCCTTGATCTGGTTCTTTGATTTGATCCCGATCACAGGCTAAACTTGATTCTGGAATCGGCATCGCTTCCGACTTGGATCTAATCCATTTACTGTTTTGGTTTATTTAAGATGCTATAAACCACTTGGAAAGGAAGGAATCCTGGTCTATCAACTCGAATGAAGATTTTTGATTAGTTGTAAGTACTGAATCTCCAATAAAGAAACTGAGAGTATGGAAGAACTCAGAGATGTCAGTTCCGAGCAATTGGAGCATTTTCTTGATGATGCCCGAGACCTGCATGGGAAATTTGGCAACCCCGGTAAACCAACTCTTGCCAAATTGTTAAAACCGATCAATGGAAACCCAAATCCCAAACGGATTACTGAAATCATCGATCTTTTTGAAACCATGTATTTTGTCGACCTTGAGGAGATGGTTCAAATTCTTGAAAATGAAATTGAGCGAAGGAAAAGCTCGATGGTTGATAAAATGTAAAGCAGATTGAATTTTACACTGCTTTATGCTGTTATGTTGATATAGATGTAATTTTAATTATGCATGCCAATGGTTGGTATTAACCAAGTTTCGTGTGATTTACATTAGGCATTCAATTTAAGTTCAGACTCCAGGAGGCACAAACAGCTAGGATTTACGTTGGGATGGAACCCGACCTATATAAAGCTTCGGATGCAATTACACCGCCCATATCAGCAATCCCTAAATTTACAGCATCGTTTTTTCAATGGGCTTAAGGGTATTTCCTTTGGCTCCTAATCACATCAGATTGTTTTTATGACCCGGTATACTTTATTACTGCTGAAAAAAAATGATACTGGCGCAAAGCAGATTCATTTTGGTTCCTTATTAATATTTTTCATTTTTTTCGTCGTTATCGTGGCTGGTTCTGGAATGGGGTATCTGTTTTATGACCAGAACAAAAAACTGATTTCTCAACAGCAGGTCATTCTGGAACAGGAAACAATGCAGGCCGATTTGCAAAGAAGAATCGACATGTTCGATGGTCGTGAAGCAAGAATCGAGTTTCTGGAAGATTATGTGGAAGAACTGAAACAAAATGCCTACAGCAGCGAAATCACGTTAAAAAAACATATGGCTTTGATGGAAACCAGTGTCACTCAGATTTCCAGATTGCATGATAGTTTATGCGAAACGCTGAATGTGTCCTGCATCATCCAGGGCAATAACAAAATGCCTCTCATCAATGAAGTCGATTGGCTGCAGAACATGCAAAGAGATTTCGACCTGATGGATAAATCTTTGAAAGATTTCGCCTTAAATCGAAAATCGTTTGAAGAGCAATCAGCAACCATTGAGGAATTACAGGCTCAACTGAAACAGATGGAGCAGAACCTGGCGGAACATGTTGAGTACATCGAGGTCAATCAAAGCACCATCGACCGTCTAAATCGGAAAATCAGTAAGGCAACGGGAATATCATTAGACCGTAAATCCCCCAAACTGAAATCCTCCAAATCCAAAAAGGGACGAGGCGGTCCAAGCATGATGGATTACTTTACTCTGGAGAACAATGAAGTCCTGAAACGCCCCGGAATGTTGCGAAAAAGACTCTATCAGCAAACCGACAGCCTGGACGAAGGAGTCTCCATTCTTGAAGACCTCTCCCTAGAAATCGACAAGAATTATCTCAACTGGAGACAAACGCCAACAATGATTCCCATCCGGAGTCGTTTGCTCTCAGACCGTTATGGAAAAAGAAAAGACCCGTTCACAAAGAAATGGGAATTCCATGGAGGAGTTGATTTTATTGCCCGCACCGGAACCAAAATTTTTGCTCCTGCGGATGGAATTGTACGCTTAGCCAAAAGACATTATGGGTTTGGGAAAATGGTTGAGCTTCAACATTCTCGAGGGTTTTATCCCGGACAAAGAAAAACTGTACGATACGGCCCCCACTTGCATTATGAAATCCTTATCAACAACCGGCGTTCAAACCCAATGTTGACGATCAAACGTTTCAATTCGGATAAAAGACTTTACATCAGATAATTCAGCGACCATGAGTTCCTCAGCGAATTTTAACGAAAAAGACGTCGGTTTTATTGGAGAAGATCTGATCTTGGAAGGAACGGTACATTCCCGTAACAAACTTGTCATACATGGAACGATCAAGGGAGAAATCTCCGGAGATGACGAAATCACCATTGGAAAAAGTGGAAAAGTTGTGGGATCGATTTCAGGCGGCTTGGTGACGGTTGCAGGAAATGTGGATGGTGATGTGAATATCGAGGATCATCTTGAGATTGCTCCAACAGGTAATGTCCAGGGAGAAATCCATGTTCCTGCTGGAAAGTTGATCATTCACGAAGGCGCTGAAATCAGCGGCCAATGCCATATCTTGCCTTCTGAAAAGAAAGATATCCCTCCAAAAAAATAGTCCCGTTTTTCCATCCTTTTTTTAAAATTTTTCCAGATTTCCCCGTTTTTTGCAGAAAGTAGATTATATTCTCTACTCATTGTTTTGCATCAACGGGAATCATGCAATTTCAGGTTTCAAAAAAAACGCTTCAACAACAGGTTCGCCCTCCAATACGCGAGAAGAAACTGAAGAATCAGGACCGGATTCTTTATGTCAAAGGATTGTTTAATCCTCCTCCAACCGAAACTTCCGAATCCGTCATGGGAACCAAGGTTTTGGACCAATGGAGAAACGTTTTGTCTCTTGGAGTTTTGACCGCCTTCTTAATGCTGATGATGATGGTTTCCATCATCGGTGATTACGGTATTTTGTCCAGTCACCAACTACAGGAGAGAAAAGAGATCCTGGAGCAGAATATAAAGGATTTAAAAAATAAGGAAATGCTGATGCGTGAAGAAATTCATGCCTTAAAAAACAGCCCCACTTTTATTGCAGCAGTAGCCCGCAGAGAACTTGGTTGGGTTAAAGAAAATGAAAGGGTTTATTTTTTCAACCAGGAGAAGAAATCACTTTAGAAAGATGTGATCTTTCTAATTTTATTTCCTGGAATATGAATCAAGTTCCTTAGAGAAAGAACTTCTTTTTCTACGAAAATTTTTATCACTTTGATTGTCGAGCATGAGCACAAATTCTCCTTTGAAAGGATTTAGACTAAAGTGCTTTTGCATCTCGGCAAGGGTCCCCCGGAAAAAATCTTCATTTTCCTGAGTAAGATTCATTGCAAGAACCGATCTGGTGTTAACGTTGAAGATTTTGTTAAGATCTTTGAGCAGGGCATTCAAGCGATAGGGGGTTTCCAGGATGATAAGAAGCGTCCGGATTTCTCTTAAATTTTTCAAACGGTCCAGTCTTGCTCCAGCCTGCCTGGGCAGGAATCCGGCATAATGAAACTCGTTCAATGAAAAGCCACTGCAAACCAATGCAGACATCAGAGAAGAGGCACCCGGTACAGGAATGACACTGACTTTGAGCCTGATCGCACCACGAACCAGTTCGAGTCCAGGATCAGCAAAAACAGGAGTTCCAGCATCGGAAATCAATGCCAGGGTTTTTCCTTGTTTGAGGGACTTCAGCAGGATCGTTGTCTGACCGGTTTCATTATGTTCATTGAGGAGGGTGATGGGAGTATCAATGCCAAGGCGTTTCATCAGAGTTGACCCAACCCGTTGTTCCTCGCAGACAACTTCATCGACTTCAGTCAAGACACTCAGGGCTCTCTTGCTGATATCTTGAAGATTCCCTATTGGCGTCGATACCAGATAAAGTTTTCCGATCTCAGCCATGATATACGATCAAGTTCTTATTCTTTGTAATGGAGAACCACCTGGAAAAGAACTTCTCTTCCGTCATTGGAATGCGTCTGATTTACAAATTGCTGCCGATGGGGGAGCAAACTTTTTGGAATCCCATGGACTGAAACCGAAAATCATTATCGGGGATCTGGATTCCCTGGATGATCAAATCCGTTCCGGAGTTTCTCCAGATTCCATCGTACATGTTGAAGAACAGCAAACCAACGATGCCGACAAGGCCATCAGGTACTGCATGGAAAAAGGAGCAAAGTCGGTTCATTTACTGGGTGCTGCCGGAAAAAGACTGGATCAGTTTTTAGCGAATCTGGAAGTGATGCACAAGTATTCCTCTCGACTCAGAATCATCCTTTGGACGGAAACCGAACGGATGGAATTCATCAGTGGACAATGGCAGGAATCTCTTGAGGAAGGGACCGTTGTGTCCCTGCTTCCATTATTCGGTGGAGCGAAAGGAATCACGACCACGGGATTGACCTTCCCCCTTCATGGACAATCGCTGGAGCCAGGTGGTATCCCTTGCGGAGTTTCGAATAAAGTTAATCTTTCCCCGGTCAAGATCGATGTCTCAGAAGGGAAATTACTGTTGGTTGTAAATCATCACTTCGCCGAATAAAACTGGCTCATTCCTGAACAAAACTTTTTACAGAAGAATTCATACCCGGTTAATTCAGCAGGATTTTTTCCTCAAAATCACACTGTCTTCGTATCACACATTGAAGACATTCGGGTTTCCGGGCCTTGCAGACATAACGACCATGCAAAATCAGCAGATGATGCGCATCCTTTTTGAATTTTCGAGGAACATTCTTCATCAAACCATCTTCGACTTCCCTGACATTCTTGCCCGGCGCAAGTCCTGTTCGATTTGAAACCCGGAAGATGTGGGTATCCACCGCTATCACGGCATGTCCAAAAGCGGTATTGAGGATGACATTCGCCGTCTTTCTTCCGACTCCCGGAAGAGCCTCTAATTCTTCAAGAGTCTGCGGTATCTCTCCCTGATGTTTTTCAACCAGCAGTTTGCAGGTTTTTTCAATGTTTTTTGCCTTACTTGGAGCAAGCCCGATCGAACGAATGAAACGCAGAATCTGTTCGTGCCCGGCATCACCCATGGATTGAGGATCAGGAAAAGCCTGAAAAAGAGAAGGGGTCACCTTGTTGACCGAAACATCCGTAGCCTGTGCGCTGAGAATCACCGAAATCAGCAATTGGAAAGGATTGTTATGAACCAATTCCGTTTCAGGATTGGGAATCGATGCTGATAGTTTTTCGAACAAACTCCTTCTGCGGGCAGGACTCACGGATTCTCCAGAAATTCCCGATGAATCGCCTGTAATGCCTGAGAAGTCTGATTTTGGAGGATGACACAGGAAATGTTAATTTCAGATGCACCCTGGGTGATCATCTCAATGTTGATCCCTTCTTTTGCGAGTGCACTGACCATTTTCCCTGCAGTTCCCGGGGTGGTCCTCATCCCCTCGCCCACGAGACTCAGAATCGCTCTTTCACCATGGACCGTAACCGTTCCCAATTCCTCAAGATCTTTGATCAATTCATCCATTCGTTCAGAATCATTGACCGTGCAGGAAATATTGACTTCTGAAGTGGAGATCAGGTCGATCACTACTCCGTGATGACGGAAGACATCAAAAACCTTGGCAATAAAACCTGAGGAATGAAGCATCCGGTTGGAGTTGATATTCAGGGTGTAGATATTGTTTTTGGTGGTTACGGCCACTGCAGTTCTGTTCAGATTTTTCCGTTTTTCCTGGTTTTCCTCGTTAAGGCCTTCAGGCAGGATCAGGGTCCCGGGTTTTTCAGGAGCAAAGGTGTTTTTGATTCGGATTTTAACCTTCGACTGGATCGCCCGTTCCATCGTGAAAGGATGCAGCACTTCTGAACCGAAATAGGTCAGTTCCGCTGCTTCCGCGGGTGAAATGGCATCGAGCACCGATGCTCCAGCGACCTTCCTCGGATCGGCAGAGAAGATTCCATCCACTTCTTTCCAAACCTGGAGTTCCTCAGCCTGCATCTCAGCAGCAATCAGTGCCGCAGTCAGGTCGGTGTAACCCCGACCGATACGGTTGATGATTCCACCCGAAATAAATCCAAAAAACCCGGTCAACACCGGAACTTCATTCTGCTTCTCAGGCATTTGCTTCCGGAAAGACTTTTGACATTCCAAATAAAAATCAACATGGTTGGCAGATGCATTCTCGTCCACACTTTGTGAAAGATCGGTATAAGCGGAATCAATGCCGTAGCTCTTCAAAACTCCGGAAAGCAGTCTTGCTGAAAGCCTCTCTCCGGTTCCGATGATGAGGTCCTGGGATCTTGGAGAAATTTCATTGATCACATGGATTGCTTCCAGAAAAGCCTTCAGCGATCTCAGTTCTTCATGGATGTACTCCTTGACTTCCTCCATGATCACAGGGTCGGATATCGCATCTTCCAAAGCCTTGAAATGACTTTGCTCGACCAGATCAAGAACCCGGAAAAAAGGCCCCCCACTGATTGCAAGATCTCCTGCTTCAAGAAGCCTGCTGGTGGTTCCTTCGGCTTTGGTATAACTGCTCATGGCGGAAACCACGACAATGACCCGATTTTGCTCCAACGTATCGGCAATGATCTTGGCTACATTTTGGAGCCTCTCTGCATTTCCTAAACTGGTACCACCATATTTCTGTACAACCAAAGACATAAGTCCGTCACTCTACTTGAATGTTCAAAGAAACCTGCTTTACTTGAAGTATTCATTGTACCTTTTTCTTAAAATCTGGAAAGCAAAACCTCTTGATTCAGAACAGGATGAGCCAAGATTTTCTCCCCCTCAACATAGCAGTCCTGACTGCCTCGGATACCCGGACTCTGGAAGAGGACACTTCCGGTCAACTGCTGTCTGAACGCTTAACCGAAGCAGGACATCAGCTTGCAGCAAGGGAAATTGTTCCGGACGATATCTATTTGATCCGTGCATTGGTTTCCCAGTGGATTGCAGATGAATCCATCGACATCGTTATCAGTACAGGAGGAACGGGGCTTACTGGAAGGGACGGAACTCCGGAAGCAGTCGAGGTGCTTTTCGATAAGAAAATTCAGGGTTTTGGAGAATTATTCCGGCAACTATCCTATGAAGAAATCGCGACCTCCACCATCCAGTCAAGAGTCACAGCTGGTGTTGCGAACGGGACCTACATCTTCTGCCTGCCAGGTTCCTCAGGTGCCTGCCGTACGGCTTGGGACCGTATTTTGGCAGCACAACTCGATCTGCGCAGTAAACCCTGTAATTTTGCCGAGCTGATTCCAAGACTTCGGGAACGCTGATCTGATCGTCACTTCATCGAAGATTTGATGAAATACCTTCATTCCCCCATCCAGTGGGCGGTCCATCTGTTGATCTTACCGTTCATTGTGAGTGCCATCTCATGCACCTCTCCTGGAAAAATTCGAGAAAGGAACCGGAACAACCTGAACCGGCTCACTCTGGACATGTCCCGACAACAGGTGCTGACAGTTATGAAAAGACCTTACCGTTCGGAGACCCTGAGCCTTTCCAACGGAAAAAGGCTGGAATTGTTGTACTACCACACCGATTTGAAAACTCCTGATGGGGCGGTGACCGATGATGAACTGACACCGGTTGTTCTGATTGAAGATAAAGTAATTGGATGGGGATGGATCTTGGTCCGGCGCTTTAAAGAGGAGGGAGGTTCCCAGGGATTACCCCTGGAAGAAGAGAAAGAGACCCGGGATATACGTCAGGATATTGAGAAAATCGATATGTATTGAATCCGGTCTGATTTAACAAATTTACAAAAGGTCTTAGGAAACTCGTTTTTTATTCCTGAAGGACTCGCCAATCAAGCTTCCCAAACCTGGGGACCACGAATCAGTTTCCGTAAATCTCCTTTTCCTTTTTTCTCAATCTGATTTTGAATCTGTTCTTGGACAGACTCTTCAAAACGTGGATGTTTCACTTGCCGGAACACTCCCATCGGAACGGGAAAATCCGGGAAATTCATGCCGCTCAGTATTTGATCATGAACGAGAAGTTCCGAAAGATCAGTATTCTCATTGACATCAACGATTTCGGGCTTTAGGCCTTTGAGTCGGATTCCTTTGTTTTGCTCCTTTCCAAAGAGCAAAGGCTCTCCATCCTGAAGCCTCAAAATCCGGTCTTCCCTCAGAGAACGTTCACTGATTTCACTGAAAGTTCCATCATTAAAGATCGGACAATTCTGATAGATTTCCACAAAGGAAGTGCCTTTGTGTTCCGCTGCTTCTCTAAGTGTGGTTTGCAATGCCTTAGCATCAACATCGAGGGCCCTGGCAATAAAGGATGCCCCCGCAGAAAGAGCAAAGGTCATCGGATTCAGCGGAGTCATCAACGATCCGAAAGGTGTGCTTTTCGTCACTAATCCCTGTTCCGAGGTGGGCGAAACCTGGCCTTTGGTGAGACCATAAATTCGGTTATTGAAAAGCAGAATATTGACGTCGAGGTTGCGTCGAAGCATGTGGAGCATCTGGTTTCCTCCAATGCCGAGTCCATCACCATCCCCAGTCACGATCCACACTGATAGTTCCGGACGGGCGACTTTCAATCCGGTTGCAAATGCCGGAGCCCTTCCATGAATTGTGTGCATCCCGTAGGTGTTCATGTAATAGGGGAACCGACTGGAACAACCGATTCCGGAAATGAAAACCATGTTTTCACGCGGAATACCCAGTTCAGGCATCAGTTTCTGGACCCCTGCGAGGATCGCATAATCTCCGCACCCCGGGCACCAACGGACCGTTTGGTCAGAAACAAAATCCGTTTTTTTCATTTCTGCCGGGGGAGTTTTCGTTGAAGGAAAAATCGTAGCGGTTTGGTTCATTGTTGTGTTGTTGATTGGTTGCTTAGAAGAAAATGTGATTTAAGTTTTGATTTTCCAATACTTCTTTTCCTGAAAGATGAGGATCTCTCAATTTCATCAACCCTGGAGCAGGGATTCAATCCGTTCCCGTATTTCTGAAACCATAAAAGGTTTCCCCTGAACTTTTTTCATCGATACCGCATCGACGAGAAATTCTGAACGGATCAGGACACTGAGTTGCCCCAGATTCATTTCAGGAATCAGGATTTGATCAAAACCGCTCAAAACATTTCCAAGTTCTTCATGGAACGGATAAAGGCATTGTAAATGGAGAAGAGAAACCTGTTTTCCTTTTTGCTGGAGACTTTCTACCGCTGAGAGTGCTGCACCAAAAGCACTACCCCAACAAAGCACGAGCAGTTGATTTTTTTCCGGGCCAATGATTTTTAGGGGCGGAAGATCTTTGGCGATGCGGCGTATCTTGGCATCCCGGATCAACACCATCGCTTCATGATTCACAGGATCGTAACTTACATCTCCGGTGTACTGGTCTTTTTCCAAACCTCCGATTCGGTGCTCCAGGCCGGGTGTGCCAGGTACCGCCCAATCCCGCGCGAGGGTATTCAGGTCCCTGACATAGGGGGTATAATTTTGGGACTCGGTACGAAATTCTTTTTCCAGTTCAGGAAGTGCCTCAAAATCAGGGAGCATCCAGGGTTCCGCACCGTTGGCCAATGCCCCGTCGCTGAGAAGAATCACCGGAGTCATGTATTTGAGTGCAATCCTGAACGCTTCCAAAGCAACGTAAAAGCAGTCGCCGGGAGTCGAGGGGGCAAGCACAGGAATTGGGGCTTCGCCATGTCTTCCATGAATTGCGGCCAAAAGGTCGGTTTGCTCGGTTTTAGTCGGTAAACCGGTGGAAGGTCCGCCACGCTGGATGTTTAAGACAACCATTGGCAGTTCCACCATCACGGCATATCCCAATGCCTCACCTTTGAGATCAAGCCCCGGTCCACTGGTTCCGGTGACTCCCAAATAACCTCCGTAAGCGGCTCCAATACAGGCAGATACGGCAGCGATTTCATCCTCGGACTGCATGGTTTTGACACCAAAATTCTTATGCTGGGCCAATTCATGGAGGATATCCGACGCCGGAGTAATCGGGTAGGATGCGTAAAGGATCGGCTTACCGGACTGTACCGAGGCTGCAATACATCCCAACGAAAGAGCTTGGTTGCCTGTGATCTGGCGGTATTCTCCTGGAGGCAGTGAAGCCGGCGCAACATGATAACGTTCGTGAAACAGTTCGGTGGTGATGCCATAGTTGTAACCCGCCTGCAGCGCCATCATGTTCGCTTTGACAATCTCTTCACGTTTTTTGAATTTTTGCTGAATCCAGTCCCGCGTGTTGTCGATAGGCCGGTCAAAAAGCCACTGAACTACCCCGAGTGCAAAAAAATTCTTGCAACGCCCTCCTTCACGATGAGAAAGACCTGACTCCTCAACTGCCTTTAAAGTGAGATTAGTGATCGGGATCTGAACGAGACGATAATTCTGAATTTCTTCTGATTCCAGAGGGTTTCCATCGTATTCAGCTTTCCTCAGATCGTTTTTCGAAAAACTGTCTGAATTCACGATCAGAATTCCGCCTTTCTCCAGGTCACCAAGATTCACTTTGAGTGCTGCCGGATTCATGGCAATCAAAACACTAATCCGGTCTCCAGTTGCATGGATATCATGCTTGGAAAAACTCAGTTCAAAACCTGAAACCCCTGCCAGTGTTCCTGCAGGGGCGCGGATTTCAGCAGGATAATCCGGAAAGGTGATGACATCGTTTCCAATCATCACCGAAGATTGGGTGAACTGATTTCCGGTAAGCTGCATTCCGTCACCTGAATCCCCTGCAAAACGGATGGTTACGGTTTCAAGTTCGGTTGTTGGAAAATTAGAATTTTGCTGTTCCAGGTCCATGATATTTTCTGTCCCGTCATTCATGCTTCATTTCTCAAATAAGCAAATTCTCAGAAAAATCCAAGGGATTCTATTAATGGAAATTGAATAAAATTTGTTTTTTGTTCAACTCTACACTGAATGGAAAAAACCAAGATGATTCAAAATTTGAACACATAATATCATAGCCTTAATCCGACCCAAATCCAAATCAGGCACATCAGAGATCTCCAGGACTTTCGAATCAGGATGATGTCATTGAGAAATGATCAAAAAAAAATCATGCAATCTGATCTCTTAAGTGCCTTCGCAGAATCTTGCCGGAGGGAGATTTGGGGATTTGCTCAATCTGAATGATTCGCCGAATCTTTTTTTGTGGGGAAACTTTTTGAGCAATGAACTCCATGATGGTTTCAGGATTTTCCACCATGTTTTCTTTGTAGACGACAAATCCTACCGGAATTTCTCCTGCTTCCGGATCTTCAGCAGGAACGACAGCACAATCTGCAATTGAGGGATGGGTCAACAGCAATGCCTCCAATTCTGCAGGTGCAACCTGAAACCCTTTATATTTGATCAGTTCCTTAACACGGTCGACAATTTTGAAATATCCGTCCTCATCCACTTCGGCAATATCTCCGGTTTTTAGCCAACCTTCAGGATCGATCGTCTGGTTTGTTGCTTCTTCGTTGTTCAGGTAACCTTTCATCACTTGGGGGCCACGGATCCAGAGCTCACCCTGCATGCCGGTTCCCAAATCCTTTCCGGTTTCATAATCAACGATCCTGCATTCTGTATTTGGAATGCAGATGCCAATGGATCCTGGAACCACACGTCCCGGAGGTTCAGGATTAAGATGGGTCACCGGGCTTGTTTCGGTTAAGCCATAACCCTGCTTTACCGTGCATCCAAGCCGCCTTGCGCAATCTTCCGCCAATTCTGGACCAAGCGGAGCGGCTCCGGACATGATGGTTTTCAGTTTAGGAAAAGCATAACCTTCCACCATCGGATGTTTTGCGAGAGCAAGAACGATGGGAGGAACTAGATGGGCCCGGGTTACCTCATGCTTCTGCATCAAAACCAGAAACTGCTCCAGATCGAAACGGGACATGCAAACCACCGTGGCACCATGACTCAGAGCTGAGTTGAGGATCACGGTCATCCCGTAAATATGATAGAAGGGTAAAACAGCGATCAGAGTGTCTTCTTCTCCCGATGGTTCCAACTCGGTGAATTGATAAAGATTGGAGACCAAATTGGAATGAGAGAGCATCACCCCCTTAGGATGTCCGGTGGTTCCACTAGAATAGGGAAGGACCACCAAGTCCTGCTCAGGGTTAACCTTGATCTCAGGACATTTACTTTCATCTCCGAAAAGAACTTCATAAGAGTTTGTTCCATCTTTTTCATCACCAATAACAAAAATCTCCTCCAAAGAAGTTGATTCTTTGGCTTTCAGTGCAGTTTCCAGACAGTTGGGGTGGCAGACGAGAAAACGAGCCTGGCAGTCATTGAGTTGTTTCGAGAGTTCTTCAGCCGTATATAACGGATTGACCGTGGTGTTGGTTCCGCCTGCCAAAATCACTCCATGAAAAATGATCCCATATTCTGGACAGTTAGGACTGAATATGCCGAGTACCTCACCCGGCTTGAATCCTCTCTTGGAAAGACCTGATGCCAACCGCTTTGCTTTGATTCCAAGTTCAGCATAAGAAATAGCATCACCACTTGATCCATCGATCAAGGCCGGTTTGCTCCCCAACTGCTCCGTTTTTCTCAAAACGAGATTGGGAAGAGGAATTTCAGGAATTTTGATTATGGGAAGAGGACTTTTGAAAAGCATCTATGGAACGATTTAAAAATTATCAGAAAGAACTGCTTGTAATAGCGATCAAAGAGAACAGGATCAAGCCATCATCTACTCTGATTCGTTTTTTTTTAACAAACCTAAAACTTAATTTGGCAATGAAGATAAAAAGCTCTTCAGTTTGCAGTGGCAGGAGGAAAAGTCAGGCGAGGGCGTGGCTCATAGAGTTGAGGATTAGGGAGGAGCCTGAGATTGATGAAGATTTGAGGACCGGATTTGAACAGACTGCAGATTTCATAACAGTGGTTATCAACGTCAACCAACGAATCCTTGTCGAGCTTTTGAGACATTTCCTCATCAATTTCATATTCGACGGGACGGAATTTTCCAAACAATCCGTAAAGCTTGACCGGTACCTGTTGCATTATGTAGAGATCCTAAAAATAGTAACGTATTGAATTCTAAATCAATAATTCCAACGAAGAGAGTATTTGTCAAGTTTCAACATAAAAAATCTTCTGGCATTTCTTCGATGCTGATAAGAACTGATTTGATTTGTAAAAGGAAACAAAGATCCGCTCTGGACTTTTTGGATTCTTTAAAATGAAACGTTTGGAGCCCCTGCTTCGTTTTTTTTTGAAAATACATTGAAAATGCTCGTTTTTCACTAAAGTTCTCTCCTCAATTGCCGATTATGGGTCTGAAGAAAGTTTTTTCTCCAGTCGTAGAAAAGTAATTTAACGATGAAGATCAACTACAACCCTGCAGCTCAAAACACACTCAGACATTTCGGGATGAATGTCGACCGTGTCGATCAGTCGATGCGGAATTTGAGCTCCGGAAAGAAGGTTGTTGATGGAACCGACGGAGGAGCTTCTTTATATGTCACCACCAATATGCAGAATAAGGTCACTGGATTAAAGCAGGCTCAAACCAATACGGAAACCTCGCTCTCCCTCCTTCAAACGGCTGAAGCAGCAATGGCCGAGGGGGTGGATATTCTGAATCAGATGAAACAACTGGCCGTTCATGCAGCAAACGAAGCGACGAATGACAGCATGCTTCTTGAAGCAGACCAGATGGAATTTGAAGAATTGCTGAGTGCCATGGAACAAAAATCGGAAAGAACCACTTTTGCAGGAAAAAAACTTCTGAACGGTTCAATGGGGATCTCAGGAAGTGTTGTAGGCAATCATCTCCGTTTTGTGGAAGCCAAAATCGACACTCCAGGTTCGCCAACCGAAGGATTTAAAATCGATATCACTCAGCCTGCTACCCGTTCCATGATGCAGGGACCGGAGCCCCTTTCGGTGAGTCATCTCACTCTGGGCTTCCGTTTGGTGATCCGGGAAGGAGCTAAAGTTGCTGAACTGGATTCTACCAAGGGAGATTTGAGTGAAGAACTGCAAAAAATCCGCAAAAGTCATGTGGATGATCCTGAACGCTTCCCGGAAGAACAGGTTAATAAAGAAATCCAGCAAATCATCATCCATCAATTGAATGAGAGGTTTGAAAAACAAGGCCTCCCCCTTGATGCCATGCTCAGTCCTGAAGGGCACATCAAATTACGACATCAGGAATTTGGAGATCATACCTCCTTTTCCGCTACCTCGAGCCTGCCTGGTGTTCTGACCAAAAAAGTAGGCGAAGCAGAAAATTCTATTCCAGGCAAGGATGTCGCCGGATCCATTGCCGGAGATCCTGCCAGCGGTCACGGTCAGTTGCTTACGGCCCGACCTGGAACCACAGCCCAGGGCGCGGTCATCGAATACAGTGGGGAAACAGAATTACAGCAGGTTCCGGTTCTGGATGAAGACGGTAATCAAACCGGTATGCGCTGGGAAGAGTCATCCGTGGATGAACTCATCGGAGCTGAAAATGACGGGTTTCTTCATATTGCACAGCAGACCCAGGCATTTCAGATCGGTGCTTCTTCCAAAGATTTTCTTGAACTCGACCTGAAAGACATGCGGCCCAGGAACCTGGCCAACGGAATCGAAAATGACAGTGACTTCCGGAGCATTGCGGATATCGACCTGACTTTACCGGGAGGGGCTAGAGATGCCATTGATCTTATTGATGCGGCCTATGAGGATTTGAACACCGCAAGGATGGATTTGGGGGCATTTCAGAAAAACTCCCTGGAAAACACCCTGAGTTCCGTAAAAACTGAAAATGAAAATCTGAGCAAAAGCATCTCAACCATTGCTGATACGGATGCCGCCTCTGAAGTCGCAAGCATGGCAAAAAACAAAATTCTCCTTCAAACCAGTCAGTCCATGCTGGCACAAGCGAATCAAAAACCAAGACACGTCCTGACCTTGATCGAAGACTCCTGATTCTCCTTCCTTTAATTAAATTTTATCCCTTACAAATTCTAATCTTTTTCATTTTTGAAAGCGTTTGGCTTTGAACATGGCTTCAACTCTCCGATCCTAAGCCCTCTGGACTCAGTCCACGTCTCAAGAACATCTAAATAACCCTCTCAAACGTCAAAGTCTTCAGATGGGTATATTACTCAAAATGAAACCTTAGAATTTCCTGATTTCATGAAATTATCTGGTACCCGCATTGCATTCGAACAATCAATTTTCAATATTCATTAAGGAGTTCTATGAAACGTTCTTTACTTTTGGTCTTTATAGCTTTTTTTCTTTTTGGAAGCGTTGCATCTGCAGCAAAACTGAGGCTGCACATTCCTATCTCTACTTCTTGGTCTGGAGATTCAAGTTCAGCAGAATTTTCTTCTACAGGCTATTCTGTAAGGGGTATATTTGGACTTTTTGGCGCTGGGTACACGCAAAGTGACTTAAAAGCAAAATGGACTAATGGTTCAACAACTTACACAACCAATGCTATTGATGTCTCTTTAACACCGATTGATTTATTTACAGTAGGTTATGGAATTGTAACAGGTGGAGGAGTGTCTAATGGGACGTTGGACTCATCTTCAGGATCTACAACATTTTTTAATCTTAATTTTGGACTGGGACCAGTTGATTTGCTCGCAGGTTACAGAATGTGGGACGCAACACATAAACGTAAAAGCGGTTCAGAAAATAAATTGAAATACAATGAAATTGGATTAGGTGTAGGATTTGGTTTCTGATTGAATCACATCTGATTCTGGGGGCAGTCTTCAATGCCCCCAATTCACATATATTTTTCTTCTCTTCTTATCTGAAGAAGCAATTCCCCGCTTCTAGTTTCTCTTTATCAAAAACGAAATCTGATTCGATTTAGGGCTAAGATCACGCCCAAATCATTTCTATTTGAAATCTTAATCTATAGAATTTAGAACCTATTCTGATTCTTTTTCAGGAATTAAAAAAAAAGGTTCTAAAACTTCTTTGATCTTTGGTGGGATTAACCAATCGTGTGCTGGTTGATTCTGCAAGTTTTTATGAATTCCGCCAATCAAGTTGGATTCTTTTGGAAAGATCGTTGGAGGCTTTAATGCAAAGGGATCAACTTGTGATGCCTAGGTTGAGGAAGTATAGTTTCACTTCATTCAATTGAAGTATAAAAAAGTTTATGAATCTCTTTACGTATCCTCATACAGTCACCACCCTTTTCAAGCTGAGTTTCAAACTCTTCCAAAAAAACTTATTGGGGATGTTGATGCTGACGGTGGTTTTACTGGCTCCGTCTTTGGTTGTAGGATTGGCGCAATGGTTTGAGACCGAGAGTGTTGTATTTTTCATATCAATGCGTGTACTTGAATCCGCCATGGCACTTGGGATGATTGCAGTCGCCCATGGAAGCATTTTCCCAATTTCCGGAATTTTGAGAAGCTTTGGCGGTCCTTTGCTTTTTGGAGCCATTCATGTTGCCATCCTGCAATATCTGCTTTTTGTCATAGGGGTGATGGGACTAACCGTGATGCCTTTCCCTTTTAATATCATCATTGTCGTCCTATGGCTTTCGTCATTGTTTTATTTTTGCCTGGCCCAACCGGTTTTCATTTTGGAAGGAAGACGGGGAATGCAGGCGATGATTCGAAGTTTCCAACTGGTCCGCGCAAAATTCAGCAGGGTTTTCATCATCGTCGTCTTGAGCATGCTGATTCAGTTTTCCATTTTCGCCCTCCTCTTCCGCCTTTTTCTCCCGGAACTGGATCTGCTTTCCGCGGAAGATACAGAACAGATCCAGATTCAAATCGCTGCAATCCTCGAAAATGAAGGAGTTCACCGGGCAATGCGCCTCTCACAGTATTTGACCGCATTGGCATTTTTCCCCTTTGCCTCATTGTTGACAGTGCTCTTGTATTTTGATTTGGTGAATCAGGAAGGCCAGGTAAACTCCGATCATTTTTCCAAGCTGGCGACCCAGTTTTTTGGAATCGGTTCCGAGAATTCGAATCGACCCGAAACGCCTCCCCAGGATTGATCCTTTTTCATTTTCCGGTTCGAGATGAAAATCAAAAGCGCCGGGCTTTTAGAAAGTGCGGCTGGAGCAAATCAATTCCCGGACCTGGTCATGCCGGAAATTGCTTTTGCCGGGCGGTCGAATGTTGGCAAATCAACCCTGATTAATTCTCTTCTGACCCGCAAAAAACTGGTCAAAACCAGCTCGACTCCGGGCAAAACAAGGTTGATTAATTTTTTCCTGATCAACGAAATTTTTTGTTTGGTCGATCTGCCGGGTTATGGATTTGCCAAAGTCCCTGCGGAGATGCGGGAAAGTTGGAGAAAACTGATCGAAACCTACCTTAGCAGAAGAGACAATCTAAGAGGAGTGGTGTTGATCATCGACATCCGGCACGGACCAACTGCCCAGGACCGGCAATTAAAAAGCTGGCTGGATTTTCACCAGAGACCGATGCTGGTCGTTGCCAGCAAATCAGACAAACTCAGCCGCGGCAAATGCGCATCACAACTGCAAAAAATTAAAAAGGATTTGGAACTGACCCAGTTACCCTTGCCCCATTCCAGCCTGAACAAAGAGGGAAGGGGGCAAATCTGGAAGGCTCTGGATGGATGGCTGACTTCGGCTTAAATCAAGCCTTCCCGTTGACCAATTCGGTCTGAGCGAAAAAATAGGCGATTTCGATTGCAGCGTTTTCCAGACTGTCAGACCCATGAACGGTGTTTTCCCCAATGCTTTGAGCAAAGTCCTTGCGGATCGTTCCTTCTGCTGCTTCAGCGGGATTGGTCGCTCCCATGATTTCACGGTGATAAGCAACCGCGTTTTCTCCCTCAAGTACACTGACCACAACCGGTCCGGAACACATGAAAGTTGTGAGTTCCTCAAAAAATGGTCGTTCACGGTGGACCGCATAAAATCCTTCGGCTTCACGTTTGGAAAGGTGAAGCATGCGAGTAGCTACAATCCTGAGACCCTTTTGTTCAAAACGTCCCAGAATTTCTCCGACCAGATTTCGCTTAACCCCGTCAGGTTTGATGATGGATAGGGTTTGTTCCAATGCCATAATGGTGTTTCCTTTTTAGGTTATTAAGTAAGAGATTCAAATGAATCATGCATGGAAAATCAGGATGAGCTTTCCATGGTGCAAAAATTTCTGAGCAAGTCCAAACCTGCTTGCTGACTTTTTTCCGGATGGAATTGAACCCCCCAGAGATTGTCTCGATGTACCACCGAGGCAAATTCATGCCCGTAATCGGTAATCCCCAAAACCATGTCTCCGGTTTCTGGTTCCATAAAGTATGAATGAACAAAATAGAAATAACTGGATGAACGGAGCTTCTTGAAAATCTGATCCTTTTGCTGGAATTGGACCTGATTCCAACCAATTTGTGGTACTTTTAGAGAATGCTGGAACCTCCGCACTTTTCCGGGAATCCAACCCAGTCCCCGGCATTTCCCATCTTCACTACTTTCTTCCAGTAAAAGCTGCGCCCCAAGGCAGATACCAAGCAGAGGCATGCCACTCTCGACTTTCTCCTGAAGGCGTTTGAACATTCCTGAACCCCGCAAGTGTCCCATTGCAGGGGCAAAGGCCCCTACTCCTGGAAGTAGCATTCTACTGCAAGATTCAAGTTGATCCGAATTCTGGACGATGCAATTTTCCAGTCCGAGATGATCGATGGCATTTTTTAGGTTGAGCAGATTGCCGACTCCGTAATCAAAAATGCCGATCATGGTTTGACTGGATCAGAGAGTCCCTTTGGTGGAACTCACTTCCATCCTCCTTGGGTCCAACGTAACCGCATCCGAAAAAGCCCTGGCAAAGGCTTTGAAAAGCCCCTCACACTTATGATGATCGTTACTGCCGTAAAGGATACTGAGATGCAGAGTTAAACCGCAGTTGAAAGCCAGAGATTTGAAGAAATGGGGAATCATCTGGGTATCCAGGTCTCCAAGATTGTACCTTCCGAATTCTCCGTTGAAGACGAAATCAGGTCTCCCAGAACAGTCAAGTACCGCCCGCAGCAGAGCTTCATCCATCGGGATGTAGGCATGGCCATAACGTCGAATTCCCTTTTTTTCACCCAGGGCTTCCTTCAGGGCCTGGCCAAGTGCAATTCCAATGTCTTCGGTGGTGTGATGACTGTCGATGTGAAGGTCCCCCTCGCAGGAAACCGCGAGGTCCATGAGCCCGTGAAACGCCAATTGATCCAGCATATGATCAAGAAAACCGATTCCGGTATTGGTTTCACTTGTTCCTTCTCCATCCAGGTTCAGTTTGACCCTCACCAGGGTTTCCCGGGTTTTACGTTCGATACTGGCAGTTCTTGACAGGGGCATTTTTCAAAAGGAATAAAATAGCCTTGCCGCGGCGTGGAAAAATAAATCCGTGGCGGTTCCAGGAACATCATGGTCATCAAAACTGAAAGCCGTACCGGGATTGAACAGATTCACATCAAATTCCATCACAGCATGGATGGCAATCGGGAAAGAAAGGGTGTTGTCGAGTTCCATGCCAATGTCTTTCGAAGGAATGTCAAATGAGTTGTACACATCCTTCATTCTTTTTAACTGGTAGAGACCTCCTCGATACAGCAATTTGGAATCCGGAACATCATACTGGTAGCGAAGCCCGATCATACTGGTGTTGTTGATCGAATGGCCAAGTCCGGTTCCACTATTGAGTTCCGTACTTCCGCCATTGAAATAAAATTGGGTTCCTTTGTATGTTCCGGGCATGATCTCATAAAAACCTGAAAGATCCCTTTTGTAGTTCAACCCTTCTTTGTTCGGATCCTGGATTTCCTCGTCACCACGGGCCATCATCGCAATCAGCCCGTAACGGTGTTCTCCGGAAATAAAACTCATTTCCAGTTCTCCGGCCACACCATTTACTTTGGATGAATGATGATACCCTGATTCATCATAAACATAATGCCTGCGCTTGCCGGATGAACCAATCATGTCTCCATAAATTTCGATTGTGGGGGTTTCGTAAACGAGGCGGATTCCCCAGTATTCATATTCATGAGAGAAATAATAAACCGGTTTACAATCACTGTTGACCGTATAATCGGAAACTTCAGAACGGCAATCTGTTCCTGATTTAAAGGGAGTTGATAATCCTTCCAAATTCGATAGGGTGCTTGAAGAAAGTTTCTTCAGGGGAACATTGTTGCGGCCAAGGGGAATATCACTTTCTGTGTATTTAATCCTGAATATTTCCGTCCTGAAAACATCGAGAGCTTTACCCTGACTGTCCCGGTCATTCCAGAAGGCATAATCAAGGGAGAGGAAATAGATCCAGTCACTCAGTCGGCTTGCAAGCTTGGCTGCACCAAACTCATAACACCATGTTCCAACCGTACAGAGTTGGGTGAATCCGCTCACAACCCCGGCAAATACTTTTCCCCGTCGGTCCCCGATATTGATTTCCTGTTTTCCAATCCTGGTCCTGTCCCGGGGGTGAGTATTGAGTTCCAGAAACGCCTGCCTTGCACCAATATTCACCTGCTGAGATTCTGGATCCCAAACCCGGTCGCTTCGACTGCTCCGCAAATCTGAAAGATATAGAGCGTCCTGTTCTGTGGAAAGTTCCAGATTGATGGAAACAGTTCGGTGAACATTGGACCTGAGGGTGAATCGAATATCCTGATCGTAAGAAAATGCCGAAGGCGAAGTGGCGCCAACGGGTGATTCAGGGAGTTGAGAACTATTGATCCAATTGCTGCGGAACCGGTAATCTCCAGAAAGTTGTACTCCCTGTGAAAACAAAAGTCTCTCCTCACGCTCCACTGCATCTCCACGTTCCAACGGGATGAAGTTGGTCTGGGCCATCAAGATCGAGACGGTTCCCAGCAACCATCCAATGGCCAGGAAAATGCTCCTTTTTATCATGAATCTGAACTGTGAAAAGACTTGGGAAACAGGTCGGTTGGATTAAAACTTAAATTTTTAAAAACCCCTTATAATAAAATATTTTCAAAACCCTTCAAGATATATTCTGACTGCAGAATTGGAGGCATTGATTTCAAGAACTCGTTACTTCAAATGATTTTTTCGTTTTCCTCTCCCAAACGAAAGCGCTTGTAGCCATCCAGGTATTTCAAACCTTCTTCATAAGACTCAGGAAGAACCTGATTTATTTTGAGGCTGTTTCCAGCTTTATCGAGGACAGTGAAAGTGAAGTAGGAGACATTGGTGACCTCGGTGATACCACTTGCCGGATCGATCACTTCGACAGTCACTTCAACCATCAAAGCTCTGGGACTGGTGTAGATCACCTGCCCGGTGAAAGAGAGAATGGACCCTATTTCCACAGGCTCATAAAAATACATATGATCGACGCTGAGGAAATGAGGACGGTGCCCGCAAAAAAGGTAAGTGATGTTCCAGGCTAACTCAAAGGCCTCACGCATCAGGTAGCCGCCAAAAATCTTGTTGTGGATGTTCCTGAATTGGGGGTGCATCAGGCGAGTTGACTGACGCAATGTTTCTGCCATGGAAACTCCCTTGAGTGTTCCTTCACGAATCTCTAGAAAAAGTGAGTGCAGCAACTTACTTTCCTGCTCGTCGGGGGCAACCGTCAAAATATTGTAACGGGACATCTCCCTGCGCAAACGCTGGCGTTCCTGTCCTTCTTCAAAACGCCTCTGTTCCTCCTTGGTTTTTGGTGCCAAAGGATTCACCTCTTCGGCCCGGCCTTCTCTTCGGGAGACCATGATGAAAAATGCTCGAGCGACACGTTTCCAGTCATTTTCAGACTTGGTCGAGATGCGGATTCCTACTTCCATGGAACTTCTTCCAACCCAGTTGACACTGGCCAGTAATTGCAGGTCGGAGTGACTCGGCAAAGAGCCAGTCAGATCAATACGGTCACATGCGGCGGTGACAATTCCCAACCCTCTCTCCCAGCCCTGGGCATGGGCATAAGCAACCTTCCCCGCCACCAGATCCAGGTCTTCTAATAACTTCCCGATACGAAGACCACCAAAAAAATTGATGTATTCTTCACGAAGTTTGAGGTCGGATTCGAAGGGATAAATTTTTTCAAAACAAGACTCTCCAGGACTCCTTTCCTGAAGAGGAGCGTTTTCCAGTTCTGTTGTCATCTGAGGAACGGTTCGAGCCTCGGAAGGAACTTCACTCACAGGGATTCATTTGCGGGGTTGTTCGTCCGCTGCGCAGCGGAATCCGATCTGGAAGGAACGTACCCAAGGAGCAAAAGCATAGCGTCTTGAGGGACGTAGGCCATCTCGACTCGCTGCTCCGTTTTCTCCTCCCCAGGCTCCTCCACGAACAACCCGGAGGGGATATTCAGGATTTGATGCCGTTTCTGGTCCTTTGGGACTCACAGCCTTATGAAAAGATGCATTGTACTCAGGCAGGTAAAAGTCACTGACCCATTCCATCACGTTTCCACGCATATCATACAATCCCCATGCACTTGGTTTTTTGGAAGCAACCTTCTGGGGGCCATACAATCCGAGGTTTACGGTATTTTCTTCAAACCAGGCCACTAACGTGAGATTTTCGGAGTCAATTCGCTTTGGATCACGATTAATGTTTCCAGCCTTAGCAGTGTACTCCCATTCTGCCTCGCTGGGCAGACGCTTGCCTTGGGAAAGACAGTATTGGTTAGCATTATGCCAGTCAACATAGACTACAGGCTGGTCAGGAGAATGAGTGTCAAACCCTCCATGCCCGCGCTCACATTTTTCACAAAGAAGATAATCACTGTTGGTCACCTCGTGTTCATCCATAAAAAAGGATTTGATGAATACCAGGTGATCCGGTTGTTCATCTGTGCGTCCGCCGAGGTTTCCCATCACGAATTCTCCTTCAGGAATTCGGACCATCCCCTCTGGTGGAGGCGGAAGAGGCG
>LUMI01000287.1_pt1 | contig 29160 bp, 53 predicted proteins | sample 729681 | NCBI WGS metagenome assembly LUMI01 (sample SAMN03860267, study PRJNA289734) | marine metagenome | biome: seawater column; feature: ocean; material: water; isolation source: Red Sea water column Station 34 - depth 10m | place: Saudi Arabia: Red Sea | collected 2011-10-15 | depth 10 m
GAAAAAGAAATTAACTTCTAAAAAAACAGCTAATGATCCAAATTCTAGAATTAATAAAGCTCTTAGGGCTTGGAATTGTTAGTGCAATTTTATTTATAACTATTGCTATGTCAGATATAACAAAAACAAAAGACTTTATGAAAATAGTTGATGAGGTAAAATTAGAGTACCCTGAGGGTTCTATTGAAAGAAAAATACCTACATCATTTATTACTACAGTTGCAGCTGTAGAAACAGGTAACTTTGAGTTTAAGGGTGCAGATACTGCAAATGAAGCTAAAAATTATTTTGGAATACATGCAACTGGTGATCAAGAGTTTTTACCAACATCAGGTGGTGCTAAACTTAGATCATTTGAAGATAACAAAGGTAGCGTTAGAGCTTTTATAAATTTAGTTAAAAATGATGAAAGATACAAAGATGCTATAAATGCAATAGATAAAGGACCTAATGAAATGTTTAAAGGAATGTCTGTATATGCAGAGAATCCTAATTATGTAAACATATTAAGTAGTGTATACAAAGATAGAATAGAACCAATATTTCAAACAGAAAATTTTTTATTACCTAAAAGAAAACCAATAACAGAACAGATGGATAGCTTGCAATAAAAAAGGGAAGCCTAAATTAATAGACTTCCCTAGCAGGCAACACGAAGACCGCTTGACTTTTTAGTCAGGTGGTCTTTTTTTTTGGACAGAACGATAAAGGTCTCTATCACCCCATCGTTTCTGCCAAAACCAGGTACTCAATGAACTAGCCCAACCCTCAAATTTATCCATGATAGGATTGTGCCAAAAGTAATATCTAAACTTTTTGTATAAGTTGCTTGATGTCATCTTGTAATTTCCTTCCTACAGCATTTGCATGATTGATTACAGCAGCACATAAGTTACCATGATAGGGATAGCCTTTAAGTGCTTCTCTAATTTTAGCAACAGGTTTACCACCATAATCAATAACTATTGCATTATCTTTATTAAGACCTATTTTTAATTCAAATAGTATACCAGTGTATTTATCTAAATTATTTTTTTCGGACATCTGCACTTCCTCCTGATACAGGAGTTAGTCCTGCTAAACTATTCATAAGTTTAACAACTTCACCATAAGGTCTAGTCATTAAGTATCTCATTATATCCATAAGTTGTTCAGAACTTATAGTGTAAGTTCTAGGGGTAGTTTGTTGTTGTTTTTGCTCTTCTTTCTTTTCCATCTATCCTCCTATTAAAATGGTATTTCACTATCATCAAAGTGTTTAACTAAAGATTCTAGTTTTTCTTTAGCTGCACAGTACTGAGATAATAACTTGTCTATTTCTTGTATGTGTTGTGGGTGTTCTCCAATACCTACAGAATTAGCTAGGTATATGTCAATTGTTGCTAAAGCAGTTTCCATATCTGCTTCATATTTTTTTCTTATAGCTTTTACTAATCTATCTCTTATATTCATTCTGCACCTCTAAACGCATAGTATTTATCTTCTATTAAATCTTCATCTAATAAATAAGGGTTATCTCTACCTTTTTTATTAAACTCGGTTCTTAAATCTCTTATAGTTTGATTTAATGTTCTGCCTTGATTAAGGCAACCACAAACTAAATCATCTACTTCTATTAGTGCTTGCTTTACTGCTCCCATCTTCTGCCTCCTGTAATTGTTTATTTAATTTATTTATTTCATTCTGTGTATGTATCATAACTTCTTGTAAAGCTATTATCTTACCTAACACAGACATTTTTTCACCGTGACTCATTTGACCTCCTTTATTAGTCTGTTTAAATACCATTGTGCTTTTTCTAAATCTTGTAAAGGTTCACCCTTAAATTTATATCTAGCAACGTACTTCAAAACATTACCCTTCAAGTACCCATGATACTCATCATCTGTCATACAATCTTGTATTACATCTATAGTTTCTTTCTTACCATACTTATAGTGAGCAGGTGAGTTAACATTATCGTGATGTTCTAAGTCAGATTTAAAGTCTACCATATTCTCTCCTTATTGCATTATAATCAATTGTTTCCATATTATAAGATCCATTAACAACTTCTCTTTTAACTATAATACCACTCCACCACATATGCTGTGTATCTCTAGCAAAATGTTCTTTATGATTTAAATAACATCCTGCAGATAAAGCATGTAACTTTTTACCATTTGGTAAAGTAGATGTAGCATAATCTAACAAATGACTATGGCCCACTGTAGCAGATACTTTGTGTTTTGTCAATAGAGTTCTAGCTATATTTTCTCCTGATATTGCACTACCTAATATACCTGATGGGAAGTGATGAGCATAGTATACACCATTTAAAACTTTATTTTGTTTATAGGGAACTTCTTGCCATCCATATTGTTTAAAGTTTAAATCACTAATTTTTAATGTACCATCTAATTCAGGATTCTCATCTACAAATCTATCTATTCTATCTTCATGATTACCATGTAACATAATTTTTCTAGCTTTGTGTTTACCTAAACCTTTATTAAATAAAGATAATGCTTCATGTGAGTGTTGCATATCTTTTTGGTATCTTCTTCCTTCAAATGATTTTTTCTTTTTATCATATGAAGATAAAGAATCCATACTACAGAAATCACCCATACAGATAATATGTGTAGCTCTTACATCTGCAGCTAATCTACCAGCCCACAGAAATCTTTCATTGCTTGCTTTAGGTGTGCAATGGGGGTCACCTATTACAACATGCGTTGCCATTAATTTAACTCCTTATCACGTTTTTGTTTTAAAAATTCAAGAAAGTCAATAACATTATCTGCATCATCAAACTCTGCTATAGAGTTAATACTAAGACCATCTTTATTGTTTTTCTTGTCATCGGCAAATCCACGAAGACCCCATAGAAACGTTGAATGGGGATCGGTAGTTGCCATCTTTATCATGCCTCTTGCTATTGTAGAACATAATTCATATTCTTCTGTAGTTAGTTTTGTAGTAGAATCCATAACTATACCACAGGTAAAACCTTTTTCCCAAGGTGTTACTAAAACTTTTATAGCATTTTTAAATGCTTCTTTATCAATTTTTTTAGTCATTTAACAAAAACTCCATCTACAATTTTACCCTTTCTATTTTTAATATCTTCATAGGCAACACTTAAACACTCTTCCATGGTTAAATTATTTCTTTTCATAATGTTAATCATAACAACCATCATGTCACCAAGATCGTCTCTTATATCTTTTCCTTTACAAACAGAGTTACTAAGTTCACCCAGCTCTTCTATAAGTTTTAAAAGTTGAGCTTGATCTGTGCTTCCCTTTATAAGATTTCTGTCTTGATGCCACTTAATAATCTTATCAATTAATTTAATCATTATATTTTAAAATATTTGTAATCAAATGGTACAACTTTCCATTCAATAGACTTTTTAAATTTATTTCTTTTAGCATAGTCTGTTGCTTCTTTTTCTGAGTCCCATATTTCATTTGTAAATATTCTCCACTTATCATTATCTTTTATTATTAAACAATACATAGTCGGTAAAGGTGGACACTAGACCCCTCAAAACTAATACCCACCCAGTCACGCAGACTCTTCCTCCTGTTTAGGATTATTAACCTCCGTATACCAAACCCATTTAGGGTTCTTACCTTTAGATTGCTGTTGTGGTAACAACTGCAACTTACTTCCCCAACAAGGAAGTTTGTATGGGCAAAATGAACAAGCTAAGCCCAAAACTTTATTACCTGTAGGTTTACCTCTAAATGTTTCTTCAATAGCATCATACTGCCTTTTAAAAGGTATACCATCTTTAATTGCTTTTATATTATCTTTAGCTTTTTTTATTGCATCACTTTTGTGTGGTTCTACAAGTTTAGGTGTTTCACATACTGTCCACTCACCTGTAGACTTATTAATTACTATCCAACCACCGAAGTCTTTGCTTTGACTTTCCGCATATAAAAATCCTTGTGACGCATAGCCAAAGGTATCATCTTTAACAACCTCATTAAATCCACCGTCTTCTCCAAACTTCTTTTCAAAGGAATATGGCGATGCACTTTTAATATCCCATACCTTTTCATCAATTTCAACATCTTGTCTTCCTTCAATCTCTTCTCCATTAAATTTATACTTAACTTGTTTCTGTTCATTTTTTATTTCTACTCCTGCAGATTTCATTATAAACAATGCTAGTGCTTCTATAATATCCCCAAAGGTATTTCTAACTTTAGCATTGTAAGGTTGTCCCTCACCTTTTATACCCTTAGCCTCCATCTGCAATTGGCATAGGGGTCTACCTACATTGGACATTCTAAGTTCAAACTTAGATCCTCTATTCTCAGTGAATTGTTTTAGTAAGGCCTTTTTACAGGCCTCACCAAAATCCTCAACAAGTTTTTTGTCTACTTGTGCAGGACTCTTTGACACTTTATCAAGATACTTCTGTACTTTTAAAAGTATACTATTCATTATTTAGATAGTACATTTTCAGGTAACTCATCATCAAGATCTTTCACTACTTCTGCATCTACAGAATCAGAACCATTAGGTTTCTTAGTCTTAGCTGTGTTATACAAGCCAACGACTTCTTCATTTTCTGTATCAATAGATTCCTGAAATACTTTTAAAGTTTCCATATCTGTGTCAGACAACTGTAAATTAGCATCAGCATTTACAGCTATTTCAGGTACATAAAATACATTGCCACCTTTTTTCTGACGTTTAGTATCAAGTGATAAAGTAGAATTAAACATAAGTTTTTTTCTCTTCTTCAGCTGATCTAACGCAGCACTAACAGGTGAGAATGCTGTACCAGTTACTCTATATAGAACGGGTAAGTTCTCTACGTCATGGTTAGCTCCTTGTGCAGTTTTACCACCAGTAAAAGATAATAAACCATACACTAATTTGTAACATCGTATTGTTCTTTGTTGTTCCATTTGCTCAGGTGTAAGACTAGCTCTTTCTTTGAAAGGTATCTTACCACATTTAGTACCACCTAAAATATCTATAGCTTCTTCCTTCCAGCTTTTAAATATAATAGACCTATTTATGTACTCGCCTTTCTCGGCATCGTAATGCATATACTGCATCGCACTTATGAATGGTCTAATTGTAATTGGTTTACCAAAAACATTTTGACCTATCTTTGAATCATAAGTATAGAAGTGACCCACTGGCAATTGATTACCATCGTCATCTTCAGGTGTACGATTGATTGCTAATCTAGGTATATTATTACCCATATTAGATCCATCGTCTTGACCTATTGCCTGCATGATTTGCTCATCAGACATTCCTTTTATATTTACTAAGTTATTATCAGACATTTGTCCTCCATTTTAGTTGTTGTCTTATACCACACTTTTAAAAAAAAGTCAAGTATTATTTTAATATATTTCATCAATAAAAAATCCTATTAATAACCATATTAATAAAAAAAACATTATACCTGCTAACATATTCTAGTATCTCCTTTTATTACTTTTATTTCTAAACCATCAGAGTGTGCAAAGTATTTAAACTCACTAAGAAACTCATGATTTTCATCTATATACATAGTAGAGGGTTCTACCATACATCTATCTCTTAACTCTGTGTATTCTAGATAAGCACTATAATCTGAGTCATCGTACTCATCTAAAGTCTCAAGAGCCTCTATTGTTTTTTTCATATTACCTCCTTCATATCAAGCCAATTATAACCGATCTTAAGTTCTGTGTCAAGAGGAACATTAAAATCAATATTGTAATACGATTTAAGTGCAGGTATTACATCTGCAGTTCCTTGTTTAAAAATATCAGCCATTAATCTTTCTTCACCAGGGTATACATCGGCAATAATAGAATCATGAACTGTATTGATTAACAAACTTTTTACTTTATTTTTTTTCATAAGATTATAAATATTTATACAAGCTAATGGTACAATATCTGCTGTAGCAAATCCTTGTACAGGATAATTTTTTATTTGTGTGCCATATGTAGATCCACCCCAAGGTGTTCGTTCAGCGTATGGAAAAGAGTATTCTCTACCAGTTGGAAGTTTTACTCTCTTAAATCTAATAGCTTCACTTTGTAATTTTTCGTGCCAAGTTTTTATATCTTTATATTTTTCTAAAAATTTAGAGTAATATCTTTTTTCATCTTCTGTACCTGTTACACCACCATACAAAGGTTTAAATGTATGTGCCTTTGCATCTTGTCTTGATACACCAATAATATCTGCAGTGTATTGATGCACATCTATTTTATTTTTTATATCTTCCATACCTTGTTTGTCTTGTGCTAGAAACACAGCAGTTCTAAATTCTAATTGTGCAAAGTCTATCTCTATTATCTTACCATCTTTAAATCTAGATGATACAACTTTACGAATAGGAAATGTTTTACCTCTAGGTTGGTTTTGAAAGTTTGGATCTCTACTAGATAATCTACCAGTAGCTGTAATAGCTTGCATAAACTTAGGATGTAAAAAACCTTTTTCATTTGTAAAGTTTTTTAATCCTGTAACAAATGTATTTAAATATGTATCAACTGCATTATGTCTTACAATAGCATCTATGAAAGTTTTAAACTCACCCTCTGCTTCACCTGCTATTTTAGTTAATGTAAGTTTGTCTGTTCTAAATCCAGCTTCTGCAATATCATATACACTTCTAGGTCTTTGTTGGAATCCTGCAACTCTACCCATATTAGAGTATGTATAGCCATCACCCTCGCATACTTCACACTTACTATAATTTTTATATGGGCTACCATCTTTTTTTATTTTTTTAATAACACCTTTACCTTTGCAACTATGACATTGCTCTGCAGTTGTTTTAAATATTTTCTCTGAATTTTCTGCAACTAAGTTTCTAAACTGCACTCTTGAAAAGTTTGGTCTTTTTTTATTTTTACCCGTGTTTTTATCTATACCTACATTAAATATCTTTGCCCAATTCTTTTTATCTTTTGGTTTTCTGCTATAGATCAACCAAGATAATTGTTCGGGACTAGATAGATTAACTTTAGTATCTCCCATTTGTTTATATACAATCTTATCTATCTTTTGTTTTAAATATGCAAACTCTGCTCTATATTCTTTTTCTACTTTAGATAGATCTTCTAAATTAATATTAATACCATTAGCTTCCATATCAGATAATACAATTAAAAACTCATTCATCATTTTAGCTGTCATTAATAGATGTTTGTTTTTTGGCATTCTAAAATCTGCCATCTGTGAATTAAATAAATCTCTAGTTATTTGCACATCCATTTTACCATATTCTTCTACAACATTAGCTGGTATGTTTTGAAAAGGTATACCCCTATCTGTAAATTCTTTTATACGATTATCTTTAGATCCAATCCGTCTTCTTCTACAAGACATTTCTAATGTTAAACTTTTTCTTATACCTCTATTTAATATGTATTCTCCAAGCATAGTATCATATACTTTACCTGTATATTTAAATCCAGCTTCAATCAGCCACATTAAATCAAACTTTATATTATGCCCTACTAATAATGTAGTCTTATCTAGTATAGATTGTATTTTGTGATAACAACCATCGTCTATTCTTTCAGAGTGATTAGTAAAATAATACTTATCATTTATACCAACACTAACTAATATATTATCAGGATGAAAAGGTGATGGATCATACCCACCTGTATCTGTAACCTGCCAAGATGTTTCTACATCTACTACTGTAATCATTCTACTGCCTTTCTTATTGTTATTATATATAAATCACCTTTATACTCAACTTCTAAATCTCTTTCAGGATTTTTATCAAGTAACATACCACTACCATTATGGTTTAAACTTTTATGTTTGTCAATAAAGTTTTCAAATATTTCACTAAGTTTTAATATATTATACTTCATACCTACTTATGCTTCTTCTAATTGTACATGATGGCTCACCATGATAACCATTTATTTTATTCTTACTTATACATAATGTTCTTATTTTATTTTCTGCATCAGAGTTAGAGTTTCTACCTATACCTATAATGATGTCTGCTTCTGCAGCTTTACCTGTTTTAGAGTTTTCCATCATATCAAATGATATACTATTTCTGTTGTGTGCATCTGCTGATGCTTGTGATATAGCAATCACAGCACAATCTCTTCTCTTTGCTATCTCTCTTACACTTGTGTATATCTGTCTTAACTTTTCATCTGTTCTTGCAAATGTACCTGTCACATTTATTTTATCTAACTGATCTATAACTATTATATCAGGTTTATGTTTCTCACAATGTGCATCTATATCTTCCATAGACCAATCAACTGTATCAAACATAGCTATGTTATCTTTTATTTCACTCCAAGCATTTTGTGCTATCTCTTTGTCTTGTATTATTTCTTCTCTAGTCATACCAGTATAACAAGATATAGCTCTCATCTGTGTTCTGATAGCAGGTTCTTCATTTATAAATGCGTGTACTTTTGCACCTTGTTCAGCAAATCCTTCAGGTCCTGCACATAAACTAACCCAAAAAGCTGTCTTACCTGTTTCAGGTCTAGCAAATGCAATCATAAGATTACCACCACCAATACCACCTACATTTTCTTTTAACACAGGTATATTAAACTTCCATTTAGTAGTCACATCAAGCAATCCTAATACTTCTTTTACATCACTTGTAACTGCAGGTGTCTTTTCTTCATCACCTTGTTTATGATTTTCTATCATACCTGTTATCTCAGTAAAGTTTGCATCTTTACCATTAAATATTTCTGTGGCTTCAACTGCTATTCTTTGTGCTAAATCTCTATCAGATAAGATACGCATAATATCTTTTGCTATTTCTTTACTAGGTTCTTGTATTTCTTTTATATCCTCTACTAGCTCACTAAACTTTTCTTTTGCAGCACGAGTTAATGCAGGATTAAATATGGCAGTATGTAAAGAATATAATTCATCTACACTTATATCATCTGAGTATTTTGCGTGTGCTTTTTGTATTGTATCAAACAAAGAACTTATATCTCCTGTAAATATAGTAGGTGATATAGTGCCTTTGTATTTTGTATAGAATGCTTTACCAAGCATTAGTCTAAGCATTTGTTTTTCTATCATCTAACTCCTTTAATAATATTTGATCTATTGTTTCTGCTATAGCTTGATCTCTTTGGTTCCAAGTTGTTCTATTTGATTCCCAAACATCCCACTTCCATTCGTTCCATTTATCAAGAACTTCTTTTTTCATTTTATCATTCATAAAACATCTCCCTTATTTGATCTGTATTAAAGTATTTAAGGTCATCTTCTAATGGTTTAACCACGACATTGTCAAACCCTGACGACCTTAAATCTTTAGCTATATCATATGCTTTTGTGGTAGCATCTCTGTCTAAACAGACATATAGTTTTTTATACGGTTTTAAATGTTCTTTATGTTCTTCTTTTAATTTTGTACCCATAATAGATATACCTGTCAACACATTAGATACTGCACAAGCAGATGGGCAGTCTTCTACAATAACTGCATCATCACATTCACCACATTTAAATGGCACATCTTTATTATCATACATAAACCATTTTGGATATACATTTTTATTTAGTCCTCTACCCACTGCACCTACTATCTCATCTGTGTTTCTATTTTTAATTAAGAATACAACTCTATCTTGTTTTACATCATACTTAATATCTGCTCTACCCCAAGCCCATGCTTCCCAACAATTATTTTTATGTAAATACATTTGTGCATTTTTATTTGTTGATACTATTTTAAAACTATCAGGTATAATAAATCTTTGACTTGTTTTATTTTCTTTTTTATTAAATGTTGTACTAACATACTGCATATTTTTTTCTCCTTCTTTTTTTCCTCTAGCTTTACAAGTCGAATGAAAGCAGTACCAATTTAAATTATTTTCTGTGGTGTCTACTGATAATGTATTTAAATTTTTACAGAAAGGACAATCCATTCTCATCTGTGTATCAGGTGGAATAAATAGTCCTTGTATAATATTTAGTTGCTGTTTATAATTCAATTATTAACTTCCTCGTATGTAACCCTAGTTTTAGTTTTATCATAAAAGGTATCTCGAGTGAGAATAAGTTTTTTTGTAAGTATTAGATGTGTTGCTTCATCATCTATTCTATCTGCGTCTACAACTCCTGTGAGTGGTAATGTGTATTGTCCTTTATATCCTAATCCGTATACTTTTATGAGGTAGTTCTTCGTTTCCATTGTTTTCTCCTTATCATACTTTTAGTTATTTGTCAACTGTTTTTGTAAAATATTTTTCATTATTGTAAACTTTGGGTCTACATCTGTGGTCTTACAAGCAGTAAGTAATAAAAAAATAATAATTATATATTTCATTCTTCTTCAGATTCTTCTTGTATTTTTTTATAATCTACTTCAGGTTGATTCATATAATCTTCTTCTGCTTGTTTATAACATAACTCATCTATCTCATTCCAAGATAAGTTAGGATTTTTTCTTTGCATTTCTTCAAACAATTCTATTGCTCTGTTTTCTATCCAATGGTCTTTTCCGTCTACACTCATTAATGCTCCTTATAACTTACTTGTTTAACTTTACGACTCCAACAAGTACGGCAAGATTTGCACTCACCATCTTGTTTATACGCAGGACATTCCTGTCCAACTGCAGGTTTATCTTTGTGTACACCTGATGTCCACTTCCAAAACTTTGGTGGTGGACTGTCTACTTTTATTGCAGATACACGCAAACATAAATTCTTTGGTACATCTTTTTCTTTAATGTCTTTTATAAATTGATATTCTCTTGTGGCTAACCAGTATTTTATATGTGGTGTTCGTTCACATACCTCAAATATTTTCATAAGATGAGAGAAAGATTGTAAATCTCCTGAGTCAAACCACCTGTGAAAAAGCCTTGATTTATCTAGGTTTTTGTACTTTTGGGTAATGAGTTCTGCCATATAATCTACCCACTCATTTTTTTCTATTGCTTTTCTTCTTAACTCGTGAGCATCAAATACATTTTTAAATGCGTAATGTCCTTTGAGAGCATAGCATTTATTACAGATAGTACCTTTTACTTTTGCTAACTTTGCACCAGTAATACATTTCTTTGCTGATATACCCCAAGCAAATGCAGGCATCTTACTAGGGTTAGACAGTGTACCTATTTCTTTTTCTAATTCTTTACGCTTCATTTTCGCACCTCTCATATTCTTTTAAGTAAGAGAAAAAACTATCAGGCAAAATATCTTCAGGTATGGTTTCAGTATTCCAAGTACCATCGGCATATCTCCAAGTTACTACAACGGCACAATTTTCTATTTGTTTTTTTATTTTTCTTTTCATAATTATTTATAACATAAATTAATAGATGAGTCAATTTGCGTAATAGACTTTTTTGAAAAAGTATGATATGATATCCTGCGTTTCGGGGCAGGGTATATATACTATACCTTGAAATCTTCTCCGTTGTTCATTGATAACCAAGTATGTGTTATTGCACCAAACGCAACATAAGATTTATGTTTATCTAATATTAATTGTTCTAGTTCTAAACTATGACTTCTTATTTCTACTCCAGTTTTTAGTGTAATGGTTGCCCAAGTATCATATTTATGTGAGGTTATATAAACACTTTTAATATCATCTTTAGTAAATTTAATTACTGATTTATTTTTTACTTTACCTTTATTTGTCATTTTGGTTCTATACCTCTAGTTGTAGTTGAAATAAAATTATTATGTTTGTTTGTATACTCAATGGCATACTCTTTTTTATGGTCTAACTTTCTTCTTAATTTTTTTAAAGACATAGCTTCCATATCTTCTGATGTTTCTTTTCCTAACTCTCTTACTTTATATTTATATCTCATAGGGGTGTTTGTTCCTTTCTTTTTCTTTTTGTTCTTTTTCTTTTTTTATATTATAGTTTATCACAAAATAAACAATAAGTCCACCTACCATAATGGCACATAGACCTATAATTAATTGTAGTATTCCGTAATGTATATCCATATTATTTAGGTAGATAGTTCTGTTTCATTTGTGTTCTGCTCTATCAACAATATAGGTAGCAAGATGTATGCCTATATAGAATACCTTACTAGGCTAGGCGATTGCTCGCCTAACCCTTATGTAATTTAAGCTACTTGTTGGGATTCAAGATGTTTCTGCAAAGCAATTTTTGCATTAGCAATCTTTTCTTCCTTGCTAGGTTTCCTTTCGTAACCTAATATAGAATCTGTCATAGACTTAACACTAGCAGGATTAACTACTAATGCATTGCCAAAAATTTTATTGATGGCAACATTTGGTTCCCACCCATATTCTTTAGCTAGTATATCTACTTCAGATTTAGTTTTCATAGCTTTAATCTGCTCACCAACTAGATTACTTGCTCGTATAATAGAGCCAATCCAATCTTGATGAGTTCTTACTACCTCTGACTTTGCTACTAACATAAGTTCAAAGGTGGCAAACTCAGATTCTGTGCAAGGTATTGCACGAGAACGACAACCACCACTACCAATTATATCTAGTGCATAATTTTCTTTCCAAATCTTATGCCAATCAGTACCTTGTCCGTCATTACCTTTCAACCATTTATTATTTTCATTAATGGTTGTTGAGTGATGAGGATTACTTTGGTTGCCTTTTTGCTCGATTTCGATATCGGGATTTAAGCCATTAGCTTTCATTTCCTCACGATACCAAGCATAAGCAAAGTCGTGGTCGTTATTATATTCACGACCAACTAGACTACCATCTAATTCAAAGCTGAAATGTTTTTGTTTATCAACTTCATCATTGTGATAATCTAATTCTTTTACCGACTTACCATTACTATCAACAACTGCAAAATAAAAACAACTATCTTTAGCCGTTGCGTCAATAGTGTTATATTTTTTCTGCAATCGTTTTAAGTCTGCGACATCTACGGGCTTATACAATCGTGTAACAACTTCTTTAGCAGTTTTATGTGCGTCAGAAATTCTAGTATTACACAAAGTTTTAGCTGATAAAAATGCCTCATACTTTGGATTATCTGTTTTAGATTCTAAAAATCTTCGGAAGTCTTTTTGATAAGCAGTCCGATAATCTTTATTCAATCTAATATCTTTTTTCTTCTCCATTGAGTACTCCTTTCATTGTTGAAGATACTACCAACTTGTTGTCAGTAGTATCTATATATTACTATATTATTATTGATTAGTCAAGCCAAGTTGTTGTGCTAGTTCTTTGGCTTTTGCTGATGGGATTGTTTGATAATAGTTATAGTAATTATCATCAGTTGGTATGTGTCCTAATGCTTGTACCATAGTAATAGGGTGTCTTACATTAAATAATTTATTAGTTAAAAAATAAATATATCTACTTCGTGTATCATCACCTCTATTATAAACATATTCTGACTTAACTTCCCAAGCATTTTCCATATTAACTTTTACTGGTTCTGTTATTCTAGCACCGATTGCGTCAATAGCCCTATCTAAATATACACTAGACCAAGCGTCGTAACAACCAAGTGTACAGAAATTACCAGCACCATACCCATTAGCAGGATTAGATTGATAATATTTACTACCCTTACTACCCCTAATTTGATTTGAGTTTTTCTTTTCAGGGCATTTAGGATTCTGACACCATCTAGTATTTCTACTCATTGCATTGTACTCCCATCTAGGTTGCCACGAAGTAAATTCTTTAATTGACTATACTTCGTAGGGTTTAAAACATATAACCTAATATGCTCATCAGCTAATCTAAATTGACTGACACCCCATATTTTTTTACCTACACTTATCCATAACAATCTTTGGTATTTTACCTTTACGCTGATACATTGTGCCGTCAGTTTGTTTCCAAGTCTTACGATATTTGAAATCAAACTTACCAACTCTATAACTTCCATCTTTTTTAACAAATCCTGCTCTAAATCTTTTTGATTTAGTTTTACTTACAAGATTTTCTATAAAGCTAGAGAAGTCGCCAATGTGTACAGGTTCATATTGTATTATTGACATATGATACTCCTTTATTTATTTGGTTTTCCATTTGGAAATAGAGTTGCCTCTAGTTTTTCATCAACCAACTCTCCATTGATTATTCTTTGTTTTAACTCATCATCAGAAATTATTCTATCTTTAATATTTTCTGGAGTGATAGGTTCTGGCTTTGTCAAAGAAATACCATTATTTGTTTTTAGTTTCATATTAACTCCTATTGATTATTTTTCGGGGTGGTGTTGCATTGGTTGTTTTATCGGAATCCTGCATACCACCCCCCTTAATTATTAAAATAAAAAAGGGCAACCAACTCTCGCTGATTGCCCTTTAATAATACTACATTAAATAGTATTCGTCAAACACCTAGTCTAACTTTATCTAAAAAAGTAAGTTTAGTAGGTTTCTTTTTTTCCTCTGTGTGTTGGTAGTCTTGTGATTGTTCAAATAAATAAAACTTTACACTAGGTTTATTTTTTTTCATAAGTTCAACATACTTATCTGCGTCTTGCCTACTTACAAATTGTTCATCTAAATTAAAAGTTTCACTATCACCAAACCTCATCATAACAATATATTTTCTTATCATATTATTTACAATTACCTTTGGTTAAATCACTAGACCAATCGTGGTCTTTATTTACAAACCATACATATGATTTGGTTGTGATTGTTTCGTTACCATTAACTTCTTTTAAACACTTTTTACCAAGCATAATTTGTTTATTACTACAAGCTACAAGTGTTAAAAAAGTCAATAAAATCAATGCTTTTTTCATCATTGATTATCACTTTCTGATAGTGGCTTTGTAGGTATAACCATATTGTGTTTCTCCCACAATGCAACATCACTATTCCAATACACAAAACACTCTTTTACTTTTGCTATCTCGTAGCCAAGTTCTTGTGTAGGTTTGCCATCATTTTCAATACGAGCAAGGCAATTAATAAGTCTTTTACGTAAAGACCTTTTCCATTTTAATTCCCAAGTTGTATCGTCATATGTTGGCTTTTTATTATTGTCTAACATATATGTTTCCTTTGTTGAGTTGCGACCCCCTAGCTATTAACTAGGGAGTCTTTAATGTAATTGGTGTTAGGTATCGAATTCTAAAAATTGAGGGACTTAATAACAATTACGCCTACACTATACTAAATAAAAAAGCCCCTGTCAAATTAATGACAAGGGCTTATCTTTTTACGAGGGGAAAAAAGATTAGAAATCTTTTATTATATCCATTATAGCATTTTTTAAATTTGATTGTGGGTCGTTATCAAAACTCCACTCATGTCTTTTTAATTTATCAACAACTAAATCTAATTCTTTTAAATCTTCTGCTAGTATTCTATTAGATTCTTTAAGCTGTTGATTTTCTGCATTTAACTCAATTATCCTATTATAATTTGAGTATTTTTCTTTAGTATCTTCGGCTATCTGCTTTTTAAATAGCCGTTCAACATCTTGACTTGTTAATGACATAATTACTCCTTTGTTAATTATTTATAATAACAAATAAAAAACCCCCTGTCAAATTAATGACAAGGGGTTTTACCTATCTACTTCCATATATTTTTTTATAAAAATGTGGCAATCATTAACATTAAAATAGTTGCCCAAAAAAATGTAGCCAATGTTGTTTGCATAATTATTTATCCTTTCTAATAATATTAGATATTATTAAAAGGTATATGTCAAGTTAAAATAAAAAAAAACCCCCCACTAAATTAATAGTGAGGGGTTTTAAATAAGTGATGATAATAACTATTACCACGCAACCCCCTTTGTTTTGGTTTTTATAACATCATTTAAAACAAAGGTTTTAACTCTGCTTGGTAGGACTTATTGATTTACCTACAATTTTTCCCGAAGTGTCCAATCATTTAAGATTAGTCGGTACTAAAAACTAGATTGAGTGTCTTAATGCAGTAGCACCTAACCCTCTCAATCTATGCATTACAACCACTTAATTGTTGTTCTGCCACAAAGCCAAATAAATTTGCAATATTTATTTGTTGAGTATTCTTAAATATATCAAATCATTTTTATTATGTCAAGTCTATAATATCATTAAATCTTGCCATATAACTGCAAAATAAATAATGACACTTGCAACAATTAGTATTTGCATTTTTAAGTCCATATTACTTTTTTAATACTTGTATCTTTACTCCTACTTTCCTTAACCATTGGTTAGCAATTAAACCTAATTCCAATAACAAAGTTTGTATTTGTAATTTACTAGCATTACTTATTTTTATTTTAATTATTCTACTTTCCATTGTTTTTTTTCTTTTTTCTTATTTTCAATAAAACTTTTGTGAAGTTGCTCGTGTTTCCATAGTTTTATTTCATAGTGTCGTTCCATTATTATTGAAATAATAAAACCTACAAAGCCAATAAGCATAAAAGTTAAACCTATATATAATATTGTATTCATAATAATTAATATTACAACTTATAGTTTAATGTGTCAATTATTGTTGCAATCATTAGTTTTTTTAAAAATACTAATAAAATCAATATTTATTTAAGCAAAATCAAATGAGTTGAAATAGTTATTATTATATAGATGTATCAACAATTATTTTAAATAACTAATAAAATTAATTATTTGTTGCCATAATATTGACACAATTATAATATAGGTTTATAACATTATTAATACTAACAAAAGGAAAAATGTATGAATAAACTAAACACATTATTTAATAGTATTGGCGACAATAATATTAAAAATGAAAAAACAAGTTTAGATATTATAAACGAATATCTAATACTTGAAAGTCAGGGCAAACTAAAGAAAAATGAAAAAAGTATTTATGGTTTTTTAGGTTGCCGTAATGGTGGCGAAATAATTAAAACTATTAATGGAATAAAAAATCAATCTCAATTAAATGAGATTAGAGCATTAATAGTAAATAATTTATTACTGCCTATTGCTGATTTATCACATTTAGCAACAACAGATTTTTCAGAAGATACCGAAGATGAAGTTGAAAGTGAAGATGAAGATAATTCAGAAGATAAAACTAAAGATGAAAAACTAATAGCTGATATGTCTAAATATAATATAGATTATCAAGTTGAAAAAACTAATAATGCTATAAAAAATAATGCTATTAGAACTACTGCAAATAAAATTTGCTGGGCTTTAGTTTTATTGATTGCTAAAGGAAACCAAAATTACAAATTTCATAAAGATGTTTTTGAAATATTTGTAAAATCATTTAGTAATGAGCAAGTTAAAAAAGTATTTGGTGTTGATTTAGAGCATAAAAAAGCCCCTAAAGGAATAACATCTTTTAATGCTAATTTAACTCAACTTGATAAATTAAGTCGTGTTGTATTATTTAAAGTCTTAAATGAAAAAAAAGATAATGATTCAGCTTTGACTCAATTAAAACAATCAGCTAAAAAAATGACGGCTAAAAAAGATAATTCTAAAAAGATTTTACAAGTAGTAAAAAACTTTTTAAATTATTTTGATAATCATAAATTATATGCTGAACTACATAGTGTTGAAAAACACATTTTTAGTTTAGAAAATTACGGTCAAGCTAAAGAAAAAATTGTTGAAGATGTAAGGAAACAAACAAAAAAACAATTATTCTTTTATGGTGATGAAGTTGTCAGTTTCGAGCCAACAGAATTTAATTCTAAAAATTTTGTTGATTTCGAAAAGCAATTCAACAAACAATATTTAGTTAAATAAATAATAAATATTAAAGCCCTTATTAATAAAATAATAGGGGCTTTTTTATATGCGACAAAAAGAACAAAACAAGAACACTTGCCATAATCTCGCCATATTTTAGGTTATAGTTTTAACTATTATGATAAAATATAAAACTAAAAAAGAAATAATTGAAATCTTAAATGATAAAATGTTTATGGATTTTGATTATAATAAAAGAACAACAAAGCCATTAACCGATAATGATATTTATATTATTAAAGGTTGGATATTTGTAAATATGACACCGACAAAATCAGTTTATAAATATTCTGGGATTGATGTTTATAAATATCCTTTAAATGAATATTGTGAGGGCTATACAAGTTTATGGAACTTTCATAATAAGCCATTTAAAGATTATATTAATAATGAAGTTGATTTTAGCGGGGATTGTCCAACAGAAAAAAACCCCCCTAAAATTATCTATAAACCTAAAATATTGGAAGGGGGGAAATAATGGATAATAATTTTATGGATAATGTTGAAAAATCTTTAAAAGAATTAATTAAAGAAATTAATGTTTTAAATCAAATTCTTTTAAGTAGTGATATCGGAGTTAATTTAAGAAATACTCCAATAGCTAAAGCCAATAAAATAAGTGAGCATTATAAAAAGTTATTAAAAGAACTTAAATAATATCAAGCCATATAATTAGGAAACCCCCCGAACCCCCTTGATGAAATACTCAGGGGGGTTTTTAGTTTATAGCAAGTGATTAACTAGGGGTTTTATAGGTACAAAAATTTACACCCCCTAAATCTCCCATAGGTGTCAACCAGTTTTTACTAGGGGATATTTTAGGGAACCCCTTGCCAGATTTCTGGGTTGCCTTAATTGATTTGTAAAAAAAACCCTTGATTTACAACGGGGGTAGGCAGGGTGTAGGCGGGATGGTGGTATAGATATATATAGGATTACCAGAAAATCTCCAAAGTCCTTGTTAACCAACTCTGGGCTATATTTTTGGGCTAAATATTCCGACAATATTCCTAGGAATACCCTAGGGGGTAGTTCTAAAAATAGGTTTAGTATAGGTGTAAAGGCCCCCCTGGGGTTCCTATGAACATTATACACCCCTATTTCAATTTTGTCTACTACAATAATGTCGCAGATATACTTTTTTAAAAATAATCCTTGACAAAATTGCATATAAGCACTATAATAGAAAAGATATGCATTATTTAAGGGACACACACTATCATACTAAATACAAAACACACAGGGTCATCACAAATAATGCGTAAACTAAACAAAAAATTAATGAAAGATCTTCCATTTGAGGATATAATGGAAATAATTAATGCAAATCATGGATTCTTCTATAACGAAAACTCAAAAAAGAAACTTAACAGATATGCAGGAAAAGTTTCTAGACGTATTGTTCGGGGAAGCAAAAGGAAACCCAAGAGAAGCGGCAAGACTGGCGGGATATTCCTCCCATTCTTACCCTAAAGTTATAAGAAACTTGAAAAAAGAGATTACAGAATTAGCGGAGACACATTTATCTACACACTCTGCACAAGCGGCTAATAGGTTAATCACCTTACTAGATGAAGACGGCACTACTCCACAGGCAAGTATTCGTCTAGCAGCCGCTAACTCAATACTAGACAGAGTTGGCATTACAAAGAAAGATCAATTAGATGTAAACATGAAAGCTCTGCACGGTATATTTATATTACCAGCAAAAGATGGAACCGATAAAGATAAAAAAGAGAGCTAGAACTATACCATTTGGTTTTAAACAGTCTAGTGATCCAAATTATTTAGAACCCATCAAAGAAGAATTAGATGCTCTGGGTCAAGCAAGAGAATATTCAAAGACTTGCTCACTAAGAGAGACAGCATCTTGGCTACATAGAAAAACAGGAAGATACATATCACATGTCGGACTTAAAAAAAGACTCGCAAGAAATAGCACCTCCGAAACCAAAAAAGATAATTCAAAAGAAAGCCAAGAAGTCAACACAACAGATTCTAGCTCGCAGTCGTAAGAAAGTTGCAAAGGCAGAACAATCTCTAAGATCTGCCAAACAGTCAGCGGAAAATATTAAAAATAAACTGTTAACTATAGATAAGTCTTTAAAAGGAAAAGAGACTCAACTACTTACGGAAGATCAAATCGAGAGTGCTCCTAAAAATATACAAGAGCACATAAATCAGCAAGAGGTTATATTTAAACCTAACTCAGGTCCTCAGACAGAGTTTCTTGCAGCTTCTGAAAGAGAAGTTTTTTATGGTGGAGCAAGAGGCGGTGGTAAATCATATGCGATGCTAGTAGATCCGCTTCGATACTGTTCCAAAGCTCAACACCGAGCACTCCTAATTAGAAGGACAATGCCAGAGTTACGAGACTTAATTCAAAAGTCTCAGCTATTATACTCGAAAGCATTTCCTGGAGCAAAATGGAGAGAACAAGAAAAAGAGTGGCGATTCCCATCAGGGGCAAAGATAGAGTTCGGATACGCAGAGAACATGACAGACGTTTTGCGATACCAAGGTCAATCTTACACATGGATAGGAATAGACGAACTTCCACAATATCCTTCGCCAGATATATATAACTTTTTAAGATCATCACTTAGAAGTGTAGATCCTGAAATACCAGTATACTTGAGAGCAACGGGTAACCCAGGTAACGTTGGTTCACAATGGGTAAGAGAAATGTTCGTAGAACCAGCAGATCCCAATACAGCTTTTGATGTAGGGATTGATACGCCTAACGGTAGAAAATATATTACTCGTAGATTTATACCAGCAAAATTACAAGACAATCCCTATCTAATGCAAACTGATGATTATTATATCATGCTTGCATCATTACCTGAAGTACAACGAAAACAATTTTTAGATGGAGATTGGGATGCATATGAAGATTCAGCTTTTCCAGAATTTAGTAAAACAACTCACGTGGTCGAACCTTTTGAAATACCTAGGAGTTGGTATAAATTCCGTGCTGCTGATTGGGGTTATTCTTCTCCTGCTTGTGTGCTTTGGTTTGCTGTGGATTATGATAACAATCTCTGGATCTATAGAGAATTGTATACCAAGAAGGTTACAGCGGATCAGTTCGCTAGACAAGTACTTACTTTAGAACAAGGTGAGTACATACACTATGGTGTATTAGATGTTAGTACATGGGCTAAGAGAGGTGATGTTGGTCCTAGTATTGCAGAGACTATGATACAGAATGGTTGTAGATGGAGACCATCAGATAGATCTCCAAAGAGTAGAATTAATGGTAAGTTAGAGATTCATAAAAGATTAAGATTAATAGATAAGAATCCAGGTATAAGAATTTTTAAAACTTGTAAAAATTTAATTAGAACTTTAGGAACATTACCCACAGATGATAAGAATCCTGAAGATGTTGACACAAATGCAGAAGATCATGCATATGATGCATTAAGATATGGATGTATGAGTAGACCTACACATCCTAAATATGCAGCAAGATTTAGATTATCATCAGTTCAAGATAACTATCATATAGTAGATAATAAATTTGGATATTAATGCCATTAAATAAAAAAGGTAAAAAAATTAAAAAAGCAATGGTAAAACAGTATGGCAAGAAAAAAGGCCAAGCTGTTTTTTATGCTATGGAAAATTCTGGTAAATTAAAAGGTGTCAAAAAAAAGAAAAATACCAGAAGTAAATAAAAAAAATTTTCCCTATCCGTTAGTTAGGATTTATTGGGAAGACATCATTGGTGAGACTAATTGGTCTGACATAGTTGATATTAAAAAATCTAAAACAGCAATATGTTGTAGTGTTGGATGGTTGGTAAATGAAAATTCAAATACAACAGTTGTAATGGCAGATTTTAGTTTTGAGGATAATGGTGATATAAAACAAGGTGGTAACTATACAACCATACCAACCAAGAATGTTTTAACAATAAAGAAAATTAAAATATAGGAGACAACATGGAAACTAAATTTGATCCAAAAGCAAAAGTTAAGCAAGGTCAGTTAAGTGATGGTCCTGATGGCAAACAGCCAAACAGGGAACATACTAATATTGACTTTTCTCAACATGCACCTAAGAAGTATCAAAAGTTTGAATATGACCCAGATATTCCAAGTAAACCTGGAGCAGAGCATGTTCAACAGTCATTATTTACTATGGCTGATGAAAAGGATTACTAATCATGGATGATAATAAGTTAGGGCCAAAAAGTAATTTTATACCTGAAGTTACTGCTGGGCTAAAAGAAGCTCACGATATGGTAATGGATAAATACAAAACAAAAATTAAAAAAGTTATATCTGGAGTAAAACATACTTTTAAGAAAGGTAAAGAGTATGGAGAAAAAGATATATTAAATGGAGGATAACAACATGATGGAAAGATACAAACAAGGGGAACTTGCACCTGATGCACCTAAAAGACCAAATGACCCTATGCAAATAGATCCTAGTTCAAAAATTGTACAAGGAGCTACAAGCGGTGATGGTAATGATGCTAAAGGTAAATCAAAATCAAAAGTAGACCCAGCAATCTTTAGAATGGCTGAAGAAAGAGATTACTAATCTAAATGGAAGAAGATAAAACTAAAAATGGCGGCTATGAAGCTGAGGGTAATCCTCTTGTTGGTTTTGTAAGAAGTAGATTTCAACAATCTGAAACATCAAAAGTATATGATGAAAAAAGATGGTTAAAGGCTTACAGAAATTATAGAGGAATATATGGACCTGAAATGGCTTTTCGTGAAAATGAAAGGTCTAGAGTTTTTGTTAAAGTAACAAAGACTAAAGTACTAGCTTCGTTTGGTCAAATAATAGAAGTTTTATTTTCACAAGGTAAGTTTCCATTAGGTGTTATGCCAACCTCTGTACCAGAAGATATTGCAGAAAGAGCACATCTAAAACAACAGCAACAACAACCTCAGCCACAAGAACCTATGAGTCCATATGGTTTTAATGGTGATGGAAGAATGATACCACCAGGAGCAACTGCTGATGAGTTGATGAAAAATGTTGCACAGGAATATTCTAATTTAGGATTTACTGATGGTCCTGCTCCAGCTGGTGAACCACAAATAGAACCAGCAAGAAAAGCTGCAGAAGCAATGCAAAAATTATTGCATGATCAATTAGAAGAAAGTAGAGCTATTACAATAATGCGCCATGTATTTTTTGAAATGGCATTATTAGGTACAGGAATATTAAAAGGACCTTTTACAGATTTAAAAGAATATAATTCATTTGACAGTGCAGAAGATGATGAAGGTAATGAAATAAATATTAGAGTTAAAAAAGTTAAAACTGTACCATCAATAGAAGCAGTATCATGTTGGGATTTTTATCCAGATCCAAATGCAACTAATATGAATGATTGTGATTATGTTATTCAAAGACATTCTTACAATAAACAACAGTTTCAAGATTTAATGGATAAACCTATGTTTAATGCTCAAGCAGTACAAGAGTGTTTAGAAATGGGTCCTAACTATCAAACAAGAGGTTTTGAATCATCTCTTTACGATAGAGAAAATATACAAAGTATTTATAAAAATAGATTTGAAGTTTTAGAATATTGGGGTATAATAGATAAAAAAACTGCAGATGAATGTGGTTTAGAATATGAAAGTACAGGTGAAGTAATATCTGTTAATGTATGGATATGTGGTAATAAAGTTTTAAGAATGGTAGAAAATCCATTTACACCAAATAGAATTCCATATTTAGTATGTCCATATGAATTAAACCCTTATCAATTTTTTGGTGTAGGTATTCCTGAAAATATGGAAGACTCACAACTAGTTATGAATGGTCATGCAAGAATGGCTATTGATAATTTAGCACTAGCTGGTAATTTAGTATTTGATGTTGATGAAACAATGCTAGTGCCAGGTCAGGATATGAAAGTATTTCCTGGTAAAATATTTAGAAGACAAAGTGGTCAAACAGGTCAAGCTATACATGGAGTTAAGTTTCCAAATACAGCTTATGAAAATTTACAAATGTTTGACAAGTTTAGACAGATTGCAGATGAAGCAACTGGTATTCCATCATATTCACATGGAGCAACAGGTATTCAATCTACAACAAGAACTGCATCAGGCATGTCGATGCTTATGGGTGCAGCAGCATTAAGTATTAAAACAGTTATCAAAAATATTGATGACTATTTATTAAAGCCCCTAGGAGAATCATTATTTTATTGGAACATGCAATTTAATGAAGATGCTCCACATATCAAAGGTGATCTAGAAATCAAAGCACAAGGAACTTCTTCTCTAATGCAAAAAGAAGTTAGATCTCAAAGATTAATGACATTCATGCAAACTGCATCTAATCCTGCGCTTGCACCGTTTGTTAGATGGCATACATGTTTAACTGAAATAGCTAAATCTTTAGATATTGATCCAGATCAATTAATCAATGATCCAGAAAAAGCTGCGATCTATGCACAAATAATGGGGATGGCAAATGGAAATCAAAACAATACAGCCGCTGCTGGAGGACAAGGTGAAATGGGACAGACTGGCCCAGTACCTACAGGAGCTTCGCCAACAGATCCAACAGGAGTTGGAGGTGGCAACATCGGAACAGGCAATGTATCGATGCCAGGGGAAGCTGGCTTTAGTGCGGCAAATACTCAACCTAGAAGAAGCGAACAGACGGAATAAACAATAATGGCTTTACAATTAGTATTAGATGAAAATGGAAATTATACTTATCAAGATCCTAGGACAGTAAAGCCTAGACCTATAATAAGTAATGAATTTGAAGCGTATGAGTCTAAACAAAAAACAGAATTAGCAGGTGATCCTAACATTGGAGAACAAACGCAACAACTTATTAGAGAAACACCTGGTCAATATACTACAACATTTAATGAACAAACAGGTCAATTTGAAACTAAAACAAAAGGTGATGCAGTAACTACTATACCTTTTCAAGCACCAACTGGTACGACTACAACACAACCACAAGAAACAGCTTTACAAAAAGTTCAAAGAATTACAGCAGCTACAAAACCATCAAGCCCAGTAGATTTTCGTGGTGAATTACAGGCAATGCAAGACAAAGCATTAAAAGCACAAAGAATAAATACTTTAATTAGAGGTGGTGTTGATTTAGGAGTTTCATATTTACGAGCAAGTCAGCCTTTAAATATACAACAAACAAATACACCATTATTACAAGTTGCAGCTACACCAATTGGACAAAGCACACTAGGTGGGGTTGGAGCAGCAGGTGCTGCAGCTTATGGAATTGGAAGTGCTTTTAAAGTAAGAGAAAAAAAAGGTATGGCAGCTGGTGCTAGTATTGGAATGGCAGTAGGAGGACCAGTAGGAGCAGTAGTTGGTGCAGTTGGTGGGGGTATAGCTGAAGCAGTTTTTGGTGGAACTGTAATTTGTACAGAATTATATAAACAGAATTTAATGTCAAAAGAAGATCATCGTTTAAGTTGGAATTTTACAATTGATAATTTTAGTGATACTCATATAAATGGATATTGGTATTGGGCAGTTCCAATGGTTAAACTTATGAAAAAAAATAAATTAGTTACAAAATTTTGGAATCATGTAATGTCTAATAGAACTAAAGATATTAAATGGAGATTAAAAAAAGGTAAATTTAATTTATTAGGAAGATTATATAGTATGCTAATAGAAAATGGTAGTTATGTTGTTGGTAAATTAATTTCTAAAAAATATAAAGAGGTATTAGTATAATGGCAATAAGTGATATGAAAGGCACAGTTACTACAACTGGCATGATGAATAAAGGTCCTGCAATGCCTAAAGGTAAAGTTGATCCTAAATTACCACAAGCAGAAGCACCAAAACCACAAGTTGCTACAAAAGTTAATAAAGAAATTCAAGGATCATCTTTAAGAGAACAATTTCCAGATGCATCAGATACTGAAATAGTATTAGCAGAAAGATTTAAAAAATTAACAGCTGAAGATAGAGCAGCCATAAGTGCTGTCTTATCTCCATCTGTTACATCAGCATTAAGTAAAATGCTACCTGAATTTGAGCCAGTAATGAAACAAATTGGTAGTAAAGAACCTAATGTAGTATTACCTGTATCTATTGTATCTAATTACGCAGTAAAAAGATATGGTGGAAATCCTGATGAAGCCCTTGCGGTTTTTATGGAAGATGTATCAGGTCAGATGGAAACACAACAAACAACAAATGTGCCACCTAGTCAACCTACAGAAACTGCAGGTTTAATGACTAGCCCACAAAATATGGAAACAGTTTAGAGCTACCCTTATCCATAAGGCACTCAACCCAAGAGGTAAAAATAATGGAAGAAGAAAAAAAAGTTTCTGAAGAAACTAAAGTTAAAATGCCTAATCCAAATCCTTACAAAAAGGATAGAGGAAAAGACGATGCTGAAGTAGAAGCATTTGCTAAAGGTGAATTAGCTAAGTTTCAAAGGGAACAAAAAGAAAAAGAGGCAACCGCAGCAACCGAACAGAAGGACACCGATGCATCTGAAGAGACTGCAGAAAAATCAGAAGTAAAGGCTACTCCTATCGCTGAACGCCCTGCTAAAGCTGAAGATCGTGTTTTTAAGAAACGTTATGACGATTTGAAAAAACACTATGATTCTACGCTTAATAAACACAAGGAAGAAGTCAGAACCTTGCGTTCTCAATTAGAATCAAGTACTAAACAATTTGTGCCACCTAAATCTAAAGAAGAATTAGAGGCATGGAGAAAAGAGTACCCTGATGTTTATGATATGGTTGAAACCATAGCCATGAATAAAGCAACTACTCAGACTGCAGATCTTGAAGATAAATATAAAAATCTTCAACTCCAGCAAGAACAAATTGCAAAAGAAAAAGCCGAAGTAGAACTTTTAAAATTGCATCCTGACTTTAATGAGATTCGACAAAAAGATGAGTTTCATAATTGGGCTGCAAATCAAGATCCTACTATTCAAGGTTGGTTGTATGAAAATACATCTAATGCTAAGTTAGCTGCTAGAGCTATTGATCTATATAAAATGGACAATGGTCAAAGTAAACTAACTAAAAAAGAAGAGAAGGATGTTAAAAAAGAAGCTGCTAAAGCAATTTCTAAAACAAGAAAAAGTACTGAGTCCGATATTCCTAAAAAGAAAGTTTGGACAACTAGTGAGATTTCTAAATTGAAACCTCATGAATTTGAGAAGCATGAAAAAGACATTGACCTTGCTCGTTTAGAAGGTAGGATTGAACAACGATAACAATCTAACTAAATAAACAAGGAGAAGCATTATGGCTTTTACAAACGCTAGTGGTTATAATAACCTTGCACAAGGTAATTTTACTCCACAGATCTTTAGTCAGAAAGTTCAGAAGTTCTTCAGAAGAGCATCAGTGGTAGAAGATATAACTAACACTGATTACGCTGGAGAAATCGAAAACTTTGGTGACACAGTAAAGATCATTAAAGAGCCTACAATCACAGTTAAAGATTATGCTAGAGGTCAAACAGTTGATACGCAAGTATTAGCAGATGACCAAATAACTATGACTGTCGACCAAGGTTCTTATTTTGCTTTTAAAGTTGATGATATTGAAGAAAGACAATCTCATGTAAACTTTGAAGCTCTTGCAACCTCTTCAGGTGCATACTCACTAAAAAAAGCATACGACTACAATGTATTGAAGTTTATCTATGATAACGCTTCTACATCTGCTAGTGACACAGGAACTGATGGTTCACCAATCGATGGTGACGCAGCTGTTGACTTAGCAGACGTTGTATCATCTGCTAAAAAAGTTTTAGACAAGAATGATGTGCCAGAAGAAAACAGATGGTTAGTTGCACCACCTGAATTTTTTCAACAATTGAGAAAAGCAGGTGCTAAACTTTCTGACCAATCAGTAATGGCTGATGGCGGTGCATCACAAATCAGAAATGGTAAAGTCACAGACAGACCATTATTTGGTTTTAACATGTACTCAACAAATGCTATTGCAGTGTCTAGTGGATCTGCAGCATCTCATACTTTTGGTTCTTCAGGATCAAATGAGTTTGCATTTTTATATGGACATATGTCAGGAGTTGCAACTGTAAATCACATTGCAAAAACTGAATTAATCAGAGACCCTGATTCATTCGCAGACGTAGTCAGAGGCTTACACGTTTTTGGAAGAAAAATTCTAAGAAGCGAAGCAGTAAGATCTGGCGTAATAACAATAGGTTAATATTAGGAGGATAATAGAGAACTATGGCTACTTATGACTTAACAGCAGCTGGTGGAACTACTGGACCTTATTTAGTTGAAAATACAGTTGACTTTTCATCTTTTGACCCTGCAGCAAATGATATCGTTCAAATGCTTGATATCCCTGCTGAAAGTATTGTAATGAACGCTGGACTTGAAGTATTAACAGCAAGTCCAAGTAGTGTTACATTAGATATGGGAGATGGAGACACTGTCGACATTTATGTAGATGGGCATGATTCTACATCAACAGGCTATGCAACAATACACTCTGATCTTGCATCAGTGGGTAAAATCTATGCATCAGCTGATACAATTGATATTAAAGTACTAGGAGCACAAGATACATCTTCAAAGGTGAGAGCTTGGGCTGTTGTATGTGATATATCAGGTATTGATGAAACTGATAGAAACTAATAAATAAAAATTAAGGGGGGTATTATTATCCCCCTTAATAATATTCTGTATAAATAAAAATAAATATGACAATACATAATAAAACAAAAAGTCAAAAAATTATTTATTTAAATAATAATGTAAATACTGAACATAAAATAAATAATTTAGAAAATAGAATTAACAATCAAGAACAAAAACTTAATAAAATAATAGAGTTACTACAGAATGGCAACAACTTACCTAACACTGACAAACAGAGTTCTTAGAGAACTTAACGAAACAGAATTAACATCAAGCACATTTGCCTCTAGTAGAGGTAAATAAATCTATACATGATATTTATAATGAAACAGGTGAAATACCTTTACTATATGCAAGAACTACACAAGATTTATTTGTTGGTGATAATGAATATGATTTGCCAAATGATTTAAGAAAAGTAGATATGGATTCATTTTCTATGGGTCCAAAAGAATTAGTAACTAATGGTGAGTTTACATCTAATATAAATAGTTGGACTACTGGTGATGGATCACCATCACATACTTCAAGTGGTAATGGTAGATTAAATTTAAATGATGCAGCAGCATATCAAGCTATTAGCACTACTGTTAATAAAGAATATAAAATACAAATTAGAGTTTTAAGTCCTAACAGTTCATCAAGTGCATTAATTGTTAGAGTTGGTACATCTGCAGGTGGAACACAAAATTTAAATACTACACAAGCTGTAACTAATTTTAGAGAGGGTGCTATATTAAATACTACATTTACAGCTACAGCACAAACATCCTATATTTATGTAGAATCAGATGGTGTGCAATTAGATGTAGATTATGTAAGAATAAATAGAAATGATATAGCATTAAGAAAATTAACATATATATCATATGAT
>LUMI01000392.1_pt1 | contig 29022 bp, 19 predicted proteins | sample 729681 | NCBI WGS metagenome assembly LUMI01 (sample SAMN03860267, study PRJNA289734) | marine metagenome | biome: seawater column; feature: ocean; material: water; isolation source: Red Sea water column Station 34 - depth 10m | place: Saudi Arabia: Red Sea | collected 2011-10-15 | depth 10 m
GCTGCAGGGAGAGCTACTAGCGAGACTGGGCGAAGTCGAATCCGATAGATCCCAGAGGATGAACTATCTCCAGAGATCGCTGTCTCTATTCAGGGAGCTCGGAGCCGTTGGAAGGATGAAGGAAGTCCAGAACTCAGTCCACAGGGCTGTAATGGGAAGGTAGTCAAGTAGCCAGAATTTTCCTGGGCTCTGGCTGGCCAGTCCAGTAGCTGAACTCTGGGCCCAATTGTTTTGAGATCGAGATATTTCCTTCGAACTCGTCCCCTATCGCTAATAGGACCTCACTCTCAGCAAGGTGGGGTGCGTTATTACTCTCCGAGAGGTGGCAAAGAACGATGCTCCTGAGGTCCTTATTCATTGAACGAAGAAGTATTTCTCCAGCTTGACTATTGGAAAGGTGGCCCCCTCTCCCTGAGATTCTCCTCTTTAGGGAATCAGGATAAGGGCCAGACATCAGCCTACCATGATCGTAGTTAGCCTCTATGGAAATGTGGTTACAACTCGAGAGGTGCTTGACTAAGTCATCCGGAGCCTCCCCTAAATCGGTTACAATCGCCGCCCTCTCTCCATTCCCATCGCTAGCAATCAATGCTACATTATCTGCATCATCGTGAGGTACAGGTATAGCTAGCATACTCAAATTGGGCGAAAACTGAATTCTCTCCAGACTCCCAAATTCTACAAACTCGCCTTCTAACAGTCCCATCCTTGAAGCGGTTCCACCATTACAGTGCAGAACCGAAGACCATTTTTTCGATGCATTTAGTGCAGATCCTGAATGATCCTTGTGATGGTGAGTTACGACAATAGAATCTATTGATTCCGGTTCAAATCCTGCTATCTTGAGTCTTTTCTCAGTCTGTCTTAGGCTGAACCCACAATCAACCAAGACATTGTACTCTCCTGAGGAAATCAAGGTAGCATTTCCACGACTTCCTGAACCGAGGTGAGTAATGCCAATACCCATAATTGAGTGCGTGCCTCGAGGCGCTCTTTGAACAAATCCGTCCTCATCAGATTATATTCCCGATTTCCCCCTACAGCAATTTCTTCCACACTTCTCATTGTGATATGTCCGAACGACGCTCCATCATCATGATAAATCTCTGAAGTTGGGATTTAGGTAGGGGTGTGCGAATGCGTAGGAAGCAGACTGCATTGCTAGTTTCTCTACTGATTTTTTCTAGCCTTGCTTTTGTTTCACAGACAAGGCCACAATCTCCGGTTTCATCCACGAATCCCAATGAGGCCGAGGGTACAGAATCACCCGTTACAGACCAGGACGGCGACCTAGTCCCCGATCTATACGAGGTTATCTTTGGTGAATCGATTGAGATTGACTTGTCTGGAATGAAGATGGCCATATCTGGTCTGAATCCCTCGGACTCTACAGACAACTCAACTGACCACGATAGAGACGGTCTGACTGCGTTACAAGAATACTGTTGGCCTTACACCTTGGATAACTGCTTCGAGGAGAGAAGCACGCTAACAGGAAAGCCACCCGAAGAAACCGAATCCGGGCTAAGGGAATACTTGGATCCAAGGGTGTCTGATACCGATGGTGACGGACTTCCTGATGGTTATGAAGTGCACATGTGTACACTAGGGGGGCTATACAAAAAGGACCCGAACGATCCACTTAATCCGAATAATTTCTGGGAATGCCGGTATTTCGACCCTCTAGACCCAAGTGACGTGAACATAGATTTCGATAGATGTGAGGCCGACTTCAGTTGGGGTTGTGGAGATGGATTCGACTTCAATAGTGACGGGGAAATAGATGTGGGAGAAATGTTCACCAACGTAGAGGAATACTTGTTTGGAACTCCTGATGACTGGGTTACTGAAAGAGACGGCCTGTGGTGCTGGGGGCAGATTGAGGGCCTTACCGAGGACTCTTGTCAGGACCAGATTGAGAGGCCAACGGGCGAATCTGGTTGGATGGGGAGCGATCCGAGATTCTCAGACTCTGACTATTTCTTCTGGGATGAACTAGCTCCATCCCAATTGGAGATAATTGGAGACGGTATTCCTGACGGCTGGGAGGCTCAATATGGGCTAGACCCATTGAATGCTAGTGATGCCACGATAGACTCGGACTTTGATGGATGGGACATTGACGGAGATGGATTTGTTACACAGGATGTAACAATCGATACCTCTCAGTGGGGTGAGGCATTCAGTAACTATGAAGAGTATATGGTAGATTTCGATGGTAGGTCAAGCGTTGTCCCAGGAGTAAGGGGCTTCGAAATATTTGCTGATCATGGCAACACGATTAGTTTCGATCACTCTACTGCAATTAGACTCACAGACTCTTCCGTTCACAGCATCATAGCAGATCAACCAAGAGAGAGGCTTGTAATTGGGAGCAAATATGGAATTACAGTTCTTGATCCATGGCGAGGGACCTCCTCATCGTTTGGAATGCCGGCCGGACTCGAGATCAATGTCATGGAGAGGAATTCAGTTGGGGGTCTGGATTTCCTATTACTAGGTTCGAACATGGGTTTTCACTCGATTATTATGGAAAACGGAATACCGATTATGGAGTCAATGACTACTAATGAGATTGGTGAAATCTCAGTAATTTACCCGATTGAATCTGAGTCTATTGACTTGGGGGTTATACTAATTGGCGAAGAAGTCTGGAAGGTTACATTCTCCGCGGAAGACTCAACGCTTATTCAATCTGAGATTTCAGCAATAGTCTCTCTCTTTTCGCTTCTTGATGATGCAAAGGCAACGGTAAAATCAATTTCTCAGGCTAAGATTTTCGGTAGAACCCCGATTCTCCTAGTGGGTACAGACTTCGGATTAATTGCCTGGAACTCAACAGATGGCTCTGAGGATATCGGTAGCCCATGGTGGGTGTTTACGTCCAACAATGCTGATGAATTCGTTAATCCCGACATACTAGATTCGAGGAATACCGCAGTCGTCAACACCATAGTTGTTGAAGAGTCAAACAGTGGATCTGATGATGTTTGGCTGGGTATGGGGGGAGGGCTTCATCAGATTACCATGGACCTATTTATTTCTCAACCAAGAGAGTCCATCAGCAATGAAAGGATGCTCAATCTGGACGGTCTTCTTTCCGGATCAAACGACGTCAGAGCAATATTGCCCCTAGATGGTACGATTGTTCTTGGATCAATGGACGGAACTTGGTGCTTGGAGGGTGATTCGGACGGAATACTTGGAACTATGCTGAATCAGACTGACATACCTGGCCTTGTCACAACACTGACATCACTGCAGAAGGATGGGGAGATGTGGATTTTCGCTGGAATATCCCCGGGGAGATTCATGAATATCGCGCCAATGGACCCACACTCACATGACTCTGATCTAGATGGGATGCCCGATGGTTGGGAATTTGCCTACGGGCTGGATCCAACAGACCCATTCGATGGCTCAAGGGATAATGATGCAGATGGAGTATCCATTGGCCTCGGAATAGGTTTCGGATTTGACAGATACTGGAGTAATTTGGAAGAATACCGCTTCACGGCTCCCTCCGAATACGGACACAATGGCACAGATCCCAGAGTTTCAGACACTGATGGAGACGGTCTAACCGATGGCGAGGAATACTGGGGATGGTTCCTAGAGCCCACTAATTTTGAGTGTCATTATCTCAATCAACAATATCTCTGCGATTCTGCGCTTGGTCAATCTGCATCAGATGTCCACATGGGGGGTTGGACTGGGACCGGATCCAGTGGTGGGAGTGATTTGCCCACTGATCCGACCAACCCCGACACGGATGGCGATGGGATGCCTGACGGATGGGAAATAAAGCATAGGAGATGGATAGGGGACGTATATACCGGGGGAAATGAATGGACTTTGGACCCGAATAACCCAGATGATGCGAACGAAGACGCAGATGGGGACGGTCTGACAAATCTTTGCGAGTACGAGTGGGAAAGGCTGAGGGAAAGATCGATACTTACTGGAATACAATCTCATGGTGAGTCTCCCGATTCAGTGTTAAATTGGACTCCTACTAACCCCAACCAAGTCGACTCTGACGGAGACTCGCTACCAGATGGCTGGGAGGCAAGATACTCTTGCAACTGGCCCTCATCCAGTTCAGGAATAAATCCAATGAATGGCTCTGACGCACTAAAGAATCCGGATGGCGATGGTTTCGATGTAAATAAAAACGGTATCATCGATCAAGAAGAAGCCTTTGTTAACTGGTTAGAATATCACATGAAATCAGAAATCCTGCTACAGGACTCAACTCACTCAGGAATGGAATATCCCGATAATTTCACCTCCACCTTGCCCCATCATTCATGGCAAGGTCTGGCAAATGAGGCATTCGGCGATAGGACCGGTGAATACTACTTGTCACTGTGGGTTGGACTGCCTACAGAAGATATCGGTTCTGCAGATCCTCTAAATTCAGACTCGGATAACGATGGGATGCCAGATGGATGGGAGATTTTCCATGCCAGGTGGAGTTTGTTTGATGATGACTGGACCCTAAATCCGGTAAACGGAGGTGACGGGTTAGGAGATCCAGATTTGGATGGAATGTCAAATTGGGAGGAGTATAATTCAATTGATAGCGAAATAAGTGAGTCAGACTCCTCTATCTCATCTCCTCAGTTCTACCTGACCGACGCGGCTGGAGCTCTTGTCGAGACTCCTTGGATCGGCGCTGAATCGTCACTATCATTCGGCCACTTTCTGACGGCAGAACAGGCTAGCCTAACAGGCACTTCATCAGACCCCAACAACCCCGATACTGACGGAGACGGTTTGTTAGATGGGATAGAAGTTATTTTTACCACTTGGAACTCTACTGACTCGGTATGGACACTAAACCCCCTTGTTCCAAATCAGGGGGGGTATGACTCGGATGGAGATGGGGTCGGAGACTTGGTGGAATTGAATCTAACATCCAACTTACCGATTAATGGGGAAACCTATCCACTGGGCGTACCAACCTTTGGTGATGAAGCCCGGGAAATCGATAACTTGGCCTTCGAAAATAGAGTTTTTAGGATTTTATTCAGTAAAGAGGGAAGGGCTGACCTAGGGATGGACCAGTACCTCGAATGGAAGTCGGGGATGCCAGCAAAGCCGATGCTACAAGCAATATTCGGAATAACTGACCCCAAGGATCCAGATACTGACCGGGATGGAATGGTTGATGGGTATGAGTACTGGTTCTCTGAATGGGATCTCGAGGAGAACAAATGGACAATGAACCCCCTGACCGACACTGATGTAGATTTTGATTCCGATGAGGATTCTTTCGACTGCAACGGGGACGGAGAGATTTCTGACTCGGAGTCATTCGACAATCTAGCAGAGTTCGACTCTAGGTGGTATGGAAAGAGGCTAGAGGTTGGGAACGTTCCAAATGGAACTACTGCGGTATCATACGGAAGAGACACTGTAAATGCGCTAATGGAGGAGGAGGGGCTGTCCAATTCAGCAGCATGGGATCGGCTTTACTCAATATTCGCTACAAAGAGCTTGAAATCGTCTGAAAAGATGGGGCTGATTAACCTAGAAGACCCAAATAATTTCAACAGATCTCTGATTGGCATCAGTGATCCCACAGACAGCGACTCCGATGGAGATGGGATGCCGGACGGCTGGGAATACTGCTATTCAGTACCATTGAATCCTCTAGACGTAGATTATGATCCAGATGCAGACGGTTGGTTGGATAGAGATATTCTAGACACTCCAGCAATTCAGGGTGTCTGGGAGGATAGGTCCTTTTCTCCATTTTCAGCAGATCAGCAGTTTGGAAACGGGGCCAACTCCCTATATTTCACCAATATTATGGAATACAGAAATGGGACAGGGCCGCTGGATCCGGATTCCGACTCAGACTCTGTAATGATGTCGCCCGTTATTGTCAACGGAGTAGTCGTGGATTATCGCCAAGACATGAGCCTCTCAGATGGCAGAGAGATGTTCAAGTATGGAACAAATCCATTGGATAATGACACAGATGGAGACATGATGCCAGATTTCTATGAGTTCCACAGGGGCTGGAACGAGACTAACGATAATTGGTCTTCTTTCCTGAAAATTCAGGTTCAGTGGATCGAAGTTACGCCTCAGAATTGGAAACCCATCCAGTTCTCCGATGGACAGATTACCAGGCCTCAATTAGATTGGACATGGTTCACCCATGATGCTACAGACCCTAGCGATGCTACTCAGGATGCGGATAATGATGGAGAATGGGATTGCTCTGGGGGAGTATGTGATTATATCCCATACAACAACTTTCAGGAGTACTACGCAGTTGTAAACGCTACCCTTTCCTCCCCTTCCATAGTTAGGGCATCAGCCCTCTTCGACTGCTCAGGTGAAGATGTCGAAGAGTGGTGGCAACTTCGTGAGACTCTCCTTGGAACCTGTACCGGATCCAATACAGCCGCCTCAAATTATCTCAGGATTAATAGGATAAATGACGAAGATATGCTTTATGCATTAATTATCGACGACAATGATGTTTCATACCAAGATGTCAACTCTAGTAACGATGTAACCATGGTTAACGGGGCATGGACCGACGAGTTCAACAGGATTGCAGGAGATCGATTTCATCTTCCAAACATTGGCCTAGGCGAGTATGCCTATGGCTGGTGGATTCTGGACATTGACGGGGATATGGTCGCAGATGGTACAGATCCTACGAATTGGGATACAGATGGGGATTGGTTGAACGACTTCTTCGAGATAGACGATGACCTGTTGGATGGGATAAGGGGGAATAGCGGTTCGCCAATCCGCTATGATGACAGAACTTCTTAACTCTACATTTCATTTGCTGTCGCCTCCTCACGATATCATGGAAGAAGGGAGGGCCGTTCCCACTCCGAACTCGGAGGTCAATGAGAAGTTGCTTTTCCTAAGAGAAAATATGGTCCATCTAACAAATCAGCTAAGTATGCCAATAATCGAGGTCGCACTGGTCGTCTCAAAATACATCAGAATTGTGTTGGAATCTCTCGAGAATGCCGCAGAAGTAGCTGAGGAGGAACTTCCACCGGCTATCTTGAATCCATTACCAGTTGATTCTGGGAAAGAAAACATCGAACTCACTGGAATTGAGTCATTTCCCCTAGAGAAGCTACTTGACAGGGTGGATAACGATAGAATGGACATTCTAGATACGATGGTTAGGACAATTCTGAATGAGAGCCAAATGGAATTTGTTCCAGCCTTGCAGGAGCTTAGAGATTGGGAATTCGAAATAAGGAAACAACTCTCTAGTGCCTCCAGTCCAGGGGCCCTTTTCAGTCCACTTTCTCTGAGAGATGATTTCTAGTCAAGGCTATTCTGAGATGAAGCTACAATCCCACTAGAGATCCACCAGGCATCAGCAATGGACCATACGAATAAGAACGGCCAGAGAAAGGCAGGGATTAATGGAAACTGGATTAAGAACCACTCTCCGGCCTTTCTGTGTTGCCTGTTGAAATGCTGTCCAAGGAATAGGAAAGGAACTAGTGAGAGGGCTACTGCAAATAGGGGCCGTACTGCCCCCCATGGTCCGACTCCACCGCTGAGCTCACTCCAGATTGCAGATATGACCCCAAGAGGCCTGAAACCCTGTTTTTCGGAGGTCTCAATCTGGACCACGTACTCTTCCGCCACAATGCCCGCGAATATTGTGAGGGGATGAATTTGCCGACTATCCTTAACCCGAAGATGAGAACAATGGACAACTTGTAAGATGCCAGAGTGTTACAATAATATCGGGGGGTTAGTACTTAGACTATGGCTCTCATGATGATTGGAACCATTCCGCGGCATCCCCATCGGAATCCATAGAATACTCGTCACCTACTTCCCTAGGGACTCTTTCTCTTCCAATGTGCCAAGTCTGTTGCTCCAGCCATATCTCTATGTCCTCTCCCTCCAATGTGACTTCAATCAGTCCTCCAAGTGCATTTCGCTCCAATACGAAGGAAACCTTCCCAATAGAAGCTGATTGTCTAGAGAGATAGAACACCGTCCCTCCTTCGTGGGCCTTCATTGCCATGGCATCCAATGCGGTATCTAGTACTCTATTTTCCCTTAGGATCGATAGAAGACCATCAATAGACTGGATTTCTGCAGAAATGACCTCAGACCCTCTTGTCACAGGAAATGAGGACCTCTCTGGGAAATTACTAGGTTCCCAGTCAGGGAAAATCGACGTGACAGAGTCTTTGACCTTGTCCGGATCGTCATGACTTCGGATTAAAGTAGAAACCCGCACCTTGGGATCCATACTCCACCGAATTGCTGGGCGTTAATAGTGATAACCAGACATGCCCATTTCTCACGAAAATTCATACCATTTCCAACTCACGTTTGTACATGGTCCAACGTTCTGGCCTAGTTTCACTTGCACTAATTATGATTCCAAATATCATAGTAATTGCATTCAGGACACTATCACCTGAACTTGATGAAGCTCTTGCAAATGATGATTTAGGGGAAATCCTGACTTATTTATGTGCTACGGCAATTGGGATAATTCTGGCCTTCAGGTACTCCCGAGTGCGTGATCACGAATTCCGTCGCTCTAAGGCCATAGATGACTTATCTCGAACCTACAAAATGGAAGATAAGGGCCTCTGGGAAAAGGGGGAAGTGGCTATTCAGAGGCTAGAGGCCAGGGCGCATTCCGACTTCAAAGGGAGAAAGGCCTCACGCTCGAGGATGAGGATGCAAGGCAGTATAGGACAACTCAATAGAGAATTGGAAGAGTTAGAGCACAATGAAGATGAATCTGAATATTCTGTTTCTGTGGACGGAATTGAAATCATCAAGGAAAGAAAGGACGAACAAAAATTGCCCGAGAGAAAAATTTGGGATTTAGTAGCAAATTTCTTCTATTCTTTGGTCGATAAATCAGCAAACAAGAGAGCGGAAAAGCATAAGCAAGAAGTAAAGAAAAAACAATCCATTACGAAAGAGGGAATCGATGATTTTCAATCGTTTAACTCTACTGGAGGCTCTAAGTGGGCGATTCCAGATGGTACACAAAAGAAAACAAGATTCTGTAACTCATGCTCTACATATAACGACGCAGTTTCGGATTATTGCGCATCATGTGGTTCTTTCATGAGTTAATGGGGAACGGTTGATATGACTCCTTTCGGGGCCCAAGTCGGGCATATGTCTGGTAAGCGAGACTATTACGATGTTCTTGGCATTTCCAAGGATGCTTCTGAGGACCAAATTAAACAATCATTTCGTTCATTGGCTAGAAAATACCACCCAGACAAGAACCCCGATGACCCTGATGCCGAATCTATGTTCAAGGAGATTCAAGAGGCATATGCAATACTTTCCAATCCAGAAGAAAGGAGGAAGTACGATGTCTTTGGGCACGAAAGACCAGGGGGGTCACCATTCGGGTCTCGTGGCTTTCAGGGCGTAGATATCAATTTCGATGATCTTTTCGGAGGAGGTTTTGAATCGATTTTCAGTCAATTCTTCGGTGGCCAGCAGCAAGACAGATCACGTGGATCCGACCTTTTGGTCAGACATTCAGTCCCGTTTCAGGCTGCGATGAATGGTTTGGATGATGATTTAGAAATTGAAGTACTGAAGAATTGCCCTTCATGCGATGGCTCCGGCTCAAATATCGATGGCGGTTCTAGAACTTGCCCCTCTTGCGAGGGAAGGGGTAGGATAGATGAGATTTCGATGATCGGTCCATTCAGACAACGAGTAAGGAAGGATTGCGCACCATGCAGGGGTTCCGGGAGGCTTGTCGCTGACCCCTGCTCCGAATGTAAGGGAGATGGTAGGTCATTGCAGTCAATTCAGGTAAAATTCTCTGTTACCCCGGGAATCGCATCGGGCAATCGTCTCAGAATGCGAGGTCAGGGAGAAGCTCCAAACTCTCCAAACGGGCGTCCAGGAGATCTATACATCGAGATAGAGGTACAAAAACACCAATGGTTCGAAAGAGACGGGGCGGACCTTCTAATGGCACTCCCGCTGAGTTTCGCTGACCTTACACTGGGCACTACAGTAGAGATACCCCACATCGATTCTGAAAATCTGAGGATAAAGGTCCCCCCTAGCTCTAATCCCGGCGAAACAATCACCATTCATGGAAGAGGCTTGCCCCTCAATGCGAACTCTTCCAGAAGAGGTTCAGTTACTGTAGTTCTCAGACTTCAATCTCCAAAAAAGACCACTCGTTCTCTCAAGAATAAGATCAAAGAAATCAGAGCTGAACTCGAAGAATCAATTCCTCCGATAGAAGAGAGAATTAGGGAGGAAGCCAACTCTAGAAGGAGCCGTTAGGGTCATTCTTCCTCCATTGCTATGGTCTTTGCTGGAACCGCTGCAATCGGGCTCCCCTCAACTATTCCTGAGATGTGTATTTCTGCCTCCGGAGCTTTGCCAAAAACTTCTAACCGAACAAAGGTAGTAGTTTTCTCTTCCAGGTTTCCGAGGTATATTTCATCATCTTGGAACATCATTTCAGGAACGACACTGTCAATTTTTATAGGCTCACCAAGCGGAGTGTTGATTCTAATCGCCGCCATTTCCCATTTTGACCGATTTGTCTTAATTCCTATTAGAAATGATCCGGAGCCCCCCTGAACTCGCCACAATGAAATATCTATATTTTCCGTGAAATGTCTTATCTCTGGTTTTCCGAACTCTTCAGAAATTGCATTCCAAGAATCTCTACCTAGAGTTGAAAGTGCTTCGTTAATTTCCTCAAAATCCACACTCGCCCTATCGGCGGAGAATCTTTCTCTCAATAAAGTCAAAACCTGTATCTCACTTTCTTCCAATTCGCTGCTTCTAAAGGACGAAGTTAGGATTTTTTCCCTATTCCACCAGATAACTACCAGCATTGGAAGGATCAGGAATAAACCAGCGAATACATAGAAAGGAGCGAACATCCAAGCCAGATTCACATACTCTCCTGATTCATCGAAATTTCCCATGTTCCTAACGATGAATCGATAATCCACTTCTTCCTCGTAACTTCCTAGCCTCTCCAGTCTTATTGCATGGAATCCTTGATCGAGTGAAATCTCGCCCATGTCTTCGTTGGCGTACTCTTCTATTGACCAAGTACTTTGATTGAGTCTTTGTATGCTAATGCTTACCGAGTCGTTACCAGATACAGAGAATCTAATTGTCGTCCAGTTTGAAGATGAGATATCAATAGCATAAAGGTCAACAGAGTCATTCAATTCAAAGGTTCCCAGGATGGTAGAATTATTTTCTGGCAGTATAATCCAATTGCCACCTACTCCTTCTGAACCCCATATTGTTTCCGGCGCGTCTAAGTCCTCTTCAATCAGAAACTCCGAATCGGCAAGAGCACTCTTTGTCAAGGAAATCATCGCGAATATTGCTATAGAAATCGCGAGATGCCGGCCCATCATAGTTATCGCGAGAACAACTAGGCCTTAGAATCCTTCAAGCGAAATGCTTCCATCGGTAGCCGATGGAAGAGCGCCCCCTAGCTAGGAGCACTATCTCTAGAGATAGGTTCTCCAGACTATTCTCCATTGGAGATAGGAATTCTCCCGAATCATATTCTCCATGTCTCATCATCAGCGAAAATGATCCCGAATTGCCAATTTCCATCGCTCCGTTGAATCTGAAATTAGATAACTCTCCATGACTCATCCTTGCTAAAAACGAGCTTCCAACCTTCCATAATTGCGTTAATGGATGCCCCACAGCTTTCGAAAAATACTGGATTGATTGAAACCGCACTCTTTACCATCAGAACCCACTTTCCATCCTCATTGATTTGGGCCCCTGGGATATCGGGCCCTGACAATTGCGCACTACTTTCTTGGATGGGAGTAGACATTTTTGATCTGGCTAGATCCAGACAAGCCTCATCACTCGGCGTACTACTGACTGAATCCGGACCAAGACTCCCTGAGCCTTCAACCAAGGAGGACTGTTCAATGGTCTCCCAGTGTCAAATGTGGACCAATTCAATTTCATCAACTAGGTCGGCAATTAGGGCAGGTTCATTGAGGGAGTTAGCAGAACTTCAGAGTAAATCTAGTCCCAGGTCCGTTGAGCATCTTAGGCGGCATGATCAACTAACTCTCGAGAAGTCTGGGAAACTAGGTATGACACAAAGCTCTGTACAGATTGGAACACAATTAAGATGTCACTCATTCGAAAGTAGGAACGATGTAACAATCCGTCTTTGGAGGGAGGAGATTTCAGAGAAATATGAGCCCCCTATGAGAATGAGAGACGTTTTGGTTTTACTTCCTTGTTCTGCCAAGAAGCCCTACAGGCTATCAAAAAGCCACTCTAGATTCAGGAAATCAATAGGCAATCGTAGAGTGCATGAGATAATGGTCACATCCCCTCTGGGATTAGTTCCTAGGGAATTGGAGGATATTTGGCCTGCTGCACATTACGACATCCCTGTAACTGGAGATTGGGATGAAGATGAACTATCGATAATCAGACAGATGCTAAGTAGACTCGTTGAAAGGGTTGGCTATTCATCTATTGTAAATCACTCCGGAATAGAAACTGGCTTAGTTGGAATAAATGAAATCGATACTAGGAAGGGGGAATCAGCGGGGTCAAAGGACTCCCTAGCTAGACTGAAGGATGCCGTATCTTACTCGTTCGAAAATGAGTCTGGGGAATTGGATTTCAGCCCTAGGGAGGAGAAGCTGAAATCTATATCTAGATTCAAATTAGGTTCTGATGAATGGCTAGATGGTTGTCAGATACGAGGGAGGCCACCAATCTTCACCATCTCGAAAGATGGAGAACAGATGGCAAAATGGGACCCTCGAAGGGGTAGATTCCTATTCTCAAAGGCCAGCCTCAAGAATCTGTGGAGCCTTGGCATACTTAGGAAAGTAGAACTCATCCATGGAATTGAATGGACAGGGGATATCTTTCCGAACATGATTGAGGATTATGACCCCTCTATCCTTCTGGACGACGAATTGGCTGTAATTCAGGAAGGCGAACTCCTAGGCTCTGCCAGGGCAGTTGCACCAGGTTGGGAATGGCCATTTGGACCAGGAAAACTGGCAAAGTCGAGACATAGGCTTTGATCCAATATCAATGTCATCCACGGCGTAGCGGTTAAAGAGGGACAGCAGGTCGCCGGGCTCCTGAGGAATACAATTGTCTAGGATGCATAGTAAGGGAAAGGGAGCCAGCGGTTCCACCAAACCCCATTCTCAGACTCCTCCAGAGTGGTCAAATTCTGATAAGAAGGAAGTCGAGGAAATAATTCTTCAACTCTCCGAAGAAGGAAAATCAAATGCATCAATTGGCACCATACTTAGGGATAAACATGGAGTTCCTAACGTAAGACTGGTGACCGGGGAAAGAATTTCTCAAACTCTGGAGAGACTGGGGAAGTCCGGAAAGCTCCCGGAAGATCTCATGAGCCTGATGAGGAGGGCCCTGAGGTTGATCGACCACCTCTCTCAGAATTCCAAGGATATCCATAATAGAAGGCAGCTAGAACTGTGTGAATCCAAGATTAGACGCCTTTCTAGATACTACAGGGAGAACAATCAGATTGACTCAGATTGGACCTACAAGAGGGACCAACTAAGGCTAATGGTCGAGTAATCACTAGAGATTTGTACTCCCTCTCTACCGAGGCATTGTGAGAGATATATCAGAGCTCGACGTTTTCTCCTCTATTCGGGAGCCATTTCGTGACTTTGCTAGAGAAGTTTGTAATAGAAAGAAGAAGATACTCCTAATTTCTGAACCAAATATCAGAGGGGCATTAACTCTAGCTCCCATTGAGGCCGCACTTCTTGATTCGGGCCTTCCCTACCGTAGGAGATTCACAGATAAAAGTCCAGATTCAGAGACATTCGTGCGCGTCGCTGAAGACTCAGGTAAAGGAAGAACCTCGAATAATGGGATTGTAATCTCCGAGTTCGTCGTTGAAGGGCTTAGGGGTAGCTCCGGGGATTCCAGGAAGGGCCCACTATGCACTGTAGCACAAGCGCATTTACTAGCTACTGAGATCAATCCCAGCAGTGAAAGGCTCAGAAGGTTGAGACCTTGGATCCTAGATACCGAATTATGGAGAGTAACTGATCTTTGGAAAACTTCCAATTTAGAGAAAAGAGAACGAATAATGGGAGAACTGGCTATGCCAATTTTCGGCTCAAAGGTCCCTTCAACACCCAGAGTCGAGGAACTTCTCTGGCATTGCGTAATTGCTCCAAATTGGGATTCTGATCTATCATCTCAGATTTTCAGGGCCAACTCATTTTGGGATACAAAAAAACCTGTAGAAGCAGCCAACGAGATTGCAGATTTGCTTGTCTCAATAGGCCAGATATGACTATTCTATCCTTAGGGTGCTTCCACATGCAGGGCAATCAATCCTCAGTGGTCTAATATCTGACTCGACAGGAACTTTCTTTCCACACGAAGGACATCTTACCATTCCGCCCTTATTCGAATTTCTCTGAACTCCCGCATCTTCGACAACCGGAGAAATTACTGAAGCGGGGAAAACAAGGAGTATACTGGAGCAAACAACCCCTAGAACTATTGGCATAGGTAAACCGAACCAGTAAATGGATAGGGATAGAACGCCCAAAACTCCAATCATAATCATACTTGGTGCTCTTGTTCTCCTCCTAGTTAGAGCCATACCAATTCCCAGAGCCAAGCAAAGAGCGAATACCGAAATCATTGCGGATATCAATGGACTGAAGAGGAGGGCGTTTTCAGCGCCAAACTCCATTCTGAAGTCTGTATCGGATTCTATATCGGGACTCTGCATAGTGATTATTTCCATCAATATCCACCTCCTATGAGTATAGTCTATCTCTTCATTGTCTAGGTATATGCCTCCGAAACCAGAAAGCATTCCTGTTCTTATCTCGAATGAGAGTCCCACCTTATCCCAGAAATCATAGCCCCCCGGTCTTACAAAATCCTCAATCAGTACTTGTCTGGAACCACTATCGGAGACGTAGTATGTCGATGAAACTCTCAGTGAAATAGAGTCCGAATTGAAAGCTCTAGAAGCTCCCAAGTCTATGCTAATCTCCAAAGGGCCGAAGTTGACTGGATCCACACCAAATACAGCCTCTGGATCAACCATCAAACCACTGGAAAGGAACGATTTAAGATCGGTCTTCGAGCCTCTAAGATGGGTTTCTAAGGCCGACAGTTCGGAGTTGTCCACTCTCCCGTTCTGCTTCTCCGAAGAGCTAACCTGATCTGAAAATGAATTCAGATTCCTCCACCAGCTGTTTGACCCCAGGCTCTTATTTCCAATATTGTCTAGCCCCCATCTCATCCATTGAGACATAGCACCGTCGAATGATATGGTCGTTTTTCTTTCGATAGAGTTGCCGTCATATTTGCAGTTGATCTCAAGATCAAGTCCCGAGCCTCCAGTCCGGGGCGGCTCTTCCTCGGGATACCAACTATTGTCTCCTGTGTCTTGACCAAGCGTAATATCGTGAATTTTATTCGCTTCAATTACTAGTGAGCCCTGAAGAGAAATATGGAAATCCGTCCTAACCGAACCCCCGTTGCTCTCACCAGGATCCCAAACAAATGTGACATCCACCCAGTCTTCATTGGAGTTAACAATCGGGCTTTCTGCGATTTCAACATTCTGAACCAATAGACCACCGGATGAAGAGGTCCATATTCTATCCCCGAAGCCAGAACTCAATCTAACTGGAAAGAAAACCAGGCTTCCCTTGACACTAGCATCTCGAATTTCGACAGTTACTAGCGGGAATGACATGGTCATTGCAGCTGCATACTCTTCTGACCCCCAGTAGAAGTTTATTCCAGATTCACTGCCCGGATTTGAAAAAATCATACTCCTAACTGAGAATGTGATTTCGATTTTGTCATTTTTAGAGTATTGACCGTCTTGTACCTCTACTGGAATAGAAAGCTCACCTGATTCGCTGAGATAAACTGCCGGGAGCTGTCCCGAGCTTTCGTAGGTATTTCCGCCGACCTTAACTACAACTGTTGCGTTCGCAGATACTCCAGTAGAGTCCTTCACCTCGTATGGTATGGTGAAAGTCCACGTTCCCGAAGAATAACTCCCCGATTCTCCCCAAACAATCATCCAGGTACCGATTTCAACCTCTCCGAAAACAGATGAAGTCACTTCCATGGACCTCTCCTCCTCTAATTCATTAGAGAATGGGGTCAGTTGCCCACTATCTGGGTCTCCTATCAAGAATAGATCGAACTCATCTGGAGATTCACAACAGTCATTGTTCTCTTGGGCATTAGCCATCATGGGGGAAAAAACTACCATTATCATCATCGAGGAAAAAACTACTGCAAATCTTGAGTTGGCGCCTTCCACGTTACTCTGATTCGGACGGACCCCTTCAATCCCACGCAAACTTTCAGCGAAAATATGTCAGTTTAAATGGAATTCAACTTTGCTAGTTGTGTAGCCACAGGAGCCTTGCAATCCCTTCTTGGATCCCTTCGAATTTAGCAAAACCGACTCGCTCAAGTTGGTATACTTCCCCCTCCGAGAGTTCATAGTCCTCTAGAACCCCATTTACCTCGGAAATCTCCTCACCATCAGGTACTGAGAGTATTGCTTCTAAGGACAACTTATCTGGAATCCAATGTACTATTTTCCGGTCATCGCTCCTATCAATCGACTCTATGGTTGCAGATGAACCTGAGATTATGATATCGGCGAAGTCTTTCAGCCTCAACTTTCCCTCGACAAAGTCACTATCTTGAATTGATACATTCATCCCGACTTCCCAATCCCTGAAACCCTCTATCTCGCCATCTGGATGTCTTGCCATCATTACTCTCGAGGGGATATTTTTGGCACTAAGATCCAGTCTTTTCGGATTCGAGACGAAAACCCTTCTTTCGCAATCCCCGTCTATTATTCTAGAATTAAATGACTCCAATGTCTTCAGTGAGATTGAGATATCCTTCTGAGTAAGGCCAACTTCTTCCCAAAGCTCTGCTAGAGAGCGAGGATCAAATCCGCGACGCCGCATTGCTCTAAGTGTAGGGAGCCTAGGATCGTCCCATCCCGAGAATTCCCCCGAATCAATGGATGAAGACATCCCAGAGGTAGAGAAACCTCCAAACTCATGGATCTTCACCCTGCCCCAATATAATGGCTCAGGATAATCCCAACCGAAGTGTTCGTAAAGAATAGTCTGCTTTCTTGTGCTGTCCATCAAATCCTTTCCTCTGATGATGTGGCTTACTCCTTGCAGATGATCTTCAATGGCGCTTTGGAAATCTAATAGAGGCCAGACCTTGTACTTGTCACCGACTACAGGATGCGGGGAGTGCTGAATCCTTAGTGCGGGCCAGTCTCTCAAAGCGGGATTCGGCAAATCCATTTCGGTCTTTACCCTAACAACGGCGCCTCCCTCATCAATCTCCCCAGAGTTCATTTTGCCCCAATCGTCCATGTTATGCTGGACCGACTTATCTCTACATGGACATTCAGTCTTTGAAACTCTGAACTCACGAAATTCCTCAGCAGTACATTTGCAAACATAGCCAAAACCCCCAATCAACATCTTCTCAGCGTGTTGGAGATATATTGGTCACTACATCTGCAGCCTTTCCTGACATCCACTCGAACTCTTCTTCTATCCAAGCATAGGCATCAACCATTGGAGGTTTTACTTTAGTATCGGTGTCATCAAACCTGAGTACTATCTTGCCTTGGTATTTATCCGCGTAAAGGGAATTGATTGCCACTCCTCTTGAATGTCCTATGGATAAAGGGCCATTGGGATTAGGGGCGAATCTCAGGATTACTTCTGATGTATTTCCCGGAAGATCCCTCAAACCCTCATTTTTCTTATGCTTCTCCCTATCTAGGGCCTCTGGGGCTAAACTCTCCAACTCTTTACGAACCCCTTCGATTCCATCTTCACGAGCTATAGAATTAGCTCGTGTTACCTCTTTCTCTACTAACGATAGTAGGCTATTTACACGGGTCCTCAGTTGTTCTCTCTCTCCAAGAACTCTACCTAGAACGCTTCCAGGCTGCCCTTTACCGTTGTACTCTATAGCGTTCTGTAATGCATACTTGCGAACCGTATCCCGATCTTCCAGACCGAAAACTTCCTCGTCAGTCATATTTTACATCTGAACCAGACATTGGTTACATTTCACCATTCTTATTATTCCCATTCATCTAGAGACGATTGAAACACTCCGTTTCGTTCATTCGCTCTAGTTTGAATGGGACGATCGTGGTTCCTGCTCCAGGCTCTCTTTACATTCGCCCATTCTCTTCTGATACAATCCGCAAGAACTTCGTCCTCACACAATATCTCTAGGGCCTCCTTGGTCTTGGGGTCCGAGGGATATCCAGAACCTAGATCAATATTCAATTCCTGTGACAGCTCTTCCATTGCTGAGTCCCTAGTTACTTTGGCAATGATGCTTGCCGCTGCAACGACTTCATCTCTGGAATCCATCTTATGCTCTGAATAAATCTTGCAATCAAGCCAGCCATTTCCCAGAGTCTTTGACACATTCCTGCCGAACCTCTCTTCATCAACGTCACATGCATCGAGAAAAATCTCTAGATTTCCGTCGGGTTCGGCAGCATCTCCTATCGCTTCGGAAAAGAGGAGCACCTCTAACGAATTCAGATTCCCGTCATCCATCCACTCGTCTATTCTTCTTGCATCACAAATCACCAAACCAATGGTCCAATCTAATGATTCGGTGTATGATAAAATCTCCTTATACAGGCGATTCCTATTCTTTTTAGTAAGATTCTTCGAATCATCGACTCCCAAATCTCTGAGAATCGATCTGTCCCTCTCAGGAATATTAAGCGCTGAAACAACTAGTGGCCCAATGGAGGGGCCCCTTCCGGCCTCGTCCACCCCAATATGCCGTGTAAGCATGGCCGCTCCAATAGAACTAATTCCATCAAAACTACTGCTTCGCGACTCAAAATAGGGAAAGTATGATGTCATCACGCCCCGCTCACGCAGCATGGGACCCATATGGCCCTTCAAGAAGAAGAAACCCTCGAAATCGAAAGTATCTCGTACGAATTACATGAGGAATGTGGTTGAGTATGAGAAAAAATCTGGAAAGAAAGAGGAAAGAAAAGATGGCAAAAGCCATCTGAAGAACAAGCAGTTCTTGAACGCGATGAAACTTCTCTCTAAAGACGAAGATGAGGACTAGGATATTGGATCAGGGATTATCCTGTATATTGCCTCTAAGTCAATCTCTCCTGCTTGAATTGGAGATTTAATTCCGAAAAAGCCGCTAACTTTCGGGTCAATCTCTCCGAACTCCCCAATCTTCTCGTCTCGAATAAAAACATGGCTCCCCCTTCCACTTATCCAAGGTCCATCCTCGGCATCTGTCGCCCTGAATTCAACATCATCATGAATCGCCCCCATATCTCGAAGAAGGGCTTGTACAATTCCCTTTGAAGAAGTGAATCCACTGCCTACTTCTGCACAAGCCCATGCCGCTCGTAGGAAGTTCTTCGAATCTCGGATGACCTCTCCTAATTCGTAAACCCTCTGTGGTAGCTCATGGTGGCGATTTGCTGCGAGCAGCCTTAGTAGCGAGGGCAGGATGTATTGTCTTAGAAGAGTATGATCTAATGTAATTGGATTCGCAATCTCTGTAACATATCCTTCATTCGGCCATCTAACTTTTTCGAACTGGTCTCTTTCGTTTGAAAGAGTCAGGCTCTGCACCTCTTGCATACCGCACGCCCTCATGCTCTCGCCAACTCTCCTCTTCAAGTTCGAGCTCTTCAATGGGAGTGCATCAAGATGTGTCGTAGAAAGCTTCAGGGGAAGGTTCTGGAAACCGAAACCTATCGCGATATCTTCCACAATATCAACTGGGTGCATGATATCGCTCCTCCATCGAGGCATTTTGATTAGATGCTCAACCTCTCCAACTACGCAGTCCGACCACCTTCCCCTCTGGTTGGGGCCATCTGTAACGGTACGACTTTCTTCTAATCTACCGCCCATTTTTTTGATTGAAGATGACAAATCTTCTGAGGTCAATTTTATTCCTAGAATTTTCTCAATTAGACTGTCGGGGACTCGATGAGTTATGGCTTCTGCTTTCGGAGACAAATACTGCTCTCCGTCTGTATCAGTTAGTTGGATACTCTCAATCTCTCCTCCCCTCTCAGACATAGATAGACAGACGAGGAGTAGAGATGCTTCACACGCTCTTCTGTCCCAACCCGTTACATCGATGAAAAAATCAGTCGTTTCTTCGGTTACTGTTGTGTGACTTCCATTGATTATTGGTGGAAATGATAACACCTTATCGTCAGAGTCCAGAATTATCGGGAATTCCTCCAGATCCTGCATAAGGTGGGCATATTCTATTCCCTTGGGATGGTCTGTAAGTATTTTCTCAATACTCATCTCCTCCGTACTAGATAGTGGGGCGAAGGAAAATTCTGACGACACAGTTGTTACTCGAAATGGAGGCCTGAGTGTATTCAGGTCATGGACTCCAATCGAAGCGAATCTTCTCTTCCTCCCAAGGGTCATATGCAACTTTTCTTGATGGTCCATCAAACTCTGGATGAAATCTCCCTTTTCATCAGAATTAGCACCAGTATCTACGGCTCTAACAACTGCTCCCATAACAACAGGCCTCACACTTGCCAGTTCAGGATCAACTGTGAGGGAAATTTCGCCAGTTGTTACAGTCATGTCCGGGCTCTCCTCACTTAGACAAAGGAATGACCTGGAGGCTCTACTCATTGTCTCATGACTTAGTAGGTCTGGACGATCGGGAAACACCTCTACTTCTACAGACTGTTCGTCATTCCGATCAACGGGGCAGCCAATGTCGGGAAGCCAATCTGACCATTCTTCCCATCTGTGTTCAATTCCATTGATTTTCTGTATGAATTCGAGAATCGAGTGTTTGAAGTCCAAGGTAGGCATTAATTCACCCTAGTTCTAACCACATTTTCAAAGGACGTTCAAATCCAACGAGCCTCAGTCCTGATATTGCAGCAGTATCATAGTCGTTGGCTCTGAGATTCCTCCTTCCAATCCTATCTATTCGATCAACTCCTATGTCCCGCATCCAGCCTCGTATTTCCTTTCCAAGAACCTCAATCTTTGCATGCACGCTCCCGCCCATGTGAGGAGAAACTATCGCAGTACATCCAGATGCTACAGCGATTAGCATATCCTTGGCCTCCGGCTCGAAGTCGATCTCCAGCATCACGAACTTACCTGTTTCACTAATTCCCATTGCCTTCGATGCAAGGCCAATCTTCGGGAGGGAAGATGCAAGTCTGGAACCACTGGGGGTTGAACAGATAACTACTGCACCGTCTAGTTCCAAGTCCATCACCAATCTGAACACCCTCTCAATTCTGTCAATCCTGCCCCTAAGTAGAATTATCGCGTTATTATCCATCCTACTCCTCATAGAAATAACCATGGCCTCAATTTCAGAGTCATTAAGCCCTGGAAAATCAGTTATGTCCAAAATTAGCCCAGAGCAATTTCTCACGAAGTCTATTGACTCTGCGAACTCTTTCTTACCCACTAGAAGTAGGTCATTAGTCCTGGTTTCCGAGCGTACAATTGCTGGCATTGCCACCTCTTCCCATTCTTCTGAACCCAATGTAGTCTGACAGCTAAGTAGCCAGGGAATTTCAAGTAGCGCGCCCTCTGAATCTGAGTCATTCGGTACAAGAAGAGTATAGTGATCCAGGATGGCATTGTCCTCAAGTGAGTCTTCATTGGGGTGTAAAGAAATCTTCTCAAATCCTTCTAGGATTGAACACTTCGGGCGCCTATCCTCACCTTGAATTATCTCCCCCGGTTCTAGAACCAACGCATCCTCATTTAGCTCAAGTCCCATAGGCTCTAGAATTTTTGAGAACTCTTTGATTTCTGATTTCTTTATCGATCTCATCTCTACACCATCGGGTGGAGGAGGGCAGCTCCCCGAGACAATAATCCTCCCTCCAGTCATTCCGTTTCCCGGATTCGAACCTACTGAACCCATAACAATTACAGCTCCTCCAGACATTCTGGAACCCAGGTAGTCTCCAGCATGACCTCTGACCAACAAGACTCCTCCGTCCATGGCTGAACCTGTTTCATTACCAGAAGAGCCTTGGATGGTTATCTCTCCCCCTAGCATCCCAAATCCAGCTTTATCTCCTACATCCTTCTCAACCACGGTCTTTCCTTTGACATGGAATGCCGCCACCATTGAACCAGTACTTCCTCTAAGAGTTAGGGTCCCTCCTCTATTTGCAGCTCCTACTAATGGCCCTAGATTACCTAGGCATAGCACCTTGGCCCCTTCCGGCAAGTGCGTCAATACACCAAACTCTCCATTCTTTGGTCTTTCGTCTCCAGCTCTTCCCCATCCAATTTTCACTGGCCTACCTTGCTCGAGAGCCTGCTCAACGTATCTATCCAGATCTCTATTGAGTTTCATACTCTTGATTGCCAATTCCTTCACTTTGGTCCTCCCCTTTGTGATACTCTGTAATCAGAAGGAGGCGACCTATTATTGACTCTTCCCGAATTCGCTATGTTCATAGGCATCCTTCAGGCTAGAAACTTCATAGGCAAGAACATGGGGATTCGATAATGGGAACCATAAAAGTGGCAATTAATGGGTTCGGAACGATAGGTAAGCGAGTAGCAGATGCGGTAGATGCACAAGATGACATGGAAGTTGTTGGAGTTACCAAGACTGGTCCAAGCTTCGGTTGTGAACTGGCAATAAAGAAAGGCTTCCCACTTTATTGCACGTTCGACGATAAAGAAAGAATATCCCTCTTTGAGAAAAAGGGGTACGGTTGCTCTGGCGGGCTTTCCGATTTGCTTTCGATCGCGGATGTGGTTGTGGATTGCGCTCCCGGTAAATTAGGTGCTGAGAACCTAGAGAAATATCGCTCTGCAGGAGTAAAACATATTTTCCAAGGGGGAGAAAAACACAATCTGACCGGTCTCTCTTACACTTCTTCAGCTAATCATAAGGAGAATCTGAATGCTGAAGGAACAAGAGTAGTTTCTTGCAATACTACTGGCTTATCCAGAACACTTGTGCCCCTATTCGAGCACTGTGGCTCGTTGAAAGTTGAGTGTACAATGGTGAGGCGTGCGGCTGATCCAGGAGACTCTGGCAAGGGTCCGATTAATGCTATAAAACCCGTTCTCAAGGTCCCTAGCCATCATGGGCCAGATGTCATGACGGTGAAACCCGAGATTGAGATAAACAGCCTTGCCGTTGCAGTCCCCACCACAATAATGCATGTTCACTGTATTATTGCAGATTTGCCAAAGGGCCACGGTCTATCTACAGAGTCAATAATCGAAATGTGGTCGAACACCCCCAGGGTGATCATCATGAATGGTGCCGATGATCGAATCCCCACTACCGCAGAGGTGATGGAGATGGCCAGAGATATAGGTAGGAAGTGGGGGGACTTACACGAGATTTTCGTTTGGGAGGATGGGGTGAAACTTGTCGGAGACCGACTGTATTATTTTCAAGCGATACATCAGGAGAGTGACGTAATTCCGGAGAATGTAGATTGCATCAGGGCACTAATGGGTGTTGAAGAAGACTGGACGAAATCCGTCGAAAAGACCGATTCAGCCATCAGTACTTACTATTCTACATGACATGTATGGCCAGCTCGGAAATAGTCAATAGTCAAAAGAGGCCCTAGCCTCCGAAAAGCGAATGACTTATTCAAAAGCAATTTACTTTGCAGTTTTATTGATTTTGCTTTCACCCATTTCTTCTACGATTTCAATGGAAACTATTGACGAGGAAAGGGCACAATCTATGTCCTCTCCTACAATAGAAAATAATTGGGTAGTTCTTCATAATCCATCGATTGGCAATTATCCAATTAGTGAAACTTCTGGACTAATACACTCGCCGTTCGGAAAATTCGATCCTCTGACAGAATCGCCACCAGCAGGACCATGGGAAAAGCTTGGCCTATCCGAATACAATGATGGAAGGCTATTCATCGTACAGTCACATAGCTCCGATTTACAGGAACTGGAGGACTCGTTAAATTTACTGGGAATACAGATCATTGATCACTTTCCTGATGATTCCGTCCTCATTAGCATTGAACCATGGAGAACAGGCGACCAAATTGACACCATCCAGGAATGGAATCATGTTAGGTGGGCCGGTCAGTTTCCTGCGATGTGGAAGATTTCTAATTCACTGTACCCGTTAATGGATCTCGACGGCACCCTAGTTGACCTCGATATCACACCTTCTCCATCTAACTCTCCCGACGACCTATCGAACCTCGAAAGGGAACTTTTTGAGAAAACGGGAGAATTACACCTGCAGTCTCACTGTGACAAATATCTATGTAAGGTAAAATCCGCTAAAACATCTCTAATCTCTTCTCTTGCTACCGATTTCCGCGTTCTAAGGGTGGAGATGGGTCCGGTTCTGACAATACACAATTCAAATGCTAGCATAATCTCAGGAGTAGACTATGCAAGATCACTATCTGAATTAGATTTACGTGGAGAGGGAGAAGTCATAGGCATTTCAGACACGGGTCTTGACGTAGACCACGGTGACTTCGGCAATCGTCTCCGAAATCCGATCTACAACCTATTTGGCCCAGACAGCTCTGGTGCTGACTCAAATACTGGCCACGGCACCCATGTTACCGCCACTCTTCTGGGGGACGGGTCGGGAGACTCAAATTCTACGGGCATTGTCCCCGAGTCTACATTTCATTTCTACCAATTAGAAGTGGATAGTTCTGGAATACTTGCACGGTGGGGTTCTCTGTACGATATGTTCGAACACTCCTTCCTGAACGATGCAAATATCCACACAAACAGTTGGGGTAGCGAGAACCTGGTCGGCGAGTACACTTCCGATTCCAGATCAATTGATTTATTCGCTAACGACTATCCAGAAATGTTAGTTATCTTCTCATCGGGAGATATGTCAAACTCGGGTGTCGCATCTCCTAGCACGGCAAAGAATTCCCTCACTGTTGGTGCTTCCACAACAGGTGCATTCGGTTCTGAACCCTCAGGCCAGGTCTCTGACGAATCCTCATCAGGACCTACTTCCGATGGCCGAATAAAGCCCGAATTGGTTGCACCAGGTGTCATGATCTGCTCTGCTAGAGCACAAGAGGCCGGCCTAACTACCGGAGGTAGTTGCTCAGAGTCGATGCATACAGATGGAACAACCCCACTCTACATGACCCTCAGCGGGTCTTCTATGGCTACTCCGGTGGTGGCAGGTGCTTCAGCTATGGTTCGACAGTTCCTGAGAGAGGAAGTCGGACTAACGTCCCCAAACTCTGATTTGATTAGAGCAATACTCGTAAACGGTGCCGATGATGTCGGAGAATTAGATGTCCCAAACTCGCAAGAAGGTTGGGGGCAACTAAACATCTCAAACAGTATTTTCCCCCAAAGCAACGGGATAAACCAAACGCTATTTTTGGATCAGGATAGAAATCTCCTACCCGGTCATAGTTTCATCTATACCTTCGAAGTTTCCGGGAATAACGCACTTGATGCCACTCTGTCTTGGAACGACAGGGAAGGGTCCGCATCAGCAGACCAGAATACAAGTCGGCTAGTAAACGATCTAGACTTAGTCGTAACCTCGCCTTCGGGAGAGCAGTTCAACGGTAACGACTTCGCAGGCGGTTTTAGTCAGTCAACTGGCAATATCGACATTTTGAACAATCTAGAGAGGGTCAGAATCGCATCTACTGAATCAGGAATTTGGACAGTCAAGATAGGGCATTCAGGAGGATTCTCCCAAGACTTCTCACTGGTTGTTTCTTCCAATGCAATCGAATTGCAAGAGGCCGACTTAACAGTAGTTCCCAATTCCATCTTCAGTTCGGAAACCAGTCCTCTAAAGGGGGACACAATTTCCATGCAACTTTCCTGGATAAATCAGGCTGCAGCTCCAACTGGACAGTATTCAATATCTCTTGAAGATGTGACCGATGGAAACGAAATAGGGACATACTCAATGCCCTCATTACCAGGGGGGCAGATAGAGACCTTCTCTGTTTACCACTCCTTCCAGTCGACCGGGACTCACTTGGTCAGACTAACCCTAGATTACCTTTCTCAAGTTGATGAATTGAACGACGAGACCATCGGGACGAATAACAACATCTTCGATCTAGAATTCAACGTTACAGAGATTGGTGTAAGAATCATACCCCTAATGGCCGATGGGTCTTATCCTACTGATTTCGTCGAGTCTCAGTCTGCTAGGAATAGAGACATCAACCCCAGCACTGAGAGCTGGGCAAACTTCCAGTTGGAGTTAGTTAACGAAGGAACTTCGGAAACCACCGTGGAACTTTCGATTTCTGCGGTCCAGGAAATAGGAGATTCAGGAATCATGTCGTCTCCTAAGGATGAGTGGTCCGAGACCCTTAGCGATTCAGGACCATGGGTTCTGTCTCCATCGGGAGAGTCTGGAGACAGAGTCCTAATTTCTCTTAATTTAACAGACGAAGATGCTGACGTAGAGAGTAGATTCGCACTTCCCGGCCATTTCGTGACTGACCTGATTCTATACGACAAGATGGCACCAACAATTTCGCACTCTGTTCGACTTTCTGTCGATATAGACCGGGTCGAGGGACTCTTCACTGTTCCTGCTGGGACAGAAGATCTAGGGGCTGAACCAAACGAATTCGCGCTTTTCACACTCTCAGTTAGGAACATAGGAAATGGCCCCACTGAATACGGAATTTCCTGTGAAACAGAAGATAGATGGATTGTTCACGTAGGAAGCAGCCAGGTTCCCGAAGTAACAATTGGTCCGCTCAGCAGGCTCCAATTCGTTCCTGTCCCGATTCGCGTAAAGGTCCCGCCAGCCTCTTCTGGTATCCTCGCAGGAGCTACAAATCTAGTAACCTGCATCACAACTTCGGTTAATGATCCAAATCTGCAAACTACGGAGACAGCCACAGTCGAAGTTCTAGAGAGCAGGGCATTCTCAACCCAGATTTCAGATATGGAAGGAAACGAATTAGGGCCCGTAGCCATAACTGAATCTCGTGCAGTACAAAATGGAGACACAATTTCTACAATGCTGACAATTTCCAACAGGGGAAATATTCCACTAAATTTCGAAGTAAGGGCACTATCATCTAGCAATACTTGGCCAATGCAGGTTTATCTGTACGACGAAGACCCTCCAATGGGAGAGGTCACAACAATACAAACAGATATCGATCCGGGTTCAGAATCTAGAATAATTATCAGGACTATTGTCCCCCTGGCTTCAGTAAAAGGTGACAGAAACACCGTGACTGTCAAGACTACTTTAGACGACAATATCGTCACTAATGCGACGGTCCTAGAAGTGAAAGAAATCACAACTCTGGACGTACAGGCTGACGAAGGATTCTCAATCTCTTTGGGTAGGGATGGGAATGCCAATATTTTCTTGCATAATTCCGGAAACGTACCACTGTTGATTGAACTCACACTGGGCACTCTTCCTGAGGGTTGGTCCGGAGGATTCCTGACAGGAAGCACTTTCTCCATGGACATGAATCGGGACTCTGTAGTCAATATCGCACTACAGTTACCTAGCGGCACCCCCCCAGGAACTCAATCAAATAAGGTTCCAGTAATAATACAGTCCACATCGCCCAGCCTCTCCACTGAAACAGTCACATTAGATTTGGATGTAACAGTCCTACCCTCAGTTTGGCTTGAAATTCAATCTGAGACTCCCAACATTCAGGGAATTGCCGAGGGAGAGGAAACAACTCTGGTATTGGAAGTGCAAAACAAGGGTAACACCGAATCCCCGATATTAATCAATCATGAAGAACTCGATGGCTGGACCGTAAAATACCAATGGCCAGCAGAGGAATTAGAACCAGGGGAAAATTACGAAATTACAGTCTCAATAACCCCTAGAAAGTCGGCAGAGGACGGACTCACTCAATTGCGATTCTATGCCAACTCAACATCTCAGGACAGCATGGCAACTCTGACTAACTCGTCTTTTGTTTTTGATGTCAGCAAATCCAAATCCTCCAATCAAGGGGGCATATCGGGATTGTTCGAAACTTTAGGCCTACCAGCTTGGACTCTAGCAGTACTGTTCGTGGTTGCATTGGGTGCGCTAATCTCACTTGGGATTAGGGCCAGACAGGAATTCTCCCCAATTGATTCGGATGAAGAACTGATTCCTCGAGGATCAGCCCTCCAGGCAGGGACAAAGGAAGAAAGAAGAGCGGCTGCTCTCGATACCTACACAACAGGAGATGTAGTTACCGGGGGGGTCTCGGAGTCAGAGATCAATGAAACGCTTCAGGCAACTGTCCCCACTCTCCCCACTCACCAAGTTCCCGAAGGAGCAATGCCGCTACCAATCACCGGACTTCCAGATGGGTGGTCAATGGAGCAATGGGTAGCATATGGGCATCTTTGGTGGGAACAGAACGGTCCCTGAGCCGGTTCATTTTTCTGTAACTTCTCGCGCCGTAAATTCATGACAGGATCAATAGTATTGTTTGGACCTCCCGGAGCGGGCAAGGGGACTCAGGCAGATAAGATCGTACAATTGACGGGCAAGCCTCAGGTTTCAACCGGGGATATGCTTAGATTGGCCCTATCCAAGGAGACGGAACTAGGTTTAGAGGCCAAGAAATATATGGAGGCAGGACAACTAGTGCCAGATAATGTGATTATTGGACTGATTAAAGACAGAATGTATGAATCTGACGCCAGGAATGGGGTCTTATTCGATGGGTTTCCGAGGACAATTCCTCAAGCAGAGGCCCTTGAATCGATTACTGAGGTATCGACCGTCATCTCCATAGAGGTTCCAGATGAAGACATAGTAAACAGGATTGTAGGTAGGAGGATGGACCCTGAAAACGGTGAAATCTACCATATCACTTTCAAACCCCCTCCTACTGAAATCGCACACCGTCTTGTCCAGAGGAAGGACGACAACGAGGAAACAGTGAGGATGCGGCTATCATCCTACCACGAA
>LUMI01000062.1_pt1 | contig 28903 bp, 27 predicted proteins | sample 729681 | NCBI WGS metagenome assembly LUMI01 (sample SAMN03860267, study PRJNA289734) | marine metagenome | biome: seawater column; feature: ocean; material: water; isolation source: Red Sea water column Station 34 - depth 10m | place: Saudi Arabia: Red Sea | collected 2011-10-15 | depth 10 m
CGGTTTCCCTTCCTGGGACGGCGGCAAGGCCACGGTCTTTGCTACCGGGAATACCACGGCGGGTATTCAGCCCGAGCATTTTTAAACCGCTAACCTCAAGAGCTTCACGGATTTCTTCGGCAGGATAGTGGTAGGGTTCATGGAATTCCACGGCATCGAAGCCCGCTTTTCGCGCGGCAAGAACCGCCTCCGGAAGCGGGAGTTCTTTCCACAGATATCCAAGATTGGCAGAAAACCTGGGCATTCCCTTTTTACCAATAAATTTTGCTAAACCACGGTCCAGCCCCCATCGACCTTGATGGAGGAACCGCTGACCAGGCGGCTTGCATCGGAGGCCAGATACAGAACCGCTCCTGCCACATCTTCTGGCTGCCCGACATGGCCGAGGGGAATGCGATTGAGGATGTCCTGCATGAATTCCTTGTTTTCCATGAAAGGCTTGGTCAATGCGGTTTCAATGAAAGTTGGGCAGACGGTGTTGACGCGGATCTTGTGGGCCGCGAGGTCCAGTGCCATCCCTTTACTGAATCCTTCCATCGCATGTTTGGTGGCACAGTAGACGGATCGATTGCGTCCGCCGACGTGTCCCATCTGACTCGACATATTGATGATCGAACCTCCGCGTCCTGCCTGGATCATCCCCCTGGCAACACTCTGGGCAACAAAAAAAGCAGATTTCACATTAAGATCGAGGACATCATCGAAATCGTTTTCTTTAACGTCCTCAAAGCTTTGGGGACGGTTGATGCCGGCATTGTTGACGAGAATGGTGAAAGGCCCGAGTTCTTCGAGTTTACGGATTTCCTCCATCTTGGTCAGATCCGCAGGATGGACAGAAGCCTGGCCTCCTGAATCACGGATCTGTTTTGCCACGGATTCCAGCTGGTCACTGCTGCGGGCTACCAGTGTGATTTCGGCACCTGCTTCGGCAAGAGCGAGGGCACAGGCTTCGCCCAGTCCGCGTCCCGCCCCGGTGACCAGAGCATGGTGGTCATTCAGTTGAAATGAGTTCAGGTAATTACTCACGCGGCCTCTTTACGGTATCTTCGCACACGCAGATCGGCCTGTTCCTGATGACCAGCAAACCCCTCAAGCTCACAGAGCCTGGAGCAGTATTCTCCGATTTTGACGGTTGCCTCGTCGGTCAGCACTTTCTGATAGGTGCAGGTTTTGATGTATTTCCCGACCCAGAGGCCTCCGGTATAACGCGCCGCCTTGAGGGTGGGAAGGGTGTGATTGGTGCCGATCACTTTGTCCCCATAGGAAACATTGGTCCTTGGGCCGAGAAATAGCGAGCCGTAATTGCTCATGTTCTCGAGGAACCAGTCATCACGGTCAGTCATCACCTGAACATGTTCGAAAGCAAGGTCATTGGCAATCTCCACCATTTCGTCATAGGAATCCGCAACGATCACCTGTCCATAATCCCTCCAGGCAGGGGCTGCCGTGTCGCTGGTTGAAAGGGTGTTTAATTGCCGGTCGACTTCTTCCATGGTTTGTTTTGCCAGATTTTCAGAATTCGTGAGCAGGATGGCAGGGGAGGTTGGCCCATGTTCCGCCTGGCCCAGCAGATCGGTGGCACACATTTCTCCATCGACGGTTTCATCCGCAATCACCAGGGTTTCGGTCGGTCCTGCAAAAAGATCGATCCCGACCCTGCCGTAGAGTTGTCGCTTTGCTTCGGCAACATAGGCGTTTCCGGGCCCGACCAGCATATCCACGGCGGGAATGCTCTCGGTGCCCAAAGCCATCGCTGCCACCGCCTGCACACCTCCGATCACATAAATCGCATCTGCACCCCCCATGGATTGAGCTGCGACGATAGCGTCCGCGGGTTTGCCCTGGTAGGGCGGGGCGCAGGTGATGATTTCCTTGACCCCTGCCACTTTTGCAGTCACCACCGACATGTGGGCGGAAGCGACCATCGGGAATTTCCCGCCGGGCACATAGGACCCCACACGATTCATTGGGATGTGCCGGTGGCCGAGGATGACCCCGGGAAGGGTTTCCTCTTCGACATCTTTCATCGAATCACGCTGCAGTTGTGCGAAGTTACGAATCTGATCCTGGGCAAAACGGATGTCATCCAGGGTTCTCGTGTCCAGACGGTTGATGCAGTCCTGGATTTGTTCCTCGGAGAGTTTGAATTTTTCCGGTTCCCAGTTGTCGAACCGTTTTGACAGTTCTCGTACCGCCGTATCTCCACGGGTTTCAATATCAGCCAGCAGTTTCTCTACGGTCTCCCTGACCTGCTGTTGAGCTTCGTCTTTGTCCTGTTTGCTGATTGCCTGTTTCAGCCATTTAGCCATGGGTTCCTTTCGTTAAAATCGAAAAAATATTATTGAAGTGCATGTTGGTGGATTTGCATCCAGATCGAAATCTCGTCGATGGCATGATATTCCCGAATGACCTGGCCTTCCTGAAGTTCGGCATGGGTCATTGCCATCACTACTACAGGAGCACCTTTGGGTTGGCCGAAACATCCCTCTCCCTGGTGACTGGCAGAATAAGACCAGCGCAGTGCGATCCGGGTGTTTTTGCCCTCTTCCTCATTGAGGATCCAGTGATGAATGCGGAATTTTCCCCTGGGGAAAGAAGCCTGGTACCCCGTCAGAAAATCGGTCAGCTGTTTACGGCCATGAAGGGTATTTGCTCCTGGAGCATGTACCTCACAGGCCCTGTCATGGGATTGTTCCAGAAGCCTCAGTTCGGAGTTTTCCCAGACCGATGTGTAGGTCGCGATCAGTTTTTCCACGATTCCAGAGGCCTGACCGGAGTCAGGTGGTCCTGTCCAGCGATTCACCAGATCATCCGCAGTCAATAAAGGTTGACCGCTGCTTTTCCAGTCCTCAGCAAGTCCCAAACTGAACTCTTTGGGATCCAGACCGATTTGTTTCACGATGGCGGACTGGTCCCGGACCATCCATTCATCAATCACCTGGTTTTCCCTGCAGATGCAATCGGCAATGATGCGTGTTTGAACCTCCTTACCCGTTGGAGGCCCGAAAAAACCATCGCCCTGATGCGTCATGGTGGAAAGGATCCGGTGAGAGGAATAAAAGGTCCCGGGTTCGTCCTCAGATCCGATCACGTCTTCGCCAAGCAACTGACGGTCGGGAAACATATGAAGCGTCTGCAGGGTGAAACGGACCACATCTTCGACATGAGAAGTGATGCTGGCCGGGGTTTTGACCGGCGCATTTTCTCCGTAATAGTCCCGGATGCGATCGACCCCCCGTTCTTCCCAGATGCGATGGGTGATTTTGAGGATGTAATCCTTGAGGTTGATGAATTCAGAATCAAAGCCTTGCATGATTAATTTTAATATGTGTTTCAGCCTTTCACGGCGCCCTGGACAAGTCCTGAGACAATTTGTTTTTGGAAAACCAATACCAGCAGTAACAATGGAGCGGTAATCGAAACAGCTGCTGCCACTGCTTCCACTTGATCGGTGGTCGTGGTTTCACGGTTGAAATATCCGCTGATTGCAGGAACCATCGTTTGGTTCTGGGCATCGAGCAGCAGGGAGGTAACCAGGTAATCGTTGTAAGCGAGCAAAAAAGAAAATAGTCCTGTGGTGATCACTCCCGGCCACATTACTGGCATGATCACCATCCGGAATGCCTGAAAATGATTGCAGCCATCCACCCTTGCTGCTTCGTCAAGTTCTGAAGGGATATTTTGGAAAAAACTCCTTAGCATCCAAATCGTAAAGGGTTGGTTGATGGATACCAATACGGCGATCACAGCCCAAGGTTGTCCATAAAGCGTAGGAGCAGATGAACCGAAGATTGGTTCCAGGATCTCCCTGGAATGCATAAAAACGGGAAGGTAGCCCGCAACAAGGACCGAATGGGGAAGCGCTCTGAAAATGAGGGCGACAATCAGGATTCCAAAAGCCAGATTGGTTCTGCTTCTAGCCAATCCATAACCAGCTAGGGTTCCTATGGACAGAGAAATGGCAACCACTCCTGCCGTGACGATTAATGAATTGATGAAGTTTCGGTAGAACTCATTTTCAACCCAAACCGCATGATAATGTTCCATCGTCAGACCCAACAGCGGTTTCCCTAACGTTCCGATCCAGAGGTTTAACGAAACCATCAGATTGGGAAGTATGAAGAAGAACAGGAAGAAGGCAGCAATTCCAAAAAAGAGGGTCCCAATCATCCAACCTAACCATTCCTGTTGCCAGGGAGAGTGGCGACGGACCTTTTTAGGAAGCCAGTCGATCACTAGTTTTACTGTAAAATAGAGGATGATCCCGCCTAATATCATATCCAACAGGGAAAGCCCTTTGCCCTGATTGCGGGTGAAAGGACCGAGGATCACTTCCAGTGGATTTGAAGAAAAAGCCTCCACCGGTTCCTTGATGCTCATCACCGTGATCCAGAAAATTGGAAATGCTGCCAACAGGCACCAGAAGGTGAGGAATCCTGCTGAGGTAATTTTCAGCGCGAAAGGTTGTTCCAGTGTCCTTGGCATGCTGTTTCAAGCCTCATGATGATCACGCCAAGTTCGGCGCAGCAGAGGGACTAGAATCAAAGCGATTCCAACCATAGTCAGCATCGCACTTGCCGATGCTCGTCCAATGGACCGGCTTCCGCTGTCGTCTGGTGTGAGTAGATCATAGGTAAGCCACTGTAAGGAGATCACATGCGCTTGGCTTGAAAATCCAACTATTTCATCAAAGACCCTGTAGGCATCCATCAGATGGATCAAGGCGATGAAGATGATCAAAGGCATCAAGTGAGGGACAATGATAAATCGAAGTCGTTGCAGACGGTTCGCGCCGTCTATGATCGCAGATTCCAATGAATCCTGATTGATTGTCTGTAATCCTGCATAAAGCACGACAAAGGCAAAGGGGGCAGAATGCCAGACGCGGTAGAAGAGCATCAGGAGTTCGATCGTCCAACCCTGTGCGAAAAGTGCGATGTCACGTTCAAGCCACCATTCCAGGAAAGCGGTCAGGATTCCGTCTCCGATAAACAGCCAACGGATGGAAAGTGCTCCAATCACTGGTGTAATGATGAATGGCAGCAAAGAGATGAAGATTACGTATCCTTTCAAAGCCTTGAGCACGTTGTTGACAGCCAGGGCAATGGCAAATCCCACTCCAATCACCAGCGGAAGGGTAATGAAGGTGAAGGTCAGGGTGAAGCGAAGGGCCTTCCAGAAATCAATGTTTTGAATTTGAGACCAGTTTCCGGAGGAAAGAGCCGTGAGAGTTTTTTCCGGTTCGATCAGACTTCGATAACTTTGCAGTCCGACAAACTGAGTTTCCTCGATGATCCGCCCTTCTTTATTGAGTTTCGGACGGGTTTTATTCTCAGTGACACAGGTTTGACCCGTGAAACTTGGAGTACAGGTTTCCACTTCCACATTTTCGAAAACCGGTTTGGTCAGGTGGAAACTCTGCCAAAGTACACTGATCAGCGGAGTTGCAATGAAAAGAAACATGAGCAGGACGGAGGGCCCTACAAATAGAGCAAATGTCCTGAATTTCATGCCTTTTCAAATCGACCCATTGGTTCGTAACAGGAAGGAAGTTGCAAATCTTCAAAGGAAGATGAAGATTTAACTTTATTATGAAGCAACCAGAACCCGGACCGGAAAAGCCCGGGTTCTGGGGTATCCTTTACAGGATCAGTTCATCAGTCCAGCTTCTTTGGCTGCTGTTCTGTATGCAGATTCGATATCGGCCAGTGCTTTGCGAGCATCTTTTTTTCCTGTCAGGAAATCAGCGATACCGTTGCCGAGGGCGGTGTGCATTAAGCCCATCTTTTTACTAGCAGGATAGGGCACTGCTCCGTTCGAAGCAGTTTCAGAGGCCCCTTTGGCAGCTTTCCCAGCGGAGTAACCATCTATCAGCCAGATGGCATCTTCATTATGTGCCTGGACCATCTGCCGGTCCAATCCTTCCATAGCTACGCGGAATGCTGCATCTGCTTCCGCATCAGAGATGTTTTTCGCGATCACGATCCCATCCCACCAGAGGGTTGAAGCCGGACGATTTCCCATCGTCGGAGCTGGTGCCGAAGCAAACTGGACCTTTCCTACGACTTGAGATTCTTTTGCGTCATCCATGGCACCTGCGCGGGAAGCCCAAAGATTTGCCATCGCAATTTTTCCTTGTTGAAATTGCTTTTGGACATAGGTTGAATCAGAGACCAAATACTCGGGATCCATGAATCGGGTCAGTTCCTTCATGGTCTCCAAGGTCAGAACTCCATCCAGGTTATTGATCGCGGGTTCATTAGCATTGCCAAAAAATTCTCCTCCATAACCGAGATACATATTGACGAACTCTTCAGCCAGATTCCATCCGGCTTTGTAGGTGCCGCCCAAAGGATAGTCCACCGTTCCTGCCTGCTGGATTTTCTCGGCAGCAGAAATCAGTTCCCCATAAGTTGATGGGATAGCCAGGCCAAGGTTGTTGAAGATGTCTTCTCGGTACATCAGGTGCTGGGCATTGACCATCATTGCCACGGCCATGATCTTGCCGTCGATCTTGATCAATTGCTGTGGCTTAAGGTGTTTACCATATTTGGCCACCAGTCCGTCCAAAGGACGAATGGTTCCAGCATCAAGTAGCGGAACCATGGTACTGTTTGCCACACCTCCGATGTGATAAAGAGATGGATTGGCTGCAAATGCGTCGGGTTGTTTCAAACGAAAATCCTGATCCAGCTCTGCTTCAAGATTTCCACACTCCGCCATGGCCCCAGTCACGGACTTCCATGCTTGGAAACCTGCTGTCAGGGATTTTAATGGGACACTGTTACTGAAACTGCATGCTGCATGCACACTTCCAGTTAAAATAAATACTGAACTCAACAATGATAGGATGATCTTCATCATTACTCTCCTTGATAAGATCCGATGGTTTTGGTCCATCAGAATTCCATTTTAATTCAAGTCATTTGAATAGGATGACTTTGCCTCCTCCAGAGATATTCAACTCCAGAAGAATAATCAGATATCTCATTTTGAATACGTATTCAAATTTGGCAAGATATTTATTGCAGAATGATCTTACTTGCAGTAATTCTTTAAGGCGTTAAGCAGAATAAAGTTTGAATTCCTATGATATGAGGTAAGCCGATGAAGGGATCGAGACCCGCACAGGGTGCTTTGACGGAAAAGAATGATTTGAGTAAAACTGATGAAACCCGGAAGGTGGTGGAGCGAATGGTGGACGGCTTGAACGATCATGAAATAGACGGGATGGGTGAATTTTTCCATCAGGATTTTCGCTGGATCGGTAATGCAGGATGCGGATTGAAGGAAGGGTTGAAAGCATTCCAGGAACATTGGCAACGTCCTTTTCAGCAGGCATTCTCAGACAAGGTCTGTATCGACGAGGCACGTCTGGCAGAGGGGGAATGGATGGCGGCTTTTGGAAGACAGGAAGCAACCCACAGCGGCGAATTCATGGGAATTCCCCCAACAGGCAAGCGGGTAGAAATCCGTTATATGGATTTCTGGAAGGTTGAGGACGGTAAAATTGTTTCCAACTGGGTGATGGTGGACTTTCCCCATGTGATGAAGCAGTTGGGAGTCGACCCGTTCCAGGGGCATGGTTGGGAGAAATTCGACCAGGAATTTCAGCAGAAGGCGCCTGTTCCCGAAGAATGATATAAAAAAGGACTCAGAAACATGTCAGAAATTTCTAAAGCGGATCGACATACAGCTCACAAGCAACGGATCCTTCCACTGAGGCAGGCGATGTATGATTTTTCGGAAACAGGGGTTCGTTCCTGGTTGGAAGCTTTGTTTCTGCCGGAAACCAAGGTCCGTTTAAGTCATCCGATGGGGGAAATGCAGGGGCCAGCTGAATTCTATGATAAGGTTTATCAGCCTTTGTTCCGGTCCTTACCCGATCTGGAACGGAGGGACACGATTGTCATGGCAGGTCCCACTCCCGAAGGTTTGGATTGGGTCGGATGCGGGGGCTATTACACGGGGACTTTCGTAAAGCCCTGGCTCGATATTCCTGCGACAGGCCATCAGGTCTCGCTGCGATTCCATGAATTCTATCAGTTTGAGGAAAACCGTGTGGTCGAATTTCAGGCCTTATGGGACCTCCCGGAGGTGATGATGCAAGCCGGTGCCTGGCCCATGCCTCCGAGTTTGGGAAGGGAGTGGCATGTTCCGGGACCTGCGACCCAGGATGGTTTGGTGCCCGGTCCTTATGATGAGGAGCATGGGCAAAACAGTTGTCAGTTGATCATCGATATGCTGACTGCGATGAAACGCCATCCTTCCCAGGGAGGACCGGAGGTGATGGAAATGGATAAATACTGGCACCCTCGAATGAGTTGGTACGGTCCCTCGGGGATCGGGACAGGCCGGGGGATTTCCGGATTTCGCAACTGGCACCAGATTCCCTTCCTGAATGCGATGCCGGACCGTGGCCAGTATGTGGACCAGATCAACTATCATTTTTTCGGTGATAGGAATTATGTCGCAGTCACAGGATGGCCGAATATGATCCAGACCCTGACCCACGATGGTTGGATGGGGATTGCACCCGCAGGTAAGCGGGTGACCATGCGCAGTCTCGACTTTTGGAGAATCGAAAAAGGACTGATCCGGGAAAATTGGGTCTTGGTGGATTTACTGGATCTCTACCAGCAGATCGGTGTCGATGTCTTCGCGCGGATGCGAGAATTCAATAAGGTCCGTCCCGGCTTTGATGACCAAACCGGAAGAGCCGTTCAATAAAATTCTGAAAGCTTTTAACTTAAAGAGATTGAGGAAACATTTGGTTGAGGAAGATCCATGAACCATAAGTCATTAAAGAATGCTACGGAATTGCTTTAAACCAATTAAACAGGATGGATTTTTGGCGCCGTGAAAATGATCCATTTGGCGAAAACTGGATTTTTGTCGACATGATCCAACTATTCCGGCAATTTGGAGTCGATCTCCTCCAAAGTATTCTTCCTAGATGAAATGGCAGACTTCCAGCAGCAAAAATCTCTGGTTCTTTCATTCTACAGTGAGCTTGAGAAGGCCTCATCCGAGACAATAGATCAGGTACTGGCTGAGAACCTAGTCCCTGATTTCCATTGGTATGGAGTCCATCCTTTCGGAGAACAGGAAGGTACCGAAGCAGTGGCGCAAGCATTTTGGCGGCCTCTGCTGAAATCATGGACCCGGTTGCAGCGAAGGCAGGATATCTTCTTTGCAGGGACCAGTGAAATCGACCAAACGGACTGGGTCGTCAGCATGGGGCACCTGATGGGTCTTTTCGACCATCCCTGGCTCGGAATCCCCGCCAGCCGAAAAATGTCTTTTCTGCGCTACGCGGAATTCCTTTGTGTTGAAAATCAACGAATCACCCGGGGGGCGTTCTTCTGTGATTTGATCGGAGTCATGCACCAACAGGGCATCCATCCTCTTCCACCACAGACCGGGGCGTCTTTTGTCTACCCTGGGCCGAAAACCCACGACGGGCTACTCTACAAAACCTCGGACATGGAGGAATCCGTCAAAACCCTCAAGCTGGTCAACCGGATGATCTCAGACCTCGATCAATTGAACCGAAGTGGTAACGACCTTCCGCCACCGGAACAACTCTCACCCTGCTGGCATGAGGATATGATCTGGTATGGTCCGGCCGGGATTGGTGCAACCTATACCATTCCCCGCTACCAGGAACAGCATCAACATCCTTTTCGAAAGGGGCTCAAAGGCAAACGGTTCAATGGTCACCTCAGCCGGTTGGCAGAAGGTAACTATGCAGGGTTTTTCGGTTGGCCCAATCTGACCAATACTCCGAGCGGAGGTTTTCTGGGATTACCTGCCTCCGATCAGGCATGCGACATGAGAGTGGTCGACATCTACCGCAGAGAGGGTGAAAAACTGGCTGAAAACTGGGTCTTCATCGACCTGCCCTGGTGGCTTAAGCAGCAGGGTTTGGATATTCTGGAGAGAACGGCTGCTGTTTGATGGATCATCCGGAGTGTGCTGGCTTGAGAAACTTCATGATCACCGGGTTGTTCTAGGCTGGTTTCAGCCTGCAGATACGATCTGCATCATCAGGTCGAATTCATTGAAAAGCTGCCATTCCTTTTCAACCAGGCCGTCCTTCACAAGCCATTGAGTGATCCCCCATATCTGACAAGCCCTGCCGGTAGGCTGACGATAAATTCCATCTCCCAAATGAGTGCCTTCCGCACTCCATCGTGTGGAAATCAGCCAGCCCTCGGAAGCATTCCCCATCCAGTAAACTTCGTCGACGCCAAGTTTTAAATCCGGAAATACCTCCCTGATTTCCCGGATGTATTCCGTATACGCTTCTTTGCCCGAAAACCGACGATCGGTGGTTCCTTCGAAAACAAAATCATCCTGATAATGAGTGTTGATGGAAGAACCATCTCCGTTCCAAACATTACCGTGGAGAGAGCGGGAAAAAGCATCCGGATCGAAACCGGCTACCGGGTCCTGGTCTGAAATCGGAAGGGATGGCGAAGCAGAGGTTTTCAGTTGATTCCAAACTGCTTCTGAACGGGGCCATCCGGGGGGCGGATCATGGGCAAGCCTCTCTGCTTCTTTCCAAGGATCCACCCCCATTTGCTTCAGCATGGCAGAGGTGTTGTAGAGCACATGCTCGAGGAAAATATCGTTTTCCAGTGCAACGCAATTGGCGATCACCAAAAAATGAACCCGGGTTCCCTTGGCTGCCCCATAACGGCTTTCACCGGTATTGGTGCCGATGATCCGGGTCAGATGGGAGGTGTGGAAGCCGATCTCATCATTTCCCGCCCAGATCACTTCCTCGGCGTCCAGTACAATATCCGGAAATGCGGTAGTTGTATGATAGGTATCAGAAATGATCTTTTTGCTGCCCTTCTGCAGCCCATAATCGTCAAAAACAACCGAATCAGGTGCGTAGCATTGACCGATGTAATCCACCTCCCTGTCATCCGTTTCCCAGATCCTGTAAGTGATTCTGACAATGTAATCGATGATGTTCCGGTAAGCCGGATCGAAACCTTTGAGGGACTGTCGGGGACCAAGATCCTCAGGGATTCGAACCGAACGGTTCTGGGTGTAATGTTTCAGCGAAATTTCATAGCCACTGGGCATGTTGCTGCGGTTCAGTGGCAATGCGCTTCGATGGGGGATTCTGATTCGGTTTTTTTCAAAATCGGATGCATTCATTTCAGAAGGGAGAATTTGAAGATTTCTGGAATGAGGCCAACGGTCAGGCCTTTTCCAGCCATTCGAGCATCAAATCATTCAGCCGGTCCGGGGCTTCAAGGGGGGTGAGGTGTCCGCAACCGGGGATAAGCTCGAGACGAGCATTGGGAATATTTTCTGCCATCTCCCGATGAATTTCAGGAGGAGTCAACACATCTTCTTCCCCGCAGACCACCAGGGTAGGGCAACTGATCGAGGTTAACATTTCACGGTTGTCCTGCCGGGCCATCAGGGCGCGGACCTGTTGCCGGCAGCGTTCCAGCCCGACCTTTGAGGCCATGCGCATGATGGCTTGGGGAAGTTCTTCCTGTTTTCGTCCCTCTTCCGTCAGCATCAGATCGATCCATCTCTGCTCAATGGTTTTCTCAAAACCCTGGCGTTCAGCATCTTCGAGGAACTCGGTTCTTTGCCTGCTTCTTTCCATCGTCTCCGGTCCTGCCGTAGTATCGAGCAAGGCCAGTTTTAGCACCCTCTCAGAAGCGATGTTCAGAATTTCAAGAGCAATCATCCCCCCCATTGAGAGTCCGGCCAGGAAGAAGGATTCAGGTATCTGGTCCAGGATCATCGATGCCATTTCCCGAATCGTTTCTGCTTCCGGGATCTCCGGCAGGATGCATGGATAATGCGGTCTCAGATGTTGTTCCTGCTGTTTCCAGAGTTCCGAAGTAAGCAGATGTCCTGGAATCATCACCAGGGGTGGAGGTGTTTGAGAACGCTTCACGGGCTTTCCTTTGGAGAGGACAGTCGGCGGATCAACAAGGCAGGAAATTTTCTGAAAAAAGGTTGAAGCCGGAGACGATTCGATTCATGTTACCAGAGTCTTTCGGACGCAATCTCTGCTCCCCTGACCAGGGATCCCAGCTTTGCATAGGTGATATCCGCATCGACGGTTCCAAACCCGGCGAAGGTCGAGAAACCACAGTCCGAGCCAGCAATCACCCGTTCCCGCCCGACGATGTCGGCAAAACGGCAGATGCGTTCTGCTACCAATTCGGGATGTTCGACAAAATTGGTGGTGGAATCCAATACACCGGGAATCAGTACCTTGTTCTCGGGGATCTTGGCATCGCGGAACACACTCCATTCATGGCTGTGACGCGGGTTGGCTCCCTCGAAGGATAGTGCCATCGGTTTGGCCTTGAGCACGGCTGGGAGGATTTTTTTCATTTCAATATCACAATGATGGGGGCCCTGGTAGTTGCCCCAGCAGACATGCAATCTCAGTTGTTCTGCAGGAATGTTCTGCAGGGCATGATTCAGGGCCTCGATGTGAAGTTCCGCCATGGCAACGAATTCCTCATCACTCTGGTCCTTGAAAAGCACATGGCGGCCAAGGGCCAGGTCGGGGCTGTCGATCTGGATCACCAATCCGGCTTCGGCAATTCCCTCGTATTCGACTTTCATTGCATCCGCGAGTGCATAGAGGTAACTCGAGTGATCGGGATAATGCTGATTCGGCTGAAATTGGGCGATGACTCCCGGGGAAGCGGCATTCATGAAAGCATCGGTTGCTTCCGAAACTGAAAGCGCGTCCTTGAAGTTTTGAAGATCGACTTCAAGCGGCTTCAGATCTTTGACGGAGATGGGACCCACGCATTGGGGTCGGCTGTAGGTCGGGACTCCGCCGGAAGAGGAGGCACGTTTGGAAAATGCAGGATATTCTTCAAGGTCCTTCGGCGTTCTCCTGGGACTGTCGCCGTCGAAGCCGTTCAGTCGGTGTTTGATGTAAGTTGCATAACTGATCTTGCTTTGTTCTCCGTCACTGACCACATCCACTCCAACATCGGTCTGCTTACGGACCACGGTCTGAACCGCATCAGCGATGACCTGGTCATAGTGGTTCAAGTCGATTTTTTCGCCTGCCTCCTTGGCAAATACGAGTTTAAAGACCTCTTCAGAACGGGGGAGGCTGCCGACATGGGTGGTGAGGATTCTGTGCTGACTCAATTTCATCGATATCGTCTCATTTGGGGAAAATGTTAAGCATGCCAACTCGGCGAAGATGGGGCATCCTTGTTGATCACGGAATAAAGCCTTCCCGGATTCACACCGATGGACTCGAAGGTCCTTGGAAGATCGGGTGGGAGTGAAAAGAGGTCCCCTTTTTCAAGGACAAAACATCCGCTTTCACCTTTGTCTTTCCACTCGATTTTCCAGCTTCCACGGTCGCAGATCAGAACTTCCTTTTCCTTCCTGCTGTGCATTTGAACCCCACCTCCCTGATCCGCGGTCATCAGGTTCATCTCAAAACCATCTCCTCCGGGAATGACGCTCTCATCAAGTCCGATGATACGGAGATGACCGATGGAACCGTAACTGCCCGAACTCAAAGGAGCATCTGTTTGGGGAACCAGATTTGCTACGCGGGAGATTCTTTGCTCCATCTCTGCTTCGGTGTAAGTGTCATAGCCTGAAGCCTCTTCCTGGCTCATCACTTTGACACGACGGGCACCCTCCGGGATCGGAGCCTTATGGGTGTCCCAAACCCCATGTTCTTCCAGCAGGACCAATCCGTGTTCTTCAGCCGCCTCGAAAACTTTTGGAGCCCATTCCACCCCGCCGGTATCATCACCTCCAAGCACCGTGAAAAGAAAACCGTATTGTTCTCCGACATTCTCAAAACCCCTGAAACAACGGGTGGGAATGGAGACCACATCACCCTCGGAAAGGACGGTTCGGCACTCGCTGTCCAGACCCCAGTAGATCTCGAAAGTGCCCTCATGAATCATAAACACTTCGGCGGTGAAGTGACTGTGGAGGGAGTTCTTGATCCTCGGTGGCTGTCCTGCCGCCCCGATGTTAAAACCGTGAGGCTCCCGGATGTTGACCACCTGTTCCGCATTTTCTGTCACACCCGGACCGATGATGCTGAAATTGTCCTTCAAATGACTGCCTGGGGTGTGGGTGTCGATGAAAGCACTCCGGCAGGGGATCATTTCACTGCGTTTCACCAGACGTTCTCTCATGGGTTCACTCTTTTGGGTCGGTTATTCTTTGTTTCATGATTCAGGATCCGGGGAGGGGAGTTTCAGATCCTGATCCGTTGCCGGGTTTCCGAGTCGAAAAGAAAACAGTTTTCAGGATTCAACAGGATTCCGATCTGCTCATCTATTTCCACCCGGTAATCTTTGGGACCCCGCACAATGATCCTTTCGTCTCCCAGGATGACTGTGATCAGTGTCGATTCTCCTGTGAGTTCAAATGAGTAGACCTTGGCTGAAAAAATGCCATCCCCGGGCCGGGTGATTTCCATATCTTCAGGGCGGATCCCGAGCACGCATTGTTCGTGGTCTCCACGTGTAAGCTTGATGGAGAATTCTCCATGCTCAAAGGTGCCTTCACGCATTTTGCCGGGTATCAGTTTCATCGGGGGTGACCCGATGACCCCTGCCACAAACAGATTGGCCGGGTCATTGTAGATTCTTTCTGGAGTATCCAGTTGTGAAATGACGCCTTCGTTCATCACCGCTACCCGGTCGGCCAGGGTCATCGCTTCGATCTGGTCATGGGTCACGTAAATCGTGGTGATCTTCAATTCATGCTGCAGATGTTTCAGCTCGGCACGCATGTTGACCCTCAGTTTCGCGTCGAGATTGGAAAGCGGTTCGTCCATCAGGAAAACGGTTGGAGTCCTCACGATGGCTCTTGCCAGAGCAACCCTCTGACGCTGACCTCCTGAGAGTTCCCTGGGTCTTCTTTTGAGAAGATGCCCGAGCTGAACCTTCTCCGCTGCAATGCGGACCTGCTCAGCATGGAGAGACTTGTCGACTTTCCGGACCTTGAGAGGGTAGCGGATGTTTTCATAGACTGACATGTGGGGATAAAGCCCGTAATTCTGGAAGACCATCGCCACGTCCCGGTCTTTCGGAAGTTCATCATTGACCATTTTTTCTCCGATGAAAATCTCCCCTTCGCTCGGTTCCTCCAGGCCGGCAACCATCCGCATGGTGGTGGTCTTTCCACAGCCGGAAGGTCCCAACAGGACCATGAATTCCTGGTCGCGAACTTCCAGGGAAACCTGATCCACAGCGGTAAAATCTCCCCACCGTTTGGTGATCTCGTTCAGTGTTACCGATGCCATCTTTTCAATCCTTTCAGCGAACGGCTCCCATCGTCATGCCCTGGACAAAATGTTTTTGAATCAGCGTGGCCAGCACAAACATGGGCATCATGATCATGATGCCTGCGGCGGAAATCAAATGCCAAAGTACGCCTTCCTCGGCATGGAACATCGACAGTCCAACCGGTAGGGTAACGGCTTTATTGGTGGTGATGATCACTGCGAAGAGAAACTCATTCCATGCCAGTATGAAACAGAAAATCGCCGCTGTGATCACTCCGGGAAGGGCCATCGGGACGACGACGTTGATGATGACCTGAATCCTGCTTGAACCATCAACCATTGCGGCTTCTTCAGTTTCGATCGGGATGCTGTCCATGAACCCTTTGATCATCCAGATCGCAAAGGGCATGATCAACGACAAATTCACTAATACCAAGGCTAGACGGGTGTCGAGGATCCCGAGATCACGGAAGAGGATGAAAAAGGGAAGAACGATCACGACTGCAGGGACAAACTGGGTGGCCAGGATGGTGACGAACATGATCCGCTCCCCCTTCAACCTGAACCTCGAAAAACTGTAGGCGGCCATGGTCGCCAGCGGAATCGCGATGATCACGGTAAAAAAGGCGATCAGGGTTGAATTCAGCAGCTTTTCTTCTAAATGATAGGGATCCTGGAAAATGATTTTAAAATTTTCCAAAGTCGGAGTGAAAAGGAGTTTCAGTTGGAAGATATCCACCTGTTGCTTGAATGCCCCGGAAACAATCCAGTAAATCGGCACAAGGATCACGATGGCAGCCACCAGGATGATCAGAAACTGAAGGAGGTCCAGCAACTGTTGGGTGAAACGACGGGAGAAAATCATTTTTTCAGAAAAACGAGTTTCATGTAGATCCAGGTCAGACCGAACATTGGAATCACCAAGAGGTAGGAAACCGCCGAGGCATATCCCATGTTGTAATATTTGAAACCATTGAAATAAATATAATGCGCAAGGGTCTGGGTTGAATTCCCCGGACCTCCGTTGGTCAGCATGTAGACCTGATCAAACATCTTCAGGGAGAAAATGGTTTTCAGTACCAGACATACCGCCAGGACGGGCAGAATCGAAGGTAAGGTGACATCCATAAATACTCTCCAGGATCCTGCACCGTCGATCATCGCAGCCTCCCGGGCGTCCTGGGGTACGGTAGCCAGTCCCCCGATCAGGACCAGCGTCAGGTAAGGCGTCCAGTGCCAGACGTCACTTCCCACCAGCGCGACCATGGCCAGGGTGGTATCCCCCAGCCAGTCCATATCGGCTAGAGGAGGAATCAATACATCAAAAAATGCTTTGAACAGCCCGAAATCCGGCTGGAACATGAACCTCCATGATACCCCGATCAGGGCAGGGCTCATCGCAAAGGGAAGGATCAGCAGAGTCCTGACAGTGAGACGGAATTTTCCCCCCGGGGCTAGAAGGAGTGCCAATCCAAGGGCAAGCCCGACGGATGCTAAAACCGATGCAACGGTAAAAATGGAAGTGACCCGGATCGAATTCCAGAGCAGGTCATCTTCCAGGGCATAGAGGTAGTTGTCAAAGAGGTATGCGATGTTTTCCAAACCATCGTATTGGTATTCCCAAAGGGGCTTCGAATCCCGTGCACGGTTGAGCTTCCACTCCCGGAAACTCAGGTAAAAGGATTGGGATAGCGGCCAGATCGCAGTAGCAGTGACAACGAAGAGGGCGGGAAGGACAAAGAGATACTTGAGGTGTCGGTCCCGCATGACTCAAAAAGGAGGAAGGCAGGCCTTACCTTGAAACCGGTTAGGCCTGCCCAGACTGGTTGGTTGGAAATTAATAGTAACCGGCTCGTCTCAGAATACGCTCCGCTTTTTTGGCGGCGTCTTTCATCAACTGGTCCACATCTCCACCGGTGGATGCTTTTTGGATGGCCGATGCCAGCAGGTCTCCGACTTCAGGCCACTCAGGAATCTGGGGCATGATGTCCGAGTTTTTCAGACTGGCTGCGGCTGCCTGCTGGATGTTGTCATTGGCAGCATTCACCTCGGCATCCAGCATACTGGAAGTGTGGGTGACCACGTTATTGACGATCTTCGTCCCGGCAACTTCGCGTTCAATTGCATTTCTCCGATCCAGTTCAGGATTGGACAACCACTTCATGAATTCCCATGCTGCTTCCTTGTTCTTCGAATACTTCGAAATGGAATAAGGCATGGAGATCGCGTAGGTCACGGTTTTTCCCATGTAAGCAGGCATTCCGGCGAACGCCACCTGGTCCTTCGACAGGGTGGATTGGTTGGGATTGTAGAATCCTGAGTAGGCCCACCACCAGACTGGAATCATCGCTGCCTTGCCTTGGGCATACTGAATTCGTGCGTCCTGCTCGACGTTCGAGACGGCGCCTTCTCCGCAGATTCCATGTTTGGTGTGAAGATCAATGTAATCGCGAGTCGCTTTCAGTCCTGCAGAGGTGGTCCAGGCGGGTTTCATCTGACTGTCAAAAACATCCGCGCCTGCCGCCCAGAGAAAGTTGAGCCAGATGAAAAGGTTCTGGCGGTTTCCGTCTGATCCGTAATAGCACGCGAGTCCACCGATTCCTTCTTTTGATTTGATGGTTTTTCCGGCAGACACAACATCCGACCAGCTCTTCGGAGCCTGAAGGTTATGCTTGTCAAAAAGGTCTTTGCGGTAAAACATCAGCTGCGGATGGGCCCTGAGAGGAAAACCGAGGGTTTCTCCCTTGAACATCGCGCTTTTCTTGAAAGCTTCCGGGTAGCGGTTCATGTCGATTCCGTCCCGCTTCAGCCAGGCATCAATCGGCTCAAGCCAGTAAGCGTAGGAGGGACCCCATGAATCCAGATAGTTCACCACATCAAAACTGCCGTCTGCTGCAACACCGACACTGGAGACCTTCTCCTGCAAAGCTACAAAAGGGGTGTGGGTCCAGTTCAGCTTGATCCCGGTCAGACTCTCGAATTCTTCATCACGAAGTTCGTAAGCCTTGAATTGGGGGGTGACCACCGCCAGAATATTCAGGGTCGTTCCCGCATAGGGTTTTCCAGATTTGAGCTGGTAGGGAAGGATGTTGTCACCTGCCAAGGTGACCGTGCTTGCCAGTGTCAGTCCGGCAAAGAACAACATGATTTTTTTCAACATTATTTTCACTCCTTTATAAATGGATTCAGAATCAATCGCTTAACTGAATACGATTGCAAAAAATTTATACTTCAGATAGGTATTTGAAGTCAATCTTATTATTGACATGAAAACATTTTCATGGGGGAATCGATTGACAGGTACAATTTGGGGGCCTATGTTAATGAAAAGGTATTCATAATTTAGATTCGATGAAGCATTCCAGGAACTCAGTAACCTCGATTGAGGTGGCAAAACTGGCCGGGGTTTCCCAGTCCTCGGTTTCAAGAGCCTTTTCGCATGAAGGTCCGGTTTCGGTGAAGACACGCCGAAAGGTGCTCGACGCGGCCCGTAAACTGGGTTATCAGCCCAATGCGATGGCACGGAGCCTGATCACCCGGCGTACCAGCATGGTCGGGATGGTAATAGCGAATGTGCACAACAATCCATTTTATACCGAAGTTTTGGATCTTCTGAGTCGCAAGTTCCAGAAACTGGGGCAGAAAGTGATGCTGTTCATTGTCAACCGGGATCAGAACCTCGATGACATCCTGCCGCAGTTGCTCGAATATCAGGTCGAGGGGATCCTGGTCACCGCGGCGACTTTGAGTTCGACGATGGCCGAGGAATGCGAACGCTGGGGAAGGCCGGTGGCGATGATCAACCGCTACGTTCCCGGGGTCCACGCAAGCTGGTTTTGCTGTGCCAATTATGAAGGCGGGAAAATGGTGGCAAAACTGCTGCTGGATGCGAATCACCAACGGCCCGCTTTTCTCGCCGGAAGTGAAGACACCACCACCAGCATCGACCGTGAACGGGGTTTCATGGAAATCCTGAATCAGGAAAAGGTCGAAGCTCTCCGTGAAATTGGGGAATACACCTACCAGGATGCTTATGATGCCGCCATCCGCTTGCTCGACCGCAAAGATCCCCCGGATGCGATCTTCTGTGCCAATGACATCATGGCATTGGGGGTGATGGATGCCGCAAAAAATGGACTTGGGCTGAAAATCCCCGAGGAGGTTTCGATCATCGGGTTTGATGACATTCCCATGTCCTCCTGGTCTAGTTACAGCCTGACCACTGTCCGACAACCCATTCAACGGATGGTGGATGCTTCGGTGGAGGAATTGCTGAACCGGATTGAAAATCCTGAAAGAGAACCCCTCCAGGAGGTGATTCCAGGAGAATTGGTGATCCGTGGATCCGCCCGCATGCCTGGTGGACTCAGTTCGGGATGGGTCATTTCCCAAGACCGTTAAGCTTCAAAAGCGTTCACGACGCTTTGACTCCCTGCTTTGGTCATTTCATAATGACCGGCATGCTCCAAGAATTGAAATTCTGATTTTTCTCTTTAACACATGATCGACTCGGGTTCCCGACCCAAGAGCAAAAATCTTCGCAGCCTGATGCCGGTATTGGCATTTCTCAAGCCCTATGGCTGGAGGATGTTTTTTGCAGGACTTGCCCTGGTGTTCACATCAGCAGTGACGCTTTCCCTTGGCCAGGGAGTTCGGCTGCTGATTGATGAAGGGCTTGTGCAGGGTTCGAAGGAGCAGTTGACCCTGACGCTGATGTTTTTTACCGGACTGGTGTTTTTGATGTCCCTTGGGACCTTTACCCGGTTTTACTTGGTTTCCTGGATCGGGGAAAGGGTCAGCACGGACCTCCGGGTTGCCGTATTCCGGCATCTGATCCGTCTTCATCCTGCCTTTTTTGAAACCAACCTGAGCGGTGAGATCCAGGCCCGAATTACTGCGGATACCACGGTTCTGCAGACCGTCATCGGTTCTTCGCTGTCTATTGCATTGCGAAACGGATTGATGCTGATTGGAGGCATCGGGTGGTTGTTCTGGATCAACCCCAAACTGACCGCAACGGTATTGGCAGTGGTTCCGGTGGTGGTTGTTCCGATTATTATTTTCGGGAGGAGGGTCCGGCGACTTTCAAGAAGCAGTCAGGATCGGGTGGCCACAGTAGGAGCTTTTGTGGGAGAGGCTCTGCAGAATATCAAGATTGTCCAGGGATTCAACCATCAGGCAGAGGATGTCCGGCAGTTTAATGGACATGCCGAAAATGCCTTCCGTACCGGTATCCAACGGATCCGCCAGCGTGCGGTGCTGATTGCGATTGTGATCCTGCTGGTGCTGGGCTCGATTGGATCGATGCTCTGGGTTGGAGGAATGGATGTCCTCGAAGGAAGAATCAGTCCCGGTGAGTTGGCAGCATTTGTTTTTTACGCCGTGATTGTGGGCAGTGCGGTGGGATTCATCAGTGAGGTTTATGGTGATCTCCAGCGGGCAGCAGGAGCCACCGAGAGGCTTCTCGAATTATTGGACGCCAAAGCTCTGATCCAGGATCCCCAACGGCCGAAGCGTCTTCCCGGAAAGATCCAGGGAGCGGTTTCCATTCAGAATTTGGGTTTCAGCTATCCCTCCAGACCAGAGCAGAAAGCCCTCGATGGCATCCAGCTTGAGGTTGAATCCGGGATGACCATGGCATTGGTAGGGCCGAGTGGCGCGGGCAAGTCTACCCTGCTTGACCTGCTGTTACGGTTCTACGATCCCCAGCAGGGCAGCATTTGTTTTGAGGGCATCGATCTGCGGGATCTGTCACTCGAGGATTTGCGCCGTCACATTGCCCTGGTTCCCCAGCAACCGGTTTTATTCAGTGCAAGCGTTGAAGAGAACTTGCGTTACGGGAAACCCGAAGCTTCCGGGGATGAGATCCGCAATGCGGTTGAAAAGGCTTTTGCTACCGAGTTCATTGAGGGACTTCCTCAAAAATACGATAGCTTTTTGGGAGAACAAGGGGTCAGGCTTTCGGGCGGACAGCGGCAGCGGATTGCGATTGCCAGGGCACTTCTCAAGGACCCGGCGTTGCTATTGCTCGATGAGGCGACCAGTGCTCTTGACGCCGAAAGCGAACGGATGGTCCAACAGGCACTTGATGACTTAATGCGCAACCGGACCAGTATTGTGATTGCTCATCGTCTTTCGACGGTGATCGACGCAGATCAGATTGCGGTTCTGGACCAGGGAAGGTTGGTCGCCCTTGGAACTCATCGAGAACTGATGGATTCCTGCGAACTCTATTCCCAGCTCGCCCGCTTACAGTTCAGGGAACCCCAGGCTCCTGAAACCCACCTGCAAGCGGTTCCTGCCTGATTATCAAATCTAAACTTTTAAACTCCTCGGGTGACGGCGCTGAGGCTTTCGATCATTTCAAAATCTGTGACCTTGGCGTTTGCAAATGCCGGATTGGCCCCGATATCCTTGAAAATCTGGGAGTCCATCCAGTCCTGCATATGCTGTTTGGTTTCCCAAAAATAAACCCCGCCGTAGGTGTTGGTTTCCTCATTGGCCAGCCATCGTTTTGAAATCAAACCGGGCATTTCGGAAATTGGTTGGGCTGCCTCTGCTGCTGCGGCTTCGTATTCGGAACGGGAAATTCCGGAAAGATTGAAATTGATGATTTGGATATGCATCTTAAGGCTCCTTCAAAAAGTTGAAAAAAGACGCTATCACACATCTGAAAGTGAATTATGTCAAGTTCTTTGATGTGAAAATGTTTTGATTCCATGCAGATCATCAATTTCCAAAAACATATGAAGACGGACTGTATATTTTCTCTTAGCTCTTTGATTTTATTCAGGAAAGCAAAATTTCATTGAGTCGTTCCAGATCAAGATCGGAGTATTGTTGGATCACAAGTGTGGCTTCAGAAAAATCCTGACCGCTACTCAGTTCGCCGGGGATGGCAATGGTTTTAATCCCTGCGTGAATCGGAGACATCAAGCTTAAGCGGGTATCCTCAAAGGCCAGAACTTCGTCTTTCTTCACTCCCATTTCCCTCAGTGCGATTTCGTATATTTCGGGATCGGGTTTTTGACGTTGGGTCAATCCCTGATGCCCTATGAAAGCAAAGTTCTCCCTAGAAATGGTATTCAAACTTTTCAGAATCGCATCAATTGAGTCCAGAAAAGTGGTTGAAGCCAATCCGATAAGAATGTTGTTCTGCAAAAGCATTTCGCAGAATGCCTCAAATCCAGTCCGCAGGAAGGATTCTCCTTCAGCCAATTTTTGTTGGAAAAGCCGGGTTTTATCGGAGTGGATTTTTTCAAGTACCTGAGGACTGCTTTCCGGAAAAACTTGTTTTAATCGGTTTAAACCTCCCTGGATTTTGAGAAACTCGATATATTCTTTTTCGTCCCATTGCTGTTTAAGGCCATTTTGCGAGAGTGCCTCATTGAATGATTCCAATTGAATGCGTGAGGTTTCTGAAAAGCTCCCGATGGAGCCAAAGATAACTGCTTTGAGTGTCATGGTCATTCTCTAAAATTTCATGAAAAAAGGATGACGTTTTAGTCATTTACTTTCACTTTACGTTTATGGGAATGGAACCGATCGGGGAGAGACGCAGATCGGGATGAATTTCTCAGAATCGCTTGATGCAGCGAATCATCTCCTCATCAAATCCGAATTTTCGGTAAAGGGATCGGGCCCGCTCATTGTTTGAGAAGACATTGAGCGAGAGACTGAACGCCTGCTGTTTTCGGGTTTCCGCTTCAGCCATTTCCAGAAGCTGGCTGGCCACTCCGTTGCCCTCAGCTTGCTCACTTACCGCAAGCCCCTCCACATGGGCATTGGTTTGTTCATTCAGGGGATCCTGATTGAATCGGAGCAAAAGGGTTCCCAGAATATGATCTGTTTCATCGACTGCAATCCAGATCCTGGTGTCCCTGTTTTTTTCATCGAAGTGTTGTTTGACCAAAACCGCATCACCCTGCCAGAATTCCTCGGGCTTACGTTCCTTGGGAATTGGGAAATCTGCCAGCCTCGGAAGGAGTTTCAAAACCGCGTCACGATGATGGGACTCCGCTTCCTGAATTTTAAATTTCATGGATCAGCAGCGTTTGTTGAAGTTCTTCCGCCCGGACGGGGTCCTGCAGAAGCCATTGGGTTGCGAGGGAAAGATCCGTTAATGCAAGCAATGCCTGGGGAAGCAGATCAACCATCCAGATCACCATCTGATTTCCCTGACAAGCCTCGGCGACCTGGGTGAAGTAGGAGATGTATTTCTCAAACCTGGAAGAATTCATTGGTTTGGGAAGAAGCCCTTCCCGGATCATCAGTTCCTCAATCAACTCATCCTGATGATCCACATGCCCGAAGACGATTTGTGAATACGATATTCCTCTTCGTGGAAACCAACTTCCTGCCCTGCACGCTTTGTCGATACGGTCCGGAAGGCCATCCGTGAGATTGATCACCATGCCCGGCTTTTTCTCTTCACGGATACATTCCTGTGCAGAGGCAAAGGCGGCTTCATAATTGGTGGTTCCTGCGGGAGGAATGAACGCTTCCAAGGTTTCGAGAGGACGCGAAGGAAGATCGTTGTAGGGGATCACAAAAATTTGGGTCTTTTTCAGTTTTCTCCGCAACAAGGTCATCAGGGAACTGCAGGCGATCTGGGAAACTTTGAAAAGGGAGTGTTCGGAAGTGGAGGCACTGATGTCAAGCAAGATTACCAAGGTCGATTCAAAATCCCTCAACAGATCAGATTGCTCCGGGTTGAACAGTGAAGGCGCTTGGGATGCTTCCTGCAGTTTCAGCACCTGTTTCGACGTTTCCGTAAGCATCGAATCGCCGGGGAATTCAGGCTGGTCAAAAAGGGAAAGCCCCAAGGGAACTGTAGGAGGCCGGAGAAGTCTGGAGGGAGAAGGCGGAACCGTTCCATAAAAAACCGGTTCGAGTTTCTTCCGAAATTGCTGTTTGAGGATCTTCTGTTTTTTATCATCAGGCGGATTGTTTTCCAAATAAACCAGTGCCTCTTGTCCCGACTGATAAAGCACACTCAGTGCTTCGTGCTTAAGTACACAGGGCATAGGTTCTTGCCATTGATCTTCAGGCATCGGATTTCCATTCAGCATAGGCACCCGTTGACCAGAGTTGATTCGGATTTCAAAACGGGAATCAACCTTTCCTAAACGGAAACCCAAATGAAGCAGGCGGAGGATTTGAAGGACAGGAAGTTCGACCCTGGCTTTGGGAATTTGCAGGGGGATCCCAGCCCGCCTTACGACCCTGAAACATTTTTTCAGGATGAGTTCATCTTCCGGGGTTTGACAGAGCCGAAACAATTCTGAGAAGCCCTTCTGTAACGGTTCTAAAAGGTTTTCTGGTAAAACCTCCTTCAACTGTTCTTTGCAGGCCTCTTCGAGAATCGGTCCGAAATCGGGAAACTCTTCGGGATCCATCAATGGAGGCGGACCAACAATTTCCCGAAATTTTTCCCCTGGAGCAGGCCGAAAAAAGCCTGGGGCGCATGTTCCAGCCCGTTGATGAAATCCTCACGGTATTGGAGTTTTCCCTCCGCGATCCATGCCGCCAGGGTTTTGAGCGCCTCGTTTTCCTGGGAGGCAAAATCCCAGACAATGAAACCACGGTAGGTGAGGCGTTTGACCAGTATATCCCGCATCAGTCTCGGAGTCGGATCCGGCCCATCGGGAAGTTGGGTGTCGTTATAATGGGCAATCAAGCCGCAAACCGGAATCCTGGCAAAGTCGTTTAGTAAAGGCTGGACGGCCTGGAACACCCTTCCTCCAACGTTTTCGAAATAGACATCGATTCCGTCAGGACAGGCTTCTTTCAATTTCACCGACAAGGCTGGGTCATGGTGATTGAGGCATTCGTCAAAACCAAGCGTGGTCTTGACGTATTGGCATTTCTCGTCGGATCCGGCGATACCTATTGCACGTGCGCAACGAATTTTCGCAATCTGACCCACTACGGCGCCCACTGCTCCGGAAGCCGCCGCCACCACGAGGGTTTCTCCCGCCTTGGGTTTGCCGATGTTTTCCAATCCTGTGTAAGCCGTCACCCCGGGCATTCCCAATACTCCAAGGGCGAGTGAAGGCGAAGGCCAGGAGGGATCAACTTTCCTGCATAGTGCTCCGTCAATCAGAGAGTATTCCTGCCAGCCTCCGTTGCCGACCACCATGTCCCCTGTCTTGAAATCCGTGTGTCGTGATTCCACGACCTCTCCCACGGTGCCTCCGGTCATCACTTCACCGACTTCAACCGCTTTGGCATAGGACTTTGAGGCATTCATCCTTCCCCTCATGTAGGGATCCAATGAGAGAAAATGATTTCGGACCAGAACCTGTCCTTCCGCAGTTTCGTTTAACGCTTCTTCAACCAGCTTCAGATCTTCTGTTTTAGGCTTTCCTTGCGGTCTTGAGGCAAGTTGGATTTGACGGTTGATGATTTGATTCATGGTCTCCTTGATGAAAAATTATTCTGATTCATGGTTCAGGATGGCTTTGACAAAACGTTCCATTGCTGCAGAACGGGAACCCTTGACCAAAACGATGCTTTTTTGATCCCAATCCTGCTGAAAATCATTCTGGAGTTCCTCCAATGATTCGAAACGCTTCGCGTCCTCTTTTGGACCTCCCGCGTTTTTCCATCCTTCCAGGTAAGACTCACCGAGATCACCTCCGAGAACCAGCAGTTTTTTGCAGCCTGAATGGTAAATGACTTCTCCGACTTCTGAGTGAAATTGTTCCGCATTTTCGCCAAGCTCCGCCATCGGGCCTATGACAGCGATGAGGGGTGTTTTCGGATGCATAAAACGGATGGACTGCAGAACACCCCGGAATGATCCGGGATTGGCGTTGTAACTGTCATCAATGAGCCAACCCTCATCGAGACGTTTCCATTCAAAACGTCCGCTGACCTGGAAATCGAGTCCGGACACTGCCTGCTGAAGTTGTTCTGCATCCACGCCGTTTTCATAAAGAAGGACCAGTGCCGCAGTCAGATTACGAAGCTGAAGCGGATGGAGTGCCCCGGATGTAAAGTTTTCTCCAAACAGTTCAAATCCTTTGAAACCCTCTGATGTAATGTTCCTGCTAACGGTCCACTCTGCCTTTTGATTTTGATCCTCCAAAGCATAACGAACGATTCGAATCTCTTGCTGCTTTGCCTTTTCCTGGACCAGATCCAAATGTTTCAAGTCGGCGGGGACAACCAATGAAGAACCGGGAGACATGCCCGCCATGATGTCTCTTTTCTCAGCAGCCACCCCTTCGGTATTTTTCAGGAATTCCAGATGACTTTCGGCGATGGAAGTCAGGATGGCTCCATCAGGTCTCGAAATTCTGGAAAGCTCACCGATTTCCCCGAACTGGTTGGTGCCCATCTCGATGACCCACCATCGGGCTTTTGGATTGGCACGAAGCAGGGTTAGCGGGACCCCGAATAAATTATTGAGGTTTCCGCGGGTGGCATGAGTGTTTTTATCAATTATCAGGCAAAGCCGTGACAGTAATTCCTTGGTTGAGGTTTTCCCGTTGCTTCCGGTGATCCCCAGCACTTTCCCGGAATATTGTTCCCGTGCCAGGGATGCCCATTCCCGCAGGGCCAGGTTGGGATCTGCAACCCGGATTTGGGGGAAAGGGGTGTGAAGCAGTGATTCTGGAATCCGTTCGGTTTGAACGACGGCTCCGGAAGCCCCTTGCTCCAGTGCCTGCTGAAGATAAAGATGCCCATCGGTCCGTTCTCCGCGGATGCATACGAACCAGTCGCCTTTTTGAAGGGTTCTGCTATCAATACAAACAGACCCTGCCGATTCGGAAGGATCCGCATGCAGCAGTTGCCCGTTTAAGGTTTGCGCCAGGGATTTCAGGGGATATACTGTTTCTTTATTCACATGCCCACTTTTTTTGACCCTTCTTATCATCTTTCATGGAAACCTTAGAACAGCAGTTTGAAAATGCCCTGGACACCATTACTTTGGAGGGTTCAGGGCAAAAGCTGATGGATACGGAAATCGTCCACAGTTGTCTGGTCAACAATGATTTTGCCAAAATTACCCTGATCCTTCCAGAAGACTCTTCATTGCGCAAGAATCTTCCGGATCAAGTTGAGAAGGTGATCCAAAACCTGAATGGGATTGAAAGAGTGGCAGTCGAGGTCCTCGCGAATCCTCCACCGGATGAGGAACAGGCCGACACCCAACAGCCTCAACGCCCGGTCCAACAGCCCCGTCGAACGGCCTACCTGCAAAACTATGACGCGGTGATCGCTATTGCCAGCGGCAAAGGGGGGGTCGGAAAATCCACCGTTGCCGTCAATCTTGCCCTTTCGTTGGCTCAGAAAGGCCATTCTGTCAGTCTCTTCGATGCCGATATCTATGGCCCGAGCCTTCCCATCATGCTCGGAACCCGTGAGAAAAAACCAAGGTTCCAGGGGCCAAAGATCAGGCCCATCTACAAATACGATATCTCAGCCTTATCCATCGGCAACCTGGTGGAAGAAGACATGTCGGTGGTCTGGCGTGGACCGATTGTGCATCAGGCGATCGAGCAGATGCTGAGGGATACCGAGTGGCCCGGTGGAGAGTTCATGCTCATCGATCTGCCTCCTGGAACCGGAGACGTCCAGCTTTCCATTTCCCAACTCTGTGAAGTCGCAGGGGCGGTGATCGTATCCACCCCTCAGGATGTTGCATTGCTGGATGCAGTCAAGGCCGTCAATATGTTTTCCAAAGTCGATATCGATATTGTCGGGATGATCGAGAACATGAGCCAGTTCGTCTGTCCTCACTGCGAGAAAACAACCGAAATCTTCAGTTCCAATGGAGCGAAGAAAGCGAGTGAGAAAATCGGGGCACCCTTCCTCGGCTCAATCCCCATCGAACTCGAAGTCAGGGAAGGTGGCGATAGCGGAACCCCTTTGATGAACCGTAAAAGAAATTCTCCTGCAACCCAGGCATTTCGGGAAATTGCAGACAAGCTGATCGAATCGCTGGAAAACCTGGAGTGAATGCCAGAATCTCATTGACAATCACTCCCATTGCTGGAAAATAAATAACCCTTCCGTGGGTCGGTAGCTCAGTTGGTAGAGCATCTGACTTTTAATCAGGTGGCCCTGGGTTCGAGTCCCAGCCGACCCACCAGTATTTGCAACGTCTGACAGGCCAAAAGTCGGGTACGGAATACTGGTGATCCCCCTCAAAGTTCCACTTTCGTTCCACTCAGGAAAAAATTCATTACCAGGCACTTTCTGAGGCTAGAATAGCCTCATGGGTGAAATGAGATTTTTCCAATCTATTAGATCAGTGACTTTACCAAATTTACGCTTTGTATGATGTTTACATGTGCATCTTGAGCATCTTGTGAAACCTGTGCAATATCAGTTACATATGTGAAAAATAAGTCATGATTTTCTTTGCTAATCATCTCTTCCTGGTTTAGCCTGAAAACTCCTCATAAATTAAGAAACTTATGGCAAGTATTCAAACCAGAGAAAAAAACGGGAAACCTTCCTATACGGTTAAAATTAGAGTCAAAGGAAGTCCACCTGTATTCAAAACCTTTTCGAGGCTCACCGATGCAAGGAATTGGGCTCAAAAGACAGAATCCGACATTAGGGAAGGACTATATTTCAAAAAGAATGAATCAAGAAAGCATACACTCAAAG
>LUMI01000067.1_pt1 | contig 28640 bp, 41 predicted proteins | sample 729681 | NCBI WGS metagenome assembly LUMI01 (sample SAMN03860267, study PRJNA289734) | marine metagenome | biome: seawater column; feature: ocean; material: water; isolation source: Red Sea water column Station 34 - depth 10m | place: Saudi Arabia: Red Sea | collected 2011-10-15 | depth 10 m
TTTGTTTACTTAATTTAAAGTTTGTTTTCATTTCATGATCTCCATAATACCAACATAAGCAAGGTATCCAGAACCTATACCTGATAATAGCAGAAAAATGCCCAAAAGTCCAAATATATTCATGTTGTTATATATTGGAGAATAGCATCTCTTACTTTTACATCAGTTTCAGTATCAATAAGAATTTGAAGAGATTCTTGTCTTGCTTTTTGAAAAGCATCAGATGCTTCTTCCACAGTAAGAAAATGTCCCAAAGCAGTTCTCTTTCCAACTTTTACTTCACCATCAATAACTTGAAGAGGATTTGTCTGAGCACGATATGGTTTTGGACTTTTACCTTTTTTATAATTAGAATTCCAACAAACCCCTCTAGGTAAATCACCCTCTAATATATGAGGTTTAAACCATTGATTTACAATTTTTCTAACCATCAAACAAGTATCAGGTCCATAATGTAAATTGCCAGGAATTAAAATATCTTTATCAACTTCTTTGTTCTCAAAGTCATCCCACTGCTCAATCCACTCTTTAAATACTGAAAGTTTAAACCATCTTGGATCAAGAGTGCAATCTTTATATGCTTCATAATTGTGCATATTAGGATCTCTTTTGCCAGTTCTTCTAATAATCCCACGCCAAACTCTACATATTTTTGATTCAGAAAATTCTGGAATCATTACATCATTTATTCCAACTCCATAACACAATAAACGAAGTTCTGGTCTAGGTCCAGATTTCCCTATAGGACTGTCATCTGGAACAATATAATCTTTACGATCTTTGTAAAGTGTTACCCATTCTCCATCTATCTTTTGTTGTTTTACATATCCTACATGTCTAATTGTTCCTTCTGGATGTTCACTCTTTTTAGATCTTCTTTTTATAAGAACCCAATCTCGATTTTGTTTCTGATAAGTTCTAGTTCCTTTGACTCTAATAGTTCCCTCTGGTAAACCAAAATTTTCATAGTTACTTCTATATTTTTCAGGTAGGGGAAGTCCCTTCCAAGAACCATCCTCTTGTTTTTGTCTTACTTGAATTTTCCCATTTTTTAATTTATCTTCTACTATAGTTCCTGCAGGAAGTCCACGTGGTTTTCTATATTCATCAGGTGTTGGATAATATTTCCATTTACCATTTACCCATGAAAACCACTCAAATGTATCCACTCCTTTTTTCTTATATGTTTTTACACGAACTTCACCATCTTTTGGAGGAAATTGTTTATGAGTTTTTTTACCAATAAGAATATACTCATTTAAAATTTTTTGTTTTATCTCATTAGTAAATACGTATTTACCCATACTCATTTAAATTCCCTCCCATTTTTTTCTTATATCTGAATTTTTTAAAGATGTTGAATATGCACAATTACTCAATTCATTATTTAAAGGATTATCATCAACATGATCTATTACCATATTTTCCTCTGCTATATCAAGTAATTCTTCATATGGTAACATTTTCAAATAATCTCTGTAAGGATTCCATGCAGTCATTACTGCAATATGAAGTTTTATTCTTAATTCTATAAAACCTTTAGCATTTTTCTTTTCTGTAAATTTATGACCAGCATCCCAAAATGGTTTTCCCTCTGTTAATATATTAACAGCTAAACATTTTACTTTACCTTTTTTACCTTTCCATGTTTGATAATCTGCAGTTGGTTTAAGATATCTTTTTGTTTTATCATTCCAAACTTTTGCGCATTTACTCACAAAAATATATGGAATTATTATACCATGTCTTGGTAAAGGTGCAAACTCTATACCATCTACAAATATATTCATTTTAAATAATTCAGAAAGGACAATATCACTAAGAGTGTTAAACAGATTTGATTATAAGTCATTTAAATTCACACTCCACCATAATCTCTGTTAGACATGCAAGTAGGTTTATTTCCTGATCTGCTACGAAGGCAACTTGATATTGATACTTAGCAATAACAAGAACAGCAGCAGGGATGGAAGCAGGTACCAAGGTAGTGAAAAGATTATCGTAAATGTGACGTAATAAAACAGTAGGATCATTATCCAAGTTATTGACACACCATTTACGAACCTCAGAAAAGTTTTTCTTCTTAAGATTTTGAACAAGCTCATTTGTTTTTACCTCACTAAAAGTTGCTAGAATACCACTGTCTATTTTACCTCCAACTGAGTATCTCTGACACTCATTTAACACTCTCCTCCAATCAGGAAAATGTTTGTTGATAAGTTCTGCAAGAACTTTCTTATCAGCATCAATTCTTTCTTCTTCTAGAATAGAAACAAGTCTATTAAAGAATGCTACTGCAATTTCTTGTTTATGCTTTCCTTTAATACCAAACTCAACCACAGCACATCTAGAATGCAAGGGTTCAATGATTTTATTTTTGTAATTGCAAGTGAATATGAATCTACAGTTTTTGGAGAACTCCTCAATAGACGCTCTGAGAAGGAGCTGTACATCGGAAGTGGTATTGTCTGCTTCATCAATGATGATGACTTTATGTTTTGAGTCACTTGTAAGAGAGACTGTAGATGCGAAGTTCTTGGCATTGTTCCTAACTGTGTCTAAAAATCTTCCCTCATCAGATCCATTGATAACATAATAATCTACACCTAATTCATGGCATAATGCTTTTGCTACTGTAGTCTTACCACAACCTGCAGGACCTGATAGTAAGAGATTAGGTATCTCTCCTTTCTTTAGAAACTGCAAAAAGGTATCCTTGATACCTTGTGGTAGAATACACTCTTCAATCTTTTTGGGTCTGTATTTTTCAACCCATATAAAATCACTCATTGATTAATAATGTTGTATTCAATTTCAATAACCTTGCACATTCTACCAGTAGAATTTGCTCTGGTCAATTGCTTTAGAGTGCCACCTAACTCTTCTGTAAGAACTTTAATTTGTTCTACAATCTGTTCTTCTAATTCTTCTTCACTCATTTTCTTATAGTATAGGATGGTGGAATGTGATGATCATTCCAATGTCTGATGTTACCAGCAACAATAAAACAGTTAGTAATTATAAGTTGGAGAAAAATAAAGGTTCTTATGATTGCTATGTAATCTGCTTCTTTATCAGATTTACCAGACTTGTCACCAAGTGCCTTTGCCCAGATTCTCCATACTTTGTTCATACCCAACTTGGTTTTCTTGAAGGGTCACGCAGATAATTTGATGAGACCCATGGTTTAGACTTTATATAATACTTGTAAGCAGTGAAGATGTCAATGCTTGTATCATACTTAAACTCATCAGGTCCTGCAAATGCAAATGATTTTGGTCTATCTAAAGTAAATGGAATAAGATTACCTGCTTCTAGTACAGCTTTCTCACAACTATGAACTTTACCATATCTGTGAGTATACTCTTTACAAAGTGCCATTGCGTGTGCAACCAACCACCATGCATTGATGTTAGATTCATTTGCCCAGACAGTGCAAGGATGGTTTCTAAAGGCACCTTTCTCTGTAAAATATGCTGTACCATCTTTCTTATGTAATTTACCATAACCATGTCCCCATTTTTCAGAACAGACTATGGCAAGCATTTGACAAGATTCTAATGGCATCTTGACAATATGTTTATCAGGTAATGATTGTGCTGATACTGTTGGTGATGGATCAGTTACAAAAATGTTCATTCAGATGCCCTCCATTCTTTTCTCATTATAACATACTTCTCATCATATGCAGCCTTATCTCTTACTTTTTTGAAAACAGTTGCAGCACGGGACTTTTCACAGTGTAGTGCGGTTGGCGACTGCGGCGATATGGAACCATCGCTAGCGTACTTCTTTCCACTAGGATGATTTGCATACCTACGGGCGCGAGTAAATCCCATTTCAAGAAACTTCCTTGCCATATCCATTCCAATGAAATCCTGTTGCTCCTTATAGTCACAAAACATGGAGTAGATTTTATCAGCAGATTTGCGAGCAGTAGTTTCATTTACAAATCTCCAATGAGAGCATATATCGTTAGTGTAAGGGCGTACCAGTAGCACTCCTTGTTCCCCCCTTCCAATGCGATAAAGTTTGCGATTTTCCTCAATTGTAAAATCAATGGTTTTGTAATCAAGTCCATAATCAAATTCTTTCATATTCTTGAGAAGTGAATTCAACAGCTTTAAAAGCCTCTGTTAAATATTGTACTGCTAACTCAGGTAAACATTTCTCTCCACAGGTAAAAATGTCACACTTTGCAACATTCTTTTCTGGCCAAGTATGAATACTAATATGACTATCTGCAAGCATTGCTAGACCTGTTACTCCTTGAGGTTTGAATTTATGTGCATTGATATTAATTAATTCTGAATTAGAAACTTTTGCTGCAACATATAGACTCATTCTAACATGATCTTCACTATCTAATAATTCAGATGGACAATCTTTCAAATCAAATAATATATGTTTCATTAAAACCCCTTAGATTTTTTTCTTGGTTTATTAACAACATGTACAACTGCATCAAAATTTAATGAGTTGCAATTATTCCACCACCATTCTTGAACCTCTTGCCAAGACTCCACAATAAAAGTTTTTCTTGAGGAAACTATCTTATAGTTATGTCTATCATAGAGTTTATCACTTGTTTGTGAAAAATATCTAGGATCATTCTTTTCAATTAAATTAGTCATCATGATCATCCCAAGGGTCTGTTAATCCATCATTAGCAAAGAATCCTTTATAAACACCATAACCTGCTAACATAATTGTAATCACTGCAATTGATACACCAAAAGTATAATCAGGATCTAATGTGAGATGTGGAATAATCATTTTATAAGTTCAAAAAATCCAGTAAAAGTTACCCTATCTTCATCAATAAACCAATCTTCTTTTAGATAAGCGTTGTGCCAATAATGACTAGGATATAGTATCATACTATTATAATCAATATCTGCAACATATTCAAGTTTATAATTTTCATATTCATCTTCTCCAGATTCTTTCCATTGTTTTGATATTACAAATTCATGCTTATTAGTAATATCTCTAAGATCACTATAATCTTTTGCAGTAAAATTACATACTGATTTTTTGTTGTTAAAAGAATAGAAGGCAGTTTTAACTTTGTCTGATTTTGTCAAACTCATATTAAAAGCAACATCATTTAATGGATCTTCATTTTGATCATCACCTGGAAAAGTATCAACATGAGGAAGATAAGATCTTGAAGAATACAACTCCATATTTCCATTGTATGAGTTTCCATAAAATTCTATTGGTGTTACCTCCTCTGCATTATAGAACTTTGTAAATTGCTCAACTAATGGAATAAAATATGTTTCAATGTTAGGACCAAAATCAAAAGACTTTCCTGGTCTAAGACAATCAGGATCACCAGCATTTTCCCACCAATAACCATCCTCCATAAACTCTCTTACCTGTTCTGGATATTTAAGAACATCTTTAGCAATAAAAATTGGTGTGTCTCTATCTGATGTGCATGAGTCTTTTAATGGTTCAAATGACAATTCATTTACAACAAATACTTCTTTCCATTTTTCACTAGCACATTTCATTTTTTTCTTTTTCTCCTAGAATAACTTTTCTTATTAGACTTTTTAAATACACCTGCCTTTGCTAAAAGATATACTGATAACACTGTCCAAAATACAATCTCTAATCCTATGTTATTCATGGGTTAACCTCCAGCAGCATCACATCCAATCTTACTACCTACAACTGCACCTAGTGGAATTGCCCACCATCTTCCTTCATTTCTAGACATGGCAGCACCAGCAGCGCCACCTAATAATGCACCAGCAACTTTACCATCTGTACAATCATTATCATCATATTCAACTACAGTTTCTCTTTTGATAAGAGGTTCAGATGTAACATCATTACGACAAGGAACTTCAATTAGTTCACTGAAAGTTCTTACATAACCAGGATCTTCTTTTGTGCCAGGTATATACTCTTCTCTGTATGTTTCTCTGTAACAAGTTTTGCTAGTTGTTTCCCATCCTATAACATCTTCAGCACTTGCTGAAACAGGTGTGAGTGCTATAAGTGATGCAAGTAAAAGTTTCATTATTCAAAAGTAGAATCAGGTTCTAATGCTATGTAGTAAGTTAAGTCATAATCTTCACTTGTAAACTTAGACAAAAGTTTTGAAGAGACAACAACATTGTATGTACCAGGTATAATTTTCAAGTTTTCTTCTTTAAAGTTGAATGTAAACTTCTTATCTGTTTCACCAACTACAATTGAGAAATCATTTGATGTATCATTCTTCTTATCTCTTGCAACTAGTTTAACAACACCATCTTCTCCAATAGCAGAGATATCAGGTAAAGAATAAACATATGATGCTTTCTTTAGTTTCTCTAACTGTTGACTTCTAAGAATAAAACAAACATCCTGTGTTGGTAATGAAAGAGGTTTATCTGGTGGTGATACAATCACTGATGGATCAGCAAAGAAATACTTAGATCTCATCTTACCTTCTCTGATAACTACATGCTCATCCCTAGTAAAATCCAACTCAGGAGTTTCATGTAAATCCAATCCATTTAAGAACTGAACTAAGTCATAAATTCCAAAATCTTTTGGAAACTCTTCATCTACAGTTGCTTCTGCTAAAATGTTTTTCATAACACTTATAGTACGCAACTTACTACCCTCTTTAAAAAGAATAGATTGATTAATAGATGAAAAGTTTTTTAATAACTTAATTGTTTTGTCAGATAATTTCATATCAGTTAGTGTGTCCATCAAAATAGTAAAGTAATAAACAATAATGTGCTGCTTTTAGTATATCGCGTTTTGCCTGTCCCTTCTTCTCATACCTAGTTAAGTATTTGATTGCATTAGATCTACAGAATGACTTTGCATCTCCAACAGATTCAATGATATCAAGTGTTTGAACATTATCTCCTTGATCAGATGTGTAATGTCCTTCATATGTTGTATTAACATAATCTGTAAGATCCTTTAGACTCTTATCCTCCTGATACTTTAAGGTATCATTTGGTTGTTGAATAACTTCTTTTTCTAAAGAATGTGGTTTTCTCCTTGTTACAGTTTTACCACCATCAGGTGATTCATATATCCAAGGTGTTTTTCCAGTTACTGCTTCTCCCATCATGTGATCAAATGCCTCAGTAAATGGGTTTTCTCTGTCAGGGTCATTTCTATTATAATCATAATAATAATCAGAGTGTTGATAATCATCACCACTACATCTTTCCTCATCAGGAATCTCTGGTGGCCAAGGTGAACCAGGAGTCCACTCAAAACCACCACTCTTCTCAATCCAATCTAAATTTATATCTTTAGACATAATACTTTGTATGCTCTACCAGTATATCAAGAATGTGTTGTTGAGTCAAGTGGGTTCTCTAATAAACCAACCAGTAGCAATATATTTGTCAACATTGCCTGTCAAAAATCCTCCCCTATGAACATGAGTATAAGATGCTGGCCATAAAACAATAGTACCTGCTTCTGGCTGTAAGGTTAATTTTTGATGTAGGAAATCTGTACCTCCACCACTTTGAGAAGGAACAGTATTCAGATAAACCATCCATGCAAGAACTCTATCTCTGTAAAGAAACTGACCATTCTCACAATGCCACTGATGATATCCTCCACCTGCTTTAGTTTTTTGAACTTTAGTAGTCCAAGTAGAAACAGGATCATTGTTTTGAAGTATTCCAGAATATACTGAAGTGTATTGCTCAAATGCTTTTTTAACAAAACCATTAAGAGTTTTATACAGATCCAAATCCACTACTTCTAAACAAAGTTGAGTATCACTCCTAGAGAATCTACCATCTTTAAATTGATTTTCACCATCTTTAAATGCTTCTGCAATAAATTCTCTCTGACCTTCCCATAAATTAAAGGATTGAATAACTGCCTCACATACATTGAGAGGCAGTCCTTTTTCAAAAATTCCTATGTGATCAGTTATCTTCATTTGGCATCTCAAAATCAGCATCAACCTTATCATACAACTCTAGGAATGATTGCTTTGTCTCATCATCAAATCTGTTTACACAAACTTGGATTGCTTTTGCTTTGTTGTTGAATATAGAGTAAGCACGAACTATGTGAACTAGTCTTCTTGTGCTGATGATATCCTCAACACCACCATCATAGAATGTCTTACGAATGATGTCACCCCAATCAACAAGTCTCTTACAAAAGTCTGCATCATCAACACCAAGATTGTTAGCAACTGCTGTCAATATCTTATTCTCAACAGAAGGTGCTGGATACTCTTGCTCAAAGGTTACTGGGAATCTCTCAAGGAATGCTTCATTAAGAACATTAGTTCCAATGAATCTACCATCATCTGAACCTTTACCTTTAGTGTTTGCAGTTGCAATGATATTGAATCCCTTTGCTGGTTTGATGAACTTTCCAATCTTCTTAAGGAAAACTCCTTTACCTTCCAATATAGACTGAAGACATAGTATTTTATTTGATGCTAGATCAATCTCATCAAGAAGTAAGATAGCACCTCTGTTAAGTGCTTCAATAACAGGACCATTGTGCCAAACTGTAGCACCATTGACTAAACGAAATCCACCAATCAAATCATCTTCATCTGTCTCAATAGTAATGTTGACTCTGATAAGTTCTCTCTTCAATTGTGCACATGCTTGCTCTACACCAAATGTCTTACCATTACCTGATAGACCAGTGATAAATGTAGGATAGAATATCTTGGATGAAATTATCTTCTTAATATCAGTGAAAGGACCAAACTTAACAAAAGTATTATCTGTATCTGGAACTAGATTCTGTTCTGATTGTGGAACTACAGCAGGTGCTTCAAATGCTTTCTCTATATTCTTAACTGCTTTAGGAGTCACTTTAAGATTCCACTTTCCCTTACCAACTTTATACTGCTTGATCTTTCCTGTAACAGTTGAATAACCAATGTCATTCATAGCACAAAATGCTCTGACATCAGCAGCAGTGAACTCTGTGCCATAGTTGGATTTTAAACCATCAAATGCTTCTTTTTCTGTCATTTTAATTTCAAAGGGAGTAGTCATAATCAAATCATTTATCTATACCCTTATTATACTTGTATGTATATACTAATCTATATTTAATGTGCCACTTTTTTATCTGGTTTCATCTGGTATATGAAGATTTAAGATATCCCATGTATGTTCATAACTATGTACATGATATGTAAATCCTAATTTCCTAGTTCTTATAAGGTTTGCTAGAGGGAAATCATTTTGTCCCTCTGCCATCATATCTCCATAGAAATATATAAAATCATCTTTACCAAAGTCTCTTAATATCTGTCCTTTATTTCTACCTAATGGTGTTATATCTAAACCAGTTTGACCACCAACTTGTACTTCTAAATCAGGAAATCTTTCTTTTATTTTTCTTGCTATGTTTTTTCTTTCATCATGTTTTCTATCCCATTTGACATACTCATCTCTCTCCTCTAATACAACTCCTTGACCTCTACCTAAGATACTAAAATTAATTCCACCAGGTCTTCTTTCTATGTGTGTTCCAGTTCTAACTGGAAACTTACTATGGTGTAATTCATCCATCAAAAATTCTTCTACATCACTAGGTATTTCCCATTCATCTCTATAGACATTTATATCCCCTTCATAGACATCACTACCAGAACAATTGTAAACTCTCTTTGCTTTTTGGAATAATTTATCTCCTATCTGTTCTATAGTTTTTTCTCTATTACTACCTGTGACAAGATAGACATCTTCTTTATCAGAAAAGTTAAGCATGTATCTTTCAAAATCATGATCAATCTGTTGTCTGGAAGGAGTCAATGTTCCATCAACATCAAAGATGTATTTGTTATTCATTTTTTTGGATATAATTTAGATATTTTTTCTTGCCTTTTTCTTTCCTTTTCTTTCTTATCATCAAACCAATTCACTGGCCAACGATTGAGTTTAAGAGCAGCACTAAAAGGTTTTTTCTTAGGCAATTTAAGTTTCATTTTTTATACTTTTTTATGCTCTGCTCCCAATCTGCTAAACTTGATTGCATTTGACCCTCATTCTCTTTTGGATCAAATTTATCATATCCTTTTATCTTTTTCCATTCATTATATAATGCACCTAATAACCATGCCTGAGACAATTGTTTAGGTCCATTCTCTAACAGTTCAAGATGACGCTTGTTACTTGTATACTGTTTGTATTCTTCTCTCCAATTGGAGTCATCATAAAGTGGTGTTGTCATTATCCGTATGTGAAAGTTTTGCCTTTGATTTGGGATTGACCCTCAGGGTTTTTACCCTGTGGTTTGAATGTTCCCAATTTAATATTTTTTGATTTACCTAACCCACCTTTGCGCGTTGCACTTAGTGTACCAGTTTTTTTGGTTTGTGTCAATACTGAGTCTTGCCCATACTTTTTACCAAGTGCCTTTACTGTCTTCTTGAACTTTCTCTTACCCATCTTTCCAGAAGTAACAACATGACTTCTTTCCTTTACTCTTTTCTCCTTACCATCATCACCTTTCTCTACATATGAACCAGTTACTTTAGTTGCACCAGGTAAACCTCTTCCACGAATATCCTTATCTAATTGTTTTGCTCTTTCTCTATTTTCTTTTGCAGATTTATCTCCTCTAGATGCAGACATTGTAGCCATACCACCCTTATCAGATTTGCTTTTTATTCTAGAGAGACTACTCTCTTGAATATCTTCTATGAATTTCTTGTATGTTTTCATGGGTTAAGTGCCATTAAAAAAAGGGTAATTGAGGAGAGCATGCTAGCCTTATCACTGTGATCCCAATTACCCATATTTATTTATCCTAATTGAATTTCATCAGAATTAAGTTTGTAATCACTCTCATAAAATTTATCAGCATCAATTGCAGTATTTCCTGTACCTACAGGTTCAAAAGGTTGTCTTACATTAATTTGTAATTCTTCTGTATCTTCAGTTTCTTTCTTTGTTTTCCAGAAATAGTTTTCATCATTACCTAGTCCATCTCTATCATGTCCATTTTCTACTTGATAGAATACAGTAGACACTTTGAAATCAGGAACTTTAGGTGGTTCTGGTGTCAAACTATTATCATATATCCTCATTCTATTATTAGGATATAAGGCAAACTGTCCATTGTCTAACTCAATAAGATTATGTGACTTATGCTCTGGTGGATTCTCACTAGTAGAATAATCTATAGCATCAACATCCTGATGATAATTATCTAAAGTACAAATATATGTACCTGTTTGTGGTCCATAATCCCTTGTATATAATTCATAATGCATTGATCCTACAAACTGTTTCTGAACTGCAACCACACCATAGTCCATACAATTCCAAAACTGTAGGTTATGTAATTCCATATCAGGATTAGGTATTTCTGGTTCACTTAGAAAAGCAGATATAGGTAACTTATCAAACATAGCAGCATACTCTGGTAAATAAGTTTCAAAATAAAATGCTCTACCTGGTATACTCTTAGCAGATACCCATACTCCTTTTACAAACTCTCCATGACCACCTTTGTGATCTAGAAGATATTCTTTTCTGACCCATACTTCATAAGCAGGTAAATTACAAATTAATGCTGGCATAATTCCTTCCAATGTGCGTACATTCTACCAAAGACCATTCCTTCATTTGGTTTTAGTTCAGATCCTTCAAGGATTTCTTTTTCTCTCTTAGTGAGATTTTTATTCATACTAAGATACTCTTTCTCCCAGTTGGAGATTCTTTTCACATCAATCATGCTACCAACTCCACAAATTCACTTAGAACTTTTTTATTTAGTTTCTTTGCTTTGAGTGATTTCATGAATGCTGCTTTGATCTGAGTTTTGGTTGCATCTTCCTTGACTTCAAACTCATCATCAACTGCAAGTGATGAATCAAGTATAGCAAAATATGAATCATAACCAGAGTTCTTGATTGAGAATGATGCATTCTTTCTTGCTTTCTTAATCTCATCCTCAGTAGCACTAAACTGTCTTAGGAAAGATCCAAACTCTCTTCTATCTGTAATGCGAATACCAATGAAGTTTACATCAGGGAAACTTTCTTTTAGATCTCTGAGCATAGTCTCAGCAAACTTCCAGTATTCATAGTGACCAGCTAGAGTATAAACATGTCCAGTTTTTCTGTTTCTTAAGAAAGAATTATAACCAACATTTGATGTACCTCTTCTTACTTCACCATCATGATTTTTAAACTCAGTAACTACAGGAATGCCACTTGCTTCTCCATCAGTTAGAACTACACACTGAACTTTCTGTACATTATTCCTCTTCTTAAACTGTGGAATGATTTGATGTAAGGAAACAAATGTCTCATTCAAAGGAGTTCCACCTAACCAATACTTTTCTGGATAATTATATCTAGCACCTCTCTTAGTTAATGCATATGCACATCTCCAAAGATTTAGTAACTGTGCATCCATATCTTTCTTGTTAACTGAACTAGTTAAGAAGTGTAATAGATTGAAATTACTTTCAACAACAAGATCACCTATATTAAAAGCATTTAGTTCTTCTTGAGTAGAGTAACTGTAATATCCTCTATTAGTATACTGATTAGAGAATGCATAAACATCAAAGGGTATTTGGACTTTCTGGCAGAACCAAACTAACTCAAACAATTGCTTCATTGTATTGAGCATACATCTACTCATGGAACCAGACCAATCTAGGGAGAAGATAAGACCATGATTCTTGCCATCAGGAACTATGTTTATCTTCTTGAAGATATCTTCATTGAACTTGTAAGTATGCAACTTAGATGTATCTAATACACCAGTTTTTGATATTGCTGTTCTTGCATAAGCATCAGCAGACTTCTTCATTTCAAACTCTTTTACAAGATAGTTTACTCCCTTTTGTGCAGACTTCTTGAACTTATTGAACTGATCATCTACATACTTCAAATTATAGAATGAATCAGTGCTGACACAACCTCTTTCAATTAACTCAGCATCATATTTCATCTGATTCACATCATATTGTACACTTGTAAAGTGATCATGTAATTCCTTAGTTACTTGCTCATTTGATATAATAAATTTCTCTAGATTAACTTGAGGTACTTGAGCATAAACGTTATCTCTTGCATTAGTCATATTTGAATCATTTAGTTCACTGACTTTCTCATTGAATATCTCATCAGTGATTGCTTCAATATCATCACTACCTGTTGCTGGACCTTTACCATGTGATTGTGGATTTTGTGAATGCTTATCCCAAGGTTGGTTTGGATCAATGATATGTTGATCTGGAGATTGATCTCCATCTTTTATTTCTCCCTCTTCTGATTTACCTTTCTCTTTACCAAGACCCTCAGATAAATCTTCCAAGTCACCATAGTCTTCTCTCTCACTACCTGACTCACCTTTAAGTTTGATCTCAGGTGCTTGCTCTAACTCTTCACTCTTTTTCTTATCTCTTTCTGCTTGACAATACTTAAATAGTAATTCAGATGCTTTAAGAACATCATCAAAAGTTTCACACTTACTTATTACATCAACAATATCTTTCTCCTCTGCTGTGAAATCAATAATCATATGAGATCCACCTTTGAAGTAAAGGTTTGCTCTATCTGCTAAGTTAAGAGTGTTTAGATCTGTATCCTCAAGTTCAAAGAAATCTTCATCATTTAACTCTCCATATCCTTGATAGAATGTCTTGGACATACCAGGATACTTTCTCTTCATCAACTTTTCTATTCTAGCATCTTCTACTACATTAACTATGGATTGAGGTATATCACTTGTCAAATACCACTCATCATCTGGAGTGAATAAAGCATGACCTACCTCATGACCAACTAGTAAGTCATATACTACATCAGATGCAAATGTCCATCTTGGTAGAGTTAAGACTCTATCAGCAACATTAAACTGAGCAGTTTCAACATTTTTGTTCTCAACAATTATATCCTCTGTAGCTAACAACTTTGCAAGTTGTGACTTAATTTCATAGTTGACCATAGTTCCTCTTGCCTTGATATATCTATTATACCAAAAAACCTGACTGAAGAGCCAGGTTTGAACCACTAATATTATTGGCACACGTACTAATCCCACCTGTTAGGGTGGGATTCTCAGTCTTGTTGCTCCTTAGTTTAGATGGTCAGGATGTGTCTACAAAATCGTTTTGCAGCATGATCTGTGATTCCACACTCAGAGATACATTGGAAGTAATCGGATACTTGGTCGTATTTTTCGTCCATAGTTTCTTTTTCATCCCACTTCCAATTTGAAAGTTCGTTGTGTGAAACTAGGTTGTGCATGTTTACACCTCCCTCAACTCAACTACTAATATTTAGTCAGAGAACCCTGATAATTAAGAAAAAGTTAACAAAAAGAAATGCCTACGTACATATACCTACATTAAAAAAAGCACCTTTGAGTTTCCTCTTGAGTGCCTTAGTTCTTGCTTTTGCTTGTCTTAGAGCTTGAGGTTTGAGTGTCCTCTTTTGCTCTTTTTTGGAATGATGTTTCCAATTTGGTACTTTCATTAACCTATCCTCTCTTCTTCTTTCCAAATCCTTTTCCTGCTGATGTGCCAGGTGTGAACCATATATTTCCTGAGATTGAAACTCTTTCTTCATCTGTATCAAAGAAAGGATATACAGCATGTCTCATCCATGCTGGAAAGAAACACATACATCCTTCAAAGTCTGGACTCAATTGATATGATAAACTTCTAGTCTCTCCTCTTGTATCTGAATATTCAAATTCAAACATACCTGCTTTACGATCTTCTATCTTTGTGGTTTGAAACTGTGGCAATTTAATTTGTTCTTCCCAACTATAAGGTATCTTCATCCAAATTACAAATGAATATAATCCTCCATGCCAGTGAGGTGGATTGAACTCATGTTTATATTGATAGTTTGCCCAGAACTCATGCAGAAATAATTGACAATTATCATTTAGAGTTACAAAATTACGAACTGGATCTTGACCTCCATTAACTTCTCTAAACTTTTGAATCATTGGAATACATACTTCTTGAAAGAAATATCCTTTCTCATCTACAATACCAAAACTGTTACTTACATTTCCAGCAAGTCTATGTTTGTATTCTTCTTTCTGTTTCTTTCCCTTTTTAATTATCTTCCACAAATAATCAACATATTTCTTTTCTAATTTCTTATAAAGATATGGTGTTATTGGTGGATAAATTGTTTGAATTTCAGTTGAACTGTAATCCATATCCATATACTGTTTTGCCATTAGCTCACCTTACTAGAAAATCCTTTTACCTTTTCAAATTTTAGCACATTTTCAAACCTTTCATCAAGTCCTGTTTTATGTGATATAACAAAGACATTAGCATCTTGGATTACATACTTAATTATCTTTAAAAATTCTTCTGTTCCAAAACCATCTAATGAACTATCAAATACTTCATCCATGATTAGTAGATTTGTATTGACAGAATTTTTAAACCTAGCAACTTCTCTCCAAGTGAATAACAATGCTAAGTCAATTCTCATCTTTTCACCTTCACTAAAAGAAGCATATGAAAAGTCTTCATGAATAGGAGATTCAATAGTCTCATTAAACTCCTCATCAAGTTTGAAGTTGATATAAAAATCCATCATCTGCAGATACTTATTCACCTGTTGATTTATTAATGGTAGATACTTCTTGATGATCATAGTTTTTACACCACCATCTTTTAGAAGACCATAAGTGAAATCATAGTAAGAAATCTGCTCCTTCTTCTCAGCTAGATTTTCATATGTTTTTTGTAAGTTTGTTCTAAACTCTTCTAGTTTTTCATTCTCAGTATTTCTGTTTGCAAGTTGGGAGGTAAGTCTCTGAATTTCCTGTTCCAGATCCCTGATCTGTCGTTGATATCCAGATACTCTAGTATTGTTTTTAGAAATGCCATGTGTGAGTTTAGTAATCTCCTTTGAAACTTCAGTGAATTGTTGCTCTCTTTGTTGTTCTGCTTTAATTGTTTCTTCTAATTCAAGAAAACCAGATTTCAATTCTTGTGCTTTAGATTGAGCATCATTCACCTTATTTATTCTAAAGTCCTCTTGAATGTCTTGTGTGCAGGTAGGGCAAACTGTATTCTTTGAGAAGAATTTATGCTCTTTTGTAAGGGTTGATACTCTTTGTGTTAACTTTCCTTTAATTGTGTTTAGTTTTAATAACTTATCACTTGCTCCTGTATACTCATCTTGCTTCTTTATAAGTTCAGATATTTCACTCTCCAACTCTTCATTGGTATTAACATACTCATCAGTCTCTTTAATTAGTTCATTAATTTTTTCTTGCTTATCATTTATATCTTGTTTTCCCCTAGTCTCTATCTCATCTATAAAATTCTCTTGCATTTCTACTTTATCTTTTAAAGATTCCTTCTTCAATTCAAAAGTTTTTAACTCATCTTTAACTCCACGAATCTTTTCTTTTATCAGGTTATTCATTGATGAAAATATCTTGATATCTAACAAATCTTCAACCACTTCTCTTCTACTAGTAGATTGCAATTGCATAAATGGAACAAATGTACTAGATCCCAATATTACAATTTGGGTAAATGATTTATAATTCATCTTCAGAACATTTTTCTCTAACCATTTCTGTTGGTCTAGTTGAGATGATGATTGATCCAACTCTTCATTATTTCTAGTAATTTTAAATATGCTAGGTTTAAAACCTCTAACTACTTTCCAATCAGTATTATTAACTGTAAATTCAATTTCAACTAAACAATCTTTTTCATTTGTAGCATTTACTAATTGACTCTTACTAATTTTTCTAAATGGTCTACCATACAATACAAATGTCAATGCATCTAATATTGTAGATTTACCTGTGCCATTAGAACCTATGATTAGAGTTGTAGAATCTCCATTCAAGTTAACATCAATCATATGATTTCCTGTACTAAGGAAATTTTTCCAAGATATTTTTTTAAATAAGATCATATTCATCTCCTTCCTTTGGAGGAAATACTATGTCATCTGGAGTGATAACTGCATATTTGTGACCATGCAGTTCACATGATTTAATCATTATCTCATCCTCTATTTCCATAACTCTCATCTGAGGATAATCACGATCTTCTAGTTGTAATGCATATCTAGTTGCATCATCCTTTTGTTCAAAAATATAAAGAACTTGTTCATTATTCTGATCAACCACAGAATATGCTCCTCTAGATTCCTTTCCTTTAATTGTTAAAATATACATTATACTAATCCACAAGCCTCCTGATATATTTCACCCACCATCTTTTTGATAGTTGCTTTATCAAGATTAACTTCTGAATCCTCTATGTAATTATTTAATATTGAAAGTGTATCTTCTGATTCATATGAACCTTTATCTACATCATACCACCCACTAAAATCAAAGTTTTCTACTATCTTTAACTCTGCTACATTTGCTGAATATATCTTATCAATGAATCTCTCAAACTGACCTATATCTGATTTCTTTCTTACAATAACTTTGACTATTTTATTTTCAAATCCTCTAGTATCAAATGTTTGAAATGGTGTATCTTCATAGAATACCTTTTGAAATATGTTATATGGATTATTAATAGGAGTTTTTTCTAGAGTTTCTGTATCAAATAGATGAAAACCTCTTACATCATTATAATCATTCCAATATATCTCATAAGGATTTCCAAGATAATAGATATTATCCTGATTTGATCTTGTATGAAAATGACCTGAGTATACTTTTTCAAACTTAGAGAATGGATCTATACTTGACCCATGTTCCATAACAACATAGTCATTTACTTTGAATCCATGTAGTTCTAGATGACCCATACAAACAGGAGATCTTGATTCCTTAATCATTGACATAGTTTTTTCTTCATTCTCTGAATTAATCCAAGGAACAAGAAGAATACTTAAATTGTCTATTGATATAGAGGTGGTTTCTGAGTATACTTTTACATTATCATATTCCTTTAATAAAAGATCTACTGCATTTATTTCATTTGTATTCTTATAATATGCTGTATGATTACCTACTATAGTATGAACAGTGATGCCCATCTTATTAAGTCTATCATAATAATTTTCTTTTGCCCAATTAAGTGCACCAAAGTCAATTCCTTTACGACTATCAAAAGTATCTCCCATATCAACTATGGTTGTAATACCTTCCTTCTCTATAGTTGGAAAGAAAACATCTTCATAAAATCTTAAAAAGTAATCATGAAACAGTTTTGAATTTTTGCGACACCCAAAGTGCTGATCAGTTATTATTGCTATCTTCATTCATCCTATATCCTCTGGTGAAGGAATACCTTTACTCTTTACAAACTCTCTCATATATTCTTCTCTGCCATCTTTAGTGAAGACCTTCTTCTCATAATCAAAATGGGGATGAGGTTCAGCAGAGACTACTGGATCCTTAGTTTTATTCTTGATAACAATAAATCTGTCTGCAGCAAATGTACCTGCAAGTTGTACTTCTATTTCATCATCATCTTTCCAATTGACAGTTCCATCTTTCTTAGTATGTAACATTGCCTCTTGGATTTTATCAATAATCTCTTGTGTTAATTTCATTTAGTTACGCAACTTAGAATGTACAGCATCCTTAATAGAATTATAGTCTGAATAATTGGATGCGTCAAGATCATTTGAATCAAAGACCTCATCAAAGTTGGACTTCTCAAGAATTTTGTTCTTTATTTCTAACTGCTTTTTCTCTTGTGATATCCTTCTTAAGAAAGCGTAGTAAATTATTTGAGTAAAGTATGCAAAAGGGTTTTTGGATTTTTCTGGATTAAAATTATGAATATATCTGACACAATTCTCTATACCATCACATATCATGTCATCTTTAAACATATAGTTGACAAAATTTGGTTTATATGATAAATGATTTGCTATCTTTAAAAAACACTCTCCAATATATCTTGGTATCTGTGGGGGATCTGTATCATTTAATTTTGCTCTGTTCACTTGAGCAATGTAAACTTCCAAGGCAGCAAGAAACTCCTTATTATTAACATAGTGTTCAGATCTTTTTCTACGTGTAGCCATAAGTATTGCTGTCTTTCCATGTAGTTAGTATAACAGATAACCAAGTACTTGACAAGTATCCAAATACTGTGTACAATTACCTTTGTGGGGTTTCAAGGTTGATTAGAGCTTGATTTATATAACTTTTCTAATACCTCTTTAGCATCTCTGACAGTGGTTAGGTACCCCATTGTCTTATCTAATTTGGTGTGAGTATCGTGACTCACTTTTCTAATGTAATCTTGATAGAACATAATCATCTCAACATTATCTGATTCAGATAAAGTGAGGACATCATCTAAATTGATGATGAATAAATCTTCATTGGATGATTTTAACCATGGTTCAAACTTATATCCACCTAGTGAACCTCTTATTTTTATTGTTTCAACCATGATAGGGTGTGACACTAGGAGTAGTGTTCTGTCTCCTTCATCAGTGGCAGATACTTTTGCAAATAATTCTTCCCCTGTTTTCAATTTGAGGGTGGCAAAAAAATCATCTTCTATCATTTTTATTCTCCTTAATATCTATTGTTAATATTTCATAGTTAAATTGCTCTTGAGCATAAATTTTAACTCTTTCAATGAAATGATTAAGTGTGTAGTTTTTTCTTGCTCCACTGGTCAGGTCATCAGCAATATCATAGAGTTTTGCTTTTACCTTGTCTTTGCCTTTTCTTAGGACTCTTCCAATTGATTGAAGGTTTCTAACTCTAGACTTAGACGGAGAAGCAAAAATAACGTTGTGTAACCTCCTAATATTGATGCCTGTAGAGAATGTTCCATAAGAAGCCACTATGATTGCATTGTTTTCTTGTTCAGTTATCTCTCTTACTTTCTCCCTATCTTCAGCATCTACACCACCATGAATGAAAAATACTTTTCTATCATTGGTAACAAAATTATTTATCATATCATAAAGTATCCTTCCATGAGACTCTACTCTACTGTATAGTATCAGAGTGTTTCCTTTTAAATCTATTGATAGTCTAGATATAAATTTATTTCTTTTCTCATTTCCAATTAAATATTGAATCTCATCTTCATATGTTTCAAACTTTTTGGGAGTATGTTTTAAAACTAAACACTGTATATCTAACTCAGATAGGTGTCCTTTTTCCATTAATTCTTTAGTTTGTATCACTTTGTACGATGGACCAAACAACCCTTCTAACACCCACTTATGGGTCTGTGTGCCATCTAAAGTTCCAGTAAACCCAAATCTATACTTAGCATGATGTAACTTATCCATAATATTAACAAGAGACTTACTCTTGAAGAGATGTGCTTCATCACCTATAATAACATCATAGTCTGCAAAAAATGTTTTGTCTAGGTTATAAACAGACTGCCATGTGGTAATTGTTACCTCATTTTCATTTGTCCTCTCTCTACCAGCATATATTCTATGACAATGATCTTCAGCATTCCATCCATACTCTATAAAATCTTTGTACATCTGTTCTACTAAAGATGTAGTAGGAACAACAAGTAATATCTTTTTCTTTCTTCCAACAAAATATCTAACCAGAGCATAGATCATCAATGACTTACCTGATGCTGTAGGTGATATTAAAAGTTTTCTATTATATCTTAATGCATCATGTATAGCATCAATCTGATAATCTCTTGGTTTAAACTTAGTTATTGATTTTACATAATCTTTTACACCTTCCCATGATATCATTTCATTGACTTCAAATGGTGCACCATAGAATTTGTTTTTCTCAAACTCATATGAGTATCCACTGTTCTCACAAAATGCAACTATCTTGTCTAAGAGACCAACATAGATTCTCTTAGTCTTCATATTGAAAAGGTGTACATATCCATCCCAGTATCTACTTCTATACTGAGGCATGAATTTTTTATTAGGAACTTCAAAAGTAAACCTATCCCTCAACTCATATTCTATTGAGGGTTCAGTTTTCACTTTTAAATATACTTCATTGATTTTTTCAATGACAAGATCAGCCATAACCAGCTTGGAATTTCATTACTTCAACTGAATTCTTAATCTGATAAGTTCTGTTAGAAACTTGCTTAAGAATACTTTCAAGATAATTCAACATGGTTTCATAATATTCAATCTTTAGAGAAGTTGATGATAGTTTTTCATCAGCATCAAGATACTTTTGCATTGTATCTTTGTCTCTAATCTTTTTAGGAAAAGGATTTTTTATATAGATCTCTGGATCTGCTTTGCCTGAATAATATTCATATCTCTCATGCCTAATATTTTTTCTTTGTTGTTGAGCTTTCTTCATTAAAAGAAAGATGTTATTATAAAGATCAAAATACTTTGCATGTAACACAGGAATATTTAAAGACTCTGTGTGCAGATTGTCTGGATCAATTTTGGAATCCTCCTCCCACATCTTTTGGATTCCATTCAAATCAATCATACATAATTAATTAAATATCTCTTATATTGTATATAGTATACTTGAAAGTGACCTCCGCTGTAAAGTACTCTAGGTCTGTTTGAGTTGCATCAAACTCTAAAGTAGTAAGACTGATAGGAAATAAGTTCTCAAATATTAATTTAAACTTAGGTATATTATTAGAATTTAATATTGTTAATGTTCCATCTGAATATAAATTTAGTTGACTTTTAGCTGGTTGTGATATATCAGGGTTCCCTTTTTGAAAATCATATATTTCTTTTAAACTTTCTGGAAATCCCAAACCTCTCATCCAGTTTTGAATCTCCATGTAATTTTCTAGTCCTTCATCTACTAGAAAACGTAAACTAAAATCAGCAAATTGTAATTTATCACCTGGTAAAGGAATATCTCTCAAATAAGTAGGTTGTTCTGCTACACCTAGATCTATCGCAGGAATATTTACAGCATTGCCAAAGTAAGTAACTTTAGGTGTTCTGTTTAATTGAAATTTAAAACCAGTAGGTGCTAGAAAATTTCTATTTTCAATTTGACCTACTATAGACTTCTTAGCAACCATCTGTTTTTATCATACTATTATAAGTTATTTATTTTTATTCACCACCATTTCCACCACCGCCGTTGCCACCACCATTGCCACCATTACCACCGTTACCATTTCCACTACCATTCCCGTTATTCCCATTCCCGTTAGAGTGTCCGTTAGAGTTTCCATTTCCTGAATCTGATCTGTTGTCTGGTGCTAGTCTACCACCATATCCTATACGATATCCACGTGGTAGTGGTTTACATTTCTTTTCAGTGAAACAATAATACTTTCCTTTTGGGCAAGTTTTTGATGCTTCCATAAAAGATGTAAAGTCTTTCATATCTCTCCTACTATCCTCGTATTTATGTTCCTCTTTTAGACCCTTTTTTCTTTTCTCCTCCCTTTGTCTCATTAGATCTTTGAAATCAATCTCAGTTCTTCTTGCTCTAGCTCTTTCAATATCTTTAGGATTATTACTCATATCAAGAGATGCTGCTTTTCTTAACTTTTTAACATCCTTCATACTTACTGCTTCATTCATCTGTTTTGTTTTCTTCTTCATTGAGTTGATGAATTTTCTGTAGACTGCTGCTTCAGAGGTTTTACCCATTTCTCTTGCCCTTTGTTCCATAGCAACAGCAGCTTGAATTTTATGAGCATGCGATCTAGAAGAATTCCTAATTTTTGAGACAGATGCTTTAGCAGTAGCAACGTCCTTGAAACCAAGTCCATGAATAGTTCCTTTAGGATTTTCATCAGTGTATAAATCAGAGTGTTTTTTAGAGTTTGCTGGTTGACCCTTCTTTCTAGGGATACGAGGATTTGATTCCTCCTTCATTGCTTTTTCTAAATCATCTGCTTGTTTAGCATGTGTTTTAGAACCACCTCTTAGTTTACCAACCAATTTTTTTATAAATGGTTTGTCATCCTTGTTTAGTTCTTCACCAAGATCTTTATCATCAGAAGCTGCACCAGCTAAATTTTTCTTGACATCAAAATTGCCATCCTTTTTCATCTTTTTATATAATGCCTTTTGTTCCTTATCATCCATTCCAGTATATGCTTGAGTTTGTTTCTTTGTCATTTTACCAAACTCTTCATCTACTTCCATCTCTTGTTTAATTTCTTTTTTAATTTCTTTCTTTATCTGCTCTAATCTTTTTTCTTCTTCTTTCTCTTGATTTATTTTAGATTGTTTCTCTTCTCTATCTTGTTGAAACTCTTGATTAAATCTAGACGCTCTCTCCTTTTCCATTTGCTGCATCACTCTTTGTTTCTGCATCAACTGTTTTTTCTTATCATCTAAATTTTCTGAGAAATCAATAAAACTTTTCATCATCCTTCATTGACAGCAGTTACATCCCAACCTTTGACAGTTTTAGCTTCCCAAATATAATCCTCTGCTTTTGCTTTTGCTTGAGAGGTGTATGTGTTGCGCTTTTCAAAATCCTCAGTCCAACAGTTATTACCTTTGTAATAAACAACACCTGCTGAAGTCATTATGCTTGTTTTTTTAATATGCCAAACCATTTTTATTAGTTTTTAATTATTTAGGTTTCTCTGAGTGAACACAATACCTTCCATATGATCATACTCATGTAGAAATACTCTTGCAGATAATCCTACTAAATTTAATTTATGTATTTTCTTATCTTCATCTTCATATTTAACTACAATTTCACTTGGACGCACCACATCTAAAAACAATTCTGGATAGGATAAACATCCCTCTTCCATTACTGATTTTTTAGTAGATGTTTTTACAATCTTAGGATTAAAGCAAACCATAATTTCATTATATTCCATATTTCTTATCATGGCAAATGCTCTCTCAGGTATACCAATCTGATTAGCAGACAATCCTAAACCATCATGATGTTTCATATTTTCAACCAATGTCTTAGATAATTCTTTGCGATCCAGATTATAACTACATTTTTTAACCTTCTGATGTAGTATTTGGCTGTCTTCTGGAATTAAATCTAATATCATTATTTTTAGGAATAAAAAAAGAGACCTCTAGGAAGAGATCTCTTTGTAAGTATGTAAATATTAATTTACATTAAGTTCTTAACAGCAACTCTTCTGTAGTATCTATTAGAGTTGATGCGCAGTCTACCTAGACCTTGAGTAGTTCCTTCAGCAAATGGGTTAGAAACAATACCATATCTGGTCTTGAATCCAATTTTTGGTTGGAAACTATCTGGTCCAACTGCTCTTACCATTTGTAGAGGCACATATGGACAGTAGAATAATCCTGCATCATATGGTGATGTACCTTTGTAACCTACAACATAATACTGATTACCTGATGTAGTCTGTGCGTTAGCAGCAGATAGGTTAGCAGAATATGGGTCAATGTACACTCTGAACTTACCATTGATTGTACCAGCAAATGTATTACCAGTGTCATCAACATTTAAGTTTGTATTTAATGCTGGAGTGTAGTCTAAGATACCAGCCATTGTTAATGCAGAAGCAACATCAGCAGAACAAAGGATCATGTTACCTTTTCCGCGACGTGTTCTCTGTGCAATAGCATTTGCATCCCTTTCAATCTGGAATAGAAGTCCTTTGAACTTCTCAACAGACCATCTTCCATTTGAGTCAATGTCTAAATCAAAATTACCTGCAGTAGATGTGTTTGAAACAGCACCCTGTTCAGCAGTCATATAGATTGTTCTGATGACTTCTCTGTTGATTTCAGCAAGGATTTCAGTAGAAAGAATGTTTGCTAATTCAGCTTCTGCATTCAATCCATGAATTGCCTTAAGGTCTTGAGCTAGTTCTAAACTGTACTCTGCCTTTAGTGCTCTTGACTTAGCAGTAACAGTAACTTTCTCAATTGAGAATGCCATCTGGTTGAAGGCATCATTACCTGTACCATCAAGTGATTCAGCATCACCAGTTGCCATACCTTGACCAACTGTGTATCCTGCTTCGTTTGTTGATGCAGTACCAACTGGGTTAAGTGCTGCTGGGTTTGTACCTGCTTGTGTGATTGTACCCAAACCAACATTGATATCTGAGAATGGGTTTGTTAGTGTGTTATCATCACCAGCATCTGTACCAGAGAATGAAGTATCTGCTTCATTGAATAGTGCTTCAGTTCCACTCTGGTTAGTGAATCTGGATCTCATTGCAAAGATCAAACCTGTTGGTCCAGACATTGGCTGAACACCAGCAAGATCATAAGCAACTAAGTTAGGCATTGCCCTTCTAATTAAAGAAATTAGAACTGGATCAAAACCTGCTGTAGGACCAGATGCAGTTGAATCTGCACCAAATCCACCTTGTGCACCTGCTGAGTTAGCAGAGTTTGTTGGTGCTTCCATCAAGTTTATACCTGATGAAAATGCTTGTTCTTCTTTTAAAAATTTTTCTTGGTTTTCTAGCAAGACAGAGGTTACTGCTCTTCTGTGACTGTCTTTGATTGGATCAAGACCTTCATAGTCTAAGAGTGGTGCCCACTTTTCTTGCAATTGTTCTGATTGGAACATTGCGATTTACCTAATTGTGTGAAATTTACGTTTGATTAATAATTAATTCAGATCTGCTTTTTTGGTTTAAATGCACCTAAAGCATTTAAGTAAGCATCCATTCCTGTTGAAACAGGAGCTGGTGTGCTATCTACACCCTCAGAAAGGGTTTGTGCTTTAGAGATTTCTTTAGCAGACTCATTAGTTGTTCTTGCAAAGTATGATTCTTTGAGAACTTCTAACTTCTCACGATATTTTGCTTCACTTTCAAACTCTACACTTTCAGCAAGTGAAGCGAGCTTTTCTTTCTGAGTAGCAGCAAGGCCATCAGAAACAGACTCTAGTATACCAGTAGCAACAGACTCTCCAAGTCTCTTGTTTAAACCAATATTCTTGTCTATTTGCTCATTGAGCTTGGTTTCCATGTCATCTAGTTTTTCTACCATGCTTTCAAGCACATCATATTTGTCTTCAGGGATTGTTACATAATGTTCTTCAAATAGACTCTTCATTCCAGAAAGGAATGATTCAGTCATTTCAGTCTTAAGACCGTGCTCAATAGCTAGTTGGTTTTCTGTCATCCATTCTTCAGCAACATACTCAAGATAGGAATCAACTCTCTCTTGTAGAGAGACTTTTAATTCTTCCTTCTCTTCATTGAGTTTTTGCTCATACTGGATTTCTAGTGTTTCTTGAATTTCTTTGATTTTAGAATTAAGAGCAGCTTCAAAGATTGTCTTTGCTCTCTCTTTAAATTCTTCAGATAATTCCTCTCCACCTAGTAGTGCATTAACATCATCTTCAATGTTAATACTCTCATCAACAATTGCCTCTTCTGTGGCTTCTTCTGATTGATCTTCAGAAACTACTTCTTGTGAGTCTTCTATTTCCACTTCATCTCCTTGAGATAGTGTACCAGGTGTTGCATTACCAGTTGGCATTGCATCTGCTTTTGCAGCATTTTTAGTGATGACATCAGCAACTTGTTTTAAAGTTGAACCAGGTTCTTTTAACTTGGCAGAATCATCATCTGGTTTGTAATTTTGGGGTGTAGGACCTCCAAGGTCTTCTACTTGAGCTGAATTACCAGCAACAGTTACCCCAGATGCATTACTACCTGCAGTAGGCATAGCAGCATCACCAGGAGTTGCGTTGGCAGTCACAGCAGTTTTAGTTTGCTCCATTTCTTGTAATTTTGTACCACGAGACATTTGGATTTATTTAACTTAAATCTATATTTATTTAGTAGATTAAAATTTTACAATGAATTTAGAAAATCATTGAAAACATTTAATTTATTTTCATCTAGTTGTTTTTTATCAACTAGAGTGTTGATTGTCTTGTATGTTTTGGCAATTTGTTGTTCTCTAAGAACACCACCATCCCATACCCAATCTTTTCCTTCCATAATTCCTTCAACAAAAGCATCAGGTGCAGAAGGGTCTGCTACTATATCAGCAGCAGTGGATAACATGAAGTCATCACTGACTACATTATATCCTTCTTTTGTTGGTTTCAAAGAACCAACTCCTCTTGATGAAACACCAAGTTTTACTCCCTCATCTATGAGAGACTTTGCAATATTTCCCATTGGTGTATTGAGAATTTTTGCTTTTCCTATAAAATTGCTTCCATTCTCTTTGAGAGAAACAATTTTATGTGAAACTCTGTCAAGATTAACAGTAGGACCATCTGGATGTCCAAGTTCACCAAGTGCTCTTCCTGTCACAATATTAGATTCATTGTATCTTTGAACTTCCTTTCTTAAGGTGTCTATTGGATACATTCTTCCATTTCTATTTTGAATATCTCCTTGCAAGAAAATACCCTCAATATACATTGACTTTTTACCATTGCGTTCTTCAACAATGAAGTCAACTGATTCTATTTCTTCTCTAATAAGTTTCATTATGCTCCACTAGTAACTTGAACTTGTTGAAAATAAACTGCACCTGTTGCAGCATTGCCATGACTATTTGGTTTTGCCAAAGCAGAAATGTGAACCACATCTCTTAACTCAGCAGTTTGACCATCTCCACTAACAAATGCTGTATGAACACCAGCTATTGCACCATAATTATGTGTAACAACTAGTCTTGTTCCAAAATAACCACCAACATTAGAAGTATTATTAATACTTGCAATTGGTTTATCTGTAAACTCAAAATGTCTATTTTGAGGATCAGTTACAGTTAAACTTACTCTTTGACCAACAAAAAATGGTGCACCAGTTCCCTCTGGAAAATCAATAATAGTAGTTGTGTCTGTAGTTGTTATGCCAACTACTCTTTGAGCACTTGGTCTTCCTATGTTAATAGTTTCAGGCTCATGATTTGCAGGAATTATGAAATCAGTAGCTGTTGCAACAGCAGTATTTCCAACAGCAACAGTTGCTGTACATCCATCAGCATAAACTCTCACTGCATCAGTTTTATGTGCGAATTTTGCGTGAGATGCAGATGCTCCACTAGCTATTGATGATCCACTTCCAACGGGTTGTAATGCCATTATTTTATAAGGTTACTTTAATCCTATACGTTATTTAGCAATTATGAACTCTATTCTACAGGTTCTAATTCCTCTTGATCTTCTACCTCAGATTCCTCTTCAGTTTCAGTTTCTAATTCATCAGTTGTTTCTTCAGAATCTTCTAATTCTTCTCCATCATCAAATAATGATGATGCAACTTCTGGTCTTACATTTGTAATCTTCTCTGCACTTTTAGAGTAGAGAATATCTTTTATTTTATCGCTTACCTGTGAAGGTGATTCATCACTCACAAGCAAATCCATAAGTTCTTCCATATCAATAAATGTAGTCTTATAAGGTTATTTATATCTCTCCACCAGATGGAGTTTCTGGAGCTTCAGATTTTTCTTCATCAACTTCAGGTTCTAAAGTATTTTTACCAAGAACACCATTGGTTTGTGGGATGGGTTGTCCAGTAGCTGGATCAACTGGAGCATTAGGATCAGGTATGATTCCCTTTGCTATCTCTTGTTTAATTTGTTTATCTTGATCTATTATTTCTTGATCAGTTTGTCTAAGAACTTTTCTTCTTATATAATCAGCAGAATAATATTTACCAACATAAGGTTCAGCAGCACTAGCAAGATTTAATCTTTCTTGTAAGAGTTCAGAATCTTTAAGTTCAGCAAAATGATTATCATATAAGAAATCATATTGAATATGATCACTCATAATATCCCAATCTTCTGGAGTAACAACATTTTTAAGAAGTAATTGTGTTCTTAAAATATCATT
>LUMI01000339.1_pt1 | contig 28379 bp, 26 predicted proteins | sample 729681 | NCBI WGS metagenome assembly LUMI01 (sample SAMN03860267, study PRJNA289734) | marine metagenome | biome: seawater column; feature: ocean; material: water; isolation source: Red Sea water column Station 34 - depth 10m | place: Saudi Arabia: Red Sea | collected 2011-10-15 | depth 10 m
AAGCGTTTCCGGGAAAATTCCAAGATAAAGCACAGCAACGGCAGTCCCAGCTAAACCTGCCACGGCAAATCCTGGAAGTTGATTGTCTTCCTCCGAAACACCTTCAGGAATCGCTCCCTCACGCATGTACATGAAAACCACGACTCTCAGATAGTAATACACCGATAGTGCACTGTTTAAAACTCCGATCACCGTAAGCCAGATCCATCCTTCATCCAGGGCAGCACTGAAGATCTGAAGCTTGGCGATGAACCCTCCGGTGAGGGGGAGTCCGACTAGAGAAAGCATGAAGAGGGTCATCATAAAAGCAGGAAGCGGAAACCGTTTGCCGTAACCAGCAAGATCATCATAGGTCTGAGGAACTTTACCCAGATCACGAATCGTGAGAATTCCGAAAGCTCCGGTCCCCATCAACGCATAGGCACAGGAATAAAAGAAAATTCCGCTGAGAGCTTCCGCTGATCCTGCCACTGCGGCAACCATGACATATCCGGCATGGGCGATGGAAGAATATGCAAGCATCCGCTTGACGCTGTTTTGACGTAACGCCATCAAGTTCCCAACCGTCATTGTAAGCACAGCTAGGATCCAAAGCAGGTTCTTCCAGTTTTCGGATTCAAGAGGAATTCCCGTCAACAGGACCCTGAGGAATACTGCAAAACCTGCTGCTTTGGCAGCTGCAGAGAGAAAACCTGTCACAGGTGTCGGGGCACCGGTATAGACATCCGGAGTCCACATATGAAAGGGCACAATCGCGATTTTGAAACTCATCGAAATGATGACCAGTCCCACTCCAGCAACCGCAAGGGGATTGCTGAAAAAAGGTCCCTGCTGAAGAGACTCAATGATTCCGGGCAGGTAAGTCGTGCCCGTCGCGCCATAGAGCAGGGAGATTCCATAAAGCAGAAATCCTGTTGAAAATGCCCCTAGCAACAAATACTTCAGTGCTGCTTCATTGGACATTGCGACACGACGTTTCATGCCCACCAGGATGTAGCTCGAAATGGACATGATTTCCAAACCAATGAAGATCACCAGCATTTCAAGACTGGAAGTCATTACCATCATTCCCATCAATGCGCTTAGAAGCAGAACATAGTACTCTCCATAATTCATCTCCTGTTCTGCAATATAATGAAGGGAAATGAATACCGTCACTCCAGCAACGATCAAATAAAGTGATTCGAAAAGAATCGAATATGGGTCACTGACCACCGTCCCGTAGAATCCAGTAGGATTGCTGCCATAAAGTTGGAATTCGGCAATGAGAGCCAGACCGATTCCAACCAGTGAGGTGACGGCTAAAGTCGTCATCCGATTTTTTTTAGGAGCAAAAAGATCTACCAGGATGACGATAAAAGAGGTGAAAAGGATGATGATCTCAGGAACCAGAGGAAGGAGATCTTTAAGAGTGACAAAGTTCATGGGAAACGTTAATGAGAATCAGCAATTACAAAAATATCTCTTCATGAGTCACTCCCCAGCCTGGAATGAACCATGGAAAAAGATTAGTTGAGAGTTGGGAAATTATAGACCGCTCCAGATTTGATACCTGTCGGCCACCTCGAGGTGACAGCTTTCATTCGGGTATAGAAATGGATGGTTTCCGGACCATAGATATGATGATCTCCAAAAAGACTCTGCTTCCAACCGCCAAAACTATGAAAGGCAACAGGAACCGGAATCGGCACGTTAACTCCAACCATCCCCACTTCGATGCGGCTCACAAAATCCCTGGCGGCATCACCATCACGGGTAAAAATCGCAGTTCCGTTGCCGTAGGGATTATTATGAATCAGATCCAGAGCTTCCTGGTAGTCATTCACACGAACCGTGGAAAGAACGGGACCGAAGACTTCTTCTTTATAGATTTCCATTTCCGGACGAACCTTATCGAAAAGTGTCCCTCCAAGAAAAAAACCATTCTCGTACCCTTGAACTTTGTAACCTCTTCCGTCCACCAGTAATTCTGCACCCTGATCAACTCCACTTTGGATCAAACCTTCAATCCGGTTTAAACTATCCCGCGTGATCAAGGCTCCCATAGCAGCATTCTTATCATCCGGAGGACCAACCTGGAGCTCCTTCACCAATGGGGTCATTCGTTCCATCAACTCATCAGCAACCTGATCACCTACGGGAACAGCAACTGAAATGGCCATGCATCGTTCACCAGCCGAACCGAAAGCAGAGCCCATCAAAGCATCAGTCACCTGTTGCATGTCTGCATCCGGAAGAACCACCATATGATTCTTCGCTCCACCTAATGCCTGGACCCTCTTTCCGGTAGAAGTTGCCCGGGTGTATATGTATTTTGCAATCGGGGTGGAACCGACAAAACTGACTGCGCTGATTCCCGGATGGTCCAGGATTGCGTCAACGGCTTCCTTTCCTCCCTGAACCACATTAAATACACCGTCTGGAAGTCCTGCCTGCTTCAGCAATTCTGCCATAAACAAAGAAGCACTGGGGTCACGTTCCGAAGGTTTGAGCACAAAACTATTTCCGCAGACCAGAGCATTGGGATACATCCACATCGGAACCATGGCAGGGAAATTAAACGGAGTGATTCCAGCTACTACGCCCAAAGGTTGGGGAAAGGAATAGACATCAATTCCATCAGCAACCTGTTCGCTGAAGGTTCCTTTGATCAGTTGAGGTATCCCACAGGCAAACTCAACCACTTCCAGACCTCGAACCACCTCACCCAAGGCATCATCGTGGGTTTTCCCATGTTCGCTGCTGATGATCCTGGCAAGTTTATCTGAATTTTCTTCAAGCAGTCTCTTGAACCGAAACATGACTTGAGCTCTCTTCGGTGATGGTGTTCGTCCCCAGTCCTTGGCGGCTTCGGTTGCAACATTTACTGCCTGGTCAACCTCTTCGGTTGTGGACATACATACTTGCGCGCTCACACTTCCAGTAGCAGGATTGAAAACATCCTGATAATCACCCTGGGTAGTTGTTATTTGAGTGCCCTTGATATAATTTCCAATTACTTCTGTCATAAATGCTCCCGGAACCGTTTAATCAATTTTTATATTTATATTAGCCTCTAAAAATCTCACAGCATAGGTTCTCAATCAAGTTATAAGTCATTCTCTTTGGATGAGCCAATTGAAGTCACTTAAAGAAATTCAAAACCGTTTTCTTTTTTGGTGAATATTTGGAAGTTTCCTTTCGAACATTTTTACAAGAATGTTGATCTGATTCCCTCGCTAACCGATTGATCTTGACATGCCCGGTCTTAAAAATTCTGCTATGCAGATGACTACTGACTTCAAATTGGTTTCATTCTTCAATCTCAACCTATGACAGAACAAGCAGACTTAGTGCTCAAAGGGGGCAGAATTATCGATCCGGAATCAGGACTCGATGAAATTCAGGACATAGCTTTTAAAGACGGTAAGGTTTCTGCCCTTGCCGATTCGCTGGCAACAATGCCAGCAAAACAAGTGCATGATGTTTCAGGAAAAATCATCTCCCCAGGACTGATCGACCTTCATACCCATGTCTATTGGGGAGGAACCGCGTTAGGTGTCGAGGCAGAATCATTGACTTCCAGAAGTGGAACCACAACCTTTGTCGATGCAGGAAGTGCAGGAGCAGGAAATTACGCGGGTTTTCAACGATTCATCGCGGACCCCAGTAAGCTTCGTATCCTGGGATTCATGAATATTTCCTTTGCCGGAATATGCGGTTTCAGTAAAACCACCCCAAACATTTTTCCGGAATGCGAGGACATCCGCCTTCTTGATGCCCGGGAATGTGTCGATGCCATCCGGGAATTTCCCCAAAGCGTAGTCGGCATTAAAGTCAGAATCGGACGCTATGCCAGTGGCAATGCCGGCATGACTCCCCTGCAGATCGCTCGGGAAGTCGCCGAAGAAACCGGTCTGCCCTTGATGACCCATGTCGATTTTCCACCTCCTGATCGTGACGAGGTGCTCAATTTCATGCGTCCCGGGGACATCTGGACCCACTGTTTCAGGCCTTTTCCGAATGCGGCTCTGGATGGTAAAGGAAGCATCCGGGATGCTGTCATAAGGGCTCGGGAACGGGGGATTCTTTTCGACCTCGGCCATGGCGCAGGATCACTCTCCTTCAAGGTCAGTCGGAGTATGCTGGAAAAAGAATTTCTTCCTGACACCATCAGCAGTGACGTGCATCAGGTCAGTATCGATGGTCCGGCTTTTGACATTTTGGTCACCATGTCCAAATTTCTTTGCCTGGGAATGCCGCTGGTTGAAATCATCCGCGCATCTACCTCAACTCCGGCAAAATCGATCGGCAGACCGGAACTAGGGACCCTCAAAGTCGGAAGCCCCGGAGACGCAGTGGTGATCAGTATTGAAGATGGCCAGTTCGAATACCGGGATGTTACTGATGAAGTCTTTCTCGGGAAACAAAGAATGGTTGCCGAAAAGGTTGTCGTCGGTGGAGAAATCTGGAAGGAAAGGGAGCTTTGATGGAAAAAGCATTCTTCGTCTATGCCTGGGATTTGATTGCCGAAGGCCCGGAAAACGCGCTTGGAAAAATTCAGGATTTAGGGGCCAATACCATCTGCCTGGCATCGAGTTACCATGCAGGGAAATTTACCAGGCCACGTGCCGCCTCCGGTAAAATCTTCTTTCCTGATGACGGAACGGTTTATTTTCGGCCCGATCCAAAGCATTACGGAACCATCCAACCCAGAACGAATCGATTGGTGGAAGAAATCGACTTTTTCAAGGAATGGGATAAATGGAATGATGGACTTCAACTCAAGGCCTGGACCGTCTGTACCCACAACACTCCGCTAGGTCAGGCCTATCCTGAATATTGTGTTCGGAATGCCTATGGAGATCCTTATTTTTACAATCTCTGTCCGGCATTTGATGAAGTTCAGGACTACCTCCGTGCCCTGTGTCTGGATCTGGCTTCCCATGACGCCGTCCAGTGCATCACCTTGGAAACCCCCGGTTACCTTCCTTTTACCCATGGATACCATCATGAATTCGGCTTTGTACCGCTCAATCCGAAAGTAGAAGCATTGCTCGCACTCTGTTTCTCGGATGCCACCAAGAGCAAGGTCAGAGAGGAAGGAGTGAATGCCGAGGGGTTACAAAAATGGGTCAAGAAGGAATTGGAGCGATTTTTCAGTTCCGGAGTCTATCCGGAAAACTCCATGGCGGTTCAGTGGTTGATGGCCGACCTCATCCAGGAACCAGATCTGTTGGCTTACATTCAGGCTCAAGCTGGGATCGTCTCAAAAATGATTGCTTCGATCCGTGAAAGCTTGCCCAGAGATGTCAGACTTAATCTGATTCCAACCGTTCAAAGGCCAACGGCAGGATGCTGGGTGGAAGGGTCCGATCTCAAAAATATGGCGGCACTTTTCGATGGTTTTGATGCCTGTGCTTATCAAAAAGGTGCTGAAGAAATCTTTCAGGATGCCTGGGATGTCCGAAACCGGGTTGGAACAGAAACTCAACTGAATTTCGTCCTCCGTCCTGCTTCTCCTGACCTGGAAAGCAAATCCCAATTACTGGATTCCATTGAAAAAATCAAAACCCTCAATCCGGATGGGATTTCTTTTTATAATTACGGATTCCTACCTCAGCAAAATCTGGAATGGACCAGGGATGCATTTGAGATGCTGTAATGGGATCACTCATATTGTTGATTATATTTTAAATTAATTTTCTTCCGTTAATAAATTCCTGTTTCCTTTTTCTAGAAGATGTAAATGGAAATCCTGATTCGTGACACACCTGAAGAAGGCGCGCGTGTAGCATCCAGATTAGTCAAGAAGATCCTTAGCAGTCGCTCAAACCCGGTTCTGGGATTGGCGACCGGAGGCACACCCTTGCGTTTGTATCGTGAAATGATTCGCATGTACCAGGCCGGTGAACTGAGTTTTCAGGACTGTACCAGTTTCAATCTCGATGAGTATGTAGGACTTCCTCCTGAGGATGAACGTTCATACCACCATTACATGCGCACCCATCTTTTTGATCAGGTGGACATGGACCCTGAGCATATTCATTTGCCAAATGGTTGTGCTGGAGACCTGCGTCAAGCTTGCAGGGATTATGAACAGAAAATCAAAGAAAGCGGAGGAATCGATTTACAGGTATTGGGAATTGGAGCAAATGGGCACATCGGTTTCAACGAACCTACCGGTTCACTGGCTTCCAGGACCTGGGTCAAGATTCTCAGTGAACAGACCATGCGTGATAATGCAGTATATTTTGATCGCCCCGAGGATGTTCCACGTCACGTTGTAACGATGGGGATTGCCACGGTTATGGAAACACGTCACTGCCTGCTGTTGGCTAATGGCGCGAAAAAGGCAGACGCAGTTCGTAACATGATCGAAGGACCGGTTTCAGCCAGTTGTCCTGCTTCAATACTTCAAATGCACCGAAGGGTAACGATCGTCCTTGATGAGGAAGCAGCGTATTTATTAACCTTCAAGGATCATTATAAATGGGTGGAACAGAATAAACTCGACTGGCAGAAACTGGATTGATTCAAGTCAATCAGCCAATTTATTCATCTCCCTCCAACTTAAATAAATCCTGAAATTCTTTTTGGCTCAACATGTCCGAATCTGAAATAACCCGAAAAACCCAGGGCATGTTGGACCTTCAAGTGAATGGTTTCGGGGGCATCGACTACAACAATTCAAATCTGGACCCTGAGGATTTTGAGAAATCTCTCCAAAAGATGCTTGCTACGGGAGTTACTTCCTGCCTGCCTACTCTGATCAGTGCATCAGAAACCCATTTGAAATCCTGTTTCCAGGCTCTGGAAAAGGGCCGTCAAAATTCTGAATTGGCTCAAACCATGGTAATTGGCTATCACCTCGAAGGCCCCTTCCTTTCGCCTGAAGAGGGTTCTCGGGGATGCCATCCAGCTGAAGTCATGCGTAGAGCGGACCTGGATTATTTTGAACAACTCCAGGAAGCTGCAGGAGGAATGATCCGCTTGGTAACCGTTGCCCCGGAAATTGAAGGTGCCTTGTCTTTCATCGAACAACTTTCTTCAAAGGGAATCATCGTTGCCCTGGGACATACCTCCGCAGGCATTGAATTGATCCGTCAAGCCACCGACTGTGGAGCTCTGCTTTCAACGCACCTGGGAAATGGAACGGCTAGGATGCTTTCAAAACATGATAACCCCATCCTGGCTCAGCTTTCGGAAGATCGGCTCAGTGCCAGTTTCATCACAGATGGTTACCACCTCTCCAGGGAGCAACTTCAGCTTTACCTGCGCGCCAAAGGCCCGGACCGAACGATTCTTGTCACTGATGCAACTTCTGCAGCAGCAGCATCTCCTGGAGTTTACGGTTTGGGACCGATGACATTGGAGCGTCAACAAGAACCCGTTGCCTTATCTCCAGATACCGGGCGCCCGGCAGGCTCTGCCGTAACCCTCGATCAATGCCTTCAAAATGTCATCAATTGGTTTGACCTCTCCCTGGACGACGCTATTTCATGGGCATCTGATAACCCAAGAAAAATCTTGGGAAATTCTATCTCTGAAAATGATTTCTCGGATCAGTGGATCAACTGGAAAAAAATGGAGGGGCATCTGGAATCGGAAAGGCCATCTGTCAGAGACTTGTTGAGGAAGGAGCAGACCTAGTTTTCATCGACAGGAACATTGAAGCTGGAAAAGCATTCGAGCAGGAACTTTCCAATCAAGAATCTTCAAGTCTCTTTGTTGCTGCTGACCTGACAAACGAAGATGAGGTTGAGCGGGGATTTCATGAAACCAAAAAAATCCTCGGACACATTGATGTCCTTATCAATAATGCAGGTGGGGCATTTGGTGAGAACTATAAGGAAACAACCGTTGAAAACTGGAACGCAGACCTGGCTCTGAACCTTACTTCACACTACATGCTCACACGTCTGGTTCTTCCAGAAATGGTCGAAGGTGGACTAGGGGTGGTTACCAACATTTCCTCTGTGAACGGCATTCAGGCACTGGGAAATCCTGCCTACAGTGCCGCAAAAGCAGGTTTGATTTCTTTTACCCAGACTGTCGCAACTGAATACGGACCCAAAGGAATTCGCTGCAATGTAGTTCTGCCGGGCACGGTTGAAACTCCGGTTTGGAAACACAGGGTAGAAGCACGACCTGATGTCTTTGAAAAAGTCAAAAGCTGGTACCCCGTGGGTCGTGTCGGAAGACCTGAGGATATTGCTGCTGCGGTGGCCTTTCTGAGCGCGGATGAAGCCGGTTTCGTGAACGGGGCATCCCTTGCCGTCGATGGAGGATTGACGGCAGGAAGTTTCAAAATGATCAAAGATATGATTGGAAAATAAGGAGATTTGCTTTAATCCTGAAGAAACCTTATTTTTCCCCCAAGCGAAGTAGCCTGATTAAATTCTCTCCCAGGATCGCCTTTATGTTCTCCTCACGAAAAAAAGGCATTTTATTGAAGAGTTCAAAGGTTTGAGGAAAAGAGAGAAAATCAAGACTAGGAGAAAAATCACTTCCCCATAAAAGTCTGTCTGGGCCAAAATGATCCAACAATTCTTCTGTCAGTGGCCATGCGGAAGAGTGGGGAAAATCATGGGCAGGTGAAGTCAGTGCATAGTATCCGCTGAGTTTTACATGTACATTCGAAAACTCTGCAAGTTCCGAAATGGGTTTCATGAGAGATTTTACTTCTTCTCTCGAGGGAATTTCGGTCTGCCTTCCAGGAAGTCCAAGGTGAGAAACAATCATTTTCAGCAATGGCTGTTTTTTTAAAACCACTTTCCAGGGTCCCCAAAGGGCTCCAAAAGAGTTGACACTCACCAACCAATCATTCTGAACCAACCACTCCCAAAATTCTAACGGGATTGCCAATAGCTTCGTGTAATCCGATTCTTCGAGTAAGTAGAGGCTGATGCCTTGAAAACCTTTCATTTTCCAGTTTTCCAACTGCGATATTTGATCAGTTTGATGATCCAAATGACAGTATGCCAAGGCGTACATCCAAGGATGGTAAGGAATCAATTCCGCGAGGAAATCATTATTTTGACGACAAAAGGCATCTCCTTCAAAACCTACGACCAAAGCAGCTTCAATGTGATGATCCTTCATCAGGGATTGATAGCAGAGCAGTTCATCCACCTCGACACCAGGACGTGATGTCAGTGATCCTCCCTGATAACCTCCTTCAAACAGATGAATGTGGGCATCAGCCTTCGAAAAATCAATCATCCTGATTGGCTAAGTTTTCCTGAGTTTTCTGAAGCTTCTGTCAAACGGTCGAGCCAGCGCATCACCTGGATGCCATCCTGATAACGGGTTCCCTTCGGTATCGGTTCTAAATCTCTCACCACTTTACAGAAACAGCGTAATTCTTCAGCCAACATTCCAGTATTTGTGTTGGAATCGGTCAGGATTTCCAGGGTCATCGGAGGTACATAGTTTCCATCCCACACCTCAAGTGGACGGGGATTTGGATGCATCCTTGCCATCCAGTTTTTCCCAAATATTTCCATCCGATCAAATCCTTCAGCTGACATTGCTTCAGGAGTTAGAAATCCTGCCGAGAATGTGGCGAGACTTCCATCAGGCCATCCTAATTGTGCCAAAGCAAGATCCATCGAGCCCTTTTGATTGTAATGTGCCTGAGCACTGATGTGGGTAGGTTCTTTACCGTTTACGAGGGCCTGGAGACAATAAAGGTCATGAACCATCGTTAAATGAAAAGGAGTTTCTCCAGGATAATCATCCGCGTGTTTTGCAGGTCTCATCCTGTAACAGGTGGCATATTCAAATCCTCCTCTTGAACGGCATTCAGACTGGAGAGCCCGAAATTCGCTGTTAAACAGGAGAATGTGCCCAAGCATCAATTTTGCTTGGGTCTGAGAAACCAGTGGTGATAGTTTCAGAGCCTCCTGGAGGTTTCCGGAAATGGGTTTTTCCAGCAAAACATGAGCATCCTGTTCCAAAAGCATGGAGGCAACCTGGACATGATCCGCAGTTGACGTGGAAACCACCCAGGCTTCTGCCGAAGATTTTCGAAGGGCATCTTCAGGCGTAGAATACTTTGGAATGCCTGAAAATTCCTCAGGCAATTCTGCTAATGCTTTTTCAGAACAATCGACCAATGCAACGAGTTCTGACTCAGCAAGCCCTAAAAGGGTTTTGGCATGAAGGATTCCAAAACGTCCTGTTCCAATGACTCCGATACGGACAGGATCAAAAGACATTTGAGTTTTGGAATCTATGCAAAAAATCAAAATTGAAGGAATTAGAATCCATGCCTGAAATTAGGTTTTCAGGGCACCTTCCATCAATCCTTTGAAAAACAGACGCTGGGCGAAAGTAAAAGCGATGATTCCTGGGAGTACCACGATGATATAGACTGCAGCGATTCTGGGCCATGCCCATTGCCCCATGCCCCCATGAGCAGAAGCCAAAACCACCGGCATGGTCCTCACCAACTGATCATTAGAAAGTGTTGCACAAAGAAGGTACTCTCCCCATGCTGTCACAAAATTCACGATAATGACGACCACCAACCCATTTTTAGCCAGCGGCAAACCCACCACCCACAAAGTCCTCCAAGGTCCCGCACCATCGATTCTTGCCGCGTCAATCAGTTCATGCGGAACCAATTGAAAAATACTGCGCATGATCAAAACGCTGATAGCAAGATTCAGGGTAATGTAGGGGAGGATTAAACCTGAAGTACTGTTGATCAGACCTAAATAATCCTGGATTTCATAAACCGTTATGATGGAAACCACTCGGGTTGGAAAATAAAGGGAGGAAAGAAAGATTGCCACGATGAAAGGTCCACCCCGGGGTTTGAGATGAACCAAAGCATATCCTGCCAAAACAGCACAGAAGGTCGTAATTAAAACCGTCGCTCCAGTAACATAAATACTGTTAAAAAGGTTGTAAGGTAGGGTTTCTATCTTATCAAAAACATACCCATAATGACTGAAGTCAAAACGCCTGGGCCAAAAATTTCCTCGCATCGAATCCGGCAATGACTTGATGGAAAGCATCAACACCCAAGTCAAGGGAAGCAAAATGGTCAACAGAAAGAAAATGATCACACTGTGCCTAAGAACCGCATACCTCAGAACGCGGTTTTGCTTTTGCTTCAGGTAACGATTGGTCTCAGAAGAAGATGCTGCCATGTAAAGACTTAGTCTTTGGATCGAAAAATATAAACCAGGTAGGCTACGAAAATCATCATCACGACTGCTCCAACCATCCCAATTGAAGCCGCAAAGCCTTGTCTCCAAAGGCCTGTTTTAAAGGCCTGATCATACATGAAAACCGTCCAGGTATAGGTTGGATGCGCCCTATTGAAACCACCAAAGATTAAATACTCATCAATGACTGCCATCGCTGTTCCAAACCGAAGAACGACCAGAATCATCATGATCGGCTGGAGACGCGGTCTTATGACATACCAGAAAACCTGCCACTCATTGGCTCCATCTACCCGTGCTGCTTCAGGAAGATCTTTAGGAATCGCAGCAAGCCCTGCCAAGAAGAAAATACTGTGATAACCAAGGCCCCACCAGATTTCCATGATTGCAACGGAAGGAAGTGTTAGATCGGTTCCTCCAAGCCACTGAGGTGCATTGCGGTAGGTGAACCATTCCATTATCTCGACTAGGAAATAATTGATCGGACCAATCTGGTAATTGTACATCCACTTCCAAAGCACAAAAACCAAGGTACTTGGAATCACTGCAGGAATTAATAGTATGACTCGATAAACGGTTGCCACCTTGGCATTGCGAACACGATCGACCAGAACTGCCAACAGTAAGGGAAAGATAATGGTCCCTGGAAGAAACAGAACTGTAAAATAAGCCGCACGCCCTAAACTTTTCCACATCAAAGGGTCATTGACCGCTTCGATATAATTAGCAAAACCAACCCAGTTTGGAGGATCGTTGGTCAGGTACTTAAAATCTGTAAAGCTGATCCAGACGACTCGAACGATTGGGAATAATTGATATCCTGCAAAAAACAATAAGGCGGGTAATAAAAACACCCAGGTGTTGAGATCAAGACCTAAGATTGTTTTTTTGGCACTCGCCATTGAACGTGCAGTGTCGTTTGTCACGAAATCATAAAAATTGAATGAACATCAATGGTTTGAAAGTCTTCGAAACCATTGAAAAAGGCAGGTGGAATGGGGAGAAGAATCTCCCCATTCAAGTACTCAATTATCCCCGCTTCATTTCTGCATGAACCGCATCCACAACGTTTTGCATTGCGACACGAGGATTTTTCTCTTCACCTTTCAGATACGTCTCCCAGACTGACTGTCCGATAATGAACTGTTGGAGTCCAAAAAGATGATTGTCAATACACTTAGCCTGATCAAGTTGACCCCTGACAAGACCTACAAAATCAGGAAGCCATCCTGGTTTGTTGGAGGCCCAGTTGGAATAAATTGATTTGTAAGGAGGTAATTGACCCGGTTGTCCGGTTGATGTGCCGGCCAACGAGTCTTTCCAGATCTGCATGTCATACGTCAAGGCCTTGACGTATTCTGCAGCCTTTTCCTTGTTCTTTCCATGCTTGAACAACGCAGCACCAGTCGTCCAGAATACTGTAGACCCTTCACCGCCTGCAAACTTCGGCAATGGCCCCAATCTCAATTGATCAGGATTGTCCCAATACTGTGCCATTCTCAAAGGAGCATTTTGGTATTTTGTGTAGTACCCAACTCTTTGTGCGGCAAAGGCAACCTCGTCCGGTGTTCCATTCATACCGCCGTCTGAAGTCCCGGCGAGAAGGATATCTGGATTTGAATCACGCATGATGTTTTTCATCAACATCAATGCTTCAATAGCTGCATCTCCAGTAAAATCAAAAAGTCCTTCCGAGGTATAACAATCACTACTCAAACTATGGGTGAAAGGTGCAAGGGAGCGCCAGCCTCGTGCATCGAAGGTTGCTCCAAACTGTGCTGCCCCACTATCTACAACCTGTTGGGAGCGAGCAAGATACTCACCCCAGGTTGAGGGAGAATCATCGGGCAAGCCTGCTTTTGATGTAATTCCTGAATGATAGCTGGAACCTACAACATCCAATAAGAATGGCCAACCATACAATTTCCCGTTGATCGTACATTCATCACGAATGGATGGGATCATATCATCCAAGACATCCTTTGGAATGTAATTATCCCAGGGTTCGATGACGTCTGCTTCAATCATTGCCGTCATTTCAACAAAGGGCGTTTGACCCACATAAACATCCCAGGTACTTTCACGCTTCTTGGCCTCAGCCACAAAACGCTCGATCCCAAAGCCCTCAACCGGCGCAATCTGATAATTGACTCCGGGAAATTTTGAATTGACCTTCGGAATACTGGGGTGGAGATCCTCAATCCATTGGTAAAATGTTGGTGTCAATGGCCTCCCATGACTACCAGCCTGAGCTGAATTGCTGCCAAAATTAGCAGCAACCCCAACACCTGCCAAACCCAGACCTGCCGTCAGGGTTTTAGACATGAACTCCCTTCGGTCTATTTTCCCCTCAAGCAGTTGCTCACGGTTTTCATTTTGAAAAACAATTTCCTGTTCTTTTCTCATATGTTTCCATTAAAAAAAGTGTTTTCTATAAGAAAATTTCTTGATGATCCATTTGACTGATCAAGAAAATCATACAGTCATTGACTCATCAACTAATGTCAAGCAAGATGACTCTCTTTTAGGCTTCTGCATTTGGATAGATTCCTCTTCATTTGCAAAGGTTCCTAAAAAAATAGATAGGTTGTAAACAAAAAAAATTTAAGGAGCTTTGGCCATGGATCTAGAACCGATAGAGCATAGTGAGTTAAACCAGGATTTTAAAGGTTGGCCGAAAGGGGTAGGAGACAAGAAAATTTCATGCATACAAGATCAGGGTTGGAACCTCTTAAACGGAGACCTCCCCCTTCCGGTGGCGACTCTCAAGCAATCAGTCATGGAGAACAACAGTCGTTGGATGCAACTATTCGCAGAGAAATTTGGTGCCAGAATTTCTCCCCATGGAAAAACGACCATGGCTCCCCAACTTTTTCACAGACAACTGGAAGATGGCGCCTGGGCCATTACGGTAGCAACGGTACACCAGATGCGGCTTTGCAGGAAATGGGGAATCAAGAAAGTTTTGATGGCCAACCAGGTTGTTGGTCAACAGAATTTGAGGGAACTCTGTCTGGAACTGAGGGAGGATCCAGAGTTCGATTTTTACCTGCTTGCCGATTCTAACGAAAACGTGGATCAACTCGCTGAAGCGGCAAAAAAACATGGACTCTCTAAACCGATCCAGATCCTGGTTGAATTGGGCTTTCCTGGAGGAAGGACAGGTTGCAGAAATGGTGAACTTGCCATGGAAGTGGCAAAACGCGTCAAAAGTCATGACCCTTTTCTCGTACTTCGAGGAGTAGAGGGTTATGAAGCACTTCTGAGGAAACAGCCGGAACCTGAAAAAAGTATCCGCGAATTTCTTGTAGACCTTAACCTGTTAGCAAAAAAGTGTGCAGAAATGGGGCTTTTTGGGGATGGTGCCGTGATCCTATCCGCAGGAGGTTCCGATTTTTTTGATTTGGTCCTGGAGCATCTTGAAGCTCCTTCGGGAAAACACGAAGTGGTCCGGGTTATTCGCAGTGGTTGTTACCTGACCCATGATTCTTTGAACTACAAAAGAATTTTCGAAAAAATCCGAAAACGGTGTCCTGAAGCAGATCAACTTCCTCCTGGTCTGAAGCCTTCCCTTCAGGTTTGGGGAGCAATACAGTCCCTTCCAGAACCAGGACTGGCAATTGTTAATGTGGGGAAACGGGACATTTCCTACGATGCCGAACTCCCGATTCCGGAAGCGTTTTTCAGGCCTGGAAAAGACGATAAGCCACTGAACATGCCCGATGGAAGCAGGGTTACAGAATTAAACGACCAGCATGCCTACGTGGAACTTACCAGTGAGATGGATCTTACGGTTGGAGACATGATGGCCTTCGGGATTTCTCATCCCTGCACGACCTTCGATAAATGGCGATTGATGTACCTTCTGGATGATGATTACCAAGTTACTGGCGGGATTCGTATTTACATGTCCTGAATAAACCCTGTCCCAAAACAATCCATCTAATCATTTGAAGAGGATTCAGGCTTTTTAAAAAGCCAACCGAAAACCAGGGTCGCAAGCACAGCACCTGCTAGCTGGGAAATGATGAATGCCGGTGCGTGCCCGGGAAAAATCCCACTGAACGTATTTGAGAAACTTCTGGCAATGGTCACTGCCGGGTTGGCAAAACTGGTCGATGCCGTGAACCAATACGCTGCGGTGATGTAAAGTCCCACCGAATAGGGCACGAATTCAGGACGCCACCGTAAGGCTCCGAAAATCGCCATCAACAGTCCAAATGTCGCAACCAGTTCAGAAAACCACTGGCCTGAACCTGTCCTTTCCTTCAAGGAGAACTGGATCAGTTCTTCCTCAAACATAAAATGCGCGGACCATACCCCAATCAGACCACCTAATATCTGAACCAGAATGTAAATTAGTGAAAGGATGAGTCCGATTTCTTTACGAATCCAAAAAGCAACTGTTACCGCAGGATTAAAGTGAGCACCTGAAACAGGTCCAAAAACCACAATCAGTACGACTAAAATCGCCCCGGTTGGAATCGTGTTCCCCAATAAGGCAATCGCTGTATTTCCTGCTGCAAGTCTTTCGGCCATAATTCCTGAACCCACCACTGTTGCAAGAAGAAATGCAGTTCCGATAAACTCGGCAAACAGTTTTCTGGAATGAGCGTGGTTCATGAGTCAAGGACCTTTGAATAGTTCACCATGATTGAAACCGCTTCACACAGTTAAAAAGAAAAATCGTTGAAAAATTCTTAATAGATAACTCTATTTTCCTGGTTTTCATAGTAAACATCTTCAGTCCTATCAGTTTGGTAATAGGTCACATCATTTGAATGAGTGACTCATTTGGATAAGATTCAGGAAATCAGAAGGAGGGCCGGAGCAACCGGAATGAAAATGATTTTACAGAGAGAGAACAAACTGATTAAACCAGGAATTCAACTTTTTCATTGAATATTCCCGATGTCATCCAGTTCCTTTTTCAAAGCAAGCCTTTCCAGGGAATGAATGGGGAGATTGAGAAACAGTGTTCCTTGCCAAACCGGACAGGTTTCTTCAGCAGCAGAGCCACATACCGTAAATACAAAATCTATTTCCGGAGAATCTTCTTTTGAAAATTCTTCCCAGCTTTTCGACCTCAAATCCTTTGTCTCGTACTTTAGAGTTTGAAGCAATTCCAGGGTCATCGGATTAACCTTACCTGCAGGTTGACTGCCAGCACTATAAGCATTGAAACGGTCTCCTCCATGCTGGCGGAGGATTGCTTCGCCAAGAATGCTTCTTGCGGAATTCCCGGTACATAAAAAAAGAACATTCATTTTCTTAAGCATGGGAACCCTCCAACTCTTTAAGGGGATTGAATTTAAAATTGAAAAAGATTGATTCGCTTCTCATGCAAACAAACACTTATCAGCATTGATTTTCATCTCTTTTGCTGAATCAGATCGGATTCATTTCAATAAAGGGAATCTTGATCAAGAAAGTACTTCCCTCTCCTGGAGTGCTGGTTACCGAGACCGTTCCCTGATGGGCTTGGATGATATGTTTGACAATGGACAAGCCCAGACCGGTTCCACCAAGTTTTCTGCTTCTGGCCACATCGATACGGTAAAAACGTTCAAAAATTCTTTCAAGATGCATGGCTTCAATCCCGAATCCTTGATCTTTCACGCAAATAATGAATTGGTCGGCTTGTTTTTCCAGGCTCAGGGTAACCAATGATTTTGGATCGCTGTACTTGATCGCATTTTCAACAAGATTGATCAGTGCCTGTTCCAGCAACGGAGGATTGACTGCAGCATCCAATATTTCGTCTCCATTCATCTCCAACTTGATCCCCTTTTCGGAGGCACTGTGCTCACAAACCTGAATCACCTGCTGGATCAGTTGATTGATGGAGGTCACTTGCAAATGTTCCACACCGGTCAATTGCCCCTGTTCGATTCTTGATAAAGTCAACAAGTCTTCGATGATCGAATTCAACCGGTCTGAATGCCTTGCAATGATTTTCAGGAACCTGTTCAGGGTGGAGCCATCCATTTCCTCTTCCTGAAGCAGGGTTTCCACCGATCCCTTGATCGAGGTTATCGGCGTTTTCAATTCATGGGATACATTGGCAATGAAATCCCTACGGACGGTTTCCAATCTTTGCAACTGAGTAATGTCGTTCAGGAGGATCAACACGCCAATTTGTTTTTCCATGGTTGATGGGGATGATCCTGAATTTGGAGGCAATCCGATTCCCTCAGAAATTCCTGATTCGATGAGGGGTCTGCAGAGGACTTGAAGGTAAAGTGAGCGTTCATCGGTTCTTATTTCAATGTCGTCCTGTATCTCCTTGCCGCATCCAAGAACTTTTTTCACCAAATCGAGCAAAACCACATGACGGATCAGAGAACCGAAGAACTCATTTCTTGCAGTCGATTCATCGATCTGAAGCATCTCAGCAGCAGCAGAATTTAAATCAAGGATGGTTTGCTTCAGATCCAGGGCAACATATCCTTCCATCAGGATTGAAAGGATGGTTTCTTTTTCCAGGATTTTTTGACGTTGAAGATCCAACTCCTTTTGAGCATTTGTGCCAAAAGAAGTTAAGTTTTTGAAAAGCCTGTCACCTTCAGGAAACCAGGGAGGAATTGAATGTGAAGAGATTGGGGAAGCATGAAGTTCAGGGATCAACCCGGTCAGATCTTCAAGACTTTTGCTCAGCGCTCTTAAGCGGGTGTGACAAAAATATATCGTTGCTGCGGTGATCAGCAAACCTCCAACCAGCCATAACCAGATGATTTTCAATGAATCCGGTGGGATCGATTCCCCTTCGGATGGAAGGAAGGTGTTGAAGGTCCAAATCCCCAATAAAATCGTGAGGGTCCCTCCCGCCACTATGGCAGGCCAGAAAACCTGGAGGAATGAATATTTTCGCGGCATTGGTCATCTGCGGTCACGGAAACGGTAGCCAATTCCACGCACGGTTTCTATGAATTTTCCATAGTCACCCAATTTTTTCCTCAGACCAACTACCTGTACATCAATTGCCCGGTCGGTTACCACATAACCGTGTCCACGGATCGCATCGATGATCTGATCACGGCTGTAAACCCAGCCGGGCCTTCGTGCCAGATAATGAAGAATCCTGAATTCACTTGGGGTCAGATCCACCACGTTTTCTCCCATCGTGACTTCATGACGTCCAGGATGAATCTGCATTCCTTCCAAATGAATCACGCTGGAATCATCCTTCACCCCAGTCTCCCTCCGTCTTAATACCGTCCTGACCCGGGCAAGCAGCACCCTGGGGCTAAAGGGTTTGGTGATGTAATCTTCAGCTCCCATTTCCAATCCTGCCACAATATCAGCGTCTTCCGACTTGGCGGTCAGCATGATCACTGGTATAGCTTTTGTCCGATCATTTTGCTTAAAAATCCTACATAGATCGAGTCCATTGATGCCAGGAAGCATCAGATCCAAAAGAACCAGACTCGGAAGGTTGTTTTCGATCACTTGTAAGGCTTTTTCACCACTAAGAGCTTGATGCACTTCATACCCCTCTTTCTCCAGGTTGAAGCGAATCACTTCCATGATGTCTTCTTCGTCCTCGACCACAAGGACAGACTGCCTACTCATCATATCCATAGTTCAATTTTTTCATGAGTGAATTAGGTGGAAATCCTCCTTTAGTTTTGGTGACGGACTACTTCCGCGTCGATGGTGTAAATCACGTCCTCAGCAATTTTTTTCAGTTCATCTCCCATCTGTTCCATCATATCTGCAACTGCCAGTTGGTGGATGTAGCATTGAACATGCTTCGGCTCACTTTCAATTTTCCGAAGGATTTCCTGAGCGATTTTGCCATAGGCCTCGTCCACTTCGTTTTCTTTAACACATACTTTTCGAGCCAGGTCAGAATTCAGGTTGATCATCGAATCCATCCCATTTTTCAACATCCAGTTGATGCTTCCGAAAAGAGACTGAAAATCAAAATAAGCCCCTGGTTCCGGAAGATCACAGAGGGCAATAACCCGTTTGGAAATTTCTTTGGATAGGTCACCGATCCGTTCCAATGCATCATTGATCTTGATCATCGAAACCATCATCCTGAGGTCGACTGCAACCGGTTGGTAAAGAGCCATCACTTTAAGACACTCCTCTTCAAAATCGATTTCCATTGCATCAATCTGCTTGTCTCCTTCCACCACTTTTTTGGCAAGTTCCAGATTTTTTTGCTGAAACGCCGTGATGGCTTTTTGGACACTATCCTCAACCAGGGTTACCAGTTCCAGGATGGAACGTTTCAGTTTAGGAGTCTGATAATCAAGATGTGAAGTCATGGTGTGTTTTTATCCAAAACGACCGGTAATGTAGTCCTGGGTCTTTTGTTGCTGGGGTTTAACAAATAGGTCATCGGTTTTCCCAACTTCAACCAGATCACCAAGATGGAAAAACGCGGTTTGCTGAGAGACTCTTGCTGCCTGCTGCATGGAATGCGTGACAATGATGATGGTGTAATTCTTCCTCAATTCTTCGATGAGTTCTTCAATCCTCGCGGTCGCAATCGGGTCCAAGGCGGAACAGGGCTCATCCATCAGGATCACATCCGGACTGACGGCAATCGCCCTAGCAATGCAGAGCCTTTGCTGTTGACCTCCTGACAACCCGGTTCCTGGCTGGTTCAATCGATCTTTGACTTCTTCCAGCAGTCCCGCTTTTTGAAGGCTTTCCTCCACAATCCGGTCCATATCTGCTTGGGTCCGGGCAAGACCATGAATGCTTGGACCATAGGCCACGTTGTCATAAATCGATTTTGGAAAAGGATTGGGTTTCTGAAAAACCATCCCAACCTTTTCCCGTAACCGGACCACATCCAGCCTGGAATCATTGATGTCGACATCGCCCATCATGATCTTGCCCTCGACCCTGCAGTCCGGGATCACATCATTCATCCGATTCAGACATCGGAGAAAGGTAGATTTTCCGCAACCGGATGGTCCTATCAGGGCAGTTACCTCATTTCTCATGAATTGCATGCTGACATTTTTCAGGGCATGGGCTTCCCCATAAAACACATTCACCCCTTCAGCACTAATTTTTGTGTCCATAAAATCTTCTTCTTAAAGTCTTCTTAGTCTTTGCCCCTACCACCTTCTTTCAAATTTTTTGCGGAGAATGATGGCAAAAGAGTTCATAAGGGCCATGAAGATCAGGATCATCATGATTCCTGCAGCTGTCAGTTCCACATATCCCCGCTCAGAACTTTCTGCCCAAAGGTAGACCTGAACGGGCAGGGCCGTTGCAGATTCAAGCGGGCCGGCAGGAATGTCGACAACAAAGGCAAACATCCCGATCATCAACAATGGTGCTGTTTCACCCAGAGCCTGGGCCAGTCCGATGATGGTTCCGGTGAGGGTTCCTGGCATCGCCAAAGGAAGAACATGATGAAGAATCGTCTGCATCTTCGATGCGCCCATCGCTAAGGCCCCCTCTCGGATGGATGGCGGAACCGCTTTTAAAGAAGCCCTACAGGCAATGATGATGGTCGGAAGGGTCATCAGGGAAAGAACGATTCCTCCCACAAGAGGCGTACTGCGGGGTAAACCAAAAAAATTCAGAATCACGGCCAATCCGAGAAGACCGAAAATGATCGAGGGGACTGCAGCCAGGTTGTTGATGTTGACTTCAATGATTTCGGTCAGCCGATTTTTTGGGGCATACTCTTCAAGGTAAATCGCTGCAGCGACTCCCATGGGAAAAGAAAGGATCAGACACACCATCAGGGTCCAGAATGATCCGGCTATGGCACCCCCCAATCCAGCCAGTTCCGGAGACCTTGAATCCCCATTGGTGAAGAAACGATGATTGAAACTCGACGATCTCCTACCTTCTGCAGTCCATCGGTCAAGCAATCCAAGTTGAAAGTCATTGAGAACTCTACGTTTTTCCTCGATTTCCCTTGGAGCTTGCCCTTTGACAATCATATCTACTGATGAAGATGCCAATACCTTTAGTTTTTGAGTCGTTCCAAGGATAGATCTGTTTGTGATCACCATCTCCCTCAAATCATCAGCAGCAGACTCACTAAACATTGCAAATAATTTTCTAAGTTCTCTTCTGGGGACATCATTATTTTGTTCGGCTAAATTTTTACGGAAGAGTCCAAGAAAATTTGCTTCCCTCACCTCCTGGTCTGAAGATTCCTGTGTGATTCCAAGATAGTCACCATTGAATTGAATTTCGACTTGGAATTCCGTTCTCCAAAAGGCGCTGTAACCCGTTGAAAAAATGGTAAAAAGCAAGAATATTACTGCACCCAAAGCCAAGGATACGGCGAAAACCCCATACAATTTAAAGCGCTTTTCCGCCGAATATCTTCCTTTTAGAAAAGAAGAGTTCGATCCTGCCATCGGATTGCTTTTACTCATATTTTTCCCTGTACCGCTTGACGATGCTGAGAGCGATCACGTTCAAAATCAAGGTGACGAAAAACAGGACCAACCCCAAAGCAAATGCTGACAGGGTTTTAGGATCATCAAATTCCTGATCGCCAATCAGTGCGACGACAATCTGAACGGTGACGGTCGTAACGTTTTCCAGAGGATTGGCAGTCAAATTGGCATTCAGGCCTGCTGCCATGGCAACGATCATCGTTTCACCAACAGCTCTTGACAAAGCCAAAAGAAAAGCCCCTACGATTCCTGGTAAAGCTGCGGGGATGATCACCCGTTTGATCGTTTCGGATTGGGTTGCCCCAATTGCCAATGACCCGTCCCTGAGGCTTTGGGGCACGGAATTGATCACATCATCAGAAAGGGATGAAACAAAAGGGATGATCATAATTCCCATCACCACCCCTGCGGCCAGAGCACTGCGTGCTTCAACCGTAAACCCAAGACTCATTCCAAAATCACGAATCAATGGGGCAACCGTCAGGGCTGCAAAAAAACCGTAAACCACCGTGGGGATCCCGGCCAGGATTTCAAGAATCGGTTTGACGATGGTTCGGGTGTGATGGGATGAGTATTCCGAAAAATAAATGGCTGAAAAAAGCCCTATCGGCCCGGCAATCACCATCGCAATGAAAGCAATCAAAAAGGTTCCTGCAAAGACCGGTACCGCTCCAAAAGCGCCGCTTGAAGCCCCTTGATCTGCTCGAATAGCAATCTGAGGGTACCATTTTAATCCAAACAGGAAATCCGTGACTGGAACTTGTTCAAAAAAAAGAAGGCTCTCATAAAAAAGCGAAAGGACAATGCCAATCGTGGTTAAAATTGCAATCGTTGAGCTGAAAAATAAAAATCCGTTAAAGATGTACTCAACACTGTATCTTGCACCAAATTCCGGGGAGATCATGGACCTCGCATAGAGGGTAATTCCAATGGCGATCGCAAGGATGATGACCAGCATGCTGGTTCTGCTCGCATCATTGAGTGATGCCATCGCTTCACCCGCCTTGATGATTTGCGGATCTTCGGTTGAAAGCCCTGTGATTCCCTGGGAAATGTTCTTCACCTCCGTCATCAACATCATCGCTTCAGTTTCCGAAACTCCTGCAAGTTTCCCTGATAAATCAGACTTGATCGCTGATTGGATGACGATTGGCTCAAGTGTGAACCAAAGAAGTATGATGATAACTGAAGGGATCGCGCACCAGAGCGCTACATGGTAGCCGTGGTAAACAGGAAGAGAATGGAGGCGTTGACTCGCCTGAAGTTTTTGAGCACGGGTCTGCCCCAGGTAAAAACCACTGAGGATAACTAGAGCAAGTCCTGCGATTAAGTAGGCTACCATGATGACTTGGAAAATTCCGACGACTTGATTAGCCGTCGGAACAGTTGTCTCCTACATACTGATGGGGTTGAGATTTTTTACATTTGAGCGGACTTTACTCAGAGTGCTTGTTTCCAGAGGTACAAGTCCTCTATCCATCAGATACCCATATTCACCTACTGCTGAATCGGAAACGAATTCATTCATATATTCCCTCATTCCAGGAATGACTCCGACATGAGCTTTTTTCGCATAAAAGAAGAGCGGTCTGGAAATCGGGTATTTATAGGATTTGATATTATCAAGGCTGATCTCTACACCGTTAATGGTAGAACCTTGAATTTGATCACGGTTTTGGTCAAGAAAACTGAATCCGAAAATCCCAAAATATTGAGGGTCAGCAGCAAGGCGCTTTACAATCAGCGTGTCATTCTCTCCAGCCTCTTCGACGGCAACATCTTCCCGGAATGAATTACACTTTTTCTTACCCAACTCATCATACTTCCCGGCTTTTTTACAACCAGTTTTCATGATCAAACTGTTCCATGCGTCTCGGGTTCCAGAAGTCGGAGGTGGCGCCATAATTCTGATGGGCATGTCAGGTAAAGAAGAATCAACTTCCTTCCATGTACTTGGCTTGGGCCCATGCTCTGCCATTGCAGTCCAAAGCTGGAGAGGCGTAAAGTTCATTCTATTTGCTGATGCTGAGTTCGCAAAAGCAATTCCGTCATTGCCTACAATGATTTCAATGATGTCTGTTACTCCATTGGAAGCACAAAGTTTCTTTTCACTGCTTTTGATGGCACGGGAAGCATTGGTGAAATCGGGATGCCCGGTTCCCAGACCGGCACAGAAAAGCTTCATTCCACCTCCGGTTCCGGTGGACTCAATTACCGGTGTCTTTCCTGTCTTCTTTCCCAATTTTTCAGCAACCACTGTCGCAAAAGGATAAACCGTCGAAGAGCCGACGATTTGAATCGTGTCTCTTGCCTGGAGAGGCAACGCAACCAGCGATGCGGTCAAAGCAGCCAGCATCGATTTCAAGAAAAAACGTGTCATAGAAAACTCCTTAAGAGGATCATATATCATTCGCCCTTATGGGCAGGGTTAAACTGAAATCATCAAATCCCTAATGATTTGAAAATCAGTATGAAATGATCTTAAGGATGAATTATTAACGATTTGTTAGGACTGAATAAAAATATGATTAATCTTGAAGCCAAATTAGATTTTTATTGATAGAACACCAAGAAAGGACTCAAAAAACAAACAAACAGAAGGATCTATTACTTCAACCCCGAAGCCATTTGAGGAATTTTGCTTCGACCTGTTCCAGTGAGGAAGGTCCTGCTGCATCAATCATCGAACGGACCTTTTCCAGGGCCATCATTGCTGATCGGTAACCTTCTGCAAACAATTTGAGGGAATTCCCATTATCCAGAAAACCGTAAGTTTGCAATTCAGGTTTGAGCATCAAATCAAATTTTCCGTCGGATGCAAGGTTGGTCTGGTCGGTAGCGATATTGATGGCATTGATGATGACCTGAATCAGGTTTTCTGGTTTACGGTAGGATTCGGAACCGAGGGATACACCAACCCGGACAGAGGCCCCCATTTCCTTGAGCACGGTCAGGGGCACGTTTTCCACCAATGCTCCGTCCACCAGCATTCGCCCTCCCACCTGAACAGGACTGAAGACACCGGGAATGCAGGTAGTGGCCATCAGAGCCTGGGAAAGACTTCCCGTTTTCAAAATGACTTTTTCACCGGTTGAAATATCAGAGGCCACCAGGGCAAGGGGAATCGGAGATTCCTCGATGTTCTTGGAGCCAAGGTGTTTTTCGACAAAACGACCCAATTCCGAGTTGTTCAGCAGGCCCAACTTTGGGACATTAAAGGTGGACACGCGAAGCCAGTGGAGTTTATCTGCCAGATCCCGGATTTCTTCCAGAGGCATCCCGAACGCGTAAAATGCCGCTGCCAAGCCTCCACTGCTGGTTCCCGAAAGGAACCCGGGTTTCAAACCTTCTTCCTCGAAAGCTTTCAATACTCCTAGATGGGCCACTCCCCGATAAGCTCCGCCACCGAGGGCCAGTCCAAGCATTTTCTGACTCACTTCATCCACTGATTTTCTCAACTTTCCAGGTAGGAAGTACTTTCTATATTTTGTTCAAGCCACACTTGGATTCGCTCATTATGAATGAAAAGGACTTGAGCCATTTAAAAACCCCGAAAAACTCGATCGAAGCTTTTGACATCTCAGTTTACTGGAAAATTTCTGCTATTTAAAATGGAATGAAGTCCTTTTTGGCAAAGCTCTCGATTTGAATCCTAAACGAACTTGGGGGTGAGACTTTTCCCATCGAAATACTTCAAGTATCCACATTTTCCAAACTTAAGACTTGCCTAAAAAAAAAGATCTGATTAATTTTGTAGTGATTCTGAATTTAATCTTGAAAGGAATAGCATGATGAGAATCTTTTTGACGGCCGCATTGATGGTCTTTTTTGTGTTTAATGGCCTCCATGCCCAAGACAAAACCTCACAACTTGGAATCGGCGTTTATGATCTGATCATCCAAAACACCAATTTCTCGGATGTCAAATGCGAGAGTCATCAGTGCAACTTTGCGTCGGATGACAAGAACATTACAATGGAAATGAAAAGGGTCGGTTTCGATCTCTTCCTCAATCGTGATCTAAACATCATGATCGACATCAATGTGAACAGCATCCTGTTTAATTGTAAGGAAGAGGGTCCCTGTAAATCAGGTCTGGTGGTTCACTACCACAATGATCCGAACCTGATTCGGGTTTACATCAAAAATTCCAAGAAGTCCATCGAAGCAACCACCAAAGAGGAGATTCAGGTACTCCAGAGTTGGCTTCAAAAAGCACTTAAAATCGCCACCACCTGAATCAACACTTAGGCGTTCCCAGGAACGCCTAAATCCTTCCAAAACATTTTTCGTTTCCTTCCCAGAACTCCTGGAAAATCAGGTTTGTTCTGACCTGATGGTCATGTTTCAAAAAAATTCATGACCCTTTTCCGATCCTCTTGCGTAAGTCTGAATTCAAAAGTTTTGATAAAAACCCTTTCATTGGAGTAATGGGCCATGATGCATTCAGCCGCAGCAAACGAGAAAATCAAAGACCTGAGTACAGCCGCAAAATCAATTAAACATAAACGCATTGAAAATGCTGTTGAAGAAATCCTGGATGCCTTAGGACTGGACCTAAGCAATGACAGTCTTCGTGAAACTCCGACAAGGGTTGCCAAAATGTACCTGAATGAAATTTTCGGAGGACTCAACGAAGATATCTCTTCTGTGCTAAAATCGTTCGAAAATAGTTATGGATACAAAGGAATGGTGATTGAAAAGGACATCCCCTTTCAGAGTCACTGCGAACACCACCTCCTTCCAATCCTAGGTCGTGCCGCTATCGCTTACATTCCTGAAGACAGGGTACTCGGTTTAAGCAAATTGAACCGAATTCTGCATCATTTCGCCCGCCGTCCGCAGGTTCAGGAACGCTTGACCATGCAGGTCGCAGATATGCTCAGTGAAACTCTGCAAACCGACGATGTGGCAGTCATTCTGGAAGCACGTCACCTCTGCGTAGAGATGCGCGGAGTGCGCGACAGAGGTGCTGAAACCAGCACCATGGTATTGAGAGGAAGATTTGAGAAGGAACTGAAAGAGGATTTTTTCAGACAGTTGAACTGAAACTTCTTACGAATATTTAAAGGCAGGCTTAGAAATGTTTAGTCAAGAATGTTCCAACCTGCCTGTTCGGCTACAATTTTTAGATTTTGGTCAGGATGAACCGCCACAGGATGATCACAGTTTCTCATCAGTGGTAAATCATTTTGAGAATCGGAATAAAACCACGTCTTGTCCGGGTTGAATCCTTGTTCATCGAGAAACTTATTTAGTATTTCCACCTTACCCTCGCGAAAACAAGCTTCGCGAACCTTTCCTGTATAAATCCCATCAATTATTTCGGGTCGGGTGCTGAGGGTAAAATCCATTTCCAGCATTTGTCCAATCGGCTCTGCCAAAAAATCATGGGAGGCCGTTATCAGAACAAGGACATGTCCTTGTCTTCGATGATCATGCAGGATGTTCTGATAACGTAAACGTGGTTCGATTTTCTCCAGAAGAAATTGTTCTCTCCAGGGTTTTACTTTTTCAGGTCCCCATTTTTTTAAAGGAAGAAGAATGAAATTGAGATATTCACTGAAATCCAATTCTTCCTGATCATAGTCATTGGTAAATTCCTCGAGTTTTCCAAAAAAATCTCCCTCGAGATGCCCCGCCTGATGAAGGTACTCGAACCAGAGGGTTTCGGCGTCTCCATCCAAGAGGGTGTTATCCAAATCAAAAAGGGCCAGATTCATTATGTGCTTCTTCAAATGTTTGGGCTTGAATGGATGAAACTCTATTCATCCGTGCCAGTCGCCTCAAGTCAAAGCTCTTCGCTTCTCTCTGACTTGCTTTCCAAAGTTCTTCAAAATAATCTAAGAATCATCGTTTCGATTAAACTTTTCACCCATTCTTGAGGGTGGAAATGAGCACCAATTGATTTTCCAAAGAATTCTTGAATCCTCACCTGCATTCCGGATATTTCACCCAAAGCCTGGAATCCATTGATCCACAGGTTTTCCAATCCCTTTCTGCAGAAGAGCAACGTCAGCAGGAGGGGATTGAACTGATCGCCTCAGAAAATCTCGTCAGCCGTGCGACTCTGGAAGCCCTGGGCACCGCGATTGTCAACAAAACCGTCGAGGGCTATCCCGGAGCCCGTTATTACGGAGGCGCTCAAAATGCAGACCGTCTGGAAACCCTGGCGATCAGTCGGGCTAAACAACTCTTTGAATGCGGATACGCCAACGTTCAGCCCCATTCCGGAAGCCAGGCAAACCTGGCTGTCTTTCTGGCTTACTTGAAACCCGGGGATACCGTGCTCAGCATGGACCTTTCCGCAGGAGGACACCTCAGCCATGGATCTCCTGCCAATCTGACCGGTAAGTGGTTCAATATCGTGCATTATGGAGTTTCAGAAGAGGATGGAAGGATTCAAATGGATCAGGTCCGGGATCTGGCTGATGCACATCAACCTAAATTAATCATCTGCGGGGGATCGGCCTACCCGAGAACCATCGACTTTGAAGGATTCCGGAAAATCGCCAATGATTGCGGTGCCAAGCTGCTTGCGGATATGGCCCATTTCGCAGGGCTAGTCGCGGGAAGAGTTCATCCCAGCCCGATTCCCCATGCCCATGTGGTCACGACAACGACCTACAAAAATCTGCGTGGAGTCCGCGGAGGGTTGATCCTTTCCAAGGAAACCGATTCGGAAAGAAAACTCAACAGCGCAGTTTTTCCGGGGGTTCAGGGATCGGTGATCCTGAATGCGGTTGCCGCCAAGGCAGTCTGTCTGGGTGAAGCCCTGAAACCCGAATTCCGTTTATATGCGGCCCAGATCTTGGCCAATGCGCGGGCCCTGG
>LUMI01000330.1_pt1 | contig 27641 bp, 24 predicted proteins | sample 729681 | NCBI WGS metagenome assembly LUMI01 (sample SAMN03860267, study PRJNA289734) | marine metagenome | biome: seawater column; feature: ocean; material: water; isolation source: Red Sea water column Station 34 - depth 10m | place: Saudi Arabia: Red Sea | collected 2011-10-15 | depth 10 m
GTCTGTAGAAGGACATAGAACATTAAAAGTTCTTTATTTAGAAAAGAAGAAGCTATCTTTAAATATGCCTATAATTGATGCTTTATATAAGATTGTTTACTTAAAAAAAGACCCAAAAAAATGTTTTTTAAAGTTTATCCACGAAAGTGGTAATATTGACACCGCTTATGACTGAAAAAAATGATGATTCTTCGGAAATTGCCGAAGTCGAACTAGAAGAAAAGAAGAATTTTAAGGATGCCATACCTGAAAAGGTTAAGCACCCATCTACTTGGATCACAGCTGGTTTGATTGTTTTCTACCTATTCTTATTAGGATTCTTAGATTTAGTCTTATGGATTATCGCAGGGACACAATTCTTATTTACCTTGTTCACTAAGGAACCAAATTCGCATTTATCAACTTTTTCGATTAAATTAAGGAATTACATTGTTCAAATAGTTGATTTTGTAACATATAGTAGTCAAGAAAGACCTTTTCCTTTTAATCCCTTACCTGAAGAAGATAATGATTAAAAGTTATAAAAAAGTCTGTAAAATATAACTGTTTTAAAGGATTTATAATGAGTAAGAAAAATTTTGCCAAAAAGGCTATACCAATTTCCAGACCATCACCTGAAGAGGCAATGGAAGCTGTGAAAACTCTTTTAGCTTTTGCTGGAGACGATCCTACTAGAGAAGGATTAGTAGAGACTCCTAAGCGAGTCATTAAAGCATACGGCGAATTCTTTGCCGGCTACGATGAAGATCCTGAAGAAGTCCTATCCAAAACTTTTGAACAAGTCGAGGGCTATGATGAAATGGTTATAGTGAAGGGCATTCGAGTTGAGTCTCATTGTGAACATCATATGGTTCCAATATTAGGCGTTGCTCACGTTGGTTATATACCTGACCAAAGGGTAGTAGGTATAAGTAAATTAGCCAGAATAATTGATATTTTTGGGAAGAGGTTACAAACTCAAGAAACCATGACTGCTCAAGTCGCAGATACTATAAATAATGTTTTAAAGCCAAAAGGAGTTGCTGTGGTAATTGATGCTGCTCATCAATGCATGACTACAAGAGGAATTCATAAAACCGAAACAAGTACAGTAACAAGCAGAATGTTGGGTGTTTTTAAAGAGAACGCTATTACTCGAACAGAATTTATGAATCTTATACATTCTAACTCCAACCAATCTTGAGTTCAGAATCATTACCTGAACAAAAAGTTATCCTTGCATCAAATTCTTCTATAAGAAAAAAGATTCTAGAAGACTCCGGAATTTCTTTTGAAGTTGTTCCTTCAGAAATTGAGGAAGAAGAGCTTAAACAATCTTTATCAAGTAATAATTTCAAAGAATATTGCCTTGCTTTAGCAAAAGCAAAAGCCTTAGATGTAAGCAATAAAAAGAAGAACGCTTATGTAATCGGTTCGGATCAAATATGTTGTTATGAAGACGAAATTTTTAGCAAACCATTAACTAAGGAAAACTGTTTCAAAACATTATCTAAATTATCTGGAAATACTCATTACCAAAACTGTGGTATCAGCATCTGTAAAGATGGGAAAGAAATTTGGTCGCATTACGCTCAAGCAGCTCTTACCATGAAATTTTTAACAGATTCAGAAATTAAAGATTACATTGATAAAGATGAGCCTTTCATGGCTTGTGGAGCCTATCGATTTGAATCCCTAGGAAAAAATTTATTTTCATCTACCAAAGGTGATGAGACTACCATTCAAGGATTGACTTTAGATCCAATATTAGAATTCTTAGGATCTAAAAAAGTTATAGATAACTAAAATATTCATTAAAAATTGGACAGTCTTACTGTCATAAATTATATTTATTCAGCGGAGAGTATTATGAAAAATTTTGAAGGTAAGGTTGCAGTTATTACCGGAGCAGGTTCTGGTATGGGTAGAGAATTGGCCATAGAACTTGCAAAATCAGGAGCAAACATAGCTTTAGCAGAATGGAATGAAGATACACTCAATGAAACTGCTGAACTTTTAAAAAATTACAATGTAGGTGTTTCCAAACATGTAATAGATGTCAGTGATAAAGAGGCAGTTTTCGCTTTGCCGCAGAAAGTCATAGATGAACATGGCGCTGTGGATATGGTTTTCAATAATGCTGGAGTTGCTTTATCACAAACTATAGAGGATTCGACTGACGAGGATTGGGACTGGGGTTTGGGGATTCTTCTCCATGGAGTAATAAATGGTACAAGGGCTTTTTTACCTCATCTTAAAAAAAGACCAGAGGCAGCTATAATCAACACATCATCTATTTTTGGTCTTTTATCGGTTCCTACGCAATCCATTTATCATGTCGGTAAATATGGAGTAAGAGCTTTTACTGAAACTTTAGCTTTAGAAATGAAAATGGAAGATTCTCCAGTAGAGGTGTATTCGGTTCATCCAGGCCATATTGGTACTAACATTGCAAACTATGGTGTTAAAAATGACAAATTAGAAATAGAACTTGATGGAGAGGATGGAAGACCTAATTTGTTTGGGCCTAAAGCGAAAACAAAAGAGGAGGTTGGAGAAATATTCAAAAATCAAGCCCCCATTAATGCTAATACAGCTGCAAAAATTATTTTAAAAAACATCAAGAAAAAAAATAAAAGAATATTAGTTGGGGGAGATGCTCATTGGTATGACAGAATTCAAAGATTTTTCCCAAAAAAATATATTTACTTGTTACCACTTATACCTCTAATTGGAAGACTATTTCCTAAGGACAAGCTTTTAGATAGGTAGTTTATAAATCTATATCTTTGTAATCAGATATAGAAATTTTATCTTTAGTTATTTTCATATCCCCTGAAGGGTCAAGAATTTCTTCTTTGAAGCGATAAATTAAATCGTAATTTCCATTATTACTTTCTTCCAAATAAACCTTTCTTTTCGCTTCAGTATCAGACAGTTTTTTCTCATAATTTTTAAAATCTCTTTTATTTATTTTTGACTTTATGAAGCTTGGACTTACCACACCACAAGAACCATTATTGCCTCCAAAACCTTTAGCATTTAAATAGATAGCATCTATTTTTTCTCTATCCACTTCTCGAGTATTCAGACAAAAATCTAAATTATCTGATAACACATCATTGGCTAATTTCTTAGTTGTATTTATTCCTGGAATCAAACCATGATTCCAAATTCCCAAAGCTGTTATTAATTCATCTCCAGCAGCGGGACCCATGGTATGACCCAACATCCCTTTCAGAGCAGTGACCTTCCAATTTTTTATTTTAAATCCCTCAGCGACTCTACTAAGTACATCAGATTCGGTACTTCGATTTTGAAAGGTCCCTGTGCCATGAGCGATAACAATACTCTCTTGAATGGAGCAGCCTATTTTTAAAGTATTAGAAAGAGATTGAGCCATTGTAATGTAGTTACCAATTCCTGGAGAACTAATAGATTTTTTGAATCCATCCGCATTTATTGCTACGTCTGTAAAACCACCAAGTATCTTTAGACCATTTTCTAATGCAAATTCTAAAGTTGTAACAGCTACAAATTGAGCTGCTTCTCCTAAAATCATTCCCGCATTATCTCCAAAGGGCCGACAGGCATTTTTATGATCTACTTCTTCAGTATTATCGTCGTTATTTCTAATCTGCATTTCTAGAATTTTTTTATCATCAGCAATTCCTGTAGTAGCTAAAAAGCCATCTGTTATCTCTGGATTAATAGGTGCTTCTGCAGATCCAACGATTGAAAAGTCTAATTCATCATTTTTAATTCCTTTCAAAGCCAAATCTAAGTTGTAGAGAAAAGTTGCACAGGCTCCAGCCACAGTTCCTGTCTTTCCCAGAGATCCAATTACATAAGCATTTATAAAATCTGCTGACATACCAATCAAAGACATTGACAGGTGTTTTGAACTGGCTCTTTTACCAATCTTTCTTGACTGTAAAAGGCCTCCCATTCCTTCGTAGTCTAGCTGCCCTATTGCAGGACCAGAAAAAACACCTATTTTTTTTGGATCCAATAACGGTTTTATTTCAGTATCCCAGTCCTTGCCCATATTTCTCAAGCAATCGGTAACCCCAAAAATAGTCATTTGAATTCCTTTGGGATGTTGTCTCGAGTTATACATTTTTGAAAGGTTTATTCCTTCAGGCAGTTGTCCAGCGGCATTCACATTCATGACATCTTTCATTAATAAATCTGGATCAAAAAGATCTGAATTGACTGTTCTAACTAAAGTTTTCTCAAAAATATCTTTTTCTGATGAAATTTCAGAATTCGTTAGTGAATTCAAGTCTTTCAGTAAAGTTTTTTTAGAATTTGCATCAAGATTGTCTATAACTAGTCGTTTGTAAGAAAAATCAAAAGAAGATCTTCCAGCTGAGTTTATACCTCCAACACTGCAAATAACTGGAAATCTTTTAAAATCTTGCATGTAAAATTTATTTAAATTAACTTATGAGTTTAATTTTACATTATTTAGAGGAGAGGACATGCATCCAGGAATAAACGGACCTAAATTAAAAGATAAGCCGGCCATAATCATGGCGGGAAGTGGCGACGTAATCACTCACCAAGAATTAAACGAATTATCAAATCAAGGGGCTCAATTATTTAGATCTTTAGGTCTTAAACCTGGAGATAGTATGGCTTTTATGATGGAAAACCATAAGTTATTTTTTCCAATCGCCTTTGCTGCTTATCGAAGTGGATTGAAATATACAGCTATAAGCTGGAGACTCCAGGCAAGTGAAGTTGAATATATTGTCAAAGATTGTGGCGCAAAAGTATTCATAACTAGCAAATTCCTTGAAGAATCTGCTAAGTCTTTAGCGAATTCTTTAGAAGGAGTTCATAAGTTCATGCTAGATGGTACAACAGATGATTTTAAGTCTTATGAGGATGAAATAAAAAATATGCCAGACACACCCATAGAGGATGAATGTCAAGGAGCTGCAATGTTGTATTCTTCAGGAACAACTGGAAAGCCAAAAGGCGTTAGTCGAGAAATAAGTTTAAGTCCTTTACCTTATAAAGCTGATGAAGACGACCTAGGCTTAACTCGCGTTGTTCAAGGATTGTATTCTGCTGATGAAGATTCTGTTTACTTATCTCCAGCTCCTCTCTATCACTCGGCACCAATGGGGTTCAATACTGGATTTCTTGCTTTGGGAGCAACCAGCATTATCTTAGAAAAATTTGATCCTGAAGCTGCTCTAGCTGCCATAGAAAAGTACAAGGTCACTCATAGTCAATGGGTTCCAACAATGTTCATCAGATTTTTAAAAAGTGATCCAGAGATTTTAAATAAATATGATTTGTCATCTCATCGAATAGCAATCCATGCTGCGGCACCTTGTCCAGTAGAGGTGAAAGAGAAAATGATAGATTGGTGGGGCCCCATTATTAATGAATACTATGCAGGAACCGAATTCAATGGTTTCGTTGCATGCAATTCAGAACAATGGCTCGCCCATAAAGGAACAGTTGGTCAGTCCTTACTTGGCCCAATACATATTTTAGATGATGATCAAAATGAAGTGCCTGTAGGAGAAGAGGGCACTATTTATTTTGAAGGACCTACTGCAAACGGATTTTCATATCACAATGACAAAGAAAAAACTAAAGGCGCTACTTCAAAACAAGGCTATACAACCTTAGGAGATATAGGCTATTTAGACGAAGATGGTTTTCTGTATTTAACAGATAGAAAAGCTTTTATGATCATTTCTGGAGGAGTGAACATTTATCCAAAAGAGACAGAAGACGCATTAATCATGCATCCTAAAGTTGCTGATGTTGCTGTTTTTGGCGTACCCAATGAAGAAATGGGTGAAGAGGTTAAAGCCGTAGTTCAACCAGAAGATATGAATCTTGCTGGAGAAGATCTAGAAGCTGAACTTATGGCGTATTGTCGTGAAAATATATCTCATGTGAAGTGTCCCAAATCCATAGATTTCAGAGAAGAACTACCTAGACATCCTACCGGGAAACTTTATAAAAGACTTTTAAAAGACGAGTATTGGAAAAATTAATCAATACCTATTTTAGCTTCACAACTTTCTAAAGTTTGCATAATCAATGTATTAATTGTCATTGGTCCAACACCCCCAGGAACGGGAGTGTAAGCAAATGATCTTGAGATGACTCCCTCAAGATCGATATCACCACATTTCTCAGGATGATACCCTGCGTCAATAACAACAGCATTATCTTTAATCCAGTCACTTTTAATGAACTTTGGAATACCGACCGCACCAACTATGATGTCTGCTGAAGATATAATTTCAGGTAAATTTTTTGTTCTAGAATGACAAATCGTTACTGTTGCATTTTCATTTAATAACATCATCGCCATTGGCTTTCCCAATATAGGACTCCTTCCAACAACAACCGCAAACTTTCCTTCTAAAGGAATTTGATATTCTTTCAAGAGACGCATAATTCCATAGGGAGTACAAGAACCATAAGCTTTTTCTTGCATACTCATTCTTCCAAATCCCAAACTAGTTACTCCATCAACGTCTTTTTTTATATCGATCGCATCAAAACAAGATCTTTCATCAATATGTTCTGGAACAGGATGCTGCAACAATATTCCATGCACATCCTCATTAGAATTTAGTTCTTCAATTTTTTCGATCAATTCCGAAGTAGTTGTAGCTTCATCAAGTTCAATTTTCATAGAGTCCATTCCAACTCTTTTACAAGCATTCCCCTTCATTTTGACATAGGTCGCAGAAGCAGGATCACTTCCTACTAAAATTGTTGCCAAAATAGGCGTGGAATGATTTTTAGCTTTAATTTTTTCGACACGTTTGGAAAAATCTTTTTCTGATTTTAGGGATAATTTTTTTCCGTCAAGTACTATAGCCATGGTTATTTGTTATCATACCACCCCTTAATTGAAAATTAACGGGGTGTAGCGCAGTCTGGTAGCGCGCCTGCTTTGGGAGCAGGATGTCGGGGGTTCAAATCCCTCCACCCCGACCAAAAATAATGACTTATTTACAAAATAAAACAGCCTTAGTCAGCGGTTCCTCTTCGGGCATTGGGTTTGAAATAGTCAAATACCTTTCTAAATTTGATATGCAAATTATTATTACAGCCAGGAGAGAAGACAAATTATTAAAACTTAAAGAAGAAGTGGAGTCTAATTCAAACTCAAAAGTAATAGTTTTGGTAAAAGATTTGGCTAAATCTGAAAGTCCTCAGGAAATTTCAAAGATATGAAAGAAAGAAAATCCGGAAAGATTCTTCAGGTATCTTCAATTGCTGGAATAATTCCAAGTGGAAGTGGAGCAATCGGAATTTACGGGAATATAAAGAATTTTGTTAATGAATTCACTATCACGCTAAATAGTACTTACAAAAAATACGATGTGCATGTTTGTGCTCTTTGCCCCGGTTTTACAGAAACAGGCTTTAATGAAAGAGCAGGGTTTAATATGCAATATTCAGACGTTCCTTCCTTGTTTTTGATGTCTGCAAAACAAGTTGCAGAGCAGGGCGTAAATGCTTGTTTAAGAGGAAAAGAAATTTATGTTGTCAGAGGAGGTTTTAACAAAACGATGATATTTATATCTAAATTCATCCCAAATAAAATTTTAAGATTTCTCTTTGGTTCATTAGTCAACTTTGGTAAGTAAAGACTAATCGTAAGTATTTTTATACAATAGCAAAAATTCACTCCCGGTAGCTCAGCTGGATAGAGCATCTGCCTTCTAAGCAGAGGGTCGCAGGTTCGAATCCTGCCCGGGAGGCCACTAATGGTGGGCGTAGCTCAGTTGGTAGAGCACTGGTTTGTGGTACCGGTTGTCGTGGGTTCGAGCCCCATCGCCCACCCCAATAAAAAGAAGGATATTATGTTCAGTAAAAAAAATAATCTTGAGAAAAAAATTAAATTAAATATTTCATCTAAAGACCTTGAAAGCGATTTCAAAAAAAGACTCTTGACTCAGCAATCTTCCTCAGATTTGAAGGGATTTAGAAAAGGTAAAGCACCTTTGGACGTAATTGAAAAATACTATGGAGACCAAATCAAACAACGACTAATCATGGATAAAATGGGAGATATCTTTTACAAAAAGATATCTGAAGAAAACATACCTGTAGTTGGCCAGCCTAGTTTTGCTCCAGAATCTTTTGATATAAAAAAAGATATTAAATTTGAAGTCTCATATGAAATTTATCCAGAATTTTCTCTATCCAAAATGGGCTCGCTATCTTTCAAAAAGCCAGTATCAAAAGTTACAGATCAAGATATTAAAAAAGCTACTGGTTTGGTTTTAAAGAGGTATGGAAAAGCAGAGCCAATAGATGAAAAAAGTAAGGAAGGCAATTTTGTCAAAATTGATTTTGAAGGTTTTTTAAATGGTGAAAAATTTGAAGGTGGCGAAGCCCAAGATTATTCTCTCGAACTTGGATCAAAAACCATGATTCCAGGATTTGAAGAACAAATTATTGGAATGAAAGCCACAGAATCTAAAGAAATCGAAGTAACTTTTCCAGATGACTATCAAGCAGAAAATCTAAAAGGACAAAAAGTAATGTTTAAGATAAAAATGAAAGAAGTTTCAGAGGTAAAGCTTCCTAATCTTGATGAGGAATTTTTTAAATCGATAAATATGGATGTTAAAACAAAAGCAGAATTTGAGAAAAAAATAGAAGAACAACTCCAGACAGATCTAAAAACAAATCTAAAAACAAAAACCAAACAAAGAATATTCGATGCTTTTGAAAGTTCAAATCAAATTGATATTCCTCAAAGCATGATAATTTCTGAGGCAAATAATTTAAGAAATAATACAGCTCAGCAAATGGGATTAGATATTAGTAAATTAGAAGAAGATCAATTCCCTATAGATAATTTTAAAGAAAATGCTCTCAAAAGAGTCAGATTGGGAGTTTTGATAAATAAATTAATTGAAGAAAATAATATCTCTGTCGATAACGATACCTTAAAGAAAGAAATTGAAGATAAATCAAAATCATTCAAAGATCCTGAGCAATATGTCAATTGGATATATGGTAATGAAGAACAGCTAAAAAATATTGAGTCTCTTGTTTTAGAGGATAAAGTAGCAGAATACTTAGAAGAGAAGTCTAAAGTTGAAGAAGAGACGTTAAGTTTTGAAGAAGTTGTTTCTATGGGTTAAATTAAGATTATGACTAATATTAAAAATCAACTTGTTCCAATGGTTGTGGAACAAACACCAAGAGGAGAGAGGGCTTTTGACATTTATTCAAGACTCCTTAAGGAAAGAGTTATCTTCATTACCGGCCCTATTGAAGACCACATGGCAAACTTGGTTGTAGCGCAGTTACTTTTTCTGGAAGCTGAAAATCCTGAAAAAGATATTAATATTTATATAAATTCACCTGGCGGCTCAGTAACTTCGGGTATGTCCATTTACGACACAATGTCTTATATCAAGCCAGATATTAGCACCCTATGTATTGGCCAAGCTTCTAGTATGGGAGCAATCTTACTTACAGGTGGTACAAAAGGTAAAAGATTTGCTCTACCCAATTCTAGAATTATGATTCACCAGCCTTTGGGAGGATTTCAAGGGCAGGCAACTGATATAGAAATTCATGCTCAAGAAATACTAAAAATAAGAACTAAATTAAATGAAATTCTGTCTCAACATAGTGGAAAAGATATTGACAAAGTTAGTCAAGATACTGAAAGAGATAATTTTATGAGCGGCGATGAAGCTGTAAAATATGGTTTAATAGATAAAGTTATTGATAAAAGAGATAAATAGATATGTCTGAAAATCAAGAAACAGATAAAAAATTATTTTGTTCTTTCTGCGGAAAGAATCAATCAGAGGTTAAAAAACTCATCGCTGGACCTTCTGTTTATATTTGTGATGAATGCGTATCTCTATGTAATGACATAATCAAAGAAGATTTAGCTGAAGCAAACCAAGAATCTTCTGAAGAAAAATTACCTGTACCAGAGGAAATCAAAGCAATTCTGGATGATTATGTTATTGGTCAAGAATCTGCAAAAAAAACACTAGCAGTTGCAGTTTATAACCACTATAAAAAATTAAAGAGTTCTCAGTCTTCCAGTGAAGATGTAGAGTTAGGAAAAAGTAATATTCTTCTATTAGGACCTACGGGTAGTGGTAAAACTTTATTAGCACAGACTTTGGCAAGACTCTTAGATGTCCCTTTTACTATTGCGGATGCGACGACACTTACTGAAGCAGGATATGTTGGTGAAGATGTTGAAAACATAATTCAAAAACTTCTTCAAAAATGTGACTACGATGTTGAAAAAGCACAGGTTGGAATTGTTTACATTGATGAAATCGACAAAATTGCAAGAAAATCAGACAATCCGTCAATAACTCGAGATGTTTCCGGGGAAGGAGTTCAACAAGCATTACTTAAACTTGTAGAAGGAACAACTGCATCGGTGCCACCTCAAGGAGGAAGAAAACATCCGCAACAAGAATTTTTACAAGTCGATACATCAAATATTTTATTTATTTGTGGCGGGGCTTTTTCTGGACTAGAGGAAATAATTAAAGCTAGATCTGAAGAAAGAGGTATGGGATTTGAAGCGTCTGTTAAGAAAAAAACTCAAGGTTTTGATTCTAAAGTAATAAAAAATTCTCAACCCGAAGATTTGATTAAATATGGCCTCATTCCTGAGTTTGTAGGTAGGTTGCCAGTAATGGCTACTTTAGATGAACTTGATGAAGACGCTCTCGTAACAATTCTCACGGAGCCAAAAAATTCTTTAACAAAACAATTCAAAAAACTTTTTGAAATGGAAGAAGTAGAACTGGATATCAGAGATGATGCATTATTAGAAATAGCTAAACTTGCGATAGAAATGAAAACAGGCGCTAGAGGCTTAAGATCAATTCTAGAGAAATCTCTTTTAGATACTATGTATGAAGTTCCGTCTGTAGAAAATCTTGAGAAAGTTGTATTGGATGCTTCTTGTATCAAAGGTGACTCAAAGCCTTTATTGGTTTACGAAACTGATCTAGATTCAAAAAAATTACAATAACTTGTTTTTTTTTCTTCAGACCCTATATAAAAGTAAGAGGTTATTATGAATATTCCATTAGTCCCCCTTAGAGATGTAGTAATTTTTCCTGGTGTAGTAACACCCTTATTTGTAGGTAGAGAGTCATCAATTAACTCTTTGCAAAAAGCTATGTCGGATGACAAATCCGTTATGCTGGTTGCTCAAAGGGAAGCAAATACGGAAAACCCTAGTCAAAAGGATTTATACGAAATTGGTACTATTTCAACAATATTGCAGCTTATAAAACTTCCTGATGGAACTTATAAAGTTTTGGTTGAGGGAATAAAAAGGGCAAGACTGCAAAACTTGCTTGCCGGGAAAGATATTTTGGAAGCCGAGGTGGACATTCTTGAAGACTCTGAAATGGAAGACGACCTCAAGAAAAGCTATGTTAATACTTTGCAGTCTCAATTTAGAGAACTTTCAAAAACATCTCAAAAAATTAGACCTGAAATTGCCAATCAAGTTAGATCGGTTGAAAGGTTAGAAAAATTAATTGATACCTTAGTAGGTCATTTATCTATCTCCATAGCAGATAGACAGATATTACTTGAGGAACTTGACTTAGAGGAAAGAGCCAAAAATTTAGTTAATCTTCTAGAAACTCAGCTTGATCTTACGCAAATGGAAAAAAAGATTCGTAACAGAGTTAAAAAACAAATGGAAAAGAGCCAAAAAGAGTATTACTTGAGTGAACAAATGAAGGCTCTCAAAAAAGAAATGGGCGAAGGCGATGACCTCGATGATGAAGTAGAGATTTTAGAGAAGAAAATAAAAGACTCAGGAATGCCTGACGATGCTAAAGAAAAAGTTAATACAGAACTGAATAAATTCAAGCTTATGCCTCCTATGTCAGCAGAGGCTTCAGTCGTTAGAGGATATATAGATTGGATGACAAGTATTCCATGGAAAAAGAAGTCTAAAATTCAAAAAAATATTGAAAACGCCAGTAAGGTTCTGGAAAAAGATCACCATGGACTTGAAGAAGTCAAAGAAAGAATTCTGGAATATCTTGCAGTTCAAAAAAGAGTTTCGAAACTTAAAGGACCTGTTTTGTGTCTTGTTGGACCCCCTGGAGTTGGAAAAACCTCTTTAGGTGAGTCTATTGCAAAAGCAACTGGAAGAAAATTCACAAGAGTCTCCCTAGGAGGTGTCAGAGATGAAGCAGAGATAAGAGGACATAGGAGAACCTATATCGGTTCTATGCCTGGAAAAATTCTTCAAAAAATGTCTAAAGTAGGTGTTAAAAATCCTTTATTCCTACTTGATGAAATAGATAAAATGGGAATGGATTATAGAGGAGATCCCTCTTCAGCATTACTTGAAGTTTTAGATCCTGAGCAAAATCATACTTTTAATGATCATTATCTTGAGGTTGATTACGACTTATCTGATGTCATGTTTGTTTGTACTGCAAACTCCTTAGATATTCCCGCGCCTTTGTTGGACAGAATGGAAATTATCAGACTGCCTGGTTATACCGAAGATGAAAAACTAAGTATTGCTAAAGATTATCTTGTTAAAAAACAACTCAAGAATAATGGACTAGATGAATCTGAAATTAATATTTCAGATAACTCCATATTAGATGTTATCCGATATTACACCAGAGAAGCTGGTGTTAGATCTTTAGAAAGAGAGATTGCAAAAATTTGTAGAAAAACAATCAAAAAGATTGCTGATCTTAAAGAAAAGAAATTAATTAAAGTTACTCCAAAAATACTCGAAGATATTTTAGGTGTTAAAAAGTTTGATTATGGTGAAGCCAAAGATAAAGATCGAATAGGTCAGGTAACTGGATTGGCATGGACCCAAGTTGGTGGAGAACTCTTAACCATTGAAGCTTCAGCATTTAAAGGGAAGGGTAAAATTATAAAAACTGGAAAACTTGGAGACGTAATGCAGGAATCTATTCAAGCTGCAATTTCAGTGATAAGAGCTAGAGCAGAAACTTTAGGAATAAACCCTGATTTTCATGAATTAAATGATCTTCATATACACGTACCCGAAGGAGCAACTCCGAAAGATGGTCCAAGTGCGGGTATAGGCATGTGCACAGCTGTAGCTTCGGTATTGTCTGAAATTCCTGTTAGGGCTGACGTAGCCATGACAGGAGAAATCACCTTGCGCGGAGAGGTTTTAAAAATCGGAGGCTTAAAGGAGAAGTTGTTAGCTGCCAAAAGAGGTGGTATCAAGACAGTATTAATACCCGAAGGTAATGTCGGAGATTTAAGAGAAATTCCTGACAAAATAAAAACCAAGTTAGAAATTAGACCAGTGAAATGGATTGATGAAGTTTTTGATCTTGTTTTGACGGAAAAACCTAAAATTTGGGAAGAAAAAGGCGAGAATTCCTCTAAATCTACAAGAAGAAGAAAAACTAGAAAAGATAAGCTTGAAACCCATTAAAAAAGGTGTTTCAAGCGCTAAATCTCGCTTGACAGATATATATCTACATGTCTAAATCACGTTATTGACATTGTGTCTAAAGATTTTAACAACTTTATTTAGGAGAGAGACTAGTGAATAAAGCCGAACTAATAGAAGCAGTTGCAGACGCAACTGATACCTCAAAAGCAGAAGCCAGCAGAACTTTAGATGCTGTGCTAGATTCAATTGCAGGAGCTTTAAGTAATGGAGATTCTGTTGCACTTGTTGGATTTGGAACTTTCAACGTAAGAGAAAGAGCAGCAAGAATGGGAAGGAATCCAGCTACTGGCGAAACTATTCAAATAGCCGCTTCTAAAGGCGTAGGTTTCAAGGCCGGTAAAAGTCTCAAAGATAGTTTATAAACTTATTTTTTAAAACGCGTCCTATATTTATAGGGCGCGTTTTTATTTTATAATCACAAAATGTCTGCACTTCAAAACATAAGGAAAGGTTTATCGTCAACTGGCTCATCCATCATTGTGGCAGTATTAATTTTCGGCTTGGTTGCAACCTTTGGTGGATTTTTAACTGATCCATCTGCTCCTTCAAATTCGCCATTAAAGATAAATGGCAAAAATATTTCTTTTGGAGAATACAATTTAGAATTTAGTCGAATTTCCACCTTATTTTCTGAAAGCGATGTATCAGAGGAAATAATTAATGAAGTAACCAGAAACTCAATAATTTCAAAAGAGTTGATCTATCAAAAGGCTCTTGATTTGAAAATGAACGTTTCCGATGATTATGTAAATAGCTTGATTGCAAATGACCTGTCTTTTCAAACAAATGATGAATTCGATACAGCACTTTTTTCAGGATACATGGCAAGACTTGGTTTGACAGTTAATGATTATAGAGAGCTTGTAAAATCAAAATATTTGGCAAACAGCTTAAGCGACTTTATTTCTCGTTCTGAATTTTCTTTGGATTCTTCAGCATTGAATTTCATTCAGGCTACAAATCAACAAAGATCTGTAAGTTTTTTTAAGTTGGATCTTATTGAAATTTCTGAAAAGGAAAAAATCCCAGAATCAGAGATTTTAAACTACTATCAACAAAATCAGTTTAGATTTATAGAGCCGAAAAAAGTTGCAGTTAACTATATCTTGTTGAATGAAAATATTTATAAAGATTCTTTAGAGGTTTCCACTCAAGAAATTTTAGATGAAAGAACTCTATTAGAGGAGGGCAATGAGAATTCTCAAACAAGAGTAAGTCACATCCAACTTAGTTTTTCCTCTGATGAAGAAAAGAAAGAAAAACTAAATACAGCTAAGAGTATTCTTAAGAAGCTTTCTGAATCTATAACTTTTGAGTCATTAGTTGAAGAGTATTCTGATGATTTTGGTAGTAACAGTAATGGTGGAGATTTAGGTTACACCGATGGAACAATTCTTCCTGAAGAATTTGAATCAGAAATAAAAAATTTATCAGTTAACGATATTTCTCAAATAATAGAAATGCCAGGATCTGTTCATATTTTGAAAGTTACGGAAAAGAATGAATTCTTATTTTCTGATGCTGAAATTAAAGAAATGATTTTGTCTAATAAATCTCAAGAAATTCTTAATCAAAGTCTCTTAAATATTGAAGATAATTATCTAGGTCTTACTTTGGATGTTCTTTCTTCTGATTTAAACCTCAAAATCCAAAAATCAGGGCAATTTGATAACGAGAATTTCCCAGAAGAACTTCTTTCTTTTAACGTTTCAGATGAAATTTTTGATCAAGATGATGTACAAAAATACTTCAACTCGAGCAAGCAAAAGACACCATTCTTCAAGAGCTAGAAAAATATGAAGCCAAAGCAATTGCTAATGAATTATCAGATTTTACCTCCTACTCGTTGATTAAAAGAGACAGTAGCCTTTTACCGGACAATTTACTAAGCGACTTATTTACAGTAGATCTTGAAAATCCAGTTTTTATATCTTCTCAAGAAAATGGAGATATCTATGTAGTTAGATTAACAAAAATTAAAAACTCTAAAAATCTTGCAAAAAAGGAAGATATTGAGGCAGCTAAGAATTCTTTAAGATCTTTAAATTCAAGATCTTATTTGGATACTTTTTTTAAAGAGTTAGAGTCAAATTCTTTTATCAATTAGCTTCAGATAAATCACCCATAGCGGTGATGTTAAATCCTGCATCAACATAAAGAATCTCGCCGGTAATACCACTTGCTAGGTCTGAACAAAGGAAAGCAGCTGCATTTCCTACCTCTTCAGAAGTGATGTTTCTTTTCAGCGGAGCTCTAGATTCATTGTAAGAGAGCATTTTCTTAAAGCTTTTTACTCCAGACGCAGCTAATGTTTTTACTGGTCCAGCAGAAATTGCATTTACTCTAATCTGGTCAGTACCCATGCTATTTGCAAGATATCTTGTTGTAGATTCTAAAGCTGCCTTTGCAACCCCCATGACATTGTAGTTTGGCAAAGTTCTTTGTGCTCCAAGATAGGAGAGAGTTAATAACGAGGCATTTCTATTTCTCATTAGATGCTGAGCTTTTTGTGCAAGGGCGGTGAAACTAAAAACACTTATATCATGAGCAATTTTAAACCCCTCTCTAGTGGCAACGTCTACAAAGTTACCATCAAGTTCATTTGCTGGCGCAAATCCAACAGCATGAACTATTCCATCTAAATATCCCCATTCATCTTCAATTTCTTTTATGAGTAAATCTATAGAGCCATCATCACTGACATCGCATTCAAAATAGTTTTTACAGCCTAATGGATCACCTACTTGAGTAACTTTTTTTAACAGTCTTTCACTTTGATAAGACAGAAATAATTCTGCCCCTTGATCGGACATCGACTTGGCTATACCTGCAGCAATGGAGAATTTATTTGCAACACCAACAATTAGAATTTTTTTATCTTTGAGAAATGACATTAAAGAATAATATTAACATTGCAATTAATAAAAAAAATTTTTTATCGTTATTTAAATCAAATATAATCACTTTTTTCTATGAGACATTCACTTACATTTTTTTTATTCTTGACTTTTTTTGGTACCTTAATTGCAAACGTTTCTGAGGATGTTTATGTAACCGGTAGCGTCATAAAAAAAACTTCGCTTTTGGTTGCAAACCCAATAAGCACATTTGATTTAAATGATATTGAAAAGCGCGGAACTCTTCATATTGAAAATTTCCTCAGTTACCTTCCTCAAATCAATCCGAGTAATTCTAATTTTCATTCAAATAAAGCTACAGGAACATCTTCAGTCAGCTTAAGAGGTTTAGGCGGAACCAGGACTTTAATTCTTATGAATGGTAAAAGACTCTCTCCTGGAACACCTATGAATGGAACGGCCGAACAAGACTTAAGCCAAATACCTTTTTCCTTGATAAAACAGGTCGATGTTCTTACAGGTGGTAAATCAACTATTTATGGATCAGACGCTATAGGTGGCGTAATTAATTTTCAACTAAATAGAAAATTTTCTGGTATTGATCTTTCATATCAACACTCTTTTTATAACCACCAAAATGAAGATCCAAATTATGAAAGAAAAAATTATGATCTAGCTCCTAATTCTGTCTCAGACGGTCATGCGAATACACTTCAATTTTCTTTGGGATATGAAATTTTTCAGGATGTTTATTTAACCTCTTATTTTAATTATAGGTCAGTAGATGAAGTAACTTGGTCACAAAGAGATATAAGTGTTTGTGCATTAAGTGGAAATGCTGAATGTCGAGCTTCATCAACTTCTCCAGAGGGAAAATTCGTTGAAAATAAAGTTGGTGGAAAAACATTTCATGTAAAAGATAACACCTTTGCTTCAGGCTCAACATTTTATAATTTTGCATCGAAGAACCATTTACTTAGACCTGATAAAAAAAATGATGTTGGAATTCTTTTAACTTTTGAAAATCTCGAAAAGCATACTTTTAATGTTGATTATTTCAAGTCATCACATAAAACAGTTGGCCAATTAGACTATTCTGGTGTTTTTAGATTATCTGTTGATCTCCCATGTAATAACCCTTTCTTATCGAATCAACAATTTACAGCGATATGTTCTGATAATGGATTGACATTATCGGATACCGCCCCTTTGTATATAAGTAGAAGGAATATTGAAGGAAATCCAAGGCAGCAGAATTTTAAGCATTCAACAGATAGGTTTGTGTTTGACGTCGATGGTGAAATCACTAATGAGTGGTTTTATAATTTAAGCTTTCAAAGTTCTAGAACTACTGCAGACTTTACTTACCTCAATGATATTTCAAAGCAGAGAGCGATAAATGCTCTAAAAGTTTCAGGTACGCCATCAAATCCATCCTGTGTTTCTGGAAATGATTGCAAGCCATGGAATATTTTCTTAAATAGCGATGGAAATTTGAAGAGTTCGGCTGCCTTAGGCGTTACTAAAGAAGCCTTAGACTACATATCAACAAACTTAAAAGTTAATGCTGAATTGACAGAAGATCAGTATAGGTTTGTAACCTCAAAATCTTTCACAACAAAAAATGCTGTAATACCATCTTTAGACATGGCCTTAGGTCTTGAGTACAGAGAATTAAATTTAAAGAAAAATGCAGACGATTTTTCTGATGGAGCAGGGCAACAATATCCACATTCAAGTTTGTATGGAAGTTTGAAAGTCAAAGAATTATTTTCTGAAATTTATATGCCCTTGGTCACTGATACCAATTTAAATTTCAGTATTAGATATTCAGATTATTCTTTAGAAGAAAACTCACTGACTTATGACATTGGTTTAGTTCAGCTATTTGAAGAAAAATATACACTTAAGTTTTCTCAACAAAAAGCAATTCGAATGCCAGATATTAACGATCTTTATAGTCCAACAAAAGTAAATCAAGCTTTCTTAAACAGTGATCCTTGTTCAGGCTCTAACCCATCAAAATCTATTTTAGAATGCGCTAGGACTGGCGTAACTGAATCTTTATATGGAAATATTTCAAACACTGAAACGCAGATAAACTCTCTAATTGGTGGAAATTTAAATTTACGACCTGAAACAGCTATTACAAATAGTTTGAGTTTTCTTTATTCAGATGAGATTGACTTAGAAATCGATTTTTATTCCATTTCTCTAAAAGATAAGATTGGCTCTTCGGAAGTGTCTTTTATATTAGACAATTGTCTTGAAACTGGAGCTTCTTATTATTGTAATTTGATTGAAAGAAATCCAACTACCGGAACTTTTTATGAGGGTTCTGGAAAAATAGCTTCCCCTCTTTTGAATGTATCCAGCCAAAATATTTCGGGCTTGGATTTGAATATATCAAAAATATTTGATGTTGATTTTGGAGAAATTAGACTTAATAATTTTCTTTCATATTTGCTCAAAAATGATATTCAGCTTAGACCTTCACTACCAATTGAAGATTGCAAAGGGAAATATGAAAACACATGTGGACTACCATCACCACAAATTCAAAATATATTTTCTATGGATTTTATCTATAAAGTTTCTCAGTTCGACGCCTCGTCTAATTTAACGATGCGTTATATAGATGGAGTTGACGATTCTAATACTCAAAAACCAATTGATTTTTCCAGCTATTATTACCTTGATATGAATTTTTCAATAGATTTAGTAAATGATATTAATTTTTCTTTTGGAATAAATAATATTCTTGATAAGAATCCTCCTCTTAACGGAAAATCAATAAATTATGTTCCAGGAAATGCAAATACATATCCATCGTATTACGATCCATTGGGAAGATTTATATATTTAAACATTTCAAAGAGAATCTATTAATGCGCATTTTTTTTATTGCTTTTGTATTCCTTATAAGTTGTTCCGGGAAAGATGATACTGCGTCAAAGGTAGATATTTTTTCACAACAAGGAATTTTACTTTTAGGTAATGGAACTGAACCTTCAGGAATAGACCCTCACATTGTCACAGGTGTACCTGAGCATAAAATATTACTGGCACTTTTAGAAGGGTTAGTAATCTTTAATCCTAAAACCAATGGCGTTCTCCCAGGTGTGGCTTCTGAATGGAATATAAGTAAGGATGGATTGATTTATACCTTTACTTTTAATCCAGATGCAAAATGGACTAATGGTGAAATAGTAAAACCTGAGCATTTTGTCTATTCATGGGAAAGAATCCTTTCTCCTGAATTGGGAGCGCAGTATGCTGATATGCTTTATGTTGTAAAAAATGCTGAAAGTTTTCATAAAGGCAAAATAAAAGATTTTAATCAGGTAGGAGTTTCTGCTTTCGAGAACAAACTTGTGGTCACTCTGGAAAATCCAACCCCTTATTTCTTAAATATTTTGACTCATTACTCAACTTGGCCTGTGCATCCTGAAACTGTCGAAAAATTTGGCGGAATGACTAGCAGAAACAATCAATGGACCAGAGTAAACAATTTTATCGGTAACGGTCCTTTTAAATTGGATTCATGGGAAATAAATAAATCTCTCAAAGTATCAAGAAACGATCTTTATTGGGGTAATAACTCAAATAAAATAAACGGAATAGAATTTCTCCCGATTGACAATGAACTTACTCAAGATCGCTTATTTAGATCTGGTGGAATTCATTTAGCAAATACCGTCCCTACTGAAAAAATAAAAAGATACCGAGAAGAAAGACCTAATCAATTAATAGAACATAATTATTTTGGAACTTATTACTACAGAATCAATACAAATAAATATCCATTGAACGATGTTAATTTCAGAAGGGCATTATCTTTATCCATAGATCGTGACTTGATTGTGAAGAGTATTTTAAAAGGTAATCAAAAGGTATCTTATTCATTCACTCCTCCAGATGAAAATAGCTATGACCCAAATACAAAATTGGAATTTAATCCAGCCAAGGCAAAACTACTTCTTAAAGAGTCTGGATATGATGTAAATAACTCACCTCTTGAGGTCCTCTACAATACCTCTGAAGGGCACCAAAAAATTGCACAGGCAATTCAAGAAATGTGGAAAAAACATCTGGGATTAAATGTGGTTCTGACCAACGTTGATTGGAAAGTTTATTTGGCAAGAGAAACTCAAGGAGAATTTGATATTTCTAGAGCCGGTTGGATTGGGGACTATCCTGATCCTTTTACATTTCTGGATATGATGGTTACAAATAGGGGAAACAATAAAACTGGCTGGAGTAATTCTGCCTATGATGAGATTTTAAAAAGTGCTGCCTCAAAAATTTCAACAAAACAGAGATATAAACTATATGAAGAAGCAGAAAAAATACTAATAGATGAACTGCCAGTCATACCTTTATATACTTACACCAGGACTTATCTTTTAAGTGAAAGGGTTAAAAATTGGCAGAACAATATTTTAGACACGAATCCATATCAATTTCTAAGTTTGGAATAATATTTTGATTCAATTAATCTTAAAAAGATTATTCACTTACATCCCTGTTTTACTCGTTGTAGTCATTATTACTTTCTTAATGGTACATGCTGCACCGGGCGGACCTTTTGATGCAGAAAGAGTGGCATCTCCTGAAATAATTGAGAAATTAAACGAAGCATACAATTTAGATAAACCTATTCACGTTCAAATCTATAATTATTTATTTAATGCCATTCAAGGAGATTTTGGACCTTCTTTTAAATATCCAGGTAGATCAGTCACCGAACTTATTATGTCAGGATTACCAACAACTATAGAATTAGCAATTTACTCAATTCTTTTTGCAATCTTTTTAGGAGTGATTTCTGGTTTAGTAGCATCTCTGAATCCAGGGAAAATTTTAGATTTAGTGCCGATGTCTATTTCGTTACTGGGTATTTGTATTCCTTCTATAATTTTAGGACCTGTACTGGTTCTAATTTTTGGAATTTGGTATGAAGTTTTACCCGTTTATGGATGGGGCGATAATCCTGGCGATAAGATACTACCCACAATTACGCTTGGAACAGCTTATGCTGCAATTTTTGCGAGACTTACTCGAGGAGGAATGTTAGAAATTCTCGGCCAAGATTACATAAGAACTGCAAGAGCAAAGGGTCTTTCAGAGATTAGGATTGTCATTGTTCATGCGTTAAGAGGTGGAATCTTACCGGTTATAAGTTTTTTAGGACCTGCGATTGCCGGACTACTTGCGGGTTCATTTGTAGTTGAAACCATATTCCAAATAAATGGAGTAGGTCGTTTTTACGTTCAAGCAGCTTTTAATAGAGACTATACGATGATTTTAGGAACCTCTATTTTATTTACTTTTATGACTTTAACTTTTGTGTTGATTTCAGATATTGTCGCTTCCTTTTTAAATCCGACTTTGAGAGATTCAGGTGGTCTTGAATAGATGTGGTTAGAATTATTTCAAGAGATCAAACAAAGAAAAATTCTTTTGATTTCTCTTTTGTATACCTTATTTCTTGTATGTATTGCTCTTATTGCACCTATTATCTCTCCTTACGAAGTATCTGAGCAGAATTTATCTTTAGGAGCCTCTTCTCCATCCTTGCAGCACATTTTAGGTACCGATGTTCTTGGTAGAGATCTTTTTTCAAGAATACTTTACGGAAGTAGAATATCTTTACTGGTTGGCTTTTTAGCTACTTTTGTAGCAATAACTATTGGTCTTACATTTGGAGCAGTATCTGGCTATTTTGGTGGAAAAATAGACTCATTGATGATGAGATTGGTAGATATATTAGATGGATTGCCTTTTGTTATTTTTATAATTCTCATTCTTGTCATTTTTGGCAGAGACATTTATTTTTTATTTATTTCAATTGGAGCCTTTGGTTGGCTTTCCATGGCAAGAATTGTTCGCTTGCAAGTTTTGGGCTTAAGAAAAAAAGAGTTTGTAATATCTGCACAAATTATGGGCGCCAGCTCTTTTAGAATCTTGTTTAAACATATCATTCCAAATGTTTTGGGTACGGTAATAATTTATTCGACCTTGCTGGTACCTCAATTTATGCTTTTAGAAGCTTTTTTAAGTTTTTTAGGTTTGGGAGTTCAACCACCTGATAGTTCTTGGGGAATCTTAATTAGAGAGGGAGCTAATACTATGGAAGAGTATTGGTGGTTACTTATTTTTCCAGCTTTTTTATTTTCTTTAACTTTATTTGCTTTAAACTTTTTAGGGGATGGTTTAAGAGATATTTTAGACCCAAGAGATACTCAGAAATTAGAAAATTAATTGATTTCAGATAGTTTCAATTCAATTATTTGACCAGGATAAATTAAGGTTTCATCTGGAATATCATTCCACTTCAATATCCATTCTTTTGGGATGCCAAACTTATTAGATATTTTAATGATGCTGTCGCCTCTTTTTACCGGATAGGCGATATCATTTTTTGGAACAGGCTTTGGTTTAATCTCTTTGAAATATTTTGGGTAGATCAGTATTTTGGTATCTGTTAGAAGAAATTTTTCTGGATTTAGATCATTCCAGATTGATAAATCTCTTATGGTCACATTAAATTTCTTAGCAATGGACCACATACTATCACCAGCTTTCACATAATAAATATCCGGTTTATTAAGATAATCTTTAATCCAACTAGGGCCTCTTGGAACAATAAGCTCTTCATTTTCATAGATGGTATCGTCTTTAAAACCATTAATTTCTTTTAACAGCGCAAAATCAATAAGATATTTTTTTGCAATAGAAGTTAACGTATCTCCTTTTTTAACTAAATACTTATCCCACTGAACCAATTCAGATGGATCGGTATTATCTAGAATGACTTGAAACCTATCAGCAATACCTACAGGTAAAAGAATATGAAATGGACCATTTGGATCCGTTGCCCACTGATTAAAGCCAGGATTCAGTTCGTAAATTACTTCTAGTTTCAAACCAGAAATATTGGCTACTTGCATTAAATCTACTTGAGAGGGCAGAGTAACCAATTGAAAATAGGGTCTATTTGGTAAATTTGGAATAACAACACTAAATTTTTCTGGGCTTTTAATAACTTCAAGCAGAGCTAAAAGTTTTGGAACATAAGCTTTCGTCTCTCTGGGGAGATTTAATGACCAAAAATCTGTAGGTAATCCTTTGTCCTTATTTTTTTTAATTTCTTTTAAAATTCTATTGGGACCTGCATTGTAAGCTGCAATAGCAAGTAACCAGTCATCATATTTATTGTGAAGTTTGGTAAGATAATTAAATGCTGCATTTGTTGAAGCAACAATGTCTCTTCTTCCGTCATACCACCAATTTTTTTTAAGTTTCTGTTCACGAGCGGTACTGAGGATAAATTGCCAGATCCCTGATGCTCCAGTAGAAGATTGTGCGTAAGGATCAAATTGGCTTTCGATGAAAGGAAGTAATGCAAGTTCTACAGGCAAGTTTCTTTTAATCGACTCAGTTACAGTGTAGTAAAGATATCGCTGACCATTTTTTGCAAGTCTATTGATGACATATTGATTGTCGTTGTATTTTTCAAGCTCATATATAACAGATGGCTGTTCTAATGCATGGTCAAATGCCATTCTATCTCTGATTTCACCCCACAAATCATTAGATGATTGAGTTAGAGATACAAAACTTAAAAGAAATCCGAAACAAAGGAAAAGATACTTATTCATTCTAAAAATTATCTTTCCAATCTCGAATTGCTGCTAAGACTTCCACGGGTTGTAAGTTCTTTTTGTTAGCATAATTCTCAGCATTTTCTTTAACTTGGTCAACAGAAGTTCTTAAAAAAGGATTAATTCTATTTTCTAAATTAATGCTTGATGGAAGAGACATTAGGTTGGAGTCTCTAAGAGAGCTGACTTCTTCGAAATATTTTTTTAGATCAACATTATCGGGTTCCACTTCTAATGCAAAAGTTAAATTACTCAGAGTATATTCATGGGTGCAATAAACTTTGGTTTCCTCAGGTAGATTAGAAAATTTATTCAAAGAATCAAACATTTGCAGTGGCGTTCCTTCAAACAGTCTCCCACACCCACCAGAGAAAAGAGTATCTCCGCAAAATAGGGAACCAATATCTTTGGAATAGTAGGCAATGTGATCAAGAGTATGTCCTGGGGTTTCAAAAATATGAAATTGAGTATCTAAAATTGTAATATTTGAATCTTCTGATAATTCTGAATCAATACCTTTAATATGACCTCCTTTAGGTCCATATACTTTCGTTTTCCATTTAGAAGAAAGTTCTGATATTCCTCCGGTATGATCGAAATGATGATGAGTGATTAATATAGTTTCAAGATTAAGATTATTTTTGTTCAAAAAACTCTCTACTGCAGAAGCATCACCAGGATCAACAACAGCTGCTGAATTACCTTTTATTAACGTCCAAATATAATTATCTGAAAATGCCGGGATAGCTTCTATATTAGAAATCATTTTTAAAGTAATATTAACATCTATCTCTTTTCTTATAGATGTCTGAAAATACAATTAAGATTTTTACAGATGGCGCCTGTAAAGGCAATCCCGGATTAGGTGGTTGGGGCGCACTTATTATTGAAAATGGAGAAGAAAAAGAGATTTACGGCGGTAGCTTTAATACAACAAATAACAAAATGGAGCTGACAGCAACCATAGAGGCATTAAAGTTTTATAAAGATCCTAAATCTATTGAGCTTTATACAGATTCAAAATATGTAAAAGACGGTATCACTGAATGGATTATCAATTGGAAAAAAAATGGCTGGAAAAATGCCTCAAAGAAACCGGTAAAAAATTCAGAACTTTGGATTGAGCTAGATAAAATGACAAATCATCATGAAGTAAGTTGGTTTTGGGTAAAAGGACATAGCAATCATAGAGAAAACGATATTGCTGATGCTTTGGCAAATAAAGGTATAGATGAGCTGACATGAGACAAGTTGTTCTTGATACTGAAACTACCGGCTTAGATATTGCTAACGATCACAGAATTATTGAAATTGCTGGAGTAGAACTAGTAAATAGAAAGTTAACAAAAAATTCTTATCAAGTTTACTTAAATCCAGAAAGAACGGTTGGACCATCTTTCAAGATCCATGGATTATCAGATGATTTTTTGTCTGATAAGCCGTCATTTAAGGAAATTTATGAAGAATTTTTAGACTTTATAAAAGACTCAGAATTATTAATTCATAATGCTGAGTTCGATGTCGGATTTTTAAATCATGAATTTAAACTCGCTGATCTTGATATAAAAATTGAAGATCACGTAAATAAAATTACCGATACCTTGTCAATCGCAAGAGAAAAACACCCAGGTCAAAGAAATAGCCTCGAAGTTTTAACAGATAGATATCAAATAACTGGTTATGACAGAAGCTATCATGGTGCCTTGATTGATTCTGAAATTTTAGCTGATGTATATCTTGCTATGACTGGAGGGCAAAGAGATTTGGGATTTGACGAAAACTCTTCAAAAGAATTTCAATCAAGATTTTCTAATGATGTCTCAAACGATTTCAATTTAGTTAAAATTAAAGTTTCGGAAGATGATCTTAATCAGCATCAGAATTATCTAAATTCCTTAAAGATAGATCATGGAAATAACTAGATTTGCTCCCAGCCCAACAGGACATTTACACATAGGTGGGGCAAGAACTGCATTATTTTCTTATTTATTTGCAAAAGCGAATAAAGGAAAGTTTCTTTTAAGATTTGAGGATACTGATCAAGAACGTTCCAAAGACGAATATGTAGACTCTATTCTCAATTCTCTTGATTGGATGCAAATCAAACTCGATGCTGAACCCGTATATCAATCAAAAAGGATTGTTAAACATAAAGAACTTGCAATTGAGCTTTATAAAAAAGGTTTTGCCTATGCTTGTGATTGTAGCGAAGAAACTCTTACTAAAATGAGAGAAGAACAAATAGCTAAAAAACAAAAGCCTAAGTACAACGGGCTGAACAGAAATAAAAATATCAAATTCTCAGAAGGTATGGTTTTAAGATTTAAATTTCCTTTAGAGGGAGAATCAAAATTTAAAGACTTAATTTTGGGCGACATTGCTATAAATAACAAAGAATTTGATGACTTTATAATTCTTAGAAGTGACGGCTCTCCAACATATAATTTTTCTGCTGCTGTTGATGACAAGGATATGAAAATCACAACGGTAATTAGAGGAGACGATCATATTACTAATACTCTCAAGCAAATTAATGTTCTTAAGGCATTAGGCGCAACAATTCCCAAATATGCTCATCTTCCAATGGTATTGGCTGAATCAGGCAAAAGACTTTCCAAACGAGATGGAGCAAAAGATATTCTGGATTATAAAAAGAAAGGCTACCTGAGCGATGCCTTAATAAATTACTTAGTAAGATTGGGGTGGTCTTATGGAGAAGAAGAAATATTTTCTTTAGAAAAGCTTCAAAAAATCTTTGATTTAAGTGATGTGAATTCTTCTCCATCAAAATATTCTCAAGATTTGTTAAATTGGTACAACAATAAATATTTAAATTTTTTATCTGCTGAAGAATTAGTAATAAAAGTTAAAGAAAATTCAGAGATTGATTTCAGTGAAATAAATAATGGAAATCTAGCAATCTCATTATTAGCGAAGGGAGCTAATTCTTTAAATCAAATTGCAGAAGACTCAATATATTTTTTTGAAGACCCTCAAGTTAATTTTGATGTGCTTAAAATTGACATGAATAAAAAAATCTTATTTTCTGAATTTAGTAGTCAATTAAAAGAGATAGATTTTGAAAAAAACTCGATAGAAAAATTTATCAAAGAATTTTTGCAAGCTAATGATCTAAAGTTCCCCCAATTGGGTAAACCCTTAAGAGTTATTTTGACGGGGAAAGAGAATGCACCTTCAATTTCAGAACTTTTGTTTATACTGGGCAAAGAAACTTCTTTGAAAAGGATAGAATATACCCTGGATGATTAATCAAAAATTATTAGAAATTTTAGTCTGCCCAAAAACGCACTCGTCTCTCGTTTTGCACGGAGATGAATTGATTAGCAAAGACGCAAAATTAGCTTACCCAATCAGAGATGGCATTCCCATCATGCTCATAGAAGAAGCCCGAGAATTATCGCAAGAAGAACTTGAGAAGCTCTAATCCTCTGAAGCCAAATCTCTTTTTAATTCATTAGAAACCAAGTTTGCGTGATTAAAAATAATCCTAGCCATTGAAGAATCCTGTTCTTTAGAGAGGGCTGCGTATATTTCTTTTCTAGCTTCATGCAGTTTTTTATTTTTTTTATCAGCATAATAAGCAACCTCTATTAAATGAGCTGCCAATTTATATTTTTTATTGGTTAAATTATCTAAAGC